>Ga0075026_100000305_pt1 | contig 19197 bp, 17 predicted proteins | sample Str012_2_FD_71392 | JGI IMG/M metagenome (GOLD analysis project Ga0075026, IMG submission 71392) | Freshwater sediment microbial communities in response to fracking from Pennsylvania, USA - Straight Creek_MetaG_SC_2012 | ecosystem: Environmental > Aquatic > Freshwater > Creek > Sediment... | reverse complement strand
GGGTTTACACATGACAAAGACGATGTCCGGAAAAAATTCTGGGATGCAGACGAAGAAGAAAGAAGAAAAAAACTTTTCCCTTTTTTATGGACCACGGTAGCCACCCAGGGCCAGCTTTATGGCAACCGGAAGTACTTTAATTATTTTGACAACGCAAATCCCTATTGGTTTTCATATCCCGGGTACAACGAGATTTTTACGGGCTATCCCGATACGGCCGTCAGCTCCAACGACAAAATACCCAACCCCAACGAAAACATACTGGAATACCTGAACAAGCAAAAAGGTTTTACAGGCAAAGTGGCTGCCTTTACTACCTGGGATGTTTTTCCTTATATCCTGAACAGTAAAAGAAGTGGCATTTATGTAAATGCAGATGTGGATACCATTAAACTTACTGCTCCCAGCCTGAAGCTTGTTAATGACATGCAGTTCCTGAGCACCCGGCCCATTGGCGTAAGGCCCGATTTACTCACGTATATGGCTGGCCGCGAATACCTGAAAGCGTATAAACCAAAACTGCTGTACATATCTTTTGACGAGACCGATGATTTTGCCCACAACGGACAGTATGATCAGTACCTGGGTAGTGCTCATGCAGAAGATGCCATGATTGCCGACTTGTGGAATACCCTGCAGGGCATACCGCAATACAAAGACAAGACAACACTGATTGTAACCTGCGACCATGGCCGGGGCGACAAAATAAAATCAACCTGGAAAGACCATGGCGCTAAAATTGCCGACTCGCATGAATTGTGGCTGGCGGTGATTGGGCCCGGCACAAATGCAACTGGCGAGGTGAAAACTGCGGGCCAGTTGTACCAGAAACAGCTGGCGGCTACCATCGCAAAATTGCTGGGTTTCAGTTTTATCACCAACCACCCGGTTGGCAGCCCCATCAATTCTATTTTTAAAAAATAATTGTATGCAGACCACAAATCAAATTGAGACAACTGTAAATGAGATTTTTGATCTTTACGAAAAACACGGTGCCGAAGAATATGCCGGTGAAAAAGTATCGCAGCTGGAGCACATGGTGCAGGCGGCGCAACTGGCAATGGAAGGCGGCTACGACGATGAAGTGGTGCTGGCGGCTTTTCTGCACGATGTTGGCCACCTGTTGCCAATACAGAATGCCAGCGAATCGATGGGCGGTTATGGCATGATGGATCATGAAAAAGTTGGCGCTGTCTATTTGGGTAAACGGGGTTTTTCTGAACGCATGTGCAAACTGATCGCTTCTCACGTAAATGCAAAACGCTACCTCACCTGGAAATACCCTGAGTACTACAACCAGCTTTCTGGTGCCAGTAAAAAAACACTGGAATACCAGGGCGGCAGAATGGAAGATGCAGAAGCAAGCGCATTTGAAGCAGATGCGCTGTTTGATTTATACATTCAGATGCGCCGTTGGGATGAAGCTGCCAAAGTGGAGCACCTGCCGGTTCCTGATATTAATTTGTTTCGGCTGAAGGCAATCGAACATTTAAAAATGCAATAGGCTGATGGCTGCGGATCATGCATCAGTGGGGGCCTGTTATTTTAATCCCAGGCAAAACTCCGTCAGTTTTTTTAGATCCGGCAGGCTGTCAAAATTGATCCGGTTGGCCCTGATAAAAGCATCTACCTCGTCTTTGTGACCGGCAAAGGCCAGCAGGAAACCCTGGCGGTTCGCTTTTTCGTCCCTGTATTTTTTGTAAAAGAGATAGTAAATGTTTTGTTTAAGCACTATAATATCTTCGTTTAGGGTTAAACGTGAGTTGATAACGTGATAGGTACTGATGCTTTCGTAACTTAACCCGGAAGTACCGTTTGAAGGAAGACCCATTGCGCCGATTTTTACAGGCCGGAATTCGATCTTTTGTTTCAGTGCCAGTTTACAATTCCCATAATCGGCCACTACCTGGAAATAACCTTTGTTGTAGTAAAATAAACTGCTGTCTATATAAACAGAATCTATTGTTTCGGGATTGGAGATGACAAGCGTGTCTCCTTTGGGGTCTATAAATTGGATTAATTGCAGAAAAATATTGTAGTTCATTTTTCCACCTGCATTGCTGCCGTTTCTGAAGATAACAGTGCCGTCTTTAAATGCAGGAAAGCGGTACATGCCGTAGGCGGAGAGTACCTCACTAAGATCTTCTCCGGATTTAACTGTTATTTTTTCTATGGGCTGTGCTACCATACTGTTGCTGAAAACCAGCATCAGTATACAACAGGCCATTGCTGCTTTACCAGGCATAGTCATTACTTTTTAGTTCAGTTAACCATACATCTCTTTAATGGTTGCTTCTGCCAGGCCGGCGCTGCCCGTCATACCCTTGCCGCCAATGGCAGTAACAATATGAATATTGGTGGCCACTTCCTTTTTAAATACGTCGTGGCTTTTGCTCTGGCCATAATATCCGTTCCAGTAAGCGGCAATGGTCCAGTCGGGCAGATCAAAAATTTGCCTTGCTTCGTCTATGATGATTTGGTTGATTTCCTGGTTCACTTCAAAACCGAGTTTGTCCTGCTCCTTTGCGTCCGCGTATTCATGAGAATCGCCAATGATGATGCTGCCATCTGCTGCCTGTTTAAACAAAATATGAATGCCCCATTTTTTAAACCGCTCTTCTATAGCAGCCGCTTTTAAAGTTGAAAATGAAGGACATTCATGAAAGCTTTCATACCTGCGTATGCTCAGCCCTGTTAGTATGGAGCCTTTCAGTTCATAACCGGCTTGTGCTACCGTTCTCATCATTTGCAGCTTGGAAACTTCGATATCACTTTCGTAAAAGATCTGCGGGTACAGGTTGCGGAAATCGCGGCCGTTGCAGATGATTACTTTATCGGCAGTATAAGCATTGCCCAGGTTGTCTTCTGCAATACACTTGCCATTTACAAAATCGCAGAAACCCACCAGGGTATTGGGCAGGAAGGTGAGTTGCAACTGTTCCTGCATAAAGGCAATAAGGCGGTGTATCATTTTTCCGGGTTCAACCGTTACTTCTTCCGGAAAGAAAAGGGCGCCCCTGCAATAGCTTTCTTTGAGGCCGGCATATTTTGCCAGGCAATCTTCTTTTTTCAGCAGCATAGAAGGGTAGCCGTCTTTCCGGTTGATGTCCCTGAGTTCATTGATGAGTGTTAGTTCCGTTTCGTCCGATGCAATGTATACGGAACCCTGCTGCCTTACAGAAATATCAAATTTGGCCTGCAGCGACTTGTAAATCTCTAGGCTTCTTCTGCCGTAATCCTGCCATTTGCCGCGGCTCATACCCGAAGGAACTACCTGGCCAAAATTGCGCACGGTGGCTTCCTGCGGTTGCAGATCTTTTTCGAGTAGTAAAACTTTTAATTTTTTTTTGCAGGCGTGGTAAGCATGAAAGCTGCCGAGGGCACCTGCACCCACAATAATCAGGTCAAAATGAGATAAGCGTTTACTCATATCAGGTAGTGGTTAAAGCCAGTGATTTGTATTTTTTTCTGAAATATACCCAGGATGTAATAATACTTACGATGCCAATACTGCCCAGGACAAAGCTAATATTCAGGAAATAATTGAGCCAGTTTATTTTGGGACTGAAAATTTCTTTGTTCACAATGATAAAGCAGCTGCCGAGGTAGCCTACAGAATCCATGAAATAAAAAAAGAAGCCAATATTGCCTTTTACTTTAAATGCTGAAATAAAGCGGTCGAGAAATAAACACTGCAGTGTATTGTAACATACATACAGGCCAATGGTATACAGCACCAGGTTAAAAACCGGGTCCAGTAATTGCAGGCGCAAAAACAGCGCAGAGAAAAAGATAATGGCGAGGCCGCATGCAATGGCAAAATGATGTGCCGCAATACTTTTGAAATGATTTTTAAAGCCCGTCATTAATAACAGTAAGGCCAATACCGCAACCGCGGCGATGGTTTCCATTTGCGTAAAGATAGCGGGTTTAAAAGCGGGTTTTACGGTGCGCAGTATTTCAACACCGTAATTGTCTTTTACATCGCGGAGTATGGTTAGCAGCAGGTTGATAACGGTGATGGCTACCAGCCCCACTGCATATTTTTTAAAAAGGGCAATGCGTTCTTTGGCATTCAGGTTTACCCTTACACCACGGCTGCTGGCTTCTGCCTCCGTAGGGGGCGGAATTTTTGTGAGCATCCATACGGCCAGCAGCAAAAGCGGAATGTAGAGCAGGCCCGCTACAAATGGCGTATAGATTTCCGGTACTTTCCAGTATTCAATACAAACCCTGCCCAGGCTTTTGGCAACGCCGGAACTAAAAATAAAATTGGTGCTGAGTATCAGTGCCAGCAGATCGGTAAACTTTCTGCCTTCAATAAAACTGAAAACAAGACCCCATATCAGCCCCAGCGAAAGGCCGTTTGTAAAAAGAAAAAATACATTAAAGGGTTTGGGCATCACCGCCAGTAATAAAAGGCTGATCTCTGCTGCACCAATTAAGGCCAGTATATAAAAGGCGCGTTTGGCTTTGTTTACTTCTGAGATAAATTTGATGCCGATAAACTTGGCCGTCATATATCCAAACACCTGTGCCACCACCAGTGCAGATTTCAGCGAAATACCAAAAGCTTTTTCGCCGTCGAAAGTAGTGGCGCTAAAAGGTTTTCTGAAGCCATACATACAGAAGTAAGTAGCAAAGCTGGCAAACGCTGCCCATACCACCAGGCCATACGTTGATTTTGTACCGGTATTTTTTTGCACAGAAGCTGTCAGCATAATGGCGAAAGTATTGGTAACCGTAAAATACACAATTACCAGCGTATTAAATCATTAATAAGATTTGAGCGCAATACCCGACTGGCAGTCTGCAATACGGAATGCAGATTTTTATAATATCCGGGAATTTTCAGGTTCAATATTTATCCCTGTCTATCACAAACAGTATAAAAATGTGCGTAATATTTACGGTAGAACGCCGCGTAGCAGTATTTAATCTTTTTTTGTATCCAGCGTAAAGCCAACAGAAGTACCAATATCGGGTGTGCTGCGTACATGTATTGTTTGGCCATGTGCTTCAATAATGTGTTTGCAGATGGCCAGGCCCAGGCCGGTGCCACCCTTATCGCGGCTGCGGGCGGCATCGGTTCTGTAAAAGCGTTCAAAAATGCGGGATAGATGTTCTTCTTCAATGCCAATGCCATCATCACTGATTTCGGTGAGCACATGATCGCCATCTGTGCGGTAAATGCTGGCTATAATATTGCCATCGGTTTTACCATATTTGAATGCGTTTTCCACGAGGTTGATGAGCACCTGTCTTATTTTTTCCTTATCGGCAAAAACTACAACCGGGGCTTCGCATCCTTTTTTAATGCTGCAGGCAATGTGTTTTTGTACCAGTTTTATAGAAAGCGATTCAAATACTTCTTTGATCAGTTCCTGCACCACAAAATTTTGTTTGTACAATAATTGTTCACCGCTTTCAAGCTTTGAGATTTCATCCAGGTCGTTCATCAGGTTTACAAGGCGGTCTATATTGCGGCTGGCGTTTTCCAGGAATTTTTTCCGGATATCCGGTTGCTCCATGGCGCCGTCGAGCAATGTATCCACATAACCCTGTATGGCAAAAATGGGGGTTTTAAATTCGTGCGCCAGGTTTTGCAAAAATTCTTTCCGGTACACTTCGTTCTGCTTAAGAATTTCAATTTCTGCTTTGCGCTGTTCGGCCCATTTTTCAACATCTTCACTTACTTCATCAATGCTTTTTTTGGGAAGGATGTACTTGTAATAAGTTTCTTCCTTTTTGCTTGCCTTGGTTTGGTAAATAAATTTATAGATGAGTTTGATGCGGCGGTAAATAAATTCCTGCAGCAAAAAATTTATCAGCGAATAGGAGATGATGAACAATACCACCAGCGTAATCACGGCTATCCACCAGCTTTTAATAAATATATAATTGGCCAGTGCTACCAGTACTGAAATTGACAAAGCATTTACTGCGGCAACCTGCCGGGGAGAAAGGTTTTTAAAATCCATTGCAGCTCGGGTTTTCTTGTTGCAAGCTAAGGGAAAAGTATATAGTATTTAGCAGATAGTATTCAGAACAGGGCTTTGTCTTTGGTGTTGATTACTATTGGGTATTCTGATAATGAATGATGGCGCCAGTATGAAAAATGCGGTATTGAAACTCAAAAACTGTTATTGCCGCGTCTGAATATTAACTGTCTGCTTACAAATTAAATTTATAACCAACCCCTTTAACAGTAGTGATGCAGTCCATGTCAAGTTTCTGGCGAATTTTGCGGATGTGCACGTCGATGGTGCGGTCGCCCACAATAACATCGTTGCCCCAAACCTGGTTCAGAATTTCATTGCGCAAAAAAACACGTCCCGGGCGGGCAGCCAGCAGGTAAAGCAATTCAAATTCTTTTTTCGCCAGTGTCATTTCCTCGTTGTTCACTTTTACAATATACTGCTGCGGGTCTATCAGCAGGTTGTCGAAATGCAGGCTGTTGCTGTTTTCTGCATCGGGTTTGTTAAGCCGGCGGAACAGGGCATTGACGCGGCTGACAAGTACTTTGGTGCTGATGGGTTTGTTTACATAGTCATCGGCCCCGGTATCCAGTCCCTTTATCTGGGATGATTCGTCGCTCAGTGCAGTCAGGAAGATAATCAGGGTGTCTTTAAAGCCGGGTAGTGTGCGTAAAACAGAGCAAACTTCAACGCCTGTTTTTTTAGGCATCATAATGTCGAGGATGATGAGATCTGGCTTTATTTGTTTGGCTTTAGACAATGCGTCATCGCCGTCTTTGGCTGTATACACTTCATATCCTTCCTGTTTCAGGTTGTAGTGTAAAATCTCCAGTATATCCGGTTCATCATCCGCAATCAATATCTTTTTGCCCTTACTTTCCATGTGGACCGTTTATTTGCGCAAACCTACTTTAATTGCACTTTACCGGGAAATGATAATGTTAAGTTTACAATTTCTTAATACTGTGCTCCTGTGCAACAACTAAACAATGGCAGCAAACAAAAGTTTGGTTTTTTAACCGGCAGGCGCCAGCTGCACAAAATACATAGTTGATTCAGGCGTTCTACTGCCGCAAACACAGGAGGATAGTACTATTTTATCCGGTACAGGCAACACAATCACAATTTTCCTGTTTTGTGCAGCGGATTGGTAGTATTTTTGCCCTTACACCTGATGTTGAACCTTATGCAAAAAAAATTGCCCCTTTGTTTTCTTTTATTTTTTGCTGTTGTGCTGGCACAGGCCCAGCCGCCCGCTTACCGGTTTGTACCCGATAAGGGCCGTATTCTATTCCACGACAAGGTAGATGCCCAGCAGCAGCAAATAAAGGATATGGATGGAAAAAAGGACAACGCCATCACGCTTTCAAAAGACCCCACGGTAAATGGCCTGGTAGAATATGCAATACTGGACAGGGTAGATGAAATGCAACAAAAAATTGAACAGGATTCGGTATTGCCGCATGCCTCCAAAGTAAAATACATCCTGGGGCTGGAAACCCTGCTACACGGATACCGGGTTAATATTTTAAAAAAAGACTTCCCCCTCAGCATAGCGCCGGAATTAATCAATGCCTACGAAAAGGCCATGGCGCTCGATATAAAAAATGAAAGCATAGAACCGGTGGTGCTGGCAAACAGTTACCCGGTGGGCAAAATACTGGTGGATTGTTTTAAGTTCCCGGAGAACGCGGGCGTAAAAACAGCCGGTCCTATTTTACTGGATAAATACATACAACTGCATCCCGACGAAATTCTGAGTATCTTGCAACGCAACCCCGAAATAGCTCCAGCAGACAGTTTAATAAAAGTGGCCGCGCACAACGACATAAAAAAGTTTTACAACTATGCCGCAGTTGGCGACAGGCTGGGGGCACGTATCCGTTCGCTGAAGGATCCTTTTGTGCATACCATTTCAAGAATGGCTGTTAGTAAAAGCGGGCAAATGTATTATCCGTTTATTGATTTGCTGCTGAGCAATAAAATAAGTTTTGATGAACTTGACAGGGTAAAAGATGATAGCCTGGCCTATTACAAATTGTTGGTAAAAACAAGAATAGACTTTGCATCCAGAATGCTGGCCCCGGCAAAAGATACGCCTATGGAAATGCGCTCGCTCACAAACATGCTGGGCAATAAGGCGAGAGAAATATTTGTGAATGAGATCAACGGATTGCACGATAAGCCGGAAGCGGTGCGTTTTAAATGCCTGGAACCGCTGACACCCCAGGAATTGTACTACCTGTGTGTAGTAAGCGAAGATGTAATTTATACTTCCAGTTACCTGGGCGTATTTAAGCGCATTTTTGAAAAGATGAAAAACCCGCGCGGAGACAGCCTTATACTAAGTGTAAACGCCGATTATTTCCGCAAGTTTATTAAAATGTCTGCGGCCTACAATACACTGGACACGCTGCTTAAATCGATGCCCGCAGAAAATGCCACTTCTTTAATGAAGGCATTTACCATCGGTCTCGAAAAAACCACCACAACCGCAACGGTAGAAGATGCCGTGGATGTGGCCGATTCTTACAGCAGCATTGTTGAAAAAAACAGTGCCCTTGCAGAATTTATGCTGGATGAAGCCAACTGGAATTATGATCGCTGTGTGAAAATGAATGACAAAAATGGAATGGTGGTATACCGGCTGGAGAAAACCCTGTTTGAATCTGCAGACACTACAAAAAAAGTTGATCTTTCCGGGCAATTGGGCATTCCGCCCATTTATTCCGTTGATTACAATAGTTTGAAAGATGATAGTGGCAGGGTAGTGCAGGAAGTTTTCTTTTATGGCGATGAAGACAAGGACGGCCAGAATTCTTACGCCAATTTTAAGGCACTGTTTGCCGGAAAACCAGAATGGAAGATGAGCGAGAACGAAAATTGGCTGAGCATCAAATCTGTAAAGGGCAAACCGGTATGGATATTTGCCAACAAGCCCTTGTATGGCCCCGATGACCCCGACGCAAAGGCTCAGGACAAGTTAAACGCCTACCTGGAAACGCAGCACCTGAAGCCAACCATTTTTATTCACCGCGGCCATAGTTATCATGTAAAATATTCACTGCAGCAAATTAAGCCTTCTGCACGCATTGTAATACTGGGTTCCTGCGGGGGCTACAACAATTTAAATGAAGTGCTTACCATTAGCACCGATGCGCACATTATTTCTTCCAAACAGGTGGGTACCAAAACGGTAAATGAGCCGATACTGAAAGCCATGAACAATATTCTGCTCAACGGAAAGAACATTGAATGGCTGCCCATGTGGAAAGATTTGGGCAAACAATTTACCGGTATGGATGCAAAAGAAAAGTTCGACGATTATATTCCGCCGTATAAAAACCTGGGTGCTATATTTATCAAGGCTTACCGTAAAGCCATCAATTTGGAAAGTAATTAAGATGACTGAAGCAAACAAGTTTATAAATTATAAGGAATGATTGCGTAAAGCCAATCAGTCATCGTCACATCAGACATCCGCCATTGTTGGCGAACTAAACGAAATCAGTCATTTTTTTCTCCTTGTTCTCTTAGCTTTATCTTTGCTGCTTATGGCAGACCAGCAGCCCAGGAAAAAAATTTTTGACTTTGCATTGTTACAACGGGTATTCCGTTTTGCGGCGCCTTACAAGAAAAAATTCTATACTTCATTAACCTTGTCTGTGGTACTGGCTGTACTTGCACCGGTGCGTCCCTACCTTGTACAGATAACCATCAATAAGTATGTAAAAGGTGGAATGGCGGTTGCTGCCGGTTTGCGCAATCCGTTTGTTGAATTGGTGGTTAGCATCACCATTCTGCAGATTGTTTTGCTGCTGGCAGAAAGTATTGTGCGCTTTTATTTTTCTTACATCACTGCATGGCTGGGGCAAAATGTTGTAAAAGACATGCGTGTAAAAGTGTACCAAAAAATACTGGGCCTCAATCTTTCTCAATTCGACAAAACGCCCATCGGTACACTCACCACCCGCACCATCAACGATATTGAATCCATCAATGATATTTTTTCTGACGGACTGATACCCATTATTGCCGATTTGCTTTCTATTATTTCGGTACTGGTGGTGATGTTTGTGGTAGACTGGAAGCTCTCATTGATTTGCCTTGCACCTTTTCCGGTACTGTTAGTGGCTACCTATTTCTTCAAAGAGGCCGTTAATAAATCGTTTATCCGTGTACGAAATGCCGTTGCCGCACTCAATGCATTTGTGCAGGAGCACATTACGGGTATGCACGTGTTGCAGGCTTTTGCTTCTGAAGAGAGGGAAGCGGCCAAATTTACACGTATCAACAGGGATCACCGCAATGCCAACATCAACGCCATATTTGCCTATTCTGTTTTTTTTCCGGTGGTAGAAATTGTACTGGCGGTTTCTACCAGTTTGCTCATCTGGTGGGCCGCCAGCGAAGCGCACCTGATGAGGGATACCAACCCGGCGGCTGCCAGCCAGATGATTGGCAAAATGATTTCTTTCTTTTTATTCCTGAACCTGCTGTTCAGACCGCTGCGGGTGATTGCCGATAAATTTAATGTGCTGCAGATGGGTATGATTGCCGGCGAAAGAGTGTTTAAGGTGCTGGACAATGATGATTTTATTCCGGACAGCAAAAAAGGGGATTTTGCACCAGCCACCGTAAAAGGAAAAATTGAATTTGACAAAGTTTTTTTTGCGTATACAGATGACCGGTATGTGCTGAAAAATATTTCCTTTACCATACAGCCGGGCGAAACCCTGGCCATTGTGGGCCACACGGGCAGCGGCAAAACATCCATCATCAGCCTGCTGAACCGGCTGTACCATATTCAGAAAGGCGTCATTAAGGTAGACGACGTAAACATTGAGCAATATAACCTGGATGCACTGAGGAGCAGGATGGGCATTGTGCTGCAGGATGTGTTCCTGTTTTCCGGTTCTGTGCTTGACAATATAACGCTGCGCAATCCTGAGATAACCCGCGAAAGGGTCATTGAAGCGGCTACTTTGATAGGCATGCACGATTTTATTATGGAGCTGCCCGGCGGTTACGATTACAATGTAATGGAAAGAGGAGCAACGCTCTCACTGGGGCAGCGGCAATTGTTGTCGTTTATCAGGGCATTGTTGTACGATCCTTCCATACTGGTACTGGACGAAGCCACCTCTTCAGTGGATACTTCCAGCGAACAACTGATACAAAAGGCCATTGATAAACTAATTGCCGGAAGAACATCTATAGTTATTGCGCACCGGCTCTCCACGATCCGCAAGGCCAGCAAAATTATTGTGCTCGACAAGGGCGAAATAAAGGAAATGGGCACCCACGATGAACTGCTGAAAAACAACGGCCATTACGCCCGTTTGTACGAAATGCAGTTTGAAAAAAAGAAGGTTCCTGCGCTATAAACTGCCTTCCAAAACTTTTCAAATTGTCAAAATTTTTAGCAATTTGGTGTAATGAATCCGGGTACGCAAGACAACAAAGATTTGAAAAGTATTGTAAATGAAAATGCCGCTGTTTACGAAAGCCGTGAAGCAATGGAGGATGCACGTTTAAGAGAAGCCATCAGCAGAACTCCAACTGAAAAATTCCGTTTTTTGATGACTTTAATGAAGATGAATGCTTATATGCGCAAAGCAGTTATCCATCACAAGAAAGGCTTTTAGTTTTATTATGGACTTATAGGATGATTTTTTTCTGGAACTCTGGCGTATTCTCAGCGAAAATGAAGTGAGATATATTATGGTTGGAGGATTTGCCACAAACTTTCACGGATTTCAACGCCATACAGGAGATATCGACTTATTTATTGAGGATTCGGTTTTAAACAGGCAAAAGATCAGAAAAGTTTTCAAAGAATTGGAAATGGGCGATTTTGAATCAATCGAACAAATGCAGTTCGTTCCTGGCTGGGTTGACTTTACCTTAAACAATGGCGTTCGTTTAGATATCATGACCTCCCTAAAAGGCGTTGACCTTTCTTTTGACGAATGCCTGCAAATGGCCCCCGTGGCTGAGATTGAAGGCGTGATGGTTCCTTTCCTGCACATCAACCACCTTATTCAAAATAAAAAAGTGGTTAACTGCCCCAAAGACCAGATTGATGTGATGGAGCTGGAAAAAATAAAGAAAATACTGGAAGAGCATCGTGCATCGTGAAAAATCCAATCTTATTCAGACCAGGTTCATGTAAAGCAAATCATCAGCAACTTGGAAAAGCGGGAGCTGTGTGTGTATGGCTTGTCCATGTTGGGGGAGTCGGATGGGGGTTGCTTCACCCCTATATCATCTTCTCATCTATAAAAGTACCATTACTGTTAAACTGTGCCTGCCAGCGCTGGCTGCCAATAAAAAACTTCACTTTGTAGGTAATGCCGTGTTCAATTTCCCATTCCACCTGGCCGGAAGCGCCGGGGTATTTAGACTGGTAACTGCTCATAACAGCAGCTGGTACCTGCGAAGCCGGAATAGACCCATCGGTAATGTTGCCATTGCTTTTTGAGCAGGCCAGGAAGCTCAAACACAGGCATAAGGCCAGTAGTAGTTTTTTCATGTTGCTGAGAGGGTTGTTTGCCCTACCATACGGCGCTAAAACCCGGCACGTTGCCTGTCCAAATTCGGGGTATCTTTTTTCGGATCGTTTTCGGTTTTTAAACCCCGCCTCCTTATCTTTGCGCCAAATTTAGGACCCAGTATGTTTTCAAAGAGCCTCAAATCCTTATTGGCAGCGGTTTTCAGCCTGTTTTTCCTGTTTACTTTCAACCCTGTTTTTTCGCAGGGCGATGGGGAACACAAAGAAGAAAAAAAAGGATTCAATGCCAAGGAAGTTATTTTTGGGCACGTATTAAACAATCATGAGTTTCATATTATTGGCAGTGAAAAAGATCCGGTTTCAATTCCGCTTCCAGTAATTCTTTATTCAAAACAGCGTGGGTTGGATGTTTTTATGTCGTCCAAATTTCATCATGGCGCAGAGAATTACCGTAACTATATGATGCTCAATGAGGAGAAAATTGAAGAGCATCATCTAGACCCCGCCAAATTCAATGCGCAGGATATACTGGCGGTAACAGAAAGCGGAGAAATTGATCCTTCCGTTACCATTTATGATCTTTCGCTAACCCGCAATGTGGTTCAAATGATGCTGGCCCTTATCATCTTTACCTGGATAATGCTGAGCATCGCCAAAAAATACAAAATGGGCCAGGGGGTTACTACGGCGCCCAAAGGCGCACAGGGTTTGTTGGAGCCAGTTATCATTTTTGTACGCGATGAAGTGGCCATACCAAACCTCGGTAAAAAGCATATCAAATACCTTCCTTTCCTGCTGACCATTTTCTTCTTCATTCTTATCAATAATATTTTCGGATTAATACCCGGTTCAGCAAATGTTACCGGTAACATCGCCTTTACAGCGGTGCTGGGTATTATTTCTTTTGTGGTGATTATGTTCAGCACAAACGGACATTACTGGCTGCACATTTTTAACCCGCCCGGCGTGCCACTAGGGGTAAAATTTATCCTTGTACCGGTAGAGTTTATCAGCGTGTTTATCAAACCCTTCGCACTTATCATCCGTCTTTTTGCCAATATGGTAGCGGGCCACATCATTATCATTTGTCTGATTTCATTGATATTCATTTTTGGAAACATGAGTACAGCAGCAGGCTGGGGCACAGCACCGTTTTCGCTGGCCTTTACCGTGTTTATTTATATGATTGAAGTACTGGTGGCCTTTTTACAGGCATTTATTTTCACAATGCTTACTGCCGTATTCATTGGCCAGGCCATGGAGGGAGATCACGAACATCATGAACACGAGAATGGATTGCCCGATGTGCCCGTAATGGCGTAGTAAATTGTTTTTTTTCACTAAACATAAAGTCACAATTATGGATTTAATGACTGTTCTTCTCAGCACAACCGCAAATGCAAATGCCGGTGGTGCCATTGGTGCCGGTTTGGCAGCAGTTGGTGCTGGTATTGGTATTGGCCAGATTGGTAAAGGTGCCGTAGAAGCCATTGCCCGTCAGCCAGAGGCATCAAACGACATCAGGGCCAACATGATCCTTACAGCGGCGCTTGTAGAAGGTGCTGCCCTGTTTGCTATCATCGTAGGTTTCCTTGCAATGGTATTGTAATACCGGCGCAAAAAATTACAACTGCATCCAAAGCAAAGGGCGGAGGATGCAGTTTATTACCACCTGCTGATGGGTGTTATGAGATTCCTGAAACGTTCAAACTTAATATAGGTTATGAAATTACTTCTTCCCGAATTTGGATTGCTGATATGGACACTGGTAGCCTTTCTGGTAGTGTTCTTTATTTTGAAAAAATTTGCTTGGCCCGCCATCGTAAAAGGGCTGGCCGACAGGGAAAAATCAATTGCTGATTCATTGTCTACCGCAGAAAAAGTGAAAGCAGAAATGCTGCAGCTGAAAAGCGACAATGAGGCATTGCTGGTAAAAGCACGTGAAGAAAGAGCGGCCATGATAAAAGATGCAAAAGATGTGGCTGATAAAATGATAGCAGATGCAAAAGAAAAAGCAAGGGCCGAATACGATCGCATCGTTGCCGACGCACAAGCTGCCATTACACAGCAGAAAATGGCCGCTATAACAGATCTTAAAAACCAGGTAGGAAACCTGGTAATAGAAGTGTCTGAAAAAGTATTGCGCAGAGAACTGGGCAATAAAGCCGAGCAGGAAAAGTATATTAAAGATCTGGCCAACGAAGTAAAACTCAATTAATGTGTAAGTGAGATAATGTGAAAATGTGTAAATAGAAGAATTAGCACATTAACACATTTCCAAATTCTTAATTAAAAAAAATGCCCAACCCACGTTTAGCAGGCAGGTACGCAAAAAGTTTGGTTGATTTGGCCATAGCCCAAAATCAGCTGGAAACTGTTTACAAAGACATGCAATACCTGCAGGCCATTTGTAAGAGCAGCCCTGAATTTGTAAATGTTCTGCGCAGCCCCATTATCAACGGCAATAAAAAGCAGTCCATTTTGTTTGCCATTACGGATGGAAAAGTGAGTGAACTAACGGCGCTGTTTAATAAACTGCTCATTAGCAAAACCCGTGAAGAATACCTGCCGGAAATTATTACGGCGGTGATTGGCCTGTACAATCAAATGAAGGGCATTCATACGGTTAAATTAACAACAGCTACCGCCATTGGCGAAGACTTAAAGCAGGCGATTGTTGCAAAGATGAAAGCTGAAACCAGTTTGCAAAATATAGAACTGGAAACATCGGTGAAAGAAGAACTGATTGGCGGGTTTGTATTAGAGTTTAACAACAACCTGGTAGACGCAAGTATAGAAAGAGATTTGAGGGATATAAAAAAGCAGTTCAGCCAGAATATTTATGTGCAGCAGCTACGATAATCGTCAGTCTTGAGTAGTGAGTTTGAAAGAGAAGTTTCCGTCATAAACTTTAAAAAGCATCTAAAACAATAAAATATCATGGCAGAAATTAAACCAGATGAAATATCTGCGATACTGCGCCAGCAACTGGGCAATTTTAATGCAGGCGCTGAACTGGAAGAAGTAGGTACCGTATTACAGGTGGGTGATGGTATTGCCCGTGTATATGGCCTAAACAACGTACGTTCAGGAGAACTGGTTGAGTTTGAGACCGGCGTTAAAGCCATTGCGCTGAACCTGGAAGAAGACAACGTAGGTGTGGTATTGATGGGTGAAAGTGCCGGTATAAAAGAAGGCGCCAAAGTAAAAAGAACCGGTAAAATTGCGTCTATCCGCGTGGGTGATGGTCTTTCCGGACGTGTTATCAACATGCTGGGCGACCCTATTGATGGTAAAGGCCCTATAGCCGGCGAACTGTATGAAATGCCGTTGGAGCGCAAAGCCCCGGGTGTTATCTTTCGTGAGCCGGTAAAAGAACCTTTGCAGACGGGTATCAAAGCTATTGACGCAATGATTCCGATTGGCCGCGGACAGCGTGAGCTGGTAATTGGTGACCGCCAGACGGGTAAAACCGCTATTTGTGTTGATACCATTATCAACCAGAAGGAATTTCATGCAGCAGGAAAAACTGTTTACTGTATATATGTGGCAATTGGTCAGAAAGCTTCTACCATTGCAGGTGTTATGAAAACTTTGGAAGAACATGGTGCAATGGCCTATACTACCATTGTTGCCGCTTCTGCTTCCGACCCCGCACCACAACAGTTCTATGCACCGTTTGCAGGCGCTGCCATTGGAGAATTCTTCCGCGATACGGGCCGTCCTGCTTTGATTATCTATGATGATTTATCAAAACAGGCGGTGGCTTACCGTGAGGTGTCTTTGTTGTTGCGTCGTCCACCAGGCCGTGAGGCTTATCCGGGTGATGTATTCTACCTGCACAGCCGCTTGCTGGAAAGGGCTGCCAAAGTAATTGCCAAAGATGATGTAGCAAAGAAGATGAATGATTTGCCGGAATCCATCCGGCATCTGGTGAAGGGCGGTGGTTCATTAACGGCTCTGCCCATTATTGAAACACAGGCTGGCGACGTTTCCGCTTACATTCCTACCAATGTTATTTCTATTACAGACGGACAGATATTCCTGGAAGGTAACCTGTTCAACGCGGGTATACGCCCGGCCATTAACGTAGGTATCTCCGTTAGTCGTGTGGGTGGTAATGCGCAGATCAAATCAATGAAAAAAGTGGCTGGTACACTAAAGCTCGACCAGGCACTTTACCGCGAGCTGGAGGCCTTCTCCAAGTTTGGTGGCGATTTGGATGCGGCTACCAAGAACGTTATTGACAAGGGCGCACGCAACGTGGAAATCCTGAAACAGCTGCAGTATTCACCCATGTCGGTAGAAAAACAGGTAGCTATTATCTACCTGGGTACACAGGGTTTACTGAGAGATGTAGCTGTTAAAAATGTAAAAGCATTTGAAGAACATTTCCTGGTAGAAATGGAAAACAAACTGCCCGATGTACTGGCGGATTTTAAAAAAGGCAACCTGAGCGATGATAACCTGAAGCGCATGACAGAACTTGCAAAGAATGTAATACCAGCTTATAAATAAATAGTTTAGCTGATAAAGTTGAAAAGCGGATCCAATGGGGTCCGCTTTTTTTATGCCCGTTAAACGCGGTTTTTGGCCTGTTTATCGAAAGAAACAAACAGCCCGGCGAAAAAAAAGAAAGATTTTTTTTTTGAAACACTTGCATCTTCGGAAAATACGGTTAATCTTTGTGTTACCGGGTTGCTAACCGGAACAAACACACCCAATCTTCCTCCTGAATTTACCGTACCCAATCTCCTTCTCAACAAGTCACTAATTTTTTATTATACTACTCCAATTCTCCTCAGAAAAGTCCTTCTGATTTTCTTCCAATGCCTGTGGCCGTACAACTTATTCCAGACCCTTTCAAATCGTACTTTTATGAAACTTTTGTACCCCAGCCCCAAGCTCAATGTTTTTTTTCTTTCTTTAGTTAAGACAGTTCTTATTGTAATTTTCCTGGTTGCTTATAGTTACACAGTCGCCAATGCGCAGAATGCACAGGAACTTGTATTTAAAAATGCAGTGCTTCAGTCTGGTATTGCTGGTGCAGATGGCGCAGTATACCGTTTCTCTTCTGTAATGCCAGGTACAGATGCACTGGTAAAAATAAATGGCCGTTCATCTGCAATGGTGCAACTGGTTACTATCGATTTAACCACCACCGGTTTTGAAAAATCATTTCAGCCCCAGGTTACTTATGGCAGCAACAATACTTCAGCTGCCGGCAATACAGAGTGGTGGATGGAATTTCAGGTATCATTTGTTCACGAATTTACCAACACACCTGCTCCTGTTACAAAGTTTGACGTTACCGGTCTTGATATTGACGGTAATGGTGATAAAATAAACGAATACCAGTCTTACTACGGGCTGCAGTCTTTTACAACGGAAAATAATTCTGTACTCGCTGTTACAACAATTCAGGAAACAGTAGCAGGTGTGCTGACTTCAGTGGGCAAACGTTTTGAAGGTCCGGTTAAGAATTATGTTGATGTTGATACAACTGCTACGGATGTAATGGTTACCAGCACTTATGTTAATACCAATTCTTTCAGGTTGCGCACGGGTGCTAAAAGTACAGGGGTGAGTGGTGCAGCAGACAGAATGTATTCTTTGTGGTTTAAATCTTTTTCTTACGATGCAGCCGTAACTACCACATTGCCTGTAACGCTGATTAATTTTAATGCTGCTTACGCCAATAACAATATTGCTTTAAAATGGACCTCTACTTCAGAAAAAAATTCAAGTCATTTTATAGTAGAGAGAAGTTTTGATGGAGTTGAATATTCCGACATCGCTATGGTATTTGCAGCTGGCAACAGTGATATAAACATTAACTACGCTTATAATGATAAGCTGCCTGCAGGAAACAGCGGTATTATCTACTACCGTCTTAAAATGGTGGATATGGATGGCCGTAACAAATCAACAGATGTAAGGCTGGTACGCATCGGCAAATCATCAGACGATGTTAAGATATTCGCTTACCCCAACCCGGTTGTAAATGATGTAAGGGTAACGGTTCCGCAGAACTGGCAGGGTAAAACAATCAGCTACCAGGTAGCCAATACAAACGGACAACTGGTAAAATCATATACAGTACAGTACGCAAGTCAGACAGAAGTAATTAACATGTCGCAGACACCAGCAGGTATGTATGTAGTGAGGGTTATCAATGGAAATGAATCAGCAGTTCAAACTGTCGTTAAGTCGAACAAATAAGAATTTAGTTTTAAAGGGTACGATCAACAACGCCCTGTTTTTCTAAACGGGGCTCTATTTAAAAATCGCTGAACATTTCAGCATTAAAATATAACGAACGATTTATTTTAAAGGGTACGATCAACAACGCCGGGCATTTCTATGCCTGGCTTTTTTATTGCCATACTCCCAGTTACCGTGCCTTTAAAACGGTTTGCCGGTAAGGCGGAATACCGCTTAAAAAATTCACCCAAAATATTTTGGTTTATAAAATAAACTAGTTTATGTTTGATAAAATTTACAATTGTGAGACCGATTTTATTGCTATTAAACCTTATCCTCTTTTCTTCCCTTGTCCATGCCCAGGTGCTTGTTTCGGGCAAAATAAAAGACAATAAAGGCCGGCCGGTACCAGGCGCCAGCATTGCCGTAAAAGACTCTTACGACGGCGGCACTTCCGATTCTACGGGTCGTTTTCGCTTCAAAACAACCGAAAAGGGAGCG
>Ga0075026_100000303_pt1 | contig 19205 bp, 15 predicted proteins | sample Str012_2_FD_71392 | JGI IMG/M metagenome (GOLD analysis project Ga0075026, IMG submission 71392) | Freshwater sediment microbial communities in response to fracking from Pennsylvania, USA - Straight Creek_MetaG_SC_2012 | ecosystem: Environmental > Aquatic > Freshwater > Creek > Sediment... | reverse complement strand
CCGGCAACGAGTGGGAGTTCCGTCCCGGTCCGCTCTTCGCCAACGTGGTGCTGGTCGACGAACTCAACCGCGCCACGCCCCGCACGCAGTCGGCGTTGCTCGAGGCAATGGAAGAACGCCAAGTGACCGTCGACGGCGTGACCCGTCCCCTCCCGCAACCGTTCTTCCTCGTCGCCACGCAGAACCCGTTCGAGACCGCGGGGACCTTCCCCCTCGTCGAGGGTCAACTCGACCGCTTCACGCTCGTCACCGAGATCGGCCCACCCGACGCGGCCACCGAACGGGAGCTGCTCCTCGGCACCGGTGGCGAAACCGCGCTCAACCACCTCGAGCCCCTCACGGATCCCACCGAGCTCGCCGCCGCGATCGCGGCCGTGCGTTCCATCCACTGCGCACCCGAAGTCGCCGACTACACCGTGGCCATCGCGAACGCGACTCGCGTGCACAGCAACGTCGCGATCGGCGCGAGCCCGCGCGCGTCGCTCGCGCTGTTGCACGCCGGTCAGGCCCACGCCGCGCTCGATGGTCGCGAGTACGTCGTCCCCGACGACATTGCGCGCCTCGCGGTCCCGGTCCTTGCACACCGACTCGTGCTGCGCGATCCGGGTCGCCTCGCGGATCAACGGGCGCTGGTGCAGACGGTCCTCGGCTCGGTGCCGATCCCGCGTCCGTGAGCCGGCCGCGCCACCGGTCATGAACATGCGCGGGTGGCCCCGACCGATCATCGTCCCGAAGGCCGCGGTCGTCCTCGAACTCATTGCGCTCGCTCTCTTCGTGATCGCGCGCACCACGGGCGCGGGCTGGGACATCGTCCTGCTCTGCGGGATCATCGCGGTGATCCTCGCGGGATCCGCCCTCCCCGCCTTCGTGCTCGGCCGGGTCCACATCGAGGCCACCGGCCCCGCCGACGCGACTGTCGGCCGGCCGTTCGCGCTCGAACTCACGGTCGACGCGCACGACGTGAAGCTCTCGATGCTCACGTTCGACTCGGACTGGATCCGCGTCGACACGCCGACCCGGGGCCAGCACCTCGTGACCCCGAATCGTCGCGGCGTCATCACCGACATCCGCGTCGAGTTCGTCACCGCCGCACCGCTCGGCCTCGCCCGCTGGCGGCGCCGACTGCGCGTCGCGCTGCCCACCCCGATCGAGGTCGCGCCCCGGCGCGAGCCGACCCGCTGTCCGCTCGTCGGTGGCTCGACCGCGAACGCGTCCGAGCTGCATCGGCTCACCCGCGGCGGCAACGACCTCACGCGCGGCGTGCGCGAGTACACCGACGGCGACCCGATCCGCTCGGTGCACTGGCCCGCCACCGCCCGCACCGGTGTCGTCATGGTGCGGGAGTTCGAGGGTCCCCAGCGCCCGGTCGTGGTCATCATCGCCGACCTGCGTGGTCCCGACCCCGAGGGCGTCGCCTCACGAGCCGCGGGCATGGCCGACGATGCGTTGCGCGCGGGCGCCCTGGTGGAGCTCGCCACCGCCGAGGCCGACGGTCCCCGCGTCGGTCCTGCCCCCACACCGCTCCATGTCGGTCGGCGCCTCGCACGCGCCGTGGTGGGTCCGCCCGCCGCGGGACCGTTCCCTCCGGGTGCGACCGTGCACCACCTGGGCGGCGGGGGCCACCGATGAACGACGCGCAGGACGTCGTCGCGCTGCGCGTCTCGGTGTGCATCGCGGTCATGGCCGCCTCCATCGCGGCGTTGCACGAGAGCGGCGGTGGCCCCGCACTCTGGACCGCGGTGATCCTGGGCCTCCCCGTGTGCTTCGCCGTCGGTTACGTCGTCCGCACGACCCGGCCCTTGGCCCTCCGGCTCGCTCAGTCGGCCGCGGCCCTCGGCATCATGGCGAGCTTCCTCGCCGGGGTCCACCAACTCTCCGATCTCGCCGGACTCCAAGTTCCCCTGGCCCACGCGTTCCTCTGGCTGCTCCTGCTCCACGCGCTCGACACGCCGAACCGGCGCGGGCTCATGGTGCTGCTGGTCGCCAGCCTCGTGTTGGTCTCGCTCGCCGGAGTGCTCTCCATCTCGATGGCCATCGCGCCGTGGTTGTTCATCTGGGCGTTCGCCGCACTGGTGGCCCTTCGCCTCGGCTACCGCGCGGAGCTCGCGGATCTCGCGCCGCTCGGCACCGTTGCGCCCCGGCGAGTGCAACCGGCCACCTTCGCGGTGCCGGCTGCCATCCTCGCCGCGGTGTTGGCCCTCGGGTTCGCCGTCTTCATGGTCGTACCCGTCGCGGGGACCGATCGCGCGCTCACCTTCCCGGCGCAACTCCCGGACAACAGCCCGATCCCGTCCCGCGGCGCACTGGTGAACCCGTCGTTGGGCGCGAGTTCGAGCGGCTCGGATTCTTCAACCACTGGGCACTCGCCCAACCGCGCGTCGTTCGGGTACTTCGGCTTCTCCACCGAGCTCGACACGTCGTTGCGCGGCCGCCCCGACGACTCGCTCGTCATGCGCGTGCGCGCGTCATCCCCCGACTTCTGGCGGGGTCAGACCTTCGATCTGTGGAACGGTCGGGTGTGGCGGGTCTCGGCGGACCGTCCCGCCGTCATTCGCGGTACCAACGACATCCCCGTTCCCCGAGTACCGCTCGACGGTCCCGCGCAGGCCGCGGTCGACGTCGACGAACTCGTCCAGACGTACTACCTCGACACGCCCGGCCCGAACACGATCTTCGGTGCGAACCAGATGTCGAAGGTGTACTTCCCCGAGCGGACCCTCTTCCAGAACCCCGACGGATCCGTACGCGCCGGTGTCCGGCTCGACCCCGGCACCGTCTACACGGTGGTGAGTCAACGGCCACTCGTCACGCCGGCCGTGCTGCGCGCGCCCCGACCCGAACAGGTCCCCCAGGTCATCGCGACCGCGTACGCGGCGCGACCGGTGACCACCGATCGAGTGCGCGCCCTCGCCCACCAGATCACCGCGGGCGCCACGAACAACTTCGACAGGATCACTGCCATCGAACAATGGCTCGGCCGCCACACCAAGTACTCCCTCGACATCCCCCGCCTCCCCCGAGGGAAGGACGCGGTTGATCAGTACGTCTTCGTCGACCAGAAGGGATTCTGCGAGCAGATCGGGACGGCGCTGGTGGTCATGGCGCGAGAACTCGGCATCCCCGCCCGACTCGCGGTCGGCTACACGCCGGGTGAGCGCAATCCGTTCACCGGGCTCTACGAAGTGAAGGCCAGCGACGCGCACGCATGGGCCGAGATCTACTTCCCGGGCGTCGGTTGGCAGGGCTTCGACCCGACGGCGTCGGTGCCCTTCGCCGGCGACTCCCAACTCGACTCCGCCGGTACCGGCGCCTTGAGCTACCTGAGCGCGCACCTCGACATCCCGGGCGGGGTACTCGCCGGCGGTGCCCTCGTCGCCGGTCTCGTCGGCTTGTGGTTCGCGCTGCGGTCGGTGCAACGCCGACCCCGCCGGGTGAGCATCTCCCGTTCCTGGGCATCGCAGCGGCTCGCCCGCCTCGAGGCGCTGGGTGCCGACCGCGGCCGACCGCGCGCGCCGACCGAGACCACCCCCACCTACGTCCGCGCCTTGGGGGTGCTCGCGCCGCACCGCCGACCCGACCTCGAACACATCGGCGCGACGATCGACGCGGCGATGTTCGCGGAGCCGGGGCCGAGCGCCTCTGACCGCGCCGCGGTCGACGAGCTCCTCGCCACGGTGGAACAGGATTGGTCGCGGGAACGTCATCCCGCGGACCTGGTACCGAGCCGCTGAACGCGGCGATCAGGTGACGGCGACGCCCTCGAAGATCGCAACCTTCACACCCCGCCGGGACAGCTCGGCCAGGAACGCCCGCGGTTCGGCCACGCCGCCGAGGCCGGACACCCCCGCCGCCGGCACCACCAAGCCCGGGAGTGCGCCGGCGAGCGCGGCGGCCGTGAGCGCGAGCACCGTGCCCGCGGCAATCTCAGTCCGTTCGATCGCGCCGTAGACGACGGCCTCTCGCGCTGCCCCGCGCCGACCCCACGCTTCCACGCGTACCGCGCCCCAATCGTTGACCGGGTCCGGGCGGCGCGGCCAACCCCGCGGGGTCTTCTCCGGCGGCGCGAACCGCACGGTGGCGCGGTCGAGATCCGGGATCGCGTGCCGCAACAGCTCGAGCCCGTTGCTCACCGGCTCGCACGCGCGCGCGTCGACCGGGTTCGGGAACCAGATCAGCTCCTCGCCCCCGCGCTTGACCAGGGGTTCGATGACCCCGCCGCGCAACTCGGCCCCGCGGTCGGCCAACGCCACGCGCACAGTGCTCGCGCTCGCTTCGCCGGCCACACCCCAGCGCGCGATGTTCACGTCGTCGATCGCGTCGAAGCCATCGCGCGCGTGGCGCAGCAACAGATCGCTGAGGCCGGGCGCGAGCCCGGCCCCGACCACGACGGTCACCCCGCGTTCACGCGCCTCGGGATCGAGCTCGAGCAAGGTCTGCAACGCGGTCGTGTCATCGGTCGTGGTCACGCACGGCACGCCGGCGTCGATGGCATCGCGCACAATCGTGACGTCGTCACCCGGAGGGACCGCGGTGGCGACCACGTGCACGCCGTCGGGCAACCCGCTACCCGGATGCCACTCGATGGTGCTCGCCTTCTCGCCCATGAGTTCGGCCACTTGGGCGGCGCGGGCGGGACGGGCGTCCGCGACGAGTAGTCGCTCGACCCCCGGGGTCTCGACGAGTTGGCGGGCGGCACGACCGCCGACGGCGCCGGCGCCGACGAGCAGAACCGTGCTCACCGGAAGTCGGGGGCTTCGAGCTCGCGCCAGCCGCCGTTGGTGGGCGGGACCCCGCCCTTCCCCCGAACCTTGACGACTGCACCGGCGACGGCCGCCACGAATACGACAATGAGTCCCCGACGAAACGCCCGCATTCGCCGAGCATACCGAGGCGGCCTCCGCCCGGCTCCGGTGGGTTCAGACCACGGCACCGTTCCCGAAGTCGGTTCCGGCCGCCGCCTCGGCCTGCGCCGCGAGGTCCTCGTCGGTGAACGTGCCGTCGTCGGACTGGCGGACGAGGGCCTCGGCCACGTCGAGATCGGCCCGCCGGACGAGGACCCCCGAACCCTCGGCGAACCCCAGCGCCGGACCGGCCTGGCCGGTGAACGGTGAGATCTCGCGCAACGTCGCCGGGATCCCGCCACTGCGCAGCAACGCCGCGATGCTCTGCGCTTCGATGGGACCGAACCGACCGAGCTCGACCGGGTCGTCATCGTCGGAGAACGGACCGGTGAGCGAGACCTTCGGTCCGGACCCGCTCGGCGCGTGAGCGGGCGGCTGCGCGGCCTGGAGATCCACGCCGCAGTCCGGACACCGCTCGATGCCGGCACGGAACTCGTCCCCGCACGACGGACACCACCGGGTGTCACTCATCGATGATGGACCGTTCCCGATCGGTCATGGAAGACCTGCCGTCGTCGCGAACCAGTGGGGCTAGCAAGAATCGAACTTGCGACCTCATCCTTATCAGGGATGCGCTCTAACCGACTGAGCTATAGCCCCGCGAGGCCTGCGAGATTAGCCGCGCGGCTCTCAGGGACCTCCAACGGATTGGCGTCGGGCTCAGTCGGCCTCGACGAGGGTCACCTCGACCCCGCCGACGAGATCGGAGAACACGTTGTAGAGCGCGGCCGCGATCACCGTGATCACCGTCATGAGCGCCACGATCACCAGTCCGACCAGCACCGATCCGACGAGGATCTCCGAGGCGACCAGGTGATAGTCCTTCGCGCTCAGGATGTCCCCCATGAACTTCTCGAAGCTGTGGATCTGGTTGGCCGCGTCGAGCAACAGCCAGACCACGAGGCCCGCGAGGATCGTGATCGCGAGGCCGGCGAGGTAGAAGCACAAGGACACCTTGAGCGCTGACCAGAGATCGACCTTGGTCATCTCCACCCGGGACTTGCGGACTTCCGCGGCGACGGACTTGCTCGCCTTCTCGGCCTTGCGCTTCTTGGCCGGGACGGCCGCGACCGGTCCCGACCCCGTGGGATTACCCGTGACCGTCACGGCCGGATCCATCCGCTAGTCCTCTCCCTCGCCGCCCTCGAGGACGGGAGCGACTGCGACCACGCTTTCGCCGCTTCCCAACGATGCCACCTTCACACCGGTGGCGTCGCGACCTTGCGACGAGATGTCACGGGCGCCGGTCCGCATGATATTTCCCGCAGAGGAGAAGACGAGGATCTCGTCGTCGGGCTGGACGGTGAACGCCGCGACGATGCCGACCCGGCTCGCGGTGACCCGCATCCCCCGCACCCCCTGACCGCCCCGGCCCTGCTGGTTGAACTTGTCCAACTTGGTCCGTTTGCCGTGCCCGCTGGCGCTGACGAAGAGCATGACCGAGTCGTCCTTGGCGATGTCGCACGAGACGACGGCATCCTCCTCGTTCTTCAACTTCATGCCGCGGACCCCGGCGGCGGCACGACCCATGGCCCGGACATCTTCTTCGTTGAAGCGGATCGTCATGCCGTTGAGCGACACCATGAAGATGTCGTCGGTACCACTGGTCTGGATCACGCGGACGAGCTCGTCGTCCTCCTTGAGGTTGATCGCGATCAGGCCGGTACGCAGTGACGAGTCGTACTCGCTCATCTTGGTCTTCTTGACCTGGCCTTTGCGGGTGGCGAAGAAGAGGTACGACCCGTCCTCGTAGGTGCGCGTGTCGATGACCGCCTGGATCCGCTCCTCCGGTCCGAGGGCGATGAGGTTCACGATCGCAGTGCCACGCGCGGTGCGTTCCTTCATCGGGATCTCGTGCGCGCGGAGCCGATACACCTTGCCGCGGTTCGAGAAGAACAACAGGTACGAGTGCGCCGTCGTCGTGAGGAGATGCGCGACGTAGTCCTCGTCCTTCAGGCTCGAACCTCGCACACCCTTCCCGCCGCGACCTTGGCGTCGGAACGCGTCGGACGTCACCGTCTTCACGTAGCCCTTGGCGGAGAGCACCACCACTACTTCTTCGTCCTCGATGAGGTCGAGGTCGGCGATGTCGCCGGTGTCGAGCGTGATCTCGGTCCGCCGACCTTCGGCGAACTTCTCGCGGACTTCGGCCAGCTCCGTGCTGATGACTTCCATCTTGCGCTTGTCGCTCGCGAGGATCTCTTCGAGGGCCTGGATCTGCTTGGCCAGCTCGGTGAGCTCGTCGCGGAGCTTCTTGCCCTCGAGTTGGGCGAGGCGCCGCAGCTGCATGTCGAGGATGTGATTGGCCTGCGTCTCGGTGAACTCGAAGGGCTTGGCCATCAGGCCGGCGCGCGCCGCCTCGGTGTCCTCCGAGCCGCGGATGAGGGCGATGATCTCCTCGATCGAATCGAGCGCCCGGACCAGACCTTCGACGATGTGCGCACGATCGCGACGCTGACGCAACCGGTACTCGGTCCGCCGCGTGATCACCACGACCTGGTGTTCGATGTAGACGCGCAACGCCTCGCGCAGGTTCAGCAGGCGTGGCACACCGTCGACTAGCGCGAGTAAGTGGACCGCGAAGTTCGTCTGCATCGGCGTGTGCTTGTAGAGCTGATTGAGCACGACCTGCGCGTTGGCATCGCGCTTGAGTTCCACGACCAGTCGTACCGAGTCACCGGCCGACTCGTTCCGAACGTCACGGATGCCTTCGATCTTGCGCTCGTTGACGAGGTCGGCGATCTTCGAACCGATGACCTCGACCGAGGTCTGGTACGGCACTTCGCTGACGACGATGCGCTGCTCGCCCTTGCGACCTTCGTCGATCTCGGCGACGGCTCGCATCTTGATGGAGCCGCGACCGGTCCGGTACACGTCGCGCGCGCCGGCCTGACCCAGGATCAGCGCCCCGGTCGGGAAGTCGGGCGCACGCACGAACGCCATGAGATCGTCCGGGGTGGCGTCCGGGTGATCGATGAGGTGCTGGGTCGCGTCGATGACCTCGCCGAGATTGTGCGGCGGGATGTTCGTGGCCATACCGACGGCAATGCCACCTCCGCCGTTCACCAACAGGTTCGGGAACCGCGCCGGCAACACGATCGGCTCACTGTTGTTGCCGTCGTAGGTGGCCTCGAAGTCGACGGTCTCTTCGTCGATCTCTCCGAGCAGCTGCATCGCCAACGGCGCCAGCTTCGCCTCGGTGTATCTCATCGCGGCCGGGCGGTCGTTGGGGTCGGGGGATCCGAAGTTCCCGTGACCGTCGACGAGCGGGTAGCGCAGCGAGAAGTCCTGCGCCATGCGCGCCATCGCGTCGTAGATCGACTGGTCACCGTGGGGGTGGTACTTGCCCATCACGTCGCCGACCGCGGACGCGCACTTCTTGTAGTTGCGGTCCGGGCGCAGTCCGCCTTCGTACATCCCGTAGAGAATCCGGCGCTGTACGGGCTTCAGGCCGTCACGCGCGTCGGGGAGTGCGCGCGACGTGATGACCGACATCGCGTAGTCCAGGAAGGAGCGTTCCATCTCCTCCTGGATCTCGATCGGTTCGATGTTGAGTTCGAGGGGCTGCGCACCGTCGGGCAACGGGACCTCCGGCCTTTCGTGTTCGTCGGTCGATCAGATGTCGAGGAAGCGGACGTCTTTGGCGTTCTCTTGGATGAAACCCTTGCGGGATTCGACGTCGTCACCCATGAGCGTCGAGAAGACGTCGTCCGCGATCGCGGCGTCTTCGACGGAGACCTTGAGCAGTGAGCGCGTCTCACGGTTCATCGTGGTGGCGCCGAGTTCTTGCCAGTCCATCTCGCCGAGGCCCTTGAAGCGGCTCACCTCGACCTTGCGGTTCGCGTGTTCCGATTCGAAGACCCGCAGCGCGGACTCGTCCTTGAGGTAGGTGCGCTCCTTGCCGATGTCGGCGCGGAACAGCGGAGGCTGCGCGACGTAGATGTGGCCGGCCTTCACGAGATCGCCCATCTGGCGGTAGAAGAACGTGAGGAGCAACGTGCGGATGTGTGAGCCGTCGACGTCGGCGTCACTCATCAGGATGATCTTGTGGTACCGGAGCTTGGAGACGTCGAACTCCTCGGCGATGCCGGCGCCGGATGCGGTGATGAGGGTCTGGATCTCCTCGTTCTTGAGCATCTTGTCCATGCGGGCGCGCTCGACGTTGAGGATCTTCCCGCGGATCGGCAGGATCGCCTGATACTCCGGGTTGCGGGCGCGCTTGGCGGAACCGCCGGCGCTGTCACCCTCGACGATGAAGAGTTCGCACTGCTCGGGGTTGCGCGACGAACAGTCGGCCAACTTGCCGGGCATCGCGGAGGACTCGAGCAATGACTTGCGGCGAGTGAGGTCACGCGCCTGACGAGCCGCGACGCGAGCTCGCGCGGCCTGCGTGGCCTTGGCCATGATCTGCTTCGCCTCGGCCGGGTGCTCCTCGAGCCATTCGGCGAGCTTCTCGTTGGTCACCTTCTCGACCATCGACCGCATCTCGGTGTTGCCGAGCTTGGTCTTGGTCTGACCCTCGAACTGCGGGTTCGCGAGCTTCACCGAGATGATCGCGGTGAGGCCTTCTCGGATGTCCTCGCCGAGGAGGTTGCCCTCCTTCTCCTTGAGCAGGTTCTTGGCGCGGGCGTACTTGTTGACGACGTTGGTGAGGGCCTTCTTGAAGCCCTCCTCGTGCATGCCGCCCTCTGTGGTCGCGATGTTGTTCGCAAAGGAGTGGATACCTTCGTAGTACCCGGTGTTCCACTGCAGCGCGATGTCGACCTCGGACCCGTCGCCCGTGTCCTCGAATGCGACGACGCGCTTGAAGATCGGCTCCTTCGACGCGTTGAGATGCTTCACGAAGTCGGTGATGCCCCCGGCGAACCGGAACGTCTGCCCGGTGGGCGTCTCGGGTCGCTCGTCGCGGAAACGAATCTCGAGACCCTTGTTGAGGAACGCCATCTCGCGGAGGCGTTCGAGCAACGTCTGCGCGCGGAACTCGGTCTCTTCGAAGATGGAGGCGTCGGGCCAGAAGCTGACGATCGTGCCGGTGCGCTTGGACGGACCCTTCTGCTCGAGTCGGCCGGTGGGCTTGCCGCCCTTCTCGAAGCTCATCTCCCAACGCGCGCCCTCGCGGTGGATCTCGAGGTCGAGCCGGGAGGACAGCGCGTTCACCACCGACACGCCGACGCCGTGCAGGCCACCCGAGATCTTGTAGCCCTCGCCACCGAACTTGCCGCCGGCGTGCAGCACGGTGAGCACGACCTCGGCCGCGGACTTGTTCTTGTACTCGGGATGGTTGTCGACGGGAATCCCGCGACCGTTGTCGTCGACGCGGCACCCGCCGTCGGCGAGCAGGGTGACGTCGATCCGCGTCGCGTGGCCGGCCATGGCCTCGTCGACCGCGTTGTCGACCACTTCGTACACCAAGTGGTGCAGACCGGACAGACCGGTCGAACCGATGTACATACCGGGACGTTCCCGGACGGGCTCGAGGCCCTTCAGCACCGTGATGTCTTTCGCGCCGTAGGCCACTCGGGCAGCACCTTTCTCGGTCGTGCGTCGACACTTCGCTCGGTCCGTCACGCGGCATCTGCGGCGCCGCGGACACCGGTCACTCCGCCGGTGGACGATCCCTCGAAACCCCGGCGGCACGCCGGCCGCCAGATTGCGCAAAACCGCAGGTCAGACGGGGTTTTCGTGGTCCGGACAGTGTACCACGGGGGTGCGACGGGACCGGGTTTCTCCGGGGCATTTTCGTGCGCTATTCGAAGCCCGCGCCAGGGTCGTCGACTTCGCTCTGGCGACCGCGACGTGGTGAGGGCGCGGTGACCGAAATCTGCCGGATCGCGAGGTGTGGGAACCGCCCGCTCACCGCCTCGAGCAACGTGTCGTTGAGGTACCGGAACTGACTCCCCCACGCCGGATCGTCGACCGCGACGCGCAGGGTCCCGTCCCGTACGCCCAACGGACGACTGTGGTCACCCAGCGCGGCGCCCACGAGCTCGGCCCACACCGCGCGCAACTGTTCGAACGCGCCGGGTTCGGGCGCCCCGAGGTCCCGACGCACCCGCCGCAATGCGTCCCCGACTGGTCGGGGTTCATCCATCGACGATCGCCCCGTCATGAATCCGGAGCCACGCGCCGGGCGCGAGCCCCTCGGGCAACGCGCCTGCGGTCGTGACCAGGGTCTGGGTCGCCGGCAGATGACGCACCAGGGCGGTGGCGCGCTCGGCATCCAGCTCACTGAACACGTCGTCGAGCAGCAACACCGGCTGTTCGCCGATCGCGTCGGCAACGAGTTGATGACCCGCGAGTCGTAGACCGAGCGCCAAGGTCCGTTGTTCGCCTTGCGACGCGTGATGACGCGCGTCGAGTCCGTCGAGCACGAATGTCCAATCGTCGCGGTGCGGACCGACCAACGTGGAGCCCCTGTCCTCTTCCCGACGGGCGAAGCGGACCAACGCGGCTTCGAGTTCGTGCTCCACGGTCTCCGCGGTAACGACGGCGTCGCTCCACTCGCACTCGTACCGCGTCGCGAACCCGGGCGCGTCACCCGCCAGTGACGCGTACGCGTCGCGCACGGCCGGCGACAGTCGATCGATCAGATCCAGGCGCGCGCGGATCAAGGAACTTCCTTGCTCGACGAGCTTCGTGTTCAGCACCTCGAGTGTGGTGCGGTCGTCCGCGCCGCGGATCCCGGCACGGAGCAAAGCGTTGCGTTGCTTGACCACGCGCTCGTAGTCGCTCATCGACGCGGACCAACGCGGGGCGCTGGAGACCAACAAATCGTCGAGGTACTCCCGACGGCCGGCCGGGGCACCCTTGACCAACGCGAGGTCGTCCGGCGCGAAGACCGTGACCCGCAGGTGTTCGGCCAGATCACGCCGGCGCGTGATCGCCTGCTTGTTGACCTGCACCCGGTTCCGGCCCGCGACCCGGATCATCGCTTCGATCAGCAGTTCGCGCTCGCCGTGCATCACCTCCGCGCGAACGATCGCGTCCTCGCAGCCCGATCGCACCAGGACCCGATCGGCGACACCCCGCAGCGATCGACCGTTGGCCAACCACCCCACGGCTTCGAGCAGGCTCGTCTTGCCGTGCCCGTTCTGTCCGGTGATCACCGTGCAGCCGGCGTCGAAGGTGACGTCCGCCAAGGTGTAACAGCGGAAGTCGGTCAGCCAGAGCCGGCCGAGCCGCACGTCAGCTGATGCGTACCGGCATCAGCAGGTACAGGAACGCCGGGTGTTCACTGCCCTTGAGGGTGGCGGGCTTGAGTGGGTCCATGGACTCGAGCAGTGCTTCTTCACCGTCGATCGCCAGCAGGCCGTCCAGGAGGAACTGCGGGTTGAACGCGACGGTGAGGTCGGTGCCCTCGAACTTCGCGTCGATGACCTCGGCGGCATCCGCGCGTTCCTGCGCAGTCGCCGAGAGCTCGAGTCCGGAGGCGGTCATCGCCAGGCGGACGGGAGTGCCCTCCCGGCCTTCGCCGACGATCTGCATCAACCGGACCGCTTCTTCCAACGTCGCGCGGTTGACCAGCAGTCGGTTGGGGTACCCGTTCGGGATCAGCTGCTCGTAGTTGGGGAACTCGCCCTCGATGAGACGGGTCGTGACCGAACGCGACTCGGTGGCGAACTTCACCTCGCGCTCGCCGAGGGTCACCTGGATCTCACCGGAGGAGAACACGCGCTGCACCTCACCCAGACCGCGCGCCCCGACGAGCACCTTCTGCCCCTCACTCAACATCCCGACGCCTTCGAGATCCCGGACCGCGAGCCGGTAGGAGTCGGTGGCGACCAGCCGCATACCGGTCGCAGTGGCGGCAAGGAGGACTCCGGTGAGGATCGGGCGGGCGTCGTCACGCGAGGCCGCGGGAATCACCTGGCGCAGCGCATCGGAGAACGGCTTCGCGTCCAGTGTCACCGTCGCGCCGGTTGGCTCCGCGACGCGGGGGAACTCATCGGCGGGGAGCAGCCGGACTCCGGCCCGGGCCGAGCCCGCGGAGATCCTCGCGTCGTCGCCCTCCACTTCGAAGGTGACCGTGCCGGGCTTCAGACGCGTGGTGAGCCCGTCGAACAGCTTGGCCGGGACAACTGCTTCACCCGGGTTGTCGACCTGCGCAGGGATCGTCACCCGGATCGTGAGATCGAGGTCGGAGCCGACGATCTCCACCTGGTTGTCTCTCGCCGTCACATGGACGCCCGAGAGCACGGGAAGAGCCCCACTGCGCACCGCAACGGCCCGCTGCGCGGTACCGATCGCTTCGGCGAGAGTGTCACGCTCGCAGCGGAACTTCACTGTCCACCTCCGGGATACGAAGAAAATTGAATTTGTAGCACTGGTAGTAGGGCCTGTGGATTGTGGATCATGCGGCATCGTCCCTGGTGGGATGGTGCGCGGGCTTCCACAACCTTGTCACCCGTTTCCCCCGTTCGCGAATACTGAGCCTGTGATTCCCCGGGGTTACCCACCGCGAACGCAAGATATCCCCAGCGGTCCACAGAGTTATCCACCGGTGCCGAGCCGGACCCGGCTCATCAGCTCGTTGACCTGGTCGAACACCTGGTGGCGCTCGGTCATGAGGGCCTTGATCTTTTCGACGGCGTGAATGACCGTCGTGTGATCGCGCCCGCCGAACTCGTCGGCGATCCGCGGGTAGGAGAAGTCCGTGAGTTCCCGGAAGACGTACATGCCGATCTGACGCGCGATGACGAGAGGCCGGCGGCGGCTCTTCCCGCAGAGGTCTTCGACGGTGAAGCCGAACATCTTCGCGGTCTCGTCCAGGATCAACGTCGGGGTGATGACGCGAGGCTGCGACGGAGGGAGGAGGTCGGCGAGCACCTGGCGGGCGACGGTCTCGTCGAGCGTCGTGCGGTGGAGGCTGGAGTACGCCGCGATCCGGATCAGGGCGCCCTCGAGTTCGCGGACGTTGTCGCTGATGTTCGACGCGATGAACGCGAGGACCTCGTCGGGGAGGTTCTCGAGGCGTTCGGACTCCGCCTTCATCTTCAGAATCGCGAGCCGGGTCTCGAACTCGGGTGGCTGGACATCGGTGATGAGGCCCCATTCGAGTCGGGTGCGGAGGCGGTCCTCGAGGCGGGGAATCTGCTTGGGTGGCCGATCCGAGGAGAGCACGATCTGGCCGCCGGCGCCGTGGAGCGAGTTGAACGTGTGGAAGAACTCCTCCTGGAGTTGCTGGGACCGTTCCAGGAACTGGATGTCGTCGACCAGTAGTACGTCGACTTCTCGGTATCGCCGCCGGAACGAGTTGGCCGCGTTGTTCCGAATTGCGTCGACGAACTCGTTCATCAGGGTCTCGGTGGAGACGTAGCGGACCCTGCTGAGTTGATGCACCTCACGGACGTAGTTGCCGATCGCGTGGAGGAGGTGCGTCTTTCCGAGCCCGGCCGGGCCGTAGATGAAGAGCGGGTTGTAGGACCGGGCCGGCGTCTCGGCGACGGCCAGCGCAGCCGCGTGGGCGAAGCGGTTCGAAGCGCCGATGACGAAGTGCTCGAAGGTGTAGCGGGGGTTCAACGCGGTCCAGGCCGCCGTGGGCTCAGGGCTCGACGACGCCGTCGCGGCCGGCGCGGGAGTCGGGGCGGCACCGTTGTCGGCGGTACGCGCCGGCCTCCGATCCTCCACGATCACGGGCTCGTCGACCCGTGCAGTCGCTTCGACCGAGAGATCGATGAGGACCTCGTCGCCCGCGACCTGATGGACCACGGCACCGATGAGGCCCTGATAGTTGGACCGAATGCGTTCGCACACCACCGCGTTCGGCGTGGCGAGTTGGAGGTGATCATCGTTGAGGTCCACCGCCCGGACATCTCGGAACCATGTGTTCCACGTGGCCTCGGACAGTTGCTCCTGGAGAGCGGTCGTCGCGGATTCCCACAGTTGGGCAGCAGCAGTCAGACGCCAGTCAGGAATTTCCACAGCCTCATCCACAAGTGTGGAGAACCGCCCGCGCTCGAACGCGTGGTCGTGTGATCTCCGCCGTTCGGCCTCGGGTTGGGTCGTACGACCCAACAGTGCAGATCCCGGCGCCGAGGCCTTGGGCGGCGTCCGGGGGTCTAGGACCATAGCAGCGTGGTTCTCGGGCCTCCAAGGGAGGGATCCCGAACTTCAAGCATGTGATTTGCCTAGTGAGGTGGTGTTGTCCCCAGGCAGTTGACTGTGTCGCGCGCCCCGTGAGGGAGTTGTCCAGTGATTCGCGCGGAACGCGGTCGCGGACCCGGAACTTGTCGGCGGCCGAAACCCACGACCTGCGGGGCCGCGCGTGCCATCGGGTAGGTCCCGACGAACCGAAAGCCGCTCCGCGTTGCGGCGGCGCGGACCGGACCGGTAGGCTCCGACGGTTCTGCGCCAAGTTTTGCCCGTGGGCCACCGCTCGCTCACTGGAACCGGCGTTCCGATCGATTCTCTCCTCCGAGGAGGCCATGCGTGAAGCGGACCTTCCAGCCGAACAACCGGAAACGTAAGAAGAAGCACGGATTCCGGAACCGAATGAGCGACCGCGCCGGGCGCGCCGTACTCAAGGCCCGCCGCAACCGCGGCCGGGCGCGCCTGTCGGCCTGATCCACCGCGTTCGCCGCCGTGATCTGTTCGCTCGGCTCGGTCGCGCGCCAGCGTCGCGTCGCGGGCCCATCTCCGTCCGACGAATCGAGGGTGGAGCCGGCCCGCCGGAGGTCGCCTACGCGATCAGTCGTCGGGTGGGCAACGCGGTGACCCGCAATCTCGTCAGACGGAGACTGCGCGCCTCGATGACGCAGCACGAAGCAATGCTCCGGCCGGGCAACGCGTATCTGGTCGGCGTCGCACCCGCAGCGGCGGGACTCCCGTACGCCGAGCTGGCAGCACTGGTGGCCGGTTGCCTGGAGACGGCGTGATGCCGTCACCGGTGGCGCGTATCGGCATCAGACTCATTCGGGGATACCAATTTCTGACACGAGGTGTCCCGGCGCGCTGCCGGTTCGCACCATCCTGCTCGGAGTACACCGCCGAGGCCATCGAACGCTTTGGCGCTATTCGCGGTATCTGGATGGGAATCCGGCGTGTGGGCCGGTGCCATCCATGGAATCCAGGGGGCTACGACCCCGTGACCAGGCCGAACACCAGTTCGGTCGTCGAAGGGTAGCGGTTCATGCAAGGGCTGTGGGACGGCATTCGTGAGGGCCTGGGCCAGGTACTCGCGTTCTTCTACAACATCATCCCGAACTCGGGTGTTGCGATCATCCTGTTGACGGTCGCGGTGCGTCTCCTGCTGTTCCCGCTCACGGCGAAGCAGGCGCGGTCGATGATCGCGATGCAGCGGGTGCAGCCCGAGATCAAGAAGCTGCAGGCGAAGTACAAGAACGACCGCCAGAAGCTCAACGAAGAGATGATGGCGTTCTACAAGGAGAACAACATCAACCCGCTGGGTGGTTGTCTCCCCCTGGTTCTGCAGATGCCGATCTTCATCGCGCTGTTCCAGACCCTGCACAACATTCAGAAGTTCATACCGATCGACTCGAAGATGTACGCCGACATCTGCGGCAAGTCCGTTGCGGTGTCGGATTGCAAGCCGAAGATGAGCTTCGCCGGAATGGACCTCACGAAGTCGGCCAGCACGGTGGCATCCAAGGGTTTCGGAGAGGTGTGGCCGTACCTGATCTTGGTGGCGATCGTGGTTGTGACGGGGTTCGTCCAGCAGCGCCAGACGATGCGGAACCAGACCCAACCCAATCCTCAGATGGCCATGGTCGGCAAGATCTTCCCGATCATCTTCGCGTTCATCTCGTGGACCGCGGCCTCGGGCGTCGCGCTCTACTTCGCCACCACGAACCTGTGGCAGATCGGCCAACAGGAGATCGTGTACCGCACGATCACCAGCAAGGACGGTCCGCTTCCCAAGACGCGCGACGACGATGACGACGACAAGCCGGCGAAGCCGAAGCTCGGCGCGGGCGGGTCCGGCGGCGCCAAGTCGACCAAGGCGAAGGCGATCGGCAGTTCTGGAAAGCCGACCGACAAGGCAAGCAGCAAATCGAACGGCCCGAAGGACGCCACCGAGAACGGCGCCGGGTCAACCAATGGGAACCGGGCCGGGCAGGCCAGAAGCAATCGAAAGCGGAAGCGCTAGATGGAGTGGGTGCAGACGACCGGACGAACGGTCGACGAGGCGGTGGAGAAGGCGCTCGACGAGTTGCACGTGCATCTCGACGACATCGAGTTCGAGGTTCTTGACGAGCCGAAGTCAGGATTCCTCGGACGGTTCGGTGGTAGCGACGCCCGGGTGCGGGTCCGACTCAAGCCGGTCTCGCGGGAGAAGCCCCAAGACCGCCGGCGCGGCAAGCCCAAGGGAAAGCGCGGCGGACGGGGAGACGGACGCCGTTCCGAGTCGGGTTCACGCGACCAGCCGAGTCGCGGACCGAAGCCGGCGAAGACGAAGAACCCCAACTCGAAGCCCAAGCCAAAGATCGAAACCGGTACCGAGGAGAGCACACCGATGAGCGACGACACGATGCCCGTTGACGAGCAGGCCGAGGTGGCCGAGGACTTCATCCAGGGTCTCATCGAGGCGATGGGCATGGACGCCGAGGTCTCATCGAGCATCCTCGACGAAGACGTCATCGAGCTCGACGTCGACGGGGATGAACTCGGGCTGTTGGTCGGCCCGAAGGGCGCAACCCTCCAAGCGGTGGAGGAGCTGACCCGAGCTGCGGTACAGCGCGACTCCGGCGGCCAGGCCGCGCGCATCCGGGTCGACATTGCCGGGTACAAGGCCAAGCGTCGCGTTGCACTCGCCGCCTTTACGCGCAAGGTCGTGGACGAAGTTCTCGAAACCGGCGAGGCACGGGCCATGGAGCCGATGGGCTCGGTTGACCGCAAGACGGTGCACGACACCGTGAACGAGATCGATGGTGTGGTCACCTCTTCCGAGGGTGAAGACCCGCGTCGCTACGTGGTGATCCAGCCCGCGTGAACCTGGATGTGCTCCGCTCGGTTCTGACCGACGCGCAGCGCATCGGTCTTCTCGGGCCTCAGCCCGTCGACCAGCACATCAACCATGCCCGCTCGTGGGCGGATGGATTGGAACCCGCTCCCTTTCTCGACCTTGGATCGGGCGCGGGTGTTCCCGGACTCGTGTTCGCGGTTCTTTGGCCCGACGTCCCCGCGACGCTGCTGGACGGCCAGATCCGTCGCACCGCGTGGCTGCGGACGGCGGCCGCACGCCTCGGTATCGATCACCGGATCAGGGTTGCGGAGGGTCGGGCGGAGGAGTTGGCAATCCGGCCCGAGTTGCGGGAACAGTTCCCCCTGGTGGTCGCGCGGGGGTTCGGTCCGCCCGCCAGTGCAGCCGAGTGTGGTTCGGGCTTTCTCCGACTGCAGGGACTCCTGTCGATCAGCGAGCCGCCCTCCCCCGAGCCGGACCGATGGCCGAAGGACGGGTTGGCGCGGATTGGTCTCGAAACCCACTCACAAGTCGTGCACCCCGACGGTTCTTTCGTTATCCTGCGCAAGTTCGAGCCGCTGGATGCCAATCTGCCACGGCAGCGCAACCTTCCCCTACGCAAGCCGCTCTGGTAGCCGAGGTTTCACGTGGAACCCATGGCGCCGGGGCGGGGCGGGAATGTTTCACGTGGAACGTTGCTCGGCCTTGCCGAGCCGGAGGGGTGAGATGGATCCCGTCGACCCAAGGCGCCGTGGCCGTAGGCTGTTCGGCGGACGACGGAGACACGAGAGTGTCTCGGAGGAACCCATGAATGACGATGCCAGCACGGGGCAGGCGGACGCGACGGCGGTTTCGGATGCGGACCCCGTCGTGTTCGACGGTGCGGACGCGACAGATTCGGGGCGGGCAACGCTCGACGAGACCCAGGCCGACGCCACCGATCCCGAAGAGGTGGGGACCGCCGACCAGACATCGGCGTTGGTCGATGGCTCCCAGGGCCCCGATTCCTCAGAAGCGGGTCTGCCCGCGGTCGAGGATCGCGATGAGGTGAGTCGCGAGCCGGCCTCAGTGACAGGGACCGCGACGGCGGAACCGGAGCCGGACGGTGAGGCCGCGGACCTCGCCGCAGACGCGGAGGAAGATCCCGACGAGGACCTTGGGTTCGCCCGGAGCTACGAGCTCCCGCGGATCCTCGCGATCGCAAACCAGAAGGGCGGAGTCGGGAAAACGACGACCTCGGTCAACCTCGGTGCCGCGCTTGCAGAGATCGGTTACCGGGTCCTCGTTGTCGACCTTGACCCCCAGGGCAATGCCACGACCGGTCTCGGCGTCAACGCCCGAGAACTCGGCGGCTCGATCTACGACGTCATCATGAACGACGCCCC
>Ga0075026_100000302_pt1 | contig 19228 bp, 12 predicted proteins | sample Str012_2_FD_71392 | JGI IMG/M metagenome (GOLD analysis project Ga0075026, IMG submission 71392) | Freshwater sediment microbial communities in response to fracking from Pennsylvania, USA - Straight Creek_MetaG_SC_2012 | ecosystem: Environmental > Aquatic > Freshwater > Creek > Sediment... | reverse complement strand
GTATCCTGTTCCTGCATCCTTTATAATTAAAAATGATCTGCCTCTAGTTCAGGTATCCCGGATATTTTGCTCTTTTTCAAAATGAATCACTGAATGCATAATGCATCAACGGCAACTTTTCCTGAACCACGATTGGTAATGCTTATATAATGTTTACCAGCAGCTAAATTGCTTGTTTGAAATACCACCTGTTGTGGTGTACGATCTCCATCCGTAGACAAATCAACCACCGCAAGACTTTTTCCATCAATTTTAACTTCAATCTTTCCTGCTCCCGCTTCTTTTGGAGCAATAACTGAGATACTTTTACCTGTAAATGAGCTGGTCCACACATCACCCGCCGTATTACTGATGGTAAGATCATTATTAAAATCGCCTGTGCCCAAATTACATTGACGAAACCAGCCTGGCGCTACTACGCCCGGGTCATCATCATTACACCAACCCTTATTGTGCGTTATTCGTAAAACACGACTGCCCGAGGCTAAGGATGGGTTGCTGATACCGGGTAACGGCAAGGCAGCTTTGCCTGGTGTTATTGTCAGGCCATTCTCATCCTGCACAAAATTAATGGTAACATCTGCGCCAAGTAATTCAACTTTGGAAACCTTTCCGATGGTGGTTCCATCTGTATGTAATGCTTTCAGATTAATCACACTGTCTTTCCAGTTTAAAACCGTGGCATACACATAGCCGTTGTTACGGGTGTAGCGAACGGTATTTTCTCCGTACACTTCAAATGGCCGCGATCCATATACCGCCTCCCCATTAACCTTCAGCCAGGCACCTATATCTTTACATGTTTGGATAACTTCAGGATCAAGATCGCCGCGTCCATGCTGTGTGAGGTTCAGTAACATCGTTCCGTTGCGGCAAACATTTTCTATCAGCAGTTCAATTATTTTCTTGGCGTCCATGTATTTCATTCCGGTCATGTAATGCCAGTCGGCAATGCTGGTTTCGGTTTGAAATGAATAAGCCATTATTTCCGGTTCAATAAAAAATTCTGAACTCTTTACCAGTGCCTGATCAACAAAGGGAAGCAGTTGCGGACTGTTTTGAAAGCTGTTCCAGCGTCCTCCAACACCTTTCAGGTTGACCACAACATCCATTTTTTTATTATTCCATTGCAGGGACTTGTTGTAATAATTTGCAATGAGCTGCGGGGCAAGAAACCCCAATCCCATGTGTACACCTACATCTACCTGCGAATCACCCGCATGTTCGTCAAAGTAAATTACATCGGGATGATACTTATTGATAGCATCATCTATACGCCACATAAATTGATTTGCAAAAGGAGATCGCAAGGGATCATCCTGCCGGGTATGAACCGGCCCATACAGGTCAACCGGGTCCATACCTTGCCACCATTTCCCTTTTCCGTCTGCAATTGTTTGCAATGCATCGTAAGGTGCACCCTGCTTTGATCCGGATTTGTCTGCAGTATACCGTACAGGCATAAACTGTCCCCATGTTCGGGGCGGCGTATTGTGAAAACCAATACCAAAATGCAGTCCATGCTTACGTGCAATCTTCTCCCAGGTACCGACAATATCTTTTTTTGGTCCAACATTTACTGAATTCCATGGTTGGTATTTAGAATCCCAGCAATCAAAGTTGTCGTGATGAACACCCATTGCCATAAAATAACGGGCTCCCATTTCTACAAACAGTTTCATCATCTCTTCAGGATTCCAGCGATCAATTACCCAATTGTGCGCTATATCTTTATAGCCATATTCTGAAGGATGTCCGAACGTTTTATTGTGATAGGCATACACCGGATCCTGTTCCATATACATTTTACGTGCATACCAATCACCTTCCTCCGGCATTGATTGCGGATCCCAATGCGCCCATGCACCAAACTTTGCGTCGCGCCACCATTCCGGTACGGTATATATCCGGCTCAAACGCTTCCAGTCGGCCGTGTAGGGGCCTGCAGCTACTGGTAAGGATGGCAGGTTCCAGATATCCGGACCTAATCCAAAATCTCCATTGCCCATTTCAATTCTATCAATATTAAGTGCTGCATCATTGGTATCAAGACTAACGGTAATGGTTGAACGGGGCGGGATTTTAATATCAACTATTGCGTAAAGAAAAGAACCGGTTAAAGCGCCGGAAGAATGAACATTAACCTTTATCGCCTTTTGATTATTAGCTGCCACATGAATGGTACCTGCATTAACAGAAGCATAGCGTATCTCCAGCTTATTTGCTACGGGTAGATTTGAGAATATTAACCCATCGCCAGGTTTGCTCAAACTGACCAAATATCGGCCTGAGGCTGAATTATCTTCCACCTTTTTTGCACCGCCTGTTGCGTTTGCGGCTTCCCCTTCTATAATATGTTTTTGATTAACACCTGCTGAGGTCGTAATCCAAATTACCATCAGCAAAGGCAATAAGTAAACTTTGATGCCGGTGGAACTGGATTGCAATAGCGGGTGATAACTAAATTTCATTTTATGGCTTATATTTCAGTATTTATTATTTTGGCAATACCTGCACGATTACACGTTTGTATCTCGATAAGGCGGGCGTGCCTTTGTCTGTTACTTTCAAAATAAAGTGTATGGTTTCGGGCTTTTCAACAACGGGTGCTGTTAAAGACGTTCTGTATAAATTTTCTGCCAGCATAAATTTTACAGCTTGTTTGAAAGTGCCGGCTTCAGGATATTGAAACCACAGATAACTTAAATGGTCACCATCGGGGTCGGTAGAGCCACTTGCATCTAAATAAAACTGTTCGCCCGACTTTACCGTAATTTTATCTGGATGGCTCAATGCCGGTACCGGAGGATGATTTGCTTCTTTATAAGTTTTGATTGTCCAATCCATGCGTGCTGCAAAATCGTTTTGAAAATCATCCCTCCATCGCCATACGCTTACCTTATTACCAGTAAAAATAGCGGTATCACTTTTAATGGCCCTTCCGTATGGATTGTATAGAACGGGGCTGTATGTATCTTCAGCGTTCGTCCAAATGGGTCTCGTTTCCGGATCAACAGGCACACCACCAGTATAGCCGTTTATGTCCAGATCAGAAAGTTTTGGTTGATAGATCTCATAGCGTCCACCCCAACCACCCCATTCAGGATGCTCTGTATCACTTAAGCCATTTGGAATTAGTGAAAGCCATGAAGGAGTATCACCTTCCATACCATAACTCACATCAGGATATAATGCCCCCAGGGGGCCATGATTTTGCTGAATGTTATTAGCCAGCCATTGGTTACTGATCGTTTCATTATTAATACCAGGAACAAAAATATGAATACCCGTCCAGGTAGCTTTACCATAACCACCGGGTGTTACTATATAGAAAAGCTCAGGAAAATTATTTCTCATCCAGATACCGCTATCGTCCTGGTCAGAAATGGTGTACACTCTTAGCTTATGCAACAGCCTGCTGAATTCGCCGGTAGTTTTTGTTTTTTTTAGTTTATATAATGCCTGCGTCAATGTATTTGCTCCCCCCCATGCGCATACCCACAACGGACGCTTGTCATCCTCTTCAAGTATTTTAATTATCCACTCCGAACCTTCTGAATCTTTTCCATCTCCTACCCCTTGCATCCCGTATTCAGGCCTTCCTGATTTTACCAGCTTTAATAAATTTTCCGCTGTGGGATAACCGGCTTCATGTTTAGTAAGATTGGGCTGCACTTTACCATACACTTTTACAACGCGGTTAATTGACTGCGGATACACTTTTGTTTTAAGGTGAACAGAGGTGGTAGCAATTAAACCTTTTATATCAATCTGGTTGGCATAAAGAAGTAAACGAATTAGGGTCTCTGTATCATCCGGCTCATTTTCAATATCCGTGAGCATAATAATCCTGTTTTTGGGAGCCTGAGAAAACCCGATATTGCAGTAAAATAGCAGCATGCTAAAAACCAATACCATTCGTTTTGTTAACCGTTGAAGCATAATGTGCATTTACCTTATTTTAAAATAATGACCGTGGTTCCGAATCGCCTTCACAACGGCTGTTCCGGAAAAAAATTCAGTGCCCTGGCAGGGATGAGTTATTTCGTTGCATTTACTACATCTATGGAAGAAAATTTATGACGCAACCATGTTGAAGCAGGCCCGATAGCGATATCCAGTGTAACTGTAACACCCGCTTCGTTCATTAAATCCTTCTTCATAATTATTAGTTTTTTGAAATTGGTAACATCGTATAACTATACGTATATTTTTTATCCAAAAGCAGGTATTGACGGTGTGGCATAGCCCCCCAACTGTCATCGCCACCCAAACCCCTTTGCTTTAAATCGATATGCAGATTAATGTCTCCGTCTAATTTTATATTAGAAGGATGTTGCTGCTTTTTTGTTAGCCCCGGATCAAGGTCTTCATCATGCATTGGTAAGGCACTGAAGCAAATCGGCTGTATTCCTTCAATACGCAATCCTTCGCCTTGTTTGTTTTTCAGTTCCAGCCAGCGGGTATCTGTTCTGTTCCCGGATTCCTGGGGGCGGATATAATTCCAGGTGTACATGCTATCGGCACTGGTATTGTACAAACCAACAAAGGCACCCGTGTTTCTGTCGCTGTAATTTTCCCAGGGGCCACGGCCATACCAGGTAATATTTTCAAACTCACGGGGCAGTAACATGCGCATACCAAAGCGCGGCAGCTCCGGAAGTGTCTTTCCATTCATATCAATGGCCGCCGTTACTTTTACAGCACCATTCTGCAAAACGGTATAAATAACCTGATAAGGAACATCCATATCACTGAGCAGGAAATCTACCGTTATTTGCAACGAATCTTTTTGTTGATCATTTACACTAACTGATTTTAGTGTACGGTTAATATGCGCAGAACGCCAAACGCCCAGGTTGGCAGGCATCCGGTTACCAAAATCATTATCTGTAGGGGCACGCCAGAAATAAGGCTCGGGAAAAGCATTAAAAATTCTTTTGCCATCCTTTGTGTATGATACCAACTGGCCACGCTTCAAATCAAATTCTCCTTTAATAGTGCCCGATGTAAAAGAAATTCTGCTGTTTGTTTTAGTAATGTTAAGTGTATTGGCTGCATCAACTTGCCTGCTCACAAAATTATCACTACTACTTTTAAACTGCTCTGCAGCCACCAGGTGCCCGGCAGGTAACAAGCCTGCTTTTTTTGTATAGGCATACAGGTTTATATAAAACTCAGTGCCTTCCTGCGCTTTTACCATTGGCAGTTGCAGTGTTACATCTTTTGATTGATGCGGCAGTACATCCAGTGAAAAAGTTCCTTTGCTGAATGGAGTACCGTCTTTCATTAATGCCCATTCAAAATTATAATCAGCCAGGTTGCTGAAATCAAACCAGTTGTACACCGTAATAATTCCTTTAGACAAATCTTTCTCTTTAAATAAAATATTCTGGTACACTTTTTTTACTTCATACAAGCCAGGGTGTATGGTTCTGTCTGCCGCTATCAATCCATTGGCACAAAAGTTTTCGTCGTTTTGCAAATTAAAGCCGCCGAGGTCTCCGCCATAAGCATAAAAAGGTTTGCCGGAGGCTGCATCGGTGGTGAGCATACCCTGATCTACCCAATCCCATATGAAACCGCCCTGCATGTGCGGGCTATTCATAATAATATCCCAGTAGGCCTGAAAATTTCCATTACTATTTCCCATGGCGTGAGAGTATTCACACATAATATAGGGTCTTTTTTGTGTGCTGTCGCTGGCATACCTGGCCATAGCCTGCACACGGGGATACATGGGACAAACGATATCTGTATTCCAGTCTTCACCCGCTTGCTCAAACTGCACAGGGCGGCTTTTGTCACGGTTCTTGATCCATAAATAATCATCGTGAAAAACTTTACCATTGCCGCACTCATTGCCCATCGACCAGATGATAATGGACGGATGATTTTTATCTCTTTCCAGCATTCTTTTGTGGCGATCTAAAAAAGCGGGTGCCCATTGCGGTAAGTAAGCAGGATGCACGGTAGTGTCAAACCAGCCTTGCAGCGATGCACCCATACCATGAGCTTCAATATTGGCTTCATCTACCAGGTAAATTCCATATTCGTCGCATAACTTATACCACAGCGGATCGTTGGGATAGTGCGAACAACGCACCGCATTGATGTTGAATTCCTTCATCAACCGGATATCCTTCATCATCAGTTCTTTTGAGGGCACATGACCAGTCACCGGATCATGCTCATGCCGGTTTGTACCGCGTACATGTACGGCTACACCGTTCACCAGTAATTGTGCATTTTTTATTTCTATATTTCTAAAACCTATTTTATTGCTCGCATAAGTTGTTTTACCATTTACATTCAATGCTACCACACAATCATATAAGTAGGGGTTTTCAGCATTCCATTGCCGGGGGGCATTTATTTTTCCCTCCAGCGAAATATGCCGCATGCTGTCTCCACTGCTGCCAATATTTTTTTGCTGCGTAAAAACAATCCTGCCTTTGTCATCACTTACTTCCACAGAAATACGTGCGTTAGCAGAAACAGCATTTTTAAATTTTCTTACATCAATGGTTGCGCTGAATATCCCATCCCTGTAATCATTGTCCAGGCCCGATTGCAAAAAGAAATCCCAAACATTCACGGGGGGCAATGCTGTTAAATAAACATCTCTTTCTATTCCGCTGATGCGCCAAAAGTCCTGGTCTTCCAGGTAGCTGCCATCGTGCCAGCGAAATACTTCTACTGCAAGCAAGTTTTGTCCTTTTTTAAGGAGCGGGGTGATATTAAATTCTGCCGGTGTTTTAGAAGCTTTTGTCATACCTGCCTTTTGGCCGTTCACATACAGCTCCGCGTAGCCGGTGATAGAACCAAAATGTAACAGCACCTGGTTGCCATTCCAGCTTTCTGGAACAGTAAAATATTTCCTGTAACTACCCGTAGGGTTGTTAGCGCCAACAAATGGCGGGTTTTTGGGAAATGGGTAAGTAATATTGGTATAAATGGGTATACCAAATCCTTTCATTTCCCAATTGGAAGGAACCGGAATGTTATTCCAGCGGTCATCATTAAAAGAAGTTTGATAAAAATTGACAGGCCTGTCAGCATACTTCGCACTATAATGAAACTTCCAGTCACCATTTAAGGACTGGTAATAAGGAGAGGCCGCATAATCATCCTTTATAGCAGCCGCCTTGCTGGTATACAGCATAAAGCTAACCCTTGGCGCTTCTTTGTTTTCGTCCACTTTTGCAGGGTTTTCCCAATCGTTGAATGTTTGTTGCGCATAGCACCATTGCAGCAGACAACCAAACGCTATTACCAGGCCAAATCTTTTCATATAAATAATTTATTACAAGGTAGTAATGTTAATCATTTTACCACGGTGATAATTCCTGAAGGAAACAATATACCTTACTTATTGAATTTCCACCAGTCAAAATTGAAAAGTTCTTTTTCTCCCCTGAACACAAAGAACAAATCATGAACACCACTGATCTTTTTCACCGGTGTTGTAATTGTTTTCCACACATCACCTTCGGCTGAAGTAGTTACGTCAACCGTACCCAATACTGGTCCGTCAATCTTTTCGGTATGAATTTCAATTTTTCCTCCATGCAAAGCAGCCATACTTACTTCAATTGATGATGCTCCCTTTGAAAAATTAACGCCCTGTACTTTGGTATAGTCACCGTTGTTGACAGATGTTACAAACAGCCGCTCTGCTATCATCTTTCCTTTGTCCCATGGAATATTTCTTTCCCATTCAGTGGCTTTTGCTGTTTTAACCCCTTCACTAAAAGCAATGGTTTCCGCTTCTACCTTGTTGTAAGGGTTTAGTGTACTGATTTGTTTTACCCCGGCTTCAGACCAAAAAGGAAGTTTCTGGATAGTACCATCTTTGTTATAGGTTATTTTATCTACGGAGACAGATCGTCTTTCATAATGTTTGGCCATGGTTTGCTTCAGCATATTATAATTAAACCCAAAAATATAACTGTTTCCTTTATAGTCGATAATACCGGGATGATTGCCACTGGCCCTGGAATCTCCATCCATAATAGATCCTTTATATACCCAGGGACCGGTTGCGGAATTACTCATGGCATAGCCAATACCTTCCGGGCAACAGGTTGAGGCATATGCCATGTAATAGTGACCATTGCGTTTATAAGCCCAGGGGCCTTCCTGGTAATGAAAAAGATCAGGCTGATTTTTTGTTTTTTCAAATGAAGAATCTTTTATAATCTGCCCGGAATAAGATATCATGTCATCATTCAACTTGACATAGTAAAGTTCAGGATTTCCCCAATAGAGCCAGGCTTGTCCATCATCATCAATCAATACGGTTGGATCAATATCCTGCGGACCATTTTTTATTAGCGGTTTCCCTATCGGGTCTTTGAATGGGCCATCAGGTCTATCTGAAACCAGTACGCCAATTCCCAGACCTCCCGGCACCGGGCAATACAAATAAAATTTACCATTGCGATAAACACATTGCGCCGCCCAGGCTCCATTATCATAAGGAACCCATTTGAAATCTTTCAAAGAAGCTACTGCTCCGTGGTCTGTCCAGTTAACCATGTCTGTTGAGGTGTACAGGAGCCAATCATGCATTTCAAAACCAAAAGCATTATCCTCATCGTGACCGGTATAAAGGTATACCGTATCGTTGTAAACCATCGGCGCCGGATCAGCAGTAAATTTTGTTTGAATGATGGGATTCTGCGCCGCCGCACCGGGAACAATAGAGGCATACAAAAATAAAGCAACCAGTATTTTCATTTTATTTTTCATAAAGTAAAACTTGGCTGAATAATACCTTTTCCTCCACTGCAATAATATTTTTTTATAGTAAAATCCATAAGCTTTTACAAATACTGTATGGTACGATTATAAATAATTTAACGAACCAAAGCCATTCTTACTTCAATACGTAATCACATCCAGTTCCCCGTATCCTGCAGCCTGATCATTTTGCGTATTCTTTAATGCCTGCAACTTTATATACCTGGCTTTTACCCGTTCAAAATTTTTTATTTGCCAAAGGGGGTTATTTTGAATATTAGAAAATTCCCCTTCGCTTACCAGAGTCCAGTCAACATTGTTTTGCGAAACAAAAAATTTATACGAAGAGATAATACCCGTTGTACGGCCCTGGCCCGGCAAGTATTTAAAGCCTGCCAGGTTTTCTTCTTTACCCAGATCGATTATTATATCTGCAGGCATTTTTTTATCCTTGGTTTGATACCATGCAGTGTTTGGATTGCCATCTATAATGTTGTAAACATTTTTCTCATCAATGCCAATAACCTTCCAGTCTTTCTTTAAAATGTCAAATTGCTCATTGCTAACCGGGCTGCTTTTACCAGCAGCCGGCGCATAAGCAATCGCCTGGATATTTACTTTTCCATCTGTTAAAAAAGGAGCGGTGTATTTATTTGATGTTGCTGTTGGCGCTGTTCCATCCAGCGTATAATAAATCTCTGCTTCTTTGTCGCCCGGCGTTATTATTATTTCGCCAGCCTGGTTTCTCATGATTGCTGGAGCCGTCAGTACTACCGGTGCGTTATAAACGCCCATGTTTGCAATAAGCGGGACGCTTTTTGAATCAATAATATTTAACCGCAATTGTGTTGCTTCCACTGTTGAAAACCTGAGAATGCGTTTATAGCCTATCGTCGTTTCTTTAGCAAGTTGTTGCCATTGACCATTTACAAATGCTTCAAGGGTGAATGCTTTTACCCTTTGCCCCAATCGTATATATTCCTGCACTAAAAAACGGTTGAAAGTGACAGGCTTTCCAAAATCAACCGTTAGCGAAACGTTTGTTACCCCATCATCGGTGGCCCAGTACGTATTTTTATCGTTATCAATCGTGTTGGCTGCCCCGAAATTTTTATTGCTATTCCGTGTATTGCTGGCAGTAACTTTTGCTCCGCTTACCAAGTTTACTGCGAATGTTTCTTTTATCGCTTTGGCAAGTTGCAATACTGCTCTTTCATCATTTTCATGTATCAACCCATTGGGCATAATAGGAAAGTTGAGCAGCATCGTACCGTTGCGGCCAATGGAATTGTAAAAAAGATCTAGCAATTGGGGCAATGTTTTCACCCTGCTGTCTTCATATGTATGATAGAACCAACCCGGTCGGATTGACGTATTCACTTCTCCAGGAACCCAGGCATTACCGTTTTCAACACCATAACGCAGCATATTTTCAGGAACATCGCCGGTGGCATTTAACAAACTCCAGTTGGTTTCGCCAACATATCCTGCTTCGGTTCCCACCCAGCGAAGATCAGCCCTGTCGCCGTTGTCGTTCCATATTACAATATTGGGTTGCAACGCACGTATCATTTTGTAGGTATTCTTCCAGTCATAGTATGTGGTGCGATCAATCTTCCGGGTTTCCCTGGCACCACCATAATATCCTGAACCTCCATTGGCACCATCGAACCAGATTTCAAAAATATTTCCATAATTGGTCAGCAGTTCCTTTAGTTGATTTCTGAAGTAAGTGATGTACTCAGGTTTTCCATACACGGCTGAATTTCTGTCCCAGGGCGATAAATAGATACCTAATTTCAACCCGTATTCTTTGCAGGCGTCGGACATTTCGCGAACAATATCACCTTTACCGTTCTTCCAGGGACAATTTTTTACAGAATATTCCGTGTATTTGGAAGGCCAAAAACAAAATCCGCTGTGATGTTTAGCAACAAGGATAACTCCTTTCATTCCTGCTTCTTTGCAGATACGTGCCCATTGCCGGCAATCTAACTTAACCGGGTTAAAAATTTTAGGGTCTTCATCACCGTTACCCCATTCCTGATCGGTATACGTGTTTACAGAAAAATGGATAAACGAATAATACTCCATTTCCTGCCACCGCATCTGATTTTCATTTGGCACCGGGCCATAAGGTGCCGGCGCATTTTTTTGTGCAAGAACAAATCCTGTCAGAAACAAGGATATCAACAATGTGATGAAAGTCTTCATAAATATTTTTTATCTACCTGGTATAAATTGCTTTTGTTGTACTCTCTCCTCTAGGCGAAGTAGAATTGGTAACGACAGACAGCAGACCATCTTTTGTAATCGTCCAGTTTTCTGTTGATTTAATTTCAAAAGACTGGCCATCCCGTTCAAAATTCATAGTGCTGTTTATGGTTAGCGTTTTCCCATCTTCAGACCATTTGGCTGTTGATTTTCTTTTAGAACCGCCAAATCCTTCTGACTCTGCGACTTTGCCATCAAACGTTACTTTAAATGTAGTTGTAACAGGACCCCCTCCATTAAAACCAGGATTTACTCTTGTAGTTGTAATGGCATCTTCTTTTTGCTCCGCTTTTATTGACCGTGCAACCCTTCCCCCAAACTCGCCGAGTTCGCTTTTTGCTTCATCTAATTTCCAATCGCCGTTAAAGCTGGCACGTTGCGCATGTAATGCGAAAGAACATAACATTACCATTCCAAAAGTTAACACTGCACGTAAAGGTTTAAACAATAATATCTTTTTCATATACCTGTTGTTTTATTGATTAAAAATATTTTATTGTATTGTATAAATGCGGAAATTAACAAATTATGTGTTAATAAGCTGGTTCAAATGGAAGGAGACTGCAAATACGCAGGGCGACCAATAAATGCGCCACCCTATTTTCAGTGCCGCGTTATTCATATAGCAACCCATAAATTTAATGTATTATCCATTAATTTTAATACATCATCCTTTTATACTTTTCTATTCTCACTCATTAATTGTAAATCCCATTAACGAAAGCATTTTATAAGCATACCGTTTTCCAAATGCTGCATATCCTTCTGCATTAAAATGTAAATTATCCGCGGCATCTGTACAGCCGGCCGATGAAATAACGTAGGCGTTTTTTATCATCTCAGGCAAAGTTGCAATAATCTTATTCATTCCTGCACAAACACCACCCTGGTCTGCATTAACCGTTTCTCCGGCCAGCAAAGGTACTTTTTTAGTTTTCAGGTGAAGGTCTTTCAACAGGTTTTCATAAACACCATTAACTTTTTTCGTCCATAAAGAGTCATTAGGATTGGATTCTCCCTGGTGCAACAGTATTCCTTTAATGACGCCATCCTTCTGCGCAAGCTTTGCCATTTCCACCAATCTCGCATAAGGATTACCGCCATATTCCTTTATCATTCCAATCATCCATTTGGGCGCAGTGGTTACATAAGACTGATAATTATCTTTGTCAAACAATTCTATTTTACAACCTCCAACTGCTACATTAATAATACCAACCCGGACGTTTTTTGGAAGATTGGCCACCATCGTCCTTCCAAAAAAATCGGTGAGGGTAAGCCCGGTACGGCAGCGGCATAAAGGTGGTATGGCCGTATACCATTTACCTTTTTCTCTTTTTAAATCCGGGCAGTCTACCGCTTCCATCACCTGGAAGCGGCTATCTACGCCTACTGTATCCTCCGGCCGGATTCTTGCATTTCCTTCCATATTGGATTGACCAAAGCTGAGGAAGATATAAAAATTTTTGTCCTGTGCTTGCGCAGTCGCCAATATTGACACCAGGCCTGCCAGCAGTAACAGTTTAAAAATCATTTCTTTTGTTTTACAATATTAATGATACAAGAATCTGTTATCTATTTACTGATTGAAATTTCAAATACACTTACAGAATAAGCCTCCAGTGTTCTTTTGAATTTTGAACTAACCCCTTTTATTTTAGCACTAACCGGTATAATTTTTTCCGCATCAGTAATGGTATTAGTCGCTTCAGGTGCAGAACCGCTAATAACGTACATCATTGCCTCTGGCAAAATTTTACCGGCGCCATTCAGGTTGATATTTACCGGTTGCTTCTTACCGGTTGTATTTACCAGTTTAAGATAAAGGGTGCCCGTTTTATCATCCATCGTAGCACTATAAAAAACAGTTGGAACCAGCGGTGCTATTTTTATACCCGCTGCACTATCTCTGCGGCTTATGGGCCGGGGCTGTACCGGTATATTTTCTGCTGCAACCGGTACAATTTTATTTCCCAAATAAGTACCGAATAATTGCTGCACATAGTAAGAAGGAGAACCATAGCTGCTTAATGCATTGTAGCCAATTAAATCAGAATCCCATTGCCAGGCTCTTGGGGCAGTTGCAGTAGCCGTATTTACGTTTACAAATAGCGGCGCATAGCAGGACATAATGATTAGGTCAGAATTTCTTTCCATGCCCGTCATCCAGGCAGCATCGCCCAGGGCTGCATTTAAATTTGTTGTTGGCGCTCCTTCTCTTGTTGCCCATTCACCCACAAATATTTTAGGGCCATTACGATCATATTTATCATATTGTGCAGCATTCTCCCACATAGACCATGAGTCCCTGTAGTAATGTTCATCCAAAATTTCCGGTTTTTTTCCTGTTGCTACTTTCATGTTTGGATACTGTGCATCCGCAATGGTAGAAATGCAATGCAGCTGCGGATATTTTGCTTCAATAGCGTTCCTGAACTGATTAAACCTGCCATCATAACTGTTTGATCTGTCAAACCAATCTTCATTTCCAATTTCTATATAATTTAATTTAAACGGAGCCGGATGTCCATCGGCTGCACGTTTAGCTCCCCAATATGTATTTACATCTCCCATCACGTATTCAATCTCATCCAGGGCATCATCCACATAAGGCTTTAACAACGGACCTGCATCTACATGATCCCCATTGAGTGAATAACCAGCATACACACCTAGTAGTGGTTCTGCACCAATATCTTCACACCATTGTAAAAATTCAAGCATTCCCAATCCATCAGAAGCCCGGTAACCCCATGAACCATTGTGACCGGGCCTTTGTTCTAAAGAACCCAATGTTGTTTTCCAGGGAAAGGCATCTGTAATCAATGGGCCTTCTAAATAATTGCCTCCGGGAAAACGCAAAAATTTTGGCTTCATAGCTGCCATCATTTTTATAAGATCGGGCCTGAAGCCATTGGGCTTGTTATTATAGGTAGGTGGAAATAATGAAACAAGATTGAAATAATACACACCAGTCCGGTTGGTAGAAATTACAAACCGGGCATCTTTTGTGGGCGTTACAGCAGCGCCGGTTGATAAAGTCAGTTCATATTTTCGCCAGTATATACTTTTTTCAAGATTAATGCTGCCTGTTGCATATACTGTTTTACCATCATTGCTTTCAATAGAAACCATTATTGGCCCGGCAGTATTGTTTTCAATTACTGGCAACGCAGGCGTGTTGGGCTTTTGTTCCCATGGCCAACGGGGAGGTTCTCTGCGATCAGTTCCTTTTAAATAGAAGGATGCCCTGTAAGTGGTTGAAGGTTTTACGGGAATACCCCAATAGCCTTCGTTGGCTATGCCTGCTTGTCCAGTTGCCGTTTCTACGGTAAGCCTTAAGCAGTTGGAAAGTGCACCGTTTATAGCATTTCCGCGTTCATCAAAAGAAATCTTTTCTTCTATTGGGGCTATAAGTTTGATTGCAGCTTTTGAATTAGAATCTTTACGTACAAGACTCCAGGCTTCCGGGGTTGTTTTATTGTCTTTAAAAATACGGTTCCGTATTAATTCAGCATACAAACCTCCGTCATACGCATGATTGATTTCTTCTGTCATCAGGCCATACAGCATGGGGCTTACATGGGCGCCAGGTTTTGTAAAGTCCAGGGTCAATACAGGTGTTTGCGCAATTGCACCGGTAACCGTAAATAAAAACAACCCCAACACGAAAAAACTTTTCCTGTAATTTATTTTTTTCATCAGAACCTTTTATTTTAATAAAATAATCTGCCTATGAGTTTCAAAGCCTATTTAAATAATACCTGCGCAAAATTGTACAGGTTGTTTCTCCATACTGGCCAGCTATGACCACCCGGATATTCAGAATACGTATGTTTTATTTTTAGTTCGTCCAGTTTACCGTTCATTAGCTGGCCATTCTTCCAGGCAATGTCTTCCTGGCCGCCTTGTGATATCCAGAATGCTTTCAGATTGTTATTGATTTTATCCGTGTTGCTTTTCATAAAATTATACTGCTCATCCGCCAGTTTGCTCATCATGGGTATTATCCACCCTGAGCTAAACACGCCCAGGTGCGCAAACATATCCGTATTATTAATTCCGGTATAAAGGGTATGCATACCACCCAGTGAAAGTCCTGCTAAAGCACGGTTTTCTGCGCCAGGCAATGTGCGGTAATTCTTTTCAACAAATGGGATGATAACTTTCTTTATTTCTGCTTCAAATGTTTTTAAGGAACTTTCTATGCCGTTGGGACTAAAGCCTCCTGCACCAATATTTGCATCAGGCATTACAACAATCATTGGTGTTGCCTTTTTGGCGGCAACCAGGTTGTCAATAATAAGATCGGTTTTACCCTGGGTGGCCCAGCCTGTTTCATCTTCGCCACCACCATGTAAAATATACAGTACCGGAAATTTTGCTACCGTGTTTGAATCATATCCGGGAGGTGTATAAATATAAAGTTGTCTCCATGAATTTGTAACAGTTGAATAGTATTTTTTAATTCTTATATCGCCATGCGGAACGTTACGCAATGCGTAGTAAGCACCGCCTGCAAAGGGTATTTCTATGCCACTTGCCATTCTTCCCATTCCATAAAATGACTGACTTGCGGGGTCTGCTACGGCCACGCCGTCTATAAGTAATGAGTAATAATGAAACCCCTCGCTGACAGAGTCTGTTGTTACTGTCCATACCCCACTTCCATCTTTTACCAGGTCATACTTTTTACCAAGATCAATTTGTACTTTTTGCGCATCAGGTGCTTTTATACTAAACTTTACACGGCTGTCGCTCATCACCTGGGGGTATGCCCCATTGCGGATATTGGTGGCTGCTGGCGCACCGGCTACTGGGTATTTAGAAAAGGTGGAAGGATCAACCGGCTTGAAAAGCAATTGCGAAAACATATACAGCCCGTTTTTCCAAACCTTAAAATCATGTACGCCGGGCTCAATAAAATAAATATGCGGAATGTCGTTTTTTACCAGGTAGTCGTGTGTTCTTTTACTGAACGAGATTAATCCATCGCTGGCTCCGCAGGAAATATAAAGCAGTTTGATTTTCTGTTTTGCTGCGTTTACATCTGGTACCAGTTCCTGCGGTGTTTTTGTATTGGGTGCAGAAGAGAATCCGCCAATCCAGGAAAAAACATCCAGGTTACCGAGGCCAAAATTCAACGACTGTCCGCCACCCATTGAAAGGCCTGCAATGGCCCTGTGATCTTTATCGGCAATAACGGGAAACTTTTTTTCAATGTAAGGAATCAAATCATTCAGCAAATCTTTTTCAAATGTCGCAAATGCCTGTACTTTGTCCGGCGCCATAATATTGCCGGTTGATCGATCGTCTTTCATGGCCCTGCCGTTCGGCATTACCACTATCATAGGTTCAATTTTTCCATCGGCATACAGGTTATCTAAAATCACCTGCGGCCTTCCACCATTCAGCCATTCTTTTTCATCTCCTCCAATGCCATGCAACAGGTACAGTACAGGATATTTTTTATTTTTGGAAAAGCCGGGCGGCGTATAAACGAGGGTTCTTCTTTTTACCCCTACCGTTTTGGAATCGTAGATAAGCGTATCTATTTTACCATTAGGTACTGCCCTTACTGTGTCAAAACCAATTGATGCAGGCTTAACCGCATCCTGTGCGTACATGGTTTGGCAGAGAAGGAACAATGCTGCAATAAAACTTACTATCTTTTTCATATACTGTCTTTCGTTTTTATGGCTGGTTATTTTGCCGGTTGTATAATTTGATATTTACCGCTTAGATGCATCAGACTGAACAAGTACAATAATCCGTCGAAATAAGGATCGAAATAACCATCTTCATATGGTTCCAGCCTGGCATTCCATAATTCGCTGATAAATGTATTGGTATTTTTATCTTTATTGATGAGTGATGTTGAAGCCACCGTGGCCACCAGGCCAATTGAATGCCGTAGTTTTTTAAAACCGCCTGCCTGCAAAATCGAATCAGGTTTCGTTCCATCCATGTTAAACTGATCGCCAAACGTTGTAATCCCCTGCGAGCGGAAAAAGTTTTGGATCCGTTGTGCATAGTCCTGTTGCCACACTTTATCTTTTCCAAACCAGTTATAATCCATCGATATGTTCATTGGCACCCTCCATGAATCATAACGGAATGCAACAGGCACCCATCTTGTATTATGCGGAGCTCCGCTGAATTCACTGTAATCCGGGTTTAAGCCGGTAACGGGGTTACAGGCCCTGTGCAAATAGGCTCTTGAGGTATCTGCACATTCTTTGTAAAATTGTTCATGGCCATCGTTTGCATACAGGGCCCATATTTCCATAAATGCAGGAAGGTGATAAGAGGGATCTGTCCAGTTATAACCATCTCCTTCCGGCACAAAACTTATCTGCTTGTGATCAGTATTGATTACATGGAAGATATTTCCGCTTCCATCTTTCTTCCACATGTTATCCAAAATTCTTCTGGCTTCAGCATAATAATCAATACCTGAATGATTACCCCAGCGGTTGGCTGCAAATAATAAACTGGTAACAAAATACAATTCCCCATCGGAGGCGGAACCTTCTGAATTTTTTTTCATGGTAGCGGGGTTAATGCTCCATGCAAAATATGCTTCCCTTGGTCCTTCCTGGTGTTGCGTATATTTTTTAGTCCATCTCCATATCCGGTCAAATACACCTTTTTTGTTAAGCTGTACTGCCACCATCATTCCGTACGAAAGCCCCTCTGATCTGGCATCATGATTCTTTAAGTCAGAAACATACCCCATCGAATCGCCCACTTCAAAATAAATGCGCTGCGGACCTTCAAACAGATCCTTATAGGCTTTATCAACCTTCGCATTTATAGCTGATTGTTTATAGCCTGCTTCAGCAAATACGTTGCGGTATATTCCCGATTTAGATTCGGGGCTATTTCTACCGGCACTTCTTTTCTTTTGCCCGAAGACATTTGTTGCAGGCAGCAAAAAAATAACAGCAAACACCGGTAGCAGCCACTGCACAAGATTTCTACTATTGATTTTGTTATTCATCTTCTTATTTAAAAAGTAATGCTGCATACTGTTGCAAATCTCTTCTCCAGGTTAGCCATTCATGACCTGTGCCGGGTGATTCATAATACACATGTTTTATACCCTGCTTATCCAGCATGGCCCTGAAAGCACCTACAGACCCGGGAAATGGCTTTGGCTCTTTGGTGCCAAGTCCTAACCAAAACAACTTAAACTGGTTATTGACCGATGCACCATCTTTAAATTTTCCATCAAGAAAAGTAGCGGTATCCACAGTGTCTTCACTGGGATAATTAGATGTGCCACTAAAGCCGCCATAATGAGAAAATTTATCCAGGTTGTTCATTACAATCCGCATGGTTTGATTGGCGCCCATTGAAAGTCCGGCAATGGCCCTGTGTTCCCTGTTGGCTATGGTTCTGAATTTTGCATCAATCATCGGGATGATTTCATTGATCACCACTTCTTCAAAAATTGATACCGGGCGTGTTTTAGTATCTGCTGCATTTCCTGGTGGCTTGTAAGCATATCCATTGTCCATTACAATAATCATAGGAACGGCTTTTTTATCAGCAATGAGATTATCCAGAATAAGATTTGCTTTTCCTTGTACAGCCCATCCTGTTTCATCTTCAAAACTTCCGTGCTGCAGGTATAAAACCGGGAAACGGGATTTTTTTTCAGCAGTATAAGCCGGCGGAATGTAGACAAAACAGCGTCTCCACGCATTGGTAAGTTTTGAAAAATAGATATTTTCGCTCACCATACCATGAGGTACATCTTTCAAAGCATAAAAATCCCGGTCGTATGCAGGAATTTCAATACCACTGCCGGTACGGCCGGCTCCATAAAAAGTATTGCTACCCGGGTCTGGCACTGATGCGCCGTCGATATTTAACTGATAATAATGAAAACCTTCATCCTGCGGCAATGTTTCACCGGTCCAGACCCCTTTTTCGTCTTTCACCATATCATATTTTTTTCCGCCAATATCCAGTTGTACTTTAAGCGCTTGTGGTGCGGTAATACTTGCCCTAACCCTGCCTTCTGAATTTACCTGCGGAAATTGTTTGCCCGGTTGATTGGTAACTGCCGGTTTAAAATCTTCAACAGCCCTTGGCTGAACTGATTGGGCAAAGCAGACTGTATTTAAAAAAAATATTGCTGAAACAATGATTGAAATGCTGTATTTCATTTTAAAGTTCTTACATAAACAATTGAAAATTT
>Ga0075026_100000301_pt1 | contig 19301 bp, 20 predicted proteins | sample Str012_2_FD_71392 | JGI IMG/M metagenome (GOLD analysis project Ga0075026, IMG submission 71392) | Freshwater sediment microbial communities in response to fracking from Pennsylvania, USA - Straight Creek_MetaG_SC_2012 | ecosystem: Environmental > Aquatic > Freshwater > Creek > Sediment... | reverse complement strand
ACCGAAGCGGTCGCCGATCCAGCCCGACGCCGGAATCCAGACCGCGAGTGAGAGCAGGTAGCCGAGCACCACCCACTCGATCGCGTTCTGCGAGGCATTGAATTCGCGGGCGAGTGTGGGTGTCGCGACGAACACGATCGTCGTGTCCATGATGTCCATGAACATCCCGCACACAAAGACGATCGCGACGATCCATTTGTATTCCAGACCGAAGAGGGACCGCCGCACGGCGAGAGGGTAAACCGTCGCGGGTGTCCGGCGCACAAGGAGGCATTGGGCTCAGGTCGTGAGCTGCGGTATCACTTTCGCGGCCACCAACTCGAGCGACTGCCAGGCCGTTTCCGGCGGAATTCCCCCACACAGTGGATGCAGAGCCAGCGAGCCGGTCGTGCGCACGAGCGCGGCGCACTCGTCCGGCGTGATGACCGTGTACACGGCGTTCCGGCGCAGCTCTTCGACCGTGGTGGCCGTGTCGAGGGCGACCGAGTCCAGATTGGCGTCGAGTTGCCATTGTGCATAGCTGCGGGCGTCGTGGAGGAGGTTCTCACCGATGAGCGCCCACGTACGGTCGGGGTCTTCCGAAACAAAGATGTTCAGCGGGCCCTCGCCGGGACTGATGACGAATCCGGGCGGCAGGCCCAGCCGCTCGCGCTCGGTCTCGTATTCGGCGATGAGCCCCTCGGATCGCAACTGCGGGAAGAACGGCATGTCGAGCCGGGCCGCACGGCGCGCCGCGGCGCGCGAGCCGCCGCCGTAACAGATCATCGGGTGCGGCTGGATGAAAGGTGTCGGCCGTACGTACACAGTGCGGCCGTCGTGCTCGAACGGCTCGCCCGTCCAGGCCTTGCGCATGACCTCGATCGCCGTCTCCATGAGGCGCGCGCGATCTCGGAACGACTTCCCGAGGGATTCGTACTCCGCGGGCCGGTAGCCGATCCCGGCGACGTACGAGACCCGGCCCCGGCTCACGTGATCGAGCACCGCGATGTCTTCCGCGAGTTTCACGGGGTCGTAGAGCGGAACGAGCAGCGCGGCCACACTGATCGCGATCGTGCTCGTGCGCGCCGCCATCGCGGCCGCCACGATGAGCGGCGAAGGGAGATAGCCGTCGTCGCTGGCGTGGTGTTCGGAGACGACGGCGGCAGTGAAGCCGCGTTGTTCGCCCCACGCGGCCATGTCGAGTGCGGTCGCGTACAGGTCGCCGACCGGCGCGCCGAACTCCGGGGCGCGAAGGTCGAAACGCATGATGAATGTGCCGAGGGTCGTCGTCATCGGACGGACGTTACGCGAGTGCGCGCGGCGCGCGCCCCGGGTTCGGGAGCCAGCCGTCGAATTTGGCCGCGGGCCGGAGCGCGCGGTACGCCGCGACGACCGGCTCGAGCTCCGTCGGGGTGGCGCCGTGCATGATCACGCCGTCGACGCCGAGATCGAACTGGCGCAGGACGCGCGCCGCGCACCGTTGCGCGTCGCCCGTCGCCGCGGGTTCGAGCCAGGCGTCCGGCAGCAACGTGGCCACGTGCTCGAGCACGTCGGTGTCGGCTTTGCTGTCGAGCGCGCCCGGGAACGACGACACCACTTCGTCGGCCCGAAAGCGCGCCAGCACTTCGGGATCCCAGTGGTTGGTCGCGACGAGCAGGTCGCCGTATCCCTGCAGGTAGGTGGCGAGCCGGCCAACGGTCTTCTTCAGCCGGAGCGGCTCGGGGAGATGATCACCGACCGTCGCGTAACACGACCAGATGCGTACGGCGGCCGGGTCGCGCCCGGCCTCCTCCGCGGCGTGCCGAATCGTCGCGACACAGCGTTCGACGGTCTCGTCGGTGAAATACGTGTGCAGCACGACGGCGTCGAAGCAACGCCCCGCGAGAGCAAGCGAGTTGGGGCCGAACGCGACGAAACCGAGGGGAATGTCCTCGTCGAACGACGAGTCGATGTGCAACACCGGGAACTTCCCGGCCGGACCGTCGTGGCCGATGATCACCTCACCCTTCCAGAGCCTGCGCATGAGGCCGACGAAATCCTCGATCTGCGCGGTCGTGATCCTCGGGATGCCGTACGCGTCGAAGAGCGGCGCGATCCCGCGACCGAGTCCGAGCGTGAACCGACCGTCCGTGAGCCGGTGCATCGTCGTCGCGTGTGATGCGGTGACCATCGGGTGACGCGTGTTGTGATTCGTGGCCGCGGTGGCGATGCCGAGCGTCGACGACACCGCCCCGACCGCGCCCGAAAGCGTGAACGCCTCCTTGATGTTGAAGCGCTCGGAGATGAACGCGGAGCCGAGACCGAGGCGCTCACCCGCGGCGACCTCGTCGATCAACTCGGCCGGCGACTGCGGCGCGCCGGCCAACACGTAGAAGCCGAGCTCGTTCAATTGCGGTTGGTCCATCCGTCCAGTATCGCCCCGTCGTGGTCGCCTCCGTCGACTCGCCCGGTTAGCGTGCGGACGAATCCCCGGGGGGAAGCATGTCGATTCGCGCGTTGATCGCATCGGTGTTGGTGGTCGCGGGAACGGCTGTCGGTCTGGTCGCGAGCGGCACCGCCGGTGCGGCCACCACCGTGTACTACGTCGCGATGGGCGACTCGCTCGGGGCGGGTGTCGGCGCGAGCCCGATCTCCGACGCGTACGTCAACCAGATCTATCAGCACGAGTTGACCCGCACCCCCGGCCTGGTCCTGCAGAACTTCAGCTGCAGTGGGGCGACGACCGGCTCGGTGATCAACGGACCGAACTGCGGCTCGGCTACCGCGCAGCTCGCGCAGGCCACTGCGTTCATGCAGGCGCATCCGGGTCAGATCGCGTTCCTGACGATCGACATCGGCGCGAACGATGTCGACGGCTGCACCAGCGGCACGACGATCAACACCACGTGCATCACGAACGGACTCAACGCGATCAGCACGAATCTCCCGCAGATCCTGACCGCGCTGAAGTCGGCGTACCCGGGCCTGCAGCTCTACGGCATGAACTACTACGACCCGTTCCTCGCCGCGTGGCTCACCGGCGCGAGCGGACAGACACTCGCGCAGCAATCGGTCGTGCTGGCGAGCACGCTCAACTCGCTCCTCGCCGGGGCGTACTCGGCCGCGGGATTCCCGACCGCGGACGTCGCCACTCCGTTCGACACTGTGAACTTCGCGCTCACCGGGTCGTACCTCGGCCTGACCGAACCACAGAACGTCGCGAACATCTGCAACTGGACGCATATGTGCGAGCTGGCGGACATTCACGCGAACAACATCGGTCACACGGTTCTCGCGCAGGCGTTCGAGACGCTGATCGACGGGGCCGGTCAGGCCGCCGGTGCGCCCGTCAACGCCACCGCAATCGTCGGCAACGCCAAGGCGAGGGTCAGCTGGCAATCGCCGCCCGCGGGCACAGCCGGCGTCACGGGTTACATCGTGACGCCGTACATCGGTGCGGTCGCCCAACCCGCAACCACGTTCCGGTCACTCGCGACCGCGCACACGGTGTCGCACCTGACGAACGGCCAGACCTACACGTTCACCGTCGCGAGCAAGTCCGCGTCCGGCGTCGGACCGCCGTCGCAACCGAGCGCGGCAGTCGTCGTCGGCGCGCCCGCGGCGCCCAAGAAGCTCGTCGCGGCGTCGGGTGCGACGACGTCGGCAACCGGCGCCCTGACGGTGTCGCACAGCCCCGCGTCGAACCACGGGTCGGCGGTCACGCAGTTCACGGCGACGTGCACGTCGAACGACGGTGGCGTGACCCAGTCCGCCGTGAGTCCCGGCGCGGCCTCCACGCCGATCACCGTCGCCGGAGTGACGACGGGCCGGACGTACACGTGCACCGTCACCGCGACCAATGGCTTCGGAACCGGACCGGCGACGGTCGCGTCCAACGCGGTCGTGGTCGGGAGTCCGGCCGCGCCCGCGAAGCCGACGACAACGAGCGCGGGGGCAGGGACGCGCACCGTTGCGTTCGCGACTCCGGCGAACAACGGCGACGCGGTCACCGGCGCAACGGCGACCTGCGCATCGTCGAACGGCGGTGCCACCACCGGCAACGTCGGCGCCGCGAGTCCGATCAGTGTCACCGGGCTGACGGTCGGGTCGAGCTACACGTGCACGGTGAGCGCGATCAACAGCCGCGGAAGCGGTGCGCCGTCGAAGGCATCCGCGAGCTTCGTCGCGTAGCTCGACGTTTCAGTTCTCGAGGAACGGAATGTTGACGCGCCCGAGGATCCAGTCGATCGGCGCGCGCCGGGCCACGAACTTCAGGCCGGTCGCGACGAGGCCGGGAATGGTGTTGCGGTGATCGGCGTCGTCGATCGCGCGGACGAGCCCGGCGCGCAGCGCGTCCTCGAGCATGGGCCGGGTCCAGGTCACGTCGGCGCCGAACGCACTCCGGGAATCGAGCGACAGGAGCAATTCCTCCCGACCGGTATGGAGCTCACACGCGGCACCGTTGATCGCGGACAGGGATATTCGTTGCAGTGTTCCGTCGAGTCCCTTTCCTTGCGGGAAGGGGTCGGCCGGCGCGTGACACGGATCGACGAAGTCGCGGTGTGCGAAGTCGCGCGCCCCGGCCCGGAACTCACCGGCGATCAGCGCGACAACAAGCACGATGATCATGCCCGCGACCGCGAGCGCGCCCGAATCGTGGGGCACCAAACGTGAACCGCGCACGAGCGCAGCGGCGAGCGCCGCGACGACCGCGAAGAGCGCCGCGATGAGGAACGACGAGCGGAATTCGCGCGTCAACGTGTCGCGGATCGCGGTGACGACGGCGTCTCGAGTTTCGCGGAGATTCGCGTCAGTTGCGGCGCCGCGCTTGTCGAACGGAACCGTCGGATCGGGAACTTCTCCGCGCGGCGCGTTGCCGACGAGGTCGCGCAGATCGAACGCCAACCCCACCTTTGTCTTGAGGGAGACCGCCGAATCGAGCACCTCGGCCGTCGTCGCGCGCGTCGCGAGCCGTGCGCCGTCGTTGAGATTGGCGGACAGGACCGGCGCGATGACCGCCAGCGCGAGCACGAAGCCGGCGTGGCGCGCCGCGATGCTCACGGTTGCGGCTCGCATTCCCGGTCGGTCGGGTGGAACCGCGGCCGGCGCGAGCACTCCGCCGAGGAGCCCCAATCCGAGACCGCACGCACCGAGCGCGGCCGCGGCCCAGCCCGCGGTCGACGCCGGCAGGAACCCGAGTGCGACGAGCCCGCCTGCGAGCGCGGTGCCACCCACCGCAACCGCGACCCAGTGCGGGAGACCGGGGAGGAGCTTCCGCACGACGATCGTGCCGACCGGCAGCGTCGTGACGACGAGCGCGCCTGTGATGGGTGACCAGCCCCACACGACCACGAGCAACAACACGGACAGGAAGAGTGCGCCGACCAGCGCGCCGTAGAGCGCGAGGAAACCGACGTTCGCCACCCCGGTGTGCGCCCGCCCTTCCGGCTGTGGCGCGCGTTCGACCGCGCGCACGCGTCGGTCGAACACGGCGACGAGCGCAATCGCCGCGAGCGGTGCCTGCAAGAGGAAGATGCTGCGCCAGCTGAAGAGTTGGGTCAGGAACCCGCCGAGCGCGGGTCCGACCGCGACGCCGATCGTGCCCGCGAGCCCCCAGACCTTGATCGCATGTTCGTCGCTCCCCCGGATACCGGACAACACCGGGATCGCACCGACGAGCGCGAGCGCCGCGCCGACTCCTTGCAGCGTGCGGCCGATGATGAGCAGCTCGAACGAGGTGGACAGACCACACAGCAACGACGCGCTCGCGAACACACCGAGTCCGACTCCCGCGAGCACGTGACCGCGCACGCGTCGTTCGATCGTGAGCACACCGATCGCGCCGACGACGATGGCCAGGTTGTACGCGGTGATGGTCCACGAGACCGTGACGATCGAGACGTTGAAGGTTCCGTAGATGTCCGGCAGCGCCAGAACCACGACCGACGAATCCGCGACCGCGAGCGCAACCGCCAGCGCGACGACCGCGACCAACAGATGGTCACGACGACCCCCGGCGTTCATTCGGGAAGCGTAGGCCTGCGGCATCAGATCTTTCGGCCGCGGTGCCGAGACGTCACGGCGCGGGGTTGCCACTCCGCACGCCGATGGCCGAGACATGACCCTGTACGCCGATGGTCGAGAGCGTGCCGCCGAACGGTGCGCCGCCGAAGGTGAAGATCTGACCGTTGTCCGACGCGAGCAAGTAGCCGGGTCCGACCGGGTTCCGCGAGAGCGCGATGATCGGCGCATGGGGGAGGCCGGCCCTCGAACCGGCAAAGCGCGCGTCACCGAACGCGAAGACACCGCCGTCGGACGCGACCAGCCAGTAGCCCTTGCCGGACGCGGATCCGGTGATGCCCACGATCGGGGCGGCGAGCGGCCGGGCAGCCATCGATCCGAGGAACGGCGCGCGGCCGAACGCGAACACACCTCCGTCCGAGTACACCTCCCAGTAGCCCTTGCCGTCGGCGGTCGCGGCCATGCCGACCGGTCGGCCGTTGTACGCGGCGACCCGGTGCTGGCGGAGGAGCGTGGTCGTGTCGCCGAAGAACCCGGCGTCGCCGTAGTGATCGACGGTGCCGGTGTCGCTCGCGCCGACCTCGTACACCCAGTAACCGTTTCCGTCCGCCGACGACACGATCTGTCGCATCACCGGCAGGAACTCCGGACTCGTTCCTGCGAACCGCGCCTGCGGCGAACCGAACGCGCCCGCGTGGCCATACGCGTAGATCGCACCGGTGATGGAGTTGATGACCCAGTAGCCGCCACCGGTCGGCGTCACGGCGATCGAGCCGCAGGTTCCGTTCGGCTGCGGAGCGCGGCCCGGCAGAGGCGCGGGGGCGCACCGCGTGGGATCGGACGCGGGCGCGCCTCGGAACTGCACGCCGAAGTCGAAGACACCCCCGTTGCTCGTCAGGAGCAGGTATCCGTCCGGGATCTGTCCGGGAGGACTCTGCCCGTTGGCCGGAGCCGCGGCCACGGCCCCGAACCCGAGGGCCAGGGCGAGCATGATCGCCGGAGCCACTGACCGGTTGACTCGACGCGCCCTACGCATGCTTCCCCCTGGGTTCGTGAACAGCTGTACCCCTATTCACGGATGGCACGGTACTTACGGCACAATCACGAGCGGACGATCGAGATGGTGTGAGAGTTCGTGGCTCGTGCTCCCGAGCAGCAACTCCTTGAAGCCGCCCAGACCGCGCCGACCCGTGACGACCAGGTCGGCCTGTTCGTGTCGGGCAACCGCGATGATCGCCGCGGCCGGCGAGCCGTCGGTGACCACGGATCGAAATCGCACATGGGCCTTGGTCAACGGCGCACACCAGTCGCCCTCGATCATCTCTCTGACCGCGTCGCGTTCGGTGGCGGAGGGAGGCGGAACCGGCGCCGCGCCGAATCCGCTCGCGGAGTACACCGGTAGCTCGATCGAGTGCACGGCGATGACCTCGGTGTCGAGTGCGGGTGCGAGCGCCGCGCACCACTCGACCGCGTGGATCGACGAAACCGAACCGTCGACACCGACGACGATCTTCACGGCTCATCCTCCGATCGTGGGTGCAATGCGGCGACCGGTGACCAACTCACAGAACAGTCGCACGTAGTGATTGTTGGGGCCCTGGGAATCACCCGGATCGAGGGTCGGAACCCCGGCGTGCTCGTGCTCGGTCGTGAGCACCGATGCCCGTCCGAGCACGAGCACGCTCCAACCGGTCTTCGTCTCGTCGTCGTAAGCGTCGACCTCGAACGCGAGCACGTCGCCCTGCTCCGCGGCGCGCAGCTTCGTGCCGGTCCCGGTCCGGAACGTAATTGCACTTTCGTCGTACAGGTATCGCACCGGGAGGATCACCGGTAGCCCGCCGCTTGTGACCCCGACCCGCCCGAAGGTTCGGGTCGCGAGCAGCCGGCGACACTCCTCGTCACTCATCGAGTAGACCTCGTCGTCTCTGGAGAGGAAGGCGGAGTTCTCCGGCATCGGTCTATTGTCGGACCGACCCCGAGGGGCGGACAGGGCCGAAAGGCCGTGTCCACGCGGGTCCTACGAAGGTCTCACCCACGAGCGCGGCGGCCATGCAACCGGATTCCCCACTCTCGAGCGAAGTCCTCCGCCAGGCTCTCGACGCGGCGCCGGACGGCATCGCGATGATCGACGCCCACGGGACCATCGTGTCGGTGAACCGGATGGTCGCCCAGCTGTTCGAGTACGACCACGACGAACTCGTCGGGATGTCGGTCGATCTCCTCTTGCCCGAGGCGACACGGGCGGCGCACGCCGCGCGGCGGGCCGAATACGGCGCCAACCCCCGGACGCGAACCATGGGTTCGGGCCTCGACCTTCAGGCGCGTCGACGGTCCGGTGCCGAGTTTCCCGTCGAGATCAGCTTGAGTCCCCTGCCGACCGACCAGGGCCTCCTGGTCGTGGCGATCATCCGCGACGTCACCGAGCGCCGCGCGTCCGAGGACGAACTCCGCCGCGCGCACGAGGAGCTCACGATCGTCGACGACCGTGAGCGAATCGCGCGCGACCTGCACGACACGGTGATCCAACGACTGTTCGCGGTCGGCCTCTCGCTGCAGGGCGCGATCACGAGAGCGGCAAGCGACCCCGCCGTCGAACGAATTCAACTGGCGATCAACGAGATCGACCTGACCATCCGCGATATCCGATCGTCGATCTTCGCGCTCCACACCCGGCGCGACATGGGCGAGAGCACGAGACAAGCGGTCACGATCATCGTCCGCGAAGCGACGAGGGTCCTGGGCTTCGAGCCGGCGCTGCGGATCGACGGCCCCATCGACACCGTCGTCTCCGAAGAGATCCGCGCCCACCTGCTCGCGACCCTGCGCGAAACGTTGAGCAACGTCACGAAGCACGCGCAGGCGTCGAGAGCTGACGTCGAAGTCTTCGTCGACGGTTCGGATGTGTATCTCGTCGTGCGCGACAACGGCGTCGGAACCGGCAACGCCGGCACGGGCAACGGGCTGAGCAATATCCGCGAGCGTGCGGTTGCGTTCGGGGGCGACTGCGTGATCACATCGCCCCCCGAGGGCGGCACTCAGGTCGAGTGGCGGGTATCCGTCGCACTCGAGACCGACTGACGCCGGAACGTCACGTCGATCCCGCGGGCGGACGAGTCGTACTCCCGCAGCTTCGCCATCATTCGCACGATCGCCGCATCCTGTTGGCGGGGCGCGAGCGAGTCGAGCCCGCTCACCGACGCGAGCAGGCACCCGCGCCGGCGCGTCACGGTGACCCGGGCCGCGGCCGATCCGTCGCCGGCGTTGCGAGACGCTCGCAGCGCCTCGGTCGCGACCCGACTGTGTCGCGGCAACTCACTCGCCGCCACTTCCTCGCACGCGGCGACGACATCGTCGTCGGCATCGATGACGCGCGCCTGGAACGGCTCGAAGGGGTCGAGGACCGGCGGCCCGACAACGACGAGCGGGACGCGGTGCATCAACGCACACCGCACGCCGTCTTCTTGCGCGGTCGGCTGCGACCGGTGCCCGGTGCGGACCGTGACGGCCAGATCGACGGAGTGCGATCGCAGTGGGCACTTCGACTGATCTTCGATCCCGCGGCACGGGAACGCGCGTGCGCCGGGTTCGTGACAGCTGAGCACCTCATGGCCCGCGGCGGTCAGAGCGCGCCGGGTGCGGTCGGCCGCGCCCGTATCGCTCTCCAACACCATGACGTTCAACGGCATCGGTTTTCCTCCTCGATCTCCGAAACAAAGGTCGCAACGTGGGCCGGGATGCGCCGGCCCGTGACGGAACTCGGACGCAACCGCAACCAGACCGGCTTGGGTGCGTCACACCACGGGCGCAACGGGAGCTGTTCGAGGCGCGCGATTTCCGGTGGACTCCGCACCTCCTCCGGAATGCCCTGCGCGAGGACACTCCAGCCGGTGTGGTACTCGCGGTCGATGCCGTCGCACTCGAAGGCGACCGGACCAGTCCGCGCGCCGTGAAGCTTCGTCCCGCGGTCGGTCCGAAAGACGATCGAGTTTCCGTCGAGCGTGAAGTTCACCGGGAACACGAGCGGTTGGTCCGCCACGACGACGGCGAGCCGGCCCAGGGGCGAGTGCGCGAGCAACCTCATGCACTCGTCGCGATCCAGCTCCTCCATGCCCGTGCGGGAATCGAGCCGTCCCTCCATCCCTCCATCGTGGAGGCGATCGAAGCGCCGGACCAGGGACCATGGTCCCTTTACTCGGGCGGAGTGTCGGCCTTTCGCTTGGACGACAACTTGGTCGCGAACACGGCCGCCTCGGTCCGCCGCTCCATCCCCAGCTTCGACAGCAGATTGGAGACGTAGTTCTTGACCGTCTTCTCCGCGAGGAAGAGTCGCTCACCGATCTGGCGATTCGTCAGACCCAGGGCGATGAGGTCCAGGATCTTGCGCTCCTGGTCGGTGAGCCGCGCGAGGCGGGGGTCTTCCTGAGGCCCACTGCGCAGGCGCTCGAGCACGCGTGCGGTCACGCTCGGGTCGAGCAGCGACTGGCCCGCCGACACGCGGCGCACGGCGTCGACGAGATCGGTTCCCTTGATCTGCTTGAGCAGGTATCCCGCCGCGCCCGCCATGATCGAGTCGAACAGCGCCTCGTCGTCGGAGAACGACGTGAGAATCACGCACTGGATCGAGCTGTCGGCCGAGCGCACTTCGCGGCAGACCTCGACGCCGTTGCCGTCGGGCAGCCGCATGTCGATCACCGCGACATCGGGTTTCGTCGCGGGGATGCGAGCAAGACCTTCTTCCGCGGTGCCGGCCTCGCCGACGATTTCGATGTCGTCCTGCGCTTCGAGCAGCTCGCGGACACCACGGCGAACGATCTCGTGGTCGTCGAGGAGAAACACCCGGATGGTCATTCCCTAGAGGGTAGTTCCGGCCGGCCGGACGCGGGCGGGGCGAGACGCGAGCAGTCGAAAGTCCCAAATCCGATTGCGTTCGGCCCTGCCGATCGCGGCGCATCGACTCTGCCCGACGTGTCACCACTGGTCGACCATGACGAGGACGTTCGCCGTACCCACAGGAGAGACCCGTGCCCTTGTTCAAACGCGAAGATCGCGAAGCAGTCTCGAGCGCCGGACTGGCTCTGGCGCTGGCCGCGCTGCTCTTCGGCTTCTTGGCGCTTGCGGTCGCCGCACATGCCGACACCCGCAAGACCGGCGCGCCCGCGGGCGCGGTGCAGGTGACCCTGTCGGAGTATGCGATCACCCCCGCATCGATCTCGGCGCCACTGAACGGCAAGCTCACGGTCACCAACACCGGGACGATGGCGCACAACTTCACCGTGACGGGCACCGACGTGCACACCAAGGACCTGCAACCCGGTCAGACCGTGACCCTCGATCTGAAGGGTGTGAAGGCCGGGAGTTATACGGCGATCTGCGCGATCTCGGGCCATCAGCAGCTCGGGATGCAGGCGGCGCTCGTGATCGGCGGCGGTTCGGGTGGTGCGACCGCAGCCGGTGACATGAGCGGCATGGACTTCAATTCGATGACGCCGGAGCAGATGCAGGCGATGAACGATCGCATGGATGCGGCCATGCTGAAGCCCGTCGCCGCGTATGTCGCCCAGCTGAAGGCCGGCGCGAACACGAAGGGCGTCGGCAATCAGCCGCTCGTCCCGACGGTGCTCCCGAACGGCACGAAGCAGTTTCACCTCACCGCCGAGCTCGCGAACTGGGAGGTGTCGCCGGGCAAGACCGTGCGGGCCTGGACGTTCAACGGGACGGTCCCGGGGCCGGCGATCAAGGTCAACGTGGGCGATCACGTCCGCATCATCGTGACGAACAAGTTGCCGATGTCAACGGGCGTGCACTGGCACGGGATCGAGGTGCCGTTCAACATGGACGGCGTACCCGACGTGACCCAGGCGCCGATCAAGCCGGGCGAGAACTTCACGTACGAGTTCACGACGTCGAAGCCCGAGCTCGGCATGTACCACTCGCACCACAACGCGCAGGTGCAGGTGACGAACGGCATGCTCGGGGTGTTCCAGGTCGGCGATCCGGCCCTCCCGCCGAATACGGGTCCCGTCGCCCAGACCGTGCCGATGGTGCTGAACGACGCCGGCGTCATCGGGCTCTCGCTCAACGGCAAGTCGTTCCCCGCGACTGCACCCGTCATCGCGCACGTCGGCGACTGGGTCGAGATCAACTACTTCAACGAAGGTCTGATGATCCACCCGATGCACCTGCACGGGCTCCCGCAGCTCGTGATCGGCGAAGACGGCTACCCGGTTCCGGCGCCGTACACGGTCGACACGCTGCTGATCGCGCCCGGTCAACGGTTCACCACACTCGTGCACGTGACCGCCGATTTCCTCGGGCCCAACAACACGCCCGGGATCTGGGCGTTCCACTGCCACATCCTCACGCACGCCGAAGGCCCGAACGGGATGTTCGGCATGGTGACCACGTTCATCGTCGAGCCGTGACGAACAGGGTCGACCGGCGGCGCGTGCGGCTGTCCGCGTACGCGGGGATCGTTTCGGTCTCCGCGTACGCGGGTGCAGTCGGGCTCGCGACGGGCGCCCTCGACACCGGCGCCGCGATCAACGGGCGCCTGCCGTTTCACAGCCCGGCATTCGGTGGTACCGCCCTCGCACTCGTCGTCGGCATCCCGACAACGGTCCTCGCGCGGTACGCGTGGCGGGGCGACCGGAACACCGATCGCGCCGCGGTCGTCGCCGGATCGCTGCTCATCGGGTGGATCGCCGTCGAGCTCGCCGTCATCCGCGAGCTCAGCTGGCTCCAGTTCCTCTACGTGGGCGTCGGCGCGACGTTCATCGCGGCCGGAGCCGCCGGCCCGTAACCCGCTCGATCTCGATGCGCACGATGCGGTCGCGTTCGCCCGCCGGCCATCCCACATCGAGACGGTCCCGCAGGTCGGCAACATCCGCCATCGGAGACCGCAGCTCGTGTGCGCGACCCACGACCAGCACGCTCCAGCCCGCGTCACGATCGTCGACCTCGAACGCGACGCGCGATTCGAGTACCGCGGCGATCAGCTTGGTGCCGGGGTCGGTGCGAAACAGGATCTCGCCGTTGACGAACACGTAGTAGACCGGCAACACGATCGGATCGTCGGAGATCTTCAGACCGATCCGTCCGAACGAGCTGCTCTCCAACAGATCGAGGCACTCGTCGTGTTGCAGGATGTCGAGTCCTCGACTTGTCATCTTCCCTCCGATGTCGGCGGCAGTCACGCCGCAGAAGAACTGGAACTGTGGCCGACGAGGAGCGGGCAGGTCGCCTGGTGCAGAACCGCCATCGTCACGCTCCCCAACGCGACCCGCGCCAATCCGGTACGGGCGTGGCTGCTCGCCACGATCATCGCCGCCGGTAGGTCCTCGGCGAAGTCGGCCAGGGCTCCCGCAACGTAAGCATTGAACAACAGCCTCGCGTCGACCTGATCCGGACCACCGAATCCGTCGACGATCGGATCGAGCACCGTCTCCGGCTGCTCGGCCGCCACGACGTCGCGGGGGTGAACGACACACGCCGCAGTCAGTACAAGACCGAGGCGCGCCGACCATTCCTTCGCGACCGGCGCGATCGTTTCCGACTCCCGAGTTCCGTCGACGGCGGCCAGCAGGTGCTTGCCCTGCGTGAGGAAGTCGTCGCGACAGTGCCGGCCGACCAGCACGACCGGGCGATCCGATCGACGAAGAACTTCCTCGGCCGTGCTGCCGACCATCGACCAGCGCAGACCGCCCCGCCCGTGGCTCGTCATGCAGACCGCCCTGTCGTCCGATTCCTCGACGCTCGCCAGGAGCGCATCCGCCGGGAGGTGCACGTCGCTCGCGAGCGTCTCGACAGGGACGCCCGTGCACCGCTCGGCGATCTCGGCGAGATACGTCCGCGGTTCGAACGGGCCGTGATACGGCGCCGAGAGAAGGAGTACTCCCCCGTTCACGCGCTCGGCCAGCGCGCACGCGACGGGAACGGCTTGCTCGGCGAACGATGACCCGTCGAGCGGTACAACCAGAGTCTTGGGAAACATCGGAGAACCTCCTGCATCCAGTGTCCCCGGCCCGGCGCGAACCGTGAAGGGCCGTTGGTCCCGAGCACGAGCACATCGGCGTCGACGGCGAAGTCCGCGCGTCCCGATCCGACCGCTCCGGTAGTTTTCTACGGGTTCTTCCAATCCAGCGCCCGTAGCTCAGTTGGATAGAGCGACGGCCTTCTAAGCCGTGGGTCGCAGGTTCGAATCCTGCCGGGCGCGCTCGTCTCGACGGTTCGTAACTCGCCGCTGTTCTTCGATCGTCTGCCGTGTACGGTCACGGTTCGTGCCGGATCGCGTCGATACCGACGTCTGTGTCGTTGGTGCGGGTTATGCCGGGCTCACCGCGGCCCGTCGGCTCGCGCAGGGCGGCAAACACGTCGTCGTGCTCGAGGCGCGCGATCGCATCGGCGGACGGGTGTGGACGCAGCATCTCGCCGGTGGCGCGCCCGTCGATCGCGGCGGCGGTTGGCTGGCGCCGTATCACGACCGCATCTACGCGCTCGCGGACGAAGTCGGAGTGTCGACGTACAAGACGTGGGTGAAGGGTGCGCATCTTCTCGTCGACGGTGACCGCAACCGTCGCTACACGGGCCTCATCCCGAAGATCAGCGCGCTCGCAGTCGGTTCGATCGCGTGGGCGCAGTTCAAACTCGACCGCGCCGCCAAGAAGGTTCCGCTCGACGCACCGTGGACCGCGCCGCAGGCCGCGGAGTGGGACGCGCGGACTATCGCCGACTACATCGATCATTGCGGGATCGCGAAGGGCATCGGTCGCGACCTGTTCGAGATGGCGGTGCGCGGACTCTTCACCGGCGACCTCGACGACACGTCGTATCTCCACCTGCTGTTCCTGGTACGCGCACACGGCAGCATCAACAATCTCTTCTCCATCGAAAAGGGATCGCAGGAGAACCTCGTCGCCGGGGGCGCGGGCGAGATCGCGAAACGCGTCGCCGACGAGCTCGGCGACGCAGTGCACGTGAACGCACCGGTGCGTTCGATCACACAAGACAACGACCACGTACTGGTCGCGAGCGAAACGCTCGCCGTGTCGGCGCGGCACGTCGTCGTGACTACGCCGCCCGCGTTGACGATCGGTATCGAGTTCGACCCGGTGCTCCCCGACGACCGTCTGACGCTGTACCGCAAGGCCGTCGCCGGGCCGGAGACCAAGACGCTCGTCGTCTACGACGAACCGTTCTGGCGCGCCGACGGTTTCAGCGGCCAGACCGCGGCGCCGAACTCGCTCTCGGAGGTCACCCTCGACGCGTCGCCCGTTTCCAACACGCCGGGTGTGATCGCGTCGTTCACGTTCGGGCCGGTTGCCGCGCGCGCGTACACACTCGAGCCCGCGGTGCGGCGCCAGGGAGTCATCGACGCGCTGACCGCCCGACTGGGTCCGCGTGCCGCTTCGCCCGTCGACTTCATCGAGACCGCGTGGTGGGAGGAGGAGTGGACGCGGGGTTGCTCAATGGCGCATCTCCCGCCCGGAGTCCTCTCCCGCTACGGACCGCTGCTCCAGGAACCGTTCGGACGCGTGCACTGGGCCGGAACGGAAACCGCAACGAAGTCGCACGGCGCGATCGACGGCGCGGTTCGGTCCGGCGAACGAGCCGCGGCCGAAATCCTCGACCGCGGCTGATCACCGACTAGTAGCCGTAGCCCGACGACGCGGTCGTGGGCGGTGCCGCCGTGGTGGGTGTGGGCTCCGGAGTCGGAGCGACCGCCGCGGTCGCGGGAGCCTTGACGACGTGCCACACGCCGCCGAAGTTCGAGATGCCGTCGCCGTTCGTGGCGCCCGCAGCCATGTCGCCCGAGAAGCGGTACAGCGGCAACTTGCCGGAGGTCACCTGCGTGCCGCCTTCCCCGGGCGCGGTGCTCAGGCCCGTGACCCCAGTTGCCGCGGCCACGGTCGTGGTTCCGCTCGGCACCAGGAGCGGTGGCCAGGCCATCGCGCACTGCCCCGTGCACGCGACCGGAGCGCCGTTGTTCGTCAACGTGTAGAGCGTCATTCCCTTGTCGTCGACGAGCACCACACCGAGCTTCGTCGTCGTTGCGGTGCTCACGACCGGCGTCGCGCTCGCGCCGTTCGCGGTGGTCGTGGTCGAGCCTGACGGCTGCGCGCCCGGCGACACGGTCGCCTTCGACGACGACCCGCACGCGGCGAGCGCCATCACGGCCGCGGCTCCGACGGCAATCGTTGCAATCCTTCGGTTCTTCAATGCGTTCATCGTCATCATCGCCCTCGTACCGATCGCTCGGGAAGCCCGGCGGGGCTTCGTCTCCATACTGAGATACGTCCGGTCACCGGCTTCGGTTCACGATCCCTGCGGGCGGCGGTCACATCTACCATCGCGTCCGTGCAACCGGTGCATCTCCTGTTGGTGTCCGGCAGCCTGCAACGCGTGTCGGCCAACCGTGCCCTGCTCGCGGTCGCGGCGCGTTGCGCGGAAGCGGAAGCCCGCGTCGCCTGGTTCGACGGCATCGCCGAGATCCCGCACTTCAATACCGATCTCGCCGACGAGCTCGAACCGGTCGTCGCGTGGCGCCGCGCGATCGGCCGCGCCGACGGCGTGCTCATCGCGAGTCCCGAGTACGCGTACTCGTTGCCCGGATCGCTCAAGAACGCACTCGACTGGCTCGTCGGTACCGGCGAGCTCTACGAGAAGCCCGTCGCATTGATGAGCGCGGGGCTGAGCGGTGGTCAACGCGCGCTGGACGCGCTGACGCAGACGTTGTGCGCGCAGGGCGCGCACGTGGTCGGGCGACTCGAAGTCGCGGGCGTGCGGCCCAAGCAGGACGTCGACGGCAGCATCGTCGACCCCGGGACGATCGCGCAGACGTGCGCGCTCGTGACCGATCTCGTGCAAGCGGCGCGACGCTCGAGCGCCGCGCCGCCGATTACGAACGAGAGTTCTTAACCCCGACGCTGACGACCGCGGGCACGGTCGCGTGCACCCTGACCGGCGCGCCGCGGGGGCGCACCCGCCTCGGGCCGGCGACTGTGGCGCGCGGGACGGGCATCGGCCCGCCGCGGCGTCGCCGCCGGCAGCGGCTGTTTCGTGCCGGCCGGCGCACGACCAACCCGCTCGAGCTCGCCGACGAGACCGACGTCCTTCTGCAAACGCCGGACGTCACGAACCATCGCGTCCGAAACCAGCGTCACCACGACACCTGAGGCACCGGCGCGACCCGTACGCCCCGAACGGTGCATGTAGGCCTTCGCGTCCTCGGCGAGGTCGAAGTGCACGACACACGCAACGCCGTCGACGTGGATGCCGCGTGCGGCGACATCGGTTGCGATGAGCGCCTCGACGTCGCCCTGCTTGAACGACTGCAACGCGCGATCGCGCTGGCCCTGCGAACGACCACCGTGGATGGACGCGGCGGAAACGCCCGCCGCGGAGAGCTGCTTGACCAGGCGGTCGGCGCCGTGACGCGTCTTGCAGAACACGATCGTCGATCCGTGTTCGTTGATGAGCCCGGCCGTGTGGCGCGGACGCTCGGTGGCCTCGATGTGCCAGAACGCGTGCGTGGACGCCTCGAGGTCGGGTTCGGTGTCGCCGACCTCATGTCGAACCGGGTCGTTCTGGTACTTCCGCGCGAGCAGGCCGATGTCGCCGTCGAGCGTGGCCGAGAAGAGGATCGTCTGGCGGTTCGCCGAGACGAGGTCGAGCAACTTGCGCACCTGCGGCAGGAAGCCCATGTCGGCCATGCGGTCGGCCTCGTCGATGACGACGATCTCGACGCCGTCGAGCTCGACGGCCCGGCGCTCGACCAGGTCGATGAGCCGACCCGGGCACGCGACGAGGATGTCGACGCCGCGGCGCAGCTCCCGGATCTGCGTTTCGTACCCGACGCCGCCGTATACGGAGATCACGCGCCGGCCGCGCGTCTTGGCCAGCGGCAGCAGGTCGCGCTGGATCTGGGCCGCGAGCTCACGGGTGGGGGCGAGGATGAGCCCGCCCGGGCGCAGACGGCGGGCGCGGGGCACGCGCTCCACCATCGGGATGCCGAAGGCGAGGGTCTTGCCCGAGCCCGTGGGGGCCCGGCCCGAGATGTCGCGCCCGGCGAGGGCGTCTCGGATGGCGGCCGCCTGGATGGGGAACGGCTCGGTGATGCCGCGCTTGTTGAGCGCGTCGATGAGGTCGGCGGATACGCCGAGATCGGCAAAGCTGGTTGACACAGTGCTCCTGATTCTGAATGGCACCGCGCACGAAAGTTTCGAATATCGCGAAGTCGCCGGGGAGCGATCTCACGCTCGCTGAGGCCCAGGCTGCAGTGCAGCGGACAGACCCGGCGGTGCGGTGCAGAAGCCATGGTAGCGGAGCCGGCGGCGCGAACCGGACTCATCACCCGTGCGGACGAGCGGCGCCCTGTCTGGCGCCGCTCAGGGAGCCGTATCAGAGTGCGGACGAGCGGCGCCCTGTCTGGCGCCGCGGAGGGAGCCGTATCAGAGTGCAACTCGTCACAGTTCCACGACAGGTGTGAACAAGGGGCGGGGGGCGACCGATAGATCTCATGTCCCGGTGACCTCTCCCCCCCGAGTCACCGAGAACAGGCCGGAAGACGGCCCACAACCGAACATCAGAGTGGCGGCCCCCGGGACTTCGGACGGGGGCCGTTCTCTGTTGCCCGCCATAAACTGCGGCTCGTCATGAGTGGGCCAATGAGTGGGGATGCGTCGCACCGAGTGGTTCTCGTCGACTTTCCCCTGCGCGTCGCCGGTCGGGCCTATCGCCATCGCGAGGCGCTGTTGCGCGAGTTCGCAATCATTGCGTTCGGGGGTGGTGAGCAAGCAGACGTCCCCAAACGCCTCGTCGAGATCGCCACGATCCTCGACGAGCAGTATTCGGGCGTGAATCAATCCGCCGACGAGGCGATCTATGCCGCCGCGTCGGTCCGGGCCGAGTACGTCGACCTGGAGCTGACCGTTCCGCCGAGGGTCAAAGGCGACATGCTCGATCTCGCGCCACTGTTGTTGGAGGCAGACGAGTACTGCCGCAGCGGCGGGCTGCTCACGCTGTCGCCGACCGCCGAGATGCGGTCGTTCTGGACCTGGTTGCTCCGCGAGTTCGTTCGCCAAGCCGACGGGCAGCCGCCGCGTTCGTGGCGCGACTTCAGCTCGGCGCGCTGATCGCCCTCCGATGCGAACCCAGCCGGTAGCGCTCGTACACGGACTCGGCTCGTCGTTCGAACACGGCTGGCGGTCGACGGGTTGGGTCGATCTCCTCGACGACGCGCACCGGCCCGTGATCCCGGTCGACCTCCTCGGTCACGGCACCGCGGACGCGCCCCACGATCCCGCCGCGTACGCGCACCTCGAGAC
>Ga0075026_100000298_pt1 | contig 19355 bp, 25 predicted proteins | sample Str012_2_FD_71392 | JGI IMG/M metagenome (GOLD analysis project Ga0075026, IMG submission 71392) | Freshwater sediment microbial communities in response to fracking from Pennsylvania, USA - Straight Creek_MetaG_SC_2012 | ecosystem: Environmental > Aquatic > Freshwater > Creek > Sediment... | reverse complement strand
ACGGTCGTGAGTACGTATGCACTGAAAATCACCTTTGCTATTCCCCGTCCGACGACGGCACTCATCACCACCGACGGCTACCGATTCCCCTCCATGCACGCAGCACTAGCTGCAGCGGTGTGCGCGTCGCTTATATGTGCGGTGTTTCAGAGCACACAGAGCGGCCCACTTCGCATTGGAGTCCTCTGTGGAGGGCTTTGCGTGATAGCGCTCGTCGACTACTCTCGAGTAGCGCTTGGCGTTCACCTTCCTATTGATGTTGTGGTCGGTTCACTCATCGGGGTCGGGCTTACTGCCCTCTTGTGGCAGCTGCCGGTTTAGAGCGGCACGAAAAAACACCCCCGTAAGGGTGTTTTTTCGTGCCGTCGTAATCAAAGCTATTTTATTTACACCCGAGCGCAATCTTGCACTGTGCTTGCGCTTGTGCGTTTGGCGCTTGCGCACATGCGCCACACATCGCTGCGTTCTTTGAAGCTCCCGGAGCACCAGCTTCCATCGCGCCAGTACTTGGGTCAAAGCCAGCGCTGTCACTTCCCATACCATTCTTTCCCATCATCTGTTGCATCATCGCTGACATATCTTTAAATTCAACATTCGTTGGCGGTACAAAGACGGTCCCATCGACAGCTCCCGCTGCACAGTTGTAGTCATACTTTGCCTCAACATCTGGCGCGCCATTTGTCGGCGCAGTCTTTGTCGAAGTAGCTGTCATCAGAGCCGCAAGCTGCATCTTTACACCAAACGGTGTGCTATCACTCCATGCATACATATACCCACTATCGATGATAGCCTGCGAGTGCACCACTTTCTGCGTCTTGTGGTCAGTCATGACCGTATCCGTTCGCACCTTGCCATTATCAACATAAGTTGTGCCTGAAATATCCATCGTTGCATCAGTACGGTTGTACGAACACTTTTGCGCAACGTTCATTGCGAGAAAATCTTTGAGCGAGTGCAGCGTGCTTGTTACCTTTGGTATTTCTTGTTTCGATTGTGCTTGTTCTGTACTTGCAGCACCGGTCGGAGCTTCGACTTTATGCTGCATGACAAAAAAGACACCCACACCCACAAGCGCGACTGCACATAAGATGTATATATTTTTCATATACCACCAGTATACACCGCTTCAAAATACGAAAAAGAGGCATATTCGCATGCGAATATGCCTCTGATTAGTGTCCGTCGTGCGGCACATCAACAACAGTGAGCCTGAGGTCTCGGCACGACAGAACCTCGATGTGTACTTCATGTGCTGTTGAAAAGTATGGTACCGAACGTTCATCGAAGTGAAGTACCAAACACGCAGCATGTGTGATGTTGAATTTTTCGCGAAGTGACGGCGTTGATCCGATCGTGAGAAACTCTGTTCCTGGACTGAGATCTGCAAAATCAATTCGTTCATTCACATCTATCGCACAGAGTGCAACACCTTCTTGAACATCAACGCGATACGAACGACCGATACAAACGCCGGATTGTGTATTCATGAGAACTCTCCTTCCGCACCTAGATTCTCACGTATACAAAGCAAAATCAATCCTCATTTTGTTATAAATTTTATCCACCAAGGGAGTCCATAGTCGTTTTTCAGTATGTCATACTGTGATTCTAGCCATAATAGAATCTAAACAAATGACTTCAACAAAATATATATCAGCAACAGCAGGTATCGTAGCCTTTATCGCTATTATCTCAGCGTTTTTCTTTGTGTCAGCAGCATTTGCTGAGACAAATGGCGCAGGCGCACCCGGCACGATGCATACCACCATGATGAAACATGCATCTAGTACTCCCGTCGATACCGCCTGCGTACAAACGGCGCTTGATACTCGCGAGACAGCTATCGGCACTGCGTTTGACACGATGCAATCTGCGGTCAAAGCAGGGCTCGCTACTCGCAAGTCTTCACTCCATGATGCATGGGGCTTGAGCGACCGCACTGCGCGCCGCGCCGCTATAAAGACTGCATGGGCAAAGTGGTCATCTGACAACAAGGCTGCACAAGCAGCACTGAAGACAAGTCGCAAAGCAGCGTGGGGTACATTCCAGACAACGGTAAAGAACACCTGCAAGGTTTCAGTTCCTCCAGAAGAAGGCCTCAAGCAAGATGGCGTAGGCTCAATGGCACTCTAAGACGGCACGTATGCTGCACGAAAAACATCCCCCTACGGGATGTTTTTTCGTGCGTATTCACGTATAGTCATACCAATGAAACGATACGTCGTAATAGAAAAGCACGTCGGCGAAACGCCGCTTTCAGCAATGGAAGCGTGGCGTGCGCGTGCAGGTGTCGGAAAAACTATTCCGCTCACATACGCAGGACGGCTCGACCCTATGGCGTCGGGAAAGCTTCTCGTGCTCATTGGAGACGAATGCAAACGCCAAGAGCGATACCATGCATTTGATAAAGAATATACATTTGAAATTCTTTTTGGGTTTGCGAGTGACACAGGTGACGTTCTCGGCCTTGCTGACGCTGCACCATCGCATGTGGAGCCGCATGCGCCCGAGTTGCACCAGGCGCTCCGCACCTTTCTCGGCACACACACGTTCCCCTACCCGCGCTTTTCTGCAAAAACTGTCCGTGGTATTCCACTCCATGAATGGACACTGCGCGGCGACCTTCCTGACAGCGAAGTACCAACATACAACGCAGTCGTAAAAGCAATCCGCCTCGACAGTGTTTGCACTGAAACAGGTGTAAACATTTTAAAAAATATGCTCGCGCGTATCGACCTCATTCCACCAGTCACCGACCCTCGCAAAGCCCTTGGTGCAGACTTCCGCCGTGGCGATATCATCCCCCGCTGGCACAACCTCCTCGATGGTTCAGAAACGACCTACACCATCGCCACTGTCACGGCCACCGCGGGTAGCGGCACGTATATCCGTAGCCTTGCGCCAGCCATCGCAAAAGCACTTGGTACCTACGGCCTCGCATACTCCATTCATCGCACGAAAATCGGCACGTATTTCCCTCTCCCGCTCGTCTCTGGCATATGGCTTAAAACCTTTGATTCATAAAGATAGCTGATTGACAGAAACACCCTGTGTGCTAGGATGCTGGTATCAAAACGCTTGTGTCGTGCAGAGTGAGTCGGACTTCTCCGCAGAAGATGGTTTTGAGGTTAGCAGGTTTTTCATTTTCCAATGAAAGGTACAATTGCCCGCCTCACTGATCGAGGCTTCGGGTTCATCACCCCGGAAGGGGCATCCAAAGACGTTTTCTTCCATGCGAAGGAGCTCGTCGGCGTGATGTTCGATGAACTTAAAGAAGGCGACGTAGTTTCTTTTGAGATCTCAGATACTCCAAAGGGACAGTCAGCCGTCAAAGTAAGTCGCGCGTAAGTTCGGCCCATAGAAAACCGCCTCTCACGAGGCGGTTTTCTCATGTCTGGTAATACTTGACATATATACTATAATATGTTAATATAAAATCCTAACCAAGGAGAAGACCCCTATGCACAAGTTCCTTATCGACCTGAAAGCTTCCTCGAAAGCCGAGAGAACTCTTCTCTCTGCCTCGTTTGCCCTGCTGGCCATTGCCATCGGGCTCAAGCAGTACGGCCTCGTCTAGGCTTCCCGCCCCTGCAATCTCTTAGAGAATGCGGGGGCTTATTTGTTTGACGAATGGCCATTCCCCTGCTAGTATAAGCGTCTTATGTCACAGGATAGACTCATAAAGTTGGTATCAGAAGGCGACGCAAAAGGCGTCGGCAAAGGTCATACCTACTATTCGTTCAAGAACCGCAAGACCCTCGCAGCTACCAAGCTCTCGATGAAGAAATTCAACCCGATCGCAAAGAAGCACACCGTCTACAAGGAAAAGAAGTAAATCGCTCAATAGCCATACAGCCAAAGAAAAGCCTCGCATGTGCGAGGCTTTTCTGTTGTCTGATTTTATCCCTGTATCTCCTTCTCCATCTGGCTGTTGTACTGACCAAGAGCAGCGAGCGAGTTCATTTTGAGGCGATGGAGGAGTACGGCCTGTGCTTTATCGACGTTTTCCGCCTTTCCCTTCCAGGTAGCGAGCACGGGCTCTTCGATGGCACGTGAGTACGAGAAGGTTATCGGCCATGGCTGCGCTCCGCGGGCAGAGATAGCCTGAAGGTTCTCTGTGGCGCGTACAGCGGTCTGACCACCAGAAAGGAAGACGATGCCCGGTACTTCGTACGGCACCGAAAGACGGAGCATGCGGAGTGTTGCGTCAGCGACTTCGTCGGGGCTCGTTTGCTGCTTTGCGCCGTCTCCTGCAATGACCATACTGGTCTTGAGGATCACTGCTTTGAGGTCCACCTTATATTCACGAAGTGTGGTGAAGAGAATCTGGAGCGCCTTTGTGGTCACCTCTTCGGAGCGGCCGACACTGTGGTCACCATGCATAAGCACTTCTGGCTCTACCATCGGGACGATTCCCTCTTTCTGACAGATAGAAGCGTAGCGCGCGAGCATGACGGCATTCATTGCCATAATGGACTCTGCGGGGGTGGTGTCGGTTATCGGCACCACTGCGCGCCACTTTGCAAAGTATGCGCCGAGGTTTGCGTACTCCCACATGCGCTCGTCGAGGTCGTCGAGACCCTGCGACACCTTTTCTCCTGGATATTCTTCGATGTCGACAGTGCCTTTGTCTACCTTTATACCTGGCATGATGCCGCGTGCTGCGAGGAGATCTGGGAATGGCACACCAGCGTCTGTCGAGCTGCGGAGTGATGCATCAAAGAAAATAACGCCCGAAAGGTACTTTTCAATACCTGGCGCTGTAAATAACACTTGACGATAGACACGACGCATCTCGGCAGTCTCGTCCACGAGCACGGACGCCAAGCGTTCGTTCATGGTAGAGACGCTTTCATCAGCAGCAAGGATTCCTTTTCCTTTCTGCATCATGAAGCGAGCCTGTTCGTATAAATGAGCGTGGTCCATTAGCACTAGTGTACCGTGCAAAAACTTTTTTGACGCGTGGGGTGTGTGGACAGGTGGTCGCTCGCACAACAATTTTAGAATGTACCGGATACGTCGTCTTTACAGCTCATTCATTTTCTTCACACGCTGCGGTCTCTCCTGCGGAGACCTTGCTTGTCCTCGACCGAAAATCCATCACGATGGAACCGAGCTTTTCAGTCTCCGGAGTTCAGAAAATGAACAAGCTATACGCCGACTAACCTCGAAACACAGTAGTGGACATGTAGTGTTTCAGAATGTTGCGCAGACGCCCGCAGCTGGTGCGAGGCATCCTTTGCGACTGGAAGGAGCCATGCCTCGACCGGGCGTCGAGCATAGCGCACAGCTCGCTGGAGCTGTGACGCGCGTTCTGAAACACTACATGCGAACGACATGCTACTGAAGTTCGTATGTCTGGCCCTTGTTTATTGGCACGTAGCGAACGATGTCGAGGTGCACATCGGTATCAAAATATTTTTTTGTCGAGAGTTCACGTGCAAGGTCGTCGTTAGTAAACACCACAGGATATCGTCCGTGTTCGTCGTAGTATCGCTCAAGCGCCTTACTTACTTCTGTCACCACAATGGCGCGACGTTCAGCCTTTGTGACAAAGTGCACCTGCGTACGGATATACCAGAACAAGAAAAACACTACGAAAATAACCACAACTGCGCCAATCCAAAATCCAATTCCTTTTTTCTTCATACCGAAAGTATAACAAAAGCCGATGCGTTTTCGCATCGGCTTACTTTATTCTCCTTGTTCTCTCCTGACGACTATGCGGACACGAGTGGTGCCTTGCCTATGATTCGAACTTCAGGACCATAGATACTTGCTCCGAGATAGTCAAAACTACCCTCACCGCGCTCTGCAAGACGCGGATAACACGAATCTTCATTTCCCAACCAACGTCGATAAAGAAGAGTTCGAGCCATGACAAAACCGGCTTGTCGTGCTTCGTTCCGTTTAATTTCACCAACTTGCCACGGTGGTCGTGCGATTTCAAACGCAATCACATCTTTGTATGCGTCCGTGTCCGGAATGCACGCAATTACTTCCGCAACCGAGGGCTTGAACGTAAACATGTGCCCTGAATTGTGGTAGGTATGTATTTCATCAACGACACAGAAAAGGGGTGGTTTTTCCTTTCTGTTGAGATAAAAACCGTATTCGTACGGCTCAATGGGCTTAAAGGTGACTGTACGCAAGTCGAGATAGCACATTTCACCTTCAATGGTGACAATTTGTCTCAGTTTTTTTGCACGTTCTCGAATTGTGTCGAGAGTGCAATTTTCCCATTCTGGGCCGATGCGCTCACCATTGCTGTGATGTTCTTTCAAAATAACCTCCTGTTGATTGTTCTGAGTACGTTTATACTACAAAAATTTAGCTGTGTAAAGATGCCAAAGAAATAAACACTGCAGCGTAAATTACTCCCTTATCTTCCAGCCGATTTTGAGGAGATGATACACAAACGCACCAAGGCCAAGGATAAGCACCACCATGAAGCTTACACCCACATACATATTTGCCTCAGAGACGCCGGTCATTGAGTAGCGAAGGCCGTCGACAAAGTAGAAGAAGGGATTGAGGTGTACGAGGGTTTGTGCTGTTTTCGGGAGCATTGAGACCGAGTAAAACATACCGCCGAGGTACGAAAACGGCATGATGACGAAGGTGTTGATCATCGAGAGCTGCTCGAAATTGTTTGCCCAGAGGCCGGTAATGATGCCGACAAGCGAGAATGTTGCAGCGACAGCGATTGCGTAAAAAATAAATATAAAGGGGTGTGCGAAGGTGACCGCTCCAAAGAAGAGGCCTATCGAGAGCACACCAAACGCTATGAGGAGGCCTCGCACGATGCCGCCAGCGACAAGCCACACGATCATCTCTACATGTGAGAACGGCGCAACAAGTACTTCTTGAATGGTCTTCATGAAGCGCTGGAAGTTGGTTGTTGAGCTACTATGCATAAACGCCGACGTCAGAATATTCATTGCGAGAATGCCCGGAAACACGAAGGTGATGTACGGCACACCAGCGATATGGTCGATGCGAGAGCCGACTACCTTTCCGAAAATAAAAATGTACAGCGTCGCAGAAATGAGTGGTGATGCTATGGACTGCACCCACACGCGGAAAATGCGTTTTACATCACGCGAAATGAGCATGTAGAGACCCATCCAGTTAATGCCCATGTGTTGATTCTTTGGAGTTATAGATGTCATAGGATTATGCATTTACTGAATCGCTGACCTCTCCTTTTGTTGCTGCAAGATAGACCTCTTCAAGTGATTTTCCGCCTGCGATAAGATTGTCCTTTGTATCTTCGAGAATGAGTTTGCCTTTGTTGATAATACCAACGTGCGAACACAGCTTTTCAACCTCTTCAAGGTAATGAGAAGTGAGGAGGATAGTCTTGCCTGCCGCATTGAGTTCTTGCAGATATTTCCACAGCTCGTGGCGCTGTTCTACGTCGACACCAGCGGTCGGCTCATCAAGAATGAGAAAGTCAGGGTCATGAACCAATGCTCGCGCAAGAGCAACGCGACGCTTAAAGCCACCTGAAAGTTGATTAAATGGTGTGTATGCATATTTTGAAAGTCCGAAGCGCTCGATGACCTCACCCGCCCTTGCTATGCGCTGCTTTTCATTTAGACCATAGTAACCAGCGACGAAATAGAGTGTGTCGTACACCTTGCCAAAAAAGTCAATATTGAACTCTTGAGGCGAAAGGCCAATGCGACGGCGAGCATCCTTGTAGTCTTTCACAGCGTCAATATCGAATACTTTAATGGTACCGGACGTTGGCATAGAAATCCCCGTAATACAGGAAATAGTCGTCGACTTCCCTGCGCCATTTGGACCCAAAAGACCGTAAAACATACCGGAAGGAATGGTGAGCGACAGCTCGTTTACCGCAGTCACTCCAGTGCGATACCTTTTCACGAGTTTTTCTATTGAGAGTGCATTTTGCATAAGAAATATATAGTAGCATACAAAAAGTTCGAGGTGTGATTTAATGCCTACATGAACAAAGAGCAGGAATGGCTTTTGAAGGAGAAATATGGCGGCGAAAAATACGCGCCAGTTTTTAACGACATTGAGGAGATTAAAAACAAGTACCCTTGGGGTGAAGGTTTTTTCGCCGATTGCGCACGCCTCGAAGCGGGCGAACCACTTGCGTATATCATTGGCAATATTCCCTTTCTGGATGTGACTATTTCGCTTGGTTCAAAGCCGCTCATCCCTCGCCCAGAGACTGAGTATTGGGTCGAAAAAGCAATTGAAGCTATCACCCTTAGGAATGCCGAGGAGGGTCGTCGCGCAGTCTCTATACAGGGTGCGGAGGCGTTCATTGACGTTCCGTTTAGGATTCTAGACCTCTGTGCTGGCTCGGGAGCTATTGGTGTGGCTGTGGGTAAGGCATTGCCGATGGCTCGCGTCGATTTCGCAGAAATCGACGCGAGCCATCACAGCACTATCGTCGACAACATTTGTGACAACGGCCTCGACTATACAAACACTCGCGTATTCGCAGGCGATCTCTTTGCAGAAATTCCTTCCGGTACAAAATATGATGCAATTCTTTCAAACCCTCCCTACATCGACCCTATGGTCAATCGCGCAGAACAAAGTGTGACATCGTTCGAGCCTCACCTTGCTCTCTACGGAGGTATTCAAGGAATGGAAATTATTACTCGTCTCATCCACACCGCACCAAACTATCTCGCGCCTCGCGGCACACTTTGGATTGAACACGAACCTGAACAAACTGCACAGATTGGAGAGCTCGGAGCAATGGCTGGGTTTACTACTACCACACACATAGATCAATTTGGCATTGAACGGTTTTCCATTCTCACTGCTGCATAAGCTTTTTGCTGTAGTACTATATATGGATACATGACAACAAGTACTGCGCTCTCACTAGGATTTCACGCACTATTTTATTTTACGCTTTTGTTCGTAGTCATTTACTCGGTACTGATTATCTATCATTGGTTTACATTTGGTACTAACAAGCACCTAGCAACCATTGCAACAGTGACGTATCTCGCGGGGGTAGGAGCCTGTTTTGCACTGATGGGTACTACACTGCTCAGTATTTCATAAATATATGTCACTCACGATTACTCTTGAAGAAAATGAAGTATTGCTCCGTTCTGTGAGAAAGCACTGGTTCTTTATGCTCGGTAGCAGTGTCACACTACTCTTCGCGTATGCAGTTCCCTTTGCAGCACTCGCTGCTGCAAATCAAATATCTTTGTTTCAAAAATTTTCATTTGTCACGTCACCCACTCTAGTGCCAATACTGTTGTTTCTCTCCGGACTCTGGACACTTGTCCTCTGGGTGGCATTTTTTAGTACGTGGACAATATATTTCCTTGATTCATGGACTATTACCAACATGCGCGTCATTGTCGTCAACCAGCGAGGACTCTTCCGCAGATCTGTCGCGAGCTTTCGTCTCGACCGTTTACAGGAGATTGCAGTTGACACAGATGGCTTTATTGCCACGATGCTTGGCTTTGGCACCATTCACGCCGTCACCGCAGGAAGTGACGACGAGTTTATCATGCATGGCGCACCAGACCCTGAAGGTCTCAAAGCACTGATACTCGAACACACGCCCCACGAAACAGCGAGCGCTACGTAATGTTTTGACGGGCTCTATAGATACGCGTACATACATACAAAACCCCAAAGGCAGTCGTAACGAGTGTGATATTTTTGAGCGTAGAGCTACTAAAAATATCGGCGGTGGAATGTATGTCACTCAGTTTTGTGCCAGCAAACACATACACGGCAGTAAACGGTGCAATGCCAAGTATAGTCGCGAGCATATAGTCTCGAAATGAGATATCCGTAACACCTGAAACAATATTGATGAGCGAGAACGGTATCGCCGGAATGAGCCTGGCGATGAGAACATCGGTGAAGGTTCCAAACGACGGCGGCGTATCCTCGCCGCCACGCAGCGTTCGCACCTTTTCCATAAAATAATCTCGAAAGAAATATCGCGCAAGTATAAAAATGATTCCTGCACCAAGTGTTGCCGATATCACCACAAGGATGGTGCCCCACACTACACCAAAGAGAAAACCCCCGAGCAGCGTCAGGAGCGTGGCGATGGGTAGCGACAACGCCGTCATAACGACATAAAAACACACAAAGAAAAACGCTGCGAGAAATGGATGTGCACCGACATACGCAGTAAGTATGTGCCGAGACTGTTGTATATCGGCCACGTGTGGTAAAAAACCACCTCGCGACAAACTCACACCGACAAAGACTATGCTGGCGACAGCAAGAAGTCCGAAATAATGTCGCTTCATACGCCTTCATCATAGCACCATGGTCAGCCGCTGCTATTCCTTGTTTTTGAACCTACTATCGCCTACAATCAGCACATATATGAGTGATGATAAACGACCTTCGACCGACCCGTACAAGGGTGTTCGCGACTTTTATCCAGAAGATATGGCTATTCAGCGCTATATTTTTGATACCTGGGCAAAGGCTGCCGAGAGCTTTGGCTTCGAGCGCTACGACGCGTCTATCCTCGAGCCGTCCGAGCTCTACCGCGCAAAAGCAGCTGAAAACGAAGAAATAGTGAATGAACAGACCTACACCTTTGTCGACAAAGGAGACCGTGAAGTGACCCTTCGTCCCGAAATGACACCGACTGTTGCACGCATGGTCGCTGGTCGTCGTCGCGAGCTTTCACTCCCTGTGCGTTGGTACTCTATCCCGAACCTTTTCCGCTACGAGCGGGCGCAGCGTGGACGCCTTCGTGAACACTGGCAGCTCAACTGCGACATCTTTGGTACACACAGTGTGCAGGCAGATGTCGAGATCATTGCGCTTGCTGCATCGATCTTCAAAGTATTTGGTGCAAAGGATTCTGACTTTGAGATCCGCATCAACAACCGCGCAGCACTCACTCGAGAAATAGAATCGAAGCTTCGCCCGGGTGCACGCATCAATGACGCACTGAAGCTTCTCGATACAAAACCAAAGATTGACGCTGCAGTGTACGCCGAAGAAGAAGCGAAGCTCCTCACCTCCCCCATCACCACTGAGGGTGATGGGGGTCCTGAGATTACCGAAGTTATCGAAGCGCTTCGTGCTCGCGGAGTAACCAATGCTTTCTATGGTCCAACCATCGTCCGTGGCTTCAACTACTACACGGGAACTATTTTTGAAATCTTTGATACCAACCCCGACAACCGCCGCTCACTCCTCGGTGGCGGCCGCTACGACAACCTCACTGCACTCTTTGGCGGTGACCCCATCCCTGCGGTTGGTTTTGGGTTTGGTGATGTCACCATGCGCGATTTTCTCGAGACACATGACCTCCTTTCCAAAATGCCTGCAGTCTATAAGAGCGCACCGACAGTACTCCTTGCGACTGCTGATGCGGGCCTCATCGCGCACGCCTCACTCTGCGCATCAGTACTTCGCGATGCTGGTATTCGCACCGCCGTAAACCTCAGTGACAAGAGCATCGGCGAGCAGCGCAAGAAAGCCGCAGAAGCTGGTGTGCGTTTTGCTATCAACATTGAATCGAAGGATGCGACCGAGTACACCATGCGTGACCTTGCTTCTGGCGAAGAAACAACTGGAACAATCGCAGCGCTCGCAGAAAAAATAACTCAACGCTAGTATGAGGTACGTGGTGTTTGACCTAGAGACGCAAAACACGTTTGAAGACGTCGGTAAACACGAGCCGGCGCTTCTTGATATTTCCGTCGCGTCTGTCTACGACAGCGGCACCGATACGTACACCACAGTACGCCACACCGAGCTTGAAAAGCTGTGGCCTATTTTTGAAAAAGCCGATGCGCTCGTGGGCTACAACTCAAACCATTTCGACATTCCTCTCCTCAATAAATACTACCCAGGAGATATTTCAAAAATAAAAAGCATCGACCTCCTCGAGTCGATACGTCTTTCGCTCGGCCGCCGTCTCCGCATGGACTCTGTTGCAGAGGCAACGCTCAAAACAAAGAAAAGCGGGCACGGTCTCCAGGCCATTATGTGGTGGAAAGAAGGCGCTATCGACAAGATCATGAAGTACTGTGAAAAGGACGTGGAGATCACGAAGCGCCTCTATGAATACGCGCGCGACAACAAGGAGCTCAAGTTTAAAGATGGCCGTACCTCGCGCTCCATACCCATCGATACTACGCCGTGGGACTCACATGAAGACCACGCAATGACCCATTCCCTGCCGTTTTAAACAAACGATAAGAGCTTTTATCGTGCCACTTTCTGGAACCACAAAATGCCAGCGCATTTTGTTACCCTTCGGCGAATACGTTTATGTATACTCACAAACGACCAGCTATTCGCCTGCAAAGGTTTCCTGAAAGTGACACTCAAACGCATTTTTATAATATCTTGAAAGTTGGTATTTTTGTGCTATAGTCCTCTCTGAAACAGGGTATGGTACCTGATGTTCTTGGAGGAGCAAATGGACGATCATCGCGATATTGGAGTTAGTCCACCTACAGAGGAGACTCTATGGACCGATACTTTCTATCTACTACATTCAATTAAATCCCGAGGGAGGAGTCCATATATCACAACAATCTATGGCAATGATAATCTCGGCGGAATTGAAAGAAAAGTCTTCACTCCAGATGAAGAAAACGGACTTGTCGTGAGAAGCGTACTTTTCTATGCTCCCGATTTTTGTTTAAGCGAGGACCGTGCGTGGTGGGCAACTATGACCTTTGCCAGGAAAATCCACGGGTTTTCGCTCTCTACCTTTCGCGGGTTACTGTTACACACAATTTGAAGACACATGTGAACCGAGCATGGTTCCCCGACATTGAGTCAATGACTTTCGAACGAAAGACTTTGACTCAAGAAGGAATACTTGCGCTTCATAAAAAATACAGACCACAGGACTTCCCCATAAAACGCGGTGGAAAAGACATCAAGCAAGCCGGTCATCAATGACCGGCTTTCATATTTAGTTGATACGGCGATTTTTATCCCCACACATATCTACCCCCCCCCGCAATACAACCTATACTGAAAGAGTATTCGTTAAGATGACTTTATGCGTAAGGTGGCAAAAATAATTGGTTATACCATACTCGGGATATTTGCTTTTGTATGTATCATTTTCACAAGTCTATTTTTTCGATACGAGACGCAATCGGACCAGATACACACCGCGGTGAATTCATTTGTCCATGAGATGACAGTTCCTAACAGTAAAATTCTTCCTTCGTTAACACATCCACAATTTTACCCAGATCTCGTAAAACTACTGAATGAAAACCAACAGTCATTTTTAAACGTCGATCATGTAAGCGAACAAAAGTATTACTTTAGTTATCATGCAGCGACAGGTGGGGAAACTACTGAATACAAAGGTGACATCTTTTTCAAGGGAGGACCTACGGAAAATATTGTATTGAAACTGATAAAGAAAGACGGCGCGTGGGTTGTGTACGGTATTGAAATACAAAATAAATAGCACACCGGCTGTAAGTTAGAAAGCTGGTCCTTAGTGACCAGCTTTTCTTTTATCGACGTGTTGTATGTTCCAATATAGCGCATCACTATTTCACGTAACATTAATAAAGGCCAAGCAAAAGCTTGGCCTTATACGTACTACCGTAGACGATCTGCGTGACTCTTCGTGACGAGGAGTACCGACTGCGCCGTCTGAAATGCAGTGGTGCTCATACTCGAGAACGCGGTCATGCTTTCGTCAAAAATGATCTTGAGGGCAATCAACATAATAATAAGCCCTATAGCTCGATTAATTTTCATAAGAAAATTTTTGCGATCGTTCCGTGGTGACTAGTCACGGTGCAATATTTTTGCGAGACCGCCGAGCGAAGAACTACTACGGTAAAGTTCTTCTGCTTTATATATATCACATATAAATTTATTTGTCAAGTTAGCCAAAGCTGCTACTGCGACACTGCTTTTTGACGTATATCGAAAATTTATGTATGGTGACTTTAGACGTACATAAGACAACGCGATGAGGAGGTCCCGTGAGAATCTACTATGTGATTCAAAATGGTGCTGACCACTTTCTTGCTCGCTTTGGTGGCTCAGGACAGTATGCACTGCAAGACATATATGCAGAAAATTGTGTTATGGGCAGCTTGCACGAAGTCGTCGATGCAATTCTTTTTGAGCTCAAATACTCTGGACGCAAACAGGATTTCAGAGTTACGAAGTACGACATGTCAGAACCGACAGCTCGTCCCCTTGGCATTGTAGATAGAAGAAGATTACTGATACTGCTTGGCCGGCATCTGGTGACCGACCGGAAGCTAAGCGAGTCGCATGTAGCGCTCCTTACATTTCTAAAGCCTCGGATTCTGTTTCGAGAAAAAAGAAAGCCAAAAACCGGTCAGCAATGACCGGTTTTTTAAGTTGAAAGTTGGTATTTTTGTGCTATAGTCCTCTTTGAAACAGGCACACCTCCTGATGTTCTTGGAGGATAGAATGCAACGTTTATTTACGGTAAAAACGAAAGTACACCCCACCGACAAATACAATTATGTTTTCTGTGACGCGAATGACTTAGTTAAAACGCAAGAACTACAATATGGTTGTATTGTAAATGACATGGGATTACTCGAGATATTACACGCACTTGAACAAAATTCTGGAGTAACCAATGACGGTTCGGTGGTAATCGAGGAAGTAACTGGATTCAAAGAACTCAAACCAGACCAAGTCAGCTCTGTTCGTGCTGATGCATTAAACAGAAAACATCGCCTTAACTCTGGTGATTTGTTAGCAATCGCTGCATACGTGAAGTCAAAAACGTGACGTAGGCCGGTCAGCAATGACCGGCTTTTTATTTTGCAAAAGCGTTTGAGCACTGCTTTGTGCGAGCATCTGCAGGCCTCAAGCTGGTCTTTTCATGTAGTGAAACGGAATGAAAAGTTGAGGCCGAAGCCGAAGCAAAATGCCGCTGGGCATTTTGCGGTCGCAAAAAGCAGTGCGAGAAAAGCGTCCTACCCCAAAAACACGTACCCGACCACCACCGCAGCAAGCGCAAGACGATACCAAATAAACGGCCAGAGAGAATTCGTACGTACAAAAATGAGCAAGAAGTGAATGGAAATGAGCCCCACAATGAATGAAACAAACGAACCTGCGCCAAGCGCAACAAACGAAACGCCATCGTGTGCGTGGAGAATCTCTACAAATTTTTTAAGACCGGAGCCGAGCAGAATCGGGATTGAAAGCAAAAACGAAAAGCGCGTCGCCTCGATGCGCGTCAGGCCAAGCAAAAGACCACCAGAAATCGTTGAGCCCGAACGCGATACACCCGGGACAAGTGCGAGCACTTGAAAGAGTCCTATTTTTGTACCAGTTATTACGGTGAGCGGCGCACGATCACGCATTGCAAATTTGTACTCTGCGTACGCAAAGAGTCCTGAGCCAGCAACGAGCGCGCACGCAACATAGAGCGGGTCGCGAAATGCTGACTCCATGAGCTTTTCAAGCAGCAACCCCCCAACGACAGCCGGTATCGTGCCAAGCATAAGCGCATACATCAAAACCTTATCCTTTGTTTCTACCTCCTTTTGCAACACCACATTGAAAAACGTGCCGATGAGCTTGATGATGTCGTTTCTGAAATACACTAAGGCTGCAAATGCTGTCGCGAGCTGGAGTACGGCGTCAAACGCGAGCTCATGGGCGCCATGAAACGAAATGGCGTCACGGAGTAATATCATGTGGGCGCTTGACGAAATCGGCAAAAATTCTGTTGCTCCCTGGACAAATCCTAAAAATATTGCGTTAATTGTTTCTGACATACCGCCAGTATATCACCCCAAAAACACCTCGTGGTATACTCTTGTGCATGGATACAAATAACACACCAGTAGCTCCTCGCCAACAGCGAGAATCGCTTGCGGTGCCGATTGCGATTGTTATCGCAGCGGGACTTATCGCAGGTGCCATTTATATTAACGGTAACAACCCAAAGCAGGCAGCGGTCCAAAAGGAAGCAGCGCAAGCAACCGCAGACGCAAAGACAACATTCCGCGCTGTTGACAGCACTGACCACATTCGTGGCAATCCAAACGCACCGATTGTGCTCGTAGAGTACTCGGACTTTGATTGTCCGTTTTGTAAACAATTTGACGATACACTCGAACAAATAATCAAGGAGTACGGCCCATCAGGCAAAGTAGCGTGGGTCTACCGCCAGCTCCCACTCGAGCAGCTCCATCCAAACGCACCGAAGATCGCCATCGCGTCTGAATGCGTCGCGCAGCTTGGTGGTAATGATGCCTTCTGGAAGTTTAGCGATCGTATCTTTAAGGAAAAGACCGACCGCACCTTTACTGACATGTCACGCATTTCTGAATACGCAGTGGGCGCAGGTGTCGAAAAAGCCGCCTTTGAAGATTGCTACAATAACAACAAGACAAAAGATAAAGTCGACAAGAGTATTGCAGAGGCATTTGCAGCTGGTGCTCGCGGAACACCACACACGTTTGTACTCGTCGGTGATCAGCGTACAGTCATCAGCGGCGCACAGCCATACCCTGCTGTAAAGCAAGTCATCGATAATGTACTTGCGCAGATCGAGGGAAAGAAAGCGCCGGGAGCTACTGATACAGCACCTAAGAACTAAATCGCTTCTGCATAAGTAGCGCAAGTGCACGAACCTCCGCATCCTCCGATGCGGAGGTTTTTGTGAGGAAATCGCCACGCACGAGGTCACCGACCATGGTGGCAATCTGCAACGTGAGCTCCGACACTTCTTCATCGCTTATCCCAAACGCTTCACGCTTATGCTTTCCACTGTCGTTTTGCTCAATGAAATCAATGACTGCTTCGTCCATGCGATACTTTCCTTCTCGTGCAAGCAAGAGTTTATAGAACACAAGCTGTCGCTTGTAGTCACCGTTGCTGTCTTTCGTCTTTCCTTCAATGTGGTTGCGACTCTTTGGTGAGCCGGTCTTGTAATCCACCACACGTACGACACCATCACCAACGTGCTCGAGCTTATCAAGAAAGCCATGTACGACGACACGCTCGCGGGCACTCTCTGTAGGAAGCAGCACCTCTGCTTTCACTGCAATTTCTGTATCAACGTTTGCAAAAAACGATGCCTCATACTCATCAAAATATTCCCCAAGCGACGTAGTGCCTTTTGTAAGGTACGCAGCGTGATCTTTCTCCGAAAGCCCTGCGTGTGAAAGTGCGGTTTTAAATGAGCTTATGAGATAGGCCTTATCGCTTGCTCCCTCTTCCTTCAAGCGCGTAAAAAATCGCTCAAGCGCAGTGTGCATCGCCGTGCCGTAGAGCTGTGACGGCTCTTTCGCTCGTGGAAGTTTGATAATGCTATTAAAAAAGCATTCCCACGGGTCGCGAAGATAGACATTGAGCGCGGTCGCAGAAATACCATGCTCGAGGAACTCACTGATAATGGCGTCGTATTCACCTCGAGCTTCATCTGCTGTACGTTTTTGTGGAGAGACCACCACTTCTGCGAGCGCCTCCACTTTCTCTTCGGTAGCACCAAAGAGCTCCGCAAGAAATGAGAGCGGCATTTCTTCTTTGTCATCGCTTCGCTTCTCGTGACGACTCACACACACCTGCACTCGCGCTCGCGTGAGACCCACGTAAAAGAGTCTGCGCTCGTCGTCGATGGTCGTCTCTGGTGTATTTACATACGGTGGAACAAAAAACAGCGAGCGTTCGGTGCGTGGTTTAAAGCGTGACTCGAGCGCATGCGGCATAAAGACATAGTCAAACTCTAGCCCTTTTGATTTATGAAGCGACATAAGCTGCACGCCTTCGCCGTTTACTCGACGCGAAAGCGGCAGCGATGCGACACCGTTCATGAGGTCATCAAACAGTGGGAGTGTGTCGGCGAGCGTGTACTCATGATGACGTTCTGCCCTGCCCTCGATAAGAAGACGCACCTTGCGGTATGCCTCAAGCGCAAGGGTGAGCTCGTCCGCACTCAAAAGCTCTGAGAGAAAACCACTTTCAGACACAAGAAAATCAAACGCTTCTACTGCACCTTTTGTCCGCGCTCGTTTTACCATGGTATCAAAAAATGCCTGAGCCGCCTCTGTTCCCTCACCGCCAAGCACCTCATACAGCGAGCGATGCGCCCGCTCGTGTGTATGAAACAGTTTAGAAAGTACTGAAGCAGAAAGCTCGAATGCCGGAAGGAACAGTGCTCGCGCAAGTGCGATGTCATTGTGCGGCTGCACCGACGCGCGTATGAGTGCAATGAGCAGCATCACTTCACTTGATGCAAGCGCATCGGTATCACGAAATGAAGTGTATGGAATACGCTTCGCTTTCAAGCTTCGTATAAACGTATCGATGTCTTTGTTTTTTCGTACCAATACCGCAATGTCGCGTGGCAGAGTGCCCGACGACACCAAGGCTTCGATGCGCTCGGTAACGACCGCCACTTCTTCATCCTCTGTGGGTGCGACGAGCACGCTGACAGCACCTCCTATACCCTGCTTTGCCTCCAGCTCGATATCTTCTGCAGACCGACCTTTCATGAGTGAGTATGCAGCGGTAAGGACTTCCGCTTTCGAGCGATAATTTTCTGTCAGTGGTATCACGACGCCGTCGCTGTACTTGTGTTTAAAGTACAAGAAGTTTTCAAGCGACGCTCCTTGAAAGCGATAGATTGCTTGTTTGTCGTCACCGACAATGAACAGGTTCGGACTCTCATGATACTCCGAAAGGAGCTCGAGGATTCTGTTTTGTGAACGGTTTGCGTCTTGATGTTCGTCAGCAAGGATGTACTGCGCCGACTCTGAAAGCTCGAGGCGCATGTCGGTGTTTGTTTCAAGTGCATGAATGAGCTCGACGAGCATATCGCTGTAGTCGTAGAGGTTACGCTCACGCATGAGTGCCTCGTACCGGCGAAAGACTTCAAGAAATGCTTCACTGCGCAGAAGCTTTGTACTTGCTTCACCTTCCTCGTCGTATGCATCTTCGCCTTCGAGGGTTTGTATATACGGACCGTATTCATCGACGCCGACACGATCACTTTTCAGTGTACCGATGAGATGCAGTATCGGTTTGATGTAGTATTCAGGGTTTCCGGGAGGGCGAAGTGACTCAGCGCCAACGTCGGCTATCGCCGTACGCACAATGTCATAGAGGTCGACATCATCTGCAGCGCGGGCGCCGATGATACGCGGAAATGCATCAGCATGTGACTCAATGACATGCGACGCGTATCCATGAAAGGTGTAGATATGCACCCGGTACGCATCATTTCCAATGAACGTACGGAGTCGCTCACGCATAGATGCCACGCCAGAGTTTGTATACGTGAGGGCAAGGATGGCGTCTGGAGGAATGTCGGTCTTTTTAAGGATGTTCGCAATGCGAAGTGTCAGCACCTGTGTCTTTCCGGTGCC
>Ga0075026_100000297_pt1 | contig 19377 bp, 14 predicted proteins | sample Str012_2_FD_71392 | JGI IMG/M metagenome (GOLD analysis project Ga0075026, IMG submission 71392) | Freshwater sediment microbial communities in response to fracking from Pennsylvania, USA - Straight Creek_MetaG_SC_2012 | ecosystem: Environmental > Aquatic > Freshwater > Creek > Sediment... | reverse complement strand
GGCGAACGTGAAATGGGTCCCGTGAGGCCCATACGTGAAAGGACATCCCATGGGCCACACCGCCGAGGGCCGCATCGTGTTGAGCGCCGACGACGTGCGTCGGGCGCTCACCCGCATCGCCCACGAGATCGTCGAACGCAACCACGGCCTCGATGGCGTGGTGCTGGTGGGACTGCAGCGTGGTGGCGTGTGGATCGCGCACGCCCTCGCCGACATCCTGGCCGGTATCGACGCGGCCACGCCCGTGCCGGTGGGCGCCATCGACGTGAGCTTCCACCGCGACGACGTGGGTCTGCGCCCCATCGTGCCCGGCAGCGTCACCGACATCCCCGACACGCTCGACGGCCGCACCGTGGTGCTCACCGACGATGTGCTGTTCACCGGCCGCACGGTGCGCGCCGCACTCGAAGCACTCAACGACTACGGCCGACCGAGAGCGGTGCAGTTGGCGGTCATCGTCGACCGTGGCCACCGCGAGTTACCGATCCGCCCCGACTTCGTCGGCAAGAACCTGCCCACGAGCCGCGACGAAACCGTCACGGCCACCGCCGACGGGGTGACGCTGCGATGAAGCACCTGCTGTCGGTGGACGACCTCTCGGCCACTCAGATCCACGAACTGCTCGAGCTCACCGACCACATGGTGGAGGTGAGCAGCCGCCCCATCCCGAAGGTGCCGGCGTTGCGCGGCAAGAACGTGGTGAGCCTGTTCTTCGAGGACTCCACTCGCACGCGTACCAGCTTCGACACGGCCGCCAAACGCCTCAGCGCCGACACGATGAACTTCGCGGTGGCGAGCAGCAGCGTCAACAAGGGCGAGAGCCTGCGCGACACCATCGAGACCATCAGCGCGATGGGCGTCGACGCGTTCGTGGTGCGCCACAAGAGCAGCGGCGCGCCGCAGATGATCACGAGGTGGACCAACGCCAGCATCGTCAATGCCGGCGATGGCTGGCACCAGCACCCCACACAGGCGCTGCTCGACTGCTACACCATCCGCACCGGCCTGAACCGCCGCGACAGCTTCGACGGACTGCGCATCGCCATCGTCGGCGACATCAAACACAGCCGTGTGGCGCGCAGCGATGTGCAGGCGTTCACCATGCTCGGCGCACACGTCACGCTCGTCGGCCCGCCCACGCTGCTGCCCCCGTCGCTCGACGGGTGGCCGGTGGAGGTGAGTCACGACCTCGACGCGCTGCTCCCCCACCTCGACGTGCTGTACCTGCTGCGGGTGCAACGCGAGCGCATGGACGACGCGTTGCTGCCGTCGATGCACGAGTATTCGTCGATGTACGGCCTCGACCAACGTCGAGCTGCGATGCTCGCCCCGCATGCGCTCGTGATGCATCCCGGCCCGATGAACCGCGGCGTCGAGATGGTGATCGACCCGGCCGACCTTCCCGGTTCGCAGATCCTCCACCAAGTTGCCAACGGCGTCGCCGTGCGCATGGCCGTCCTGTTCACACTGTTGGGCTCCGGCTCCGATCTCAAGGGAGATGCGTCATGAGCCGCGTCGTCATCACGGGTGGCACCGTCGTCGATCAGTCAGGCAGCCGCGCTGGCGATGTGGCCATCGAGGACGGCCGCATCGTCGAGGTGGGCACCGGCCTCAGTGGCGATCGAGTGCTCGATGCCACCGGCTGCATCGTGTCGCCCGGCTTCGTCGACCTCCACGTGCACCTGCGCGAGCCTGGCAAGGAAGAAGCCGAGACCATCGAGACGGGCAGCCGCGCTGCGGCGCTCGGTGGGTTCACCGCGGTGGTGGCGATGCCCAACACCGACCCCGCGCAGGACAGCGTGGCGGTGGTCGAGTTCGTGCGCCAGCAGGGCCGGCGAGCCGGGCTGTGCGAGGTGCTGCCGTCGGGTTGCATCACGATCGGTCGCAACGGCGACGCGTTGGCTCCGTTCGGCGAGCTCGCCGCCGCCGGCGTCCACCTGTTCACCGACGACGGCAACGGCGTGCAGGACCCGCAACTGATGCGGCACGCGCTCGAGTACGCGGGCCCGCTCGGCATCGTGTTGGCCCAGCACTGCGAAGTTGCGGCGCTCACCAAGGGCGCCGTCATGCACGAGGGCTCGTGCTGCAGCCGTCTCGGTCTGCCCGGCTGGCCGGCGCTCGCCGAGGAACTGATGCTGTTCCGCGACATCGAGCTCGTGCGCCTCACCGGCGTGCCGATGCACTTCTTGCACCTCAGCACTGCGCGCAGCGTCGAGCTGGTGCGCCGGGCGAAGGCCGACGGTCTGCCCGTCACGGCTGAGGCCACGCCACATCACTTCACCCTCACCGACGAGATGCTCGACACGTACGACGCGGTGTACAAGGTGAACCCACCGCTGCGCACCCGAGCCGACATCGACGCGCTGAAGGCCGGCCTGGCCGACGGCACCATCGACGCGATCGCCACCGATCACGCACCGCACGCGCCGCACACCAAAGAGGCGCCGCTCGACCAAGCACCGCCCGGCATGCTCGGTCTCGAAACCGCATTCGCGCTCGCCAACACCGAACTCGACCTGCCCATCGAGCGGGTGCTCGCCGTGCTCAGCTGGCAGCCAGCCGCGATCGCCGGCGTCGCCGACCGCCACGGTCGTCCGGTGCAGGTGGGCGAACCCGCCAACCTCGCAGTGATCGACCCGTCACACGAGTGGACGGTCGAGCCAACTCGACTCGCCAGCAAGAGCCGCAACACTCCCTACGCCGGCCGGGTCGTGCGGGGCAAGGTCCGTCACACCATCTTCGGGGGCGAACCCGTGGTGGTCGACGGGAATGCCACCCGCTGACGCAGCCGGCGGTTCGTGCACGAGTGTGTCGTTCGACACCGAGGCCAGCGCCTGCTTCGCGTGCGACTTGGCGCGCATGCGCGAGCGGATCAGCAGGGCGGCGACGTCGACGACCAGGAACACGAGGACAGCGATCAACAGCCAGGGGCGATGGCGCGAGACGGCGGTGGCCATCACGGGCACACCGTTGTGGGTCACCGTGACCTGCCAGGTGACGTCGCCCAGCGTGGGCGCAGGCATGTCGACTCGGATCAGCTGCGCCCATCGCTGGCCCGGCGCCAACGAATCGGGCCGCGCCAGGGGCAACGACGTGAGCACCGGCTTACCCCCGCGCGATGCGGTTCCCAGCAGCACGAGGTCGTTCATGTTGGCGGTCGACACGTTGTGCACCACGACGTCGAGGTCGTAGCTCATCGCGCCACCGAGGTTCTCGACGGCTCGCCGCCACAACCCGCGACGCACCTGCGTGGCGGTGATGCTCACATCGAGGCCGACATCAGGTGTGGTGGACGTGTCGGGCGCCACCACCGCGCTGCTCGGATGGCCACGCAGCACGAGCGGCAGCGTGGCGACTTCGAGCCCGTCGTCACTCGACGCCTGGATCACGCACGGACACGGCACCGGGGGAAAGCCGACGGTGATCTGCACCGGTGTGGGCGATCCGTCGGCGTTGAGGTTGTAGCTCACCGTGTGAGCGAGGTCGCAGTCGGTGGACCCCTGCGCCCCTTCGTTGCCGCACACCGAGAGCGTGACGATCGGCGCGGCGAACTTCGACAGCACCACCTGCACCAGGTCGCCCTTCGAAGCGGTCGTGACCGTCGAGGTGATCTGCGGACCCGAGGGATCGGGCGACACCGTCGTGCCCGTGTCGCCCGACGCGAACGATGCACCCGGCATGACGGCCACCGCGACGGCCACGGCGACGAACGCCAACGTGGCCAACGGTCGACGCCACGACGTCATACGGGCTGCGGTTCGCGTTCCGACGTTGCCGACACCGGTGCGGTGACCGACGGAGCGTGACGGCGACGACGTGCACGCAACACCAACAGCACCACCACACCCACCAGCGCGACGAGCAGGATCGTGATCGGCGGAGTGAACGAGGTGTCGGTCGACGTCGCCTCAGGGACCGGGCCGGCATCAGTGGCCCCCTTGGGTGTCACCTTCACGTCGGTCGACACGAGGAACAACGCCGGCAGGCCCTTCACGGTGGTGGTGACATCGAGATGTTGGCCGGGCAGCAATTCGGGCAGGTCCTTCAGGTGCACCTTGTGCTCGCTGACGCCGAACGGACCCGACACGGTCACTTCCTGCGTGCCACCGAGGCGGACGTTGCCGATGTTGTTCACCCGGTACGTGACGGTGGCCTCACCGTTGAAGGAGTTGGCGTGTTGGCTGTAGTCGGTCGACAGGCCCGAGATCTCGAGGTGCGGCGTGAGCTTGCCCTTGATGCGGGCGTAGATCGGAATGCCGAGTCGGCGATCGAGTTGGATGACCGCGCCATTGGCGCCGGGCGTGGAACTCTTGATGGAGGCGATGAGCGCACCGGTGTGGTCGCCGAAGGTGGCGGCGGCCGGGACCTTCATGGTGAACGGGATCACCAGCTGCTTGAGCGGCATCACCGTGAAGTTCTTCTGCACCAAGGTCACCCACAGGCCGAGGTCGACGGGCTTCTGCGCGCCGGGCAGGGCGTCGAAATCACCCTGCTTGTTGTTGAAGGCATCGGTGGCGTACACCTGCACCTGCAAGGGCACGTTGCCGTAGTTGGCCAGCACCACCGAGTCGTGCACGACGCCCTTCGTGGCCGTGGAGTACGAGAACGTGGTGCGCTTGCCGGTGGGGGCGAACGACCAACTCTGGATGATGGGCTTGCCGTTGGCGTCGGTGGGCACGCCGTTGGCATTCACGCCGCCGCCGGTGCTGCCGGTGGGCGCAGTCGACGGTGCGGTGCTGGGCGGTGCGTTCTCGGCCCGCGCAGCGGGTGCCGCGACGCCGAGCAGTGCGGTTGCTGCAACCACCGCGGAGAGGAGGAACGACTTCCTGGAACGAGACATGTGAGGAGCGGAGCTTTCGGGTGTGGAACGCCGGAGGCGGTGCGGACCGGAGAACCGGTCCGCACCGCCCACCGAACGGATGAGTGGGTCAGTGATGGATCAGGGCGTTTCGAAGGCCGTGATGGTGAGGGTGCCCGTGTAGACGCCCGACTCGGCGTACACCGGGACGAGCAGCTCGAGGCGGGCATCCAGCATTGCCATACCGAGGCCGTGGTTGGCCGGAGCCTGGGCCAGGTTCTTGCCGGCGCCGAGTGCCTGACCGGTGGTGGCCAGCAACGGGTTGATGTTGCCGGCTGCTGCCGTCGACTGCGGGTTCGGCTCGACAGCGGCACCGACGGTGGGCTGCATGGCGTACTGGTTGAAGGTGTTGCCCGAGTAGGCAGTCAGCTGCGGGTTCCAACCGAGGTGGTCACCGCTGAAGGCCTGCTTCACGTTGGTGTTCGAGCCACCGGTCTTCACGAAGGCGCTCATGGTGCCCGTCACGTGCCAACCAGCGTCGAGATCGCGGGTGTCGGTGAGGGTGACCTGGTTGAGCGAACCCGACGCGCTGAAGTACTGGCCGGCCAGGTTGCGGCTGGAGCCCTTGGCGAGTGCCGGGTTGACGTTGTCCTGCGTGATGAGCTTGGCGGTGCCGAGGTTCAGACCACAGTGCGTGGTGTAGACGAGGGCGTTGCCGCTGGCGTCAACGGGGTACGGGTAGTTCCCGTTGAAGTTGGGGTCGGCCACGCCACCGATGGTCGGAGCCGTGGGGACACCCGAGCCGATGCTCACTGCGTTCACCGCAGCGAGGTCCAGCGGGAAGTTGGCCGTGGCGGCGCGAGCGGGGAGACCGCCGTTGGCGCCACATGCCTGCGTCATCACGAGTGCACCGACGGGACGGGTGACCGTCACATCCTGGATCAGCACGGCCGAGGCCAGCGGAGTGGAGGTGACGCCCGCCGAGGCGAGGCCGGTGTAGGGGCTGTTGTAGAACGCCTGCAGGCTGAAGCTGTAGTTGTCGCCGGGGGTGAGACCCGACACCGTGGTGGCGGTGGCGGCGGCGGCGAGGCTCTGCGTTGCGACGGCGCCACCGGTGGTGACGTCGTTGTAGCTCAGCGTGTAGCCGGTGAGGGTGCCTGCGCAGGTGGGGGCCGTCCACGTCAGCGACACCTTGCTCGAGCCGGGGGTGGCCGAGGGGGTGGCAGCGGCGCAGGGGGCCGGGTTCGGCACGCCGGTGACGGCGGTCGAGGTGGTGGTCGCCACGCTGTTGGTCGCGCCGACGGTGACCGAGTAGGTCACGCCGTTGGTGAGGCCGGTCAGCGAGAACGACGTTGCACCCGCAGCCAGCGCAGCCGTCACGACCGGGCCCGAGGTGGGCGTCGCGGTGACGGTGAAGCCGGTGATGGCCGGGTTGGCAACAGCCTCGGTGAAGGTACCCGCGAGGGTGCCGTCGCCGAACGTCAGCGGGCTGGCCACGACCGGGGCGTCAGGCGCCCAACCCGTGGAGTAGGCGCTCGCTGCGCCGATGGTGATGGCGCCGGCCCACAGCTTCTGCGGCACGCCGCCGATGGTGCAGGCATAGCCGGCCAGGTACTTGCCAGCGGCCGGGAGGCCTGTGGCGAAGTTGTAGGTGGGGATCGGCGTGAGCAGACCACCCGAGCCGGTGTTGAGGCCGGTGTTCTTGTTGATGACGGCCGAACCGGTCGAGTCGTACAGCGGGGCGTTGCCGGCACCCGCGGGGCCGGTGGCGCCGAAGGTGATGGTGCTGGGATCGACGGTGCTGGGCACCAGGAAGGTCTGCCAGCGGTAGCCGCCCGACACCGAGTCACCGGCGCATGCTGCACCAGCGGGAGGGGTGAGGGTGAACACCGTGGACGACGTGCCGGATGCGGGGGACGGAGCAACCGAACCCGACGAGGCAAAGGCTGCCACGGCGAGGGGCGCTGCGGACGCGCTGGTGGAGACGAGGCCCGCCGAGGCAGCAGCGACAGCTGCTGCAACGGCGAGACCACGCGTGATGGTCATACGCATGTGAGTTGTTTTCCTCTCGGAGAAAAGATGTAGCGGGAAGTTGTGAGTGGGTCAGTGGATGAGGTGATCGAGGATCAGTTGGTCTGGCCCGCCACGAGCGCACCCGTGGTCGTGATGGTGCCGCAGTTGGCGCCGAGCGAGAGGAAACCGAACTTCTGGATCGTGTTGGTGGCCGAGCAGACGGCCGAGGTCGAGCCGACGACGAGGCTCTTGATGTCGGCGTTGCCGAGACCGGTCACCGAAGTGGTGGGCCACACGCTGTACACGTTGCGACCGAACACGGTGTCGGCGTAGAACGTGCCGTTGGGGGTGAGGTTCGGGGCGGTGCCGGCGACCGGGTTCTGCACGCCGGCAGCCGGGCTGGCACCGAAGTCGATCGAGCCCATGTTCACGCCAGCCGGGGGCTGACCGGGGGCGGCGAGGTTCGACTTGGCGATGAACGAGGCAGCCGAGAAACCGACGATGTACTCGTCACCGGCGTTGCCGGTGTCGCCACGGAGCTTCAGCGCCGTACCGTCGTTCTCCTCGAGACGACCACCGAGGGTGTTGGTCACGAGGGCGTTGCACTCGGCCGTGGCCGTAATTTCCTGGGCCGTGGTCGCCGTGGTGACGGAGTTCCAGAACTTGAAGGTGCCCGAGCCGTTCTGGATGCCGCAGGGAACCACGCGGATGCCGCCGATGACCTGCGGGCCGGTGGTGTAGAGCGAGGTGAGCTGCGCACGGGTGAGCGTGGTGACCGGGGTGCCGGTCTTGCTGTAGTAGGCGAAGCTCACGCCGTCACGACCGAAGGGGATGAACGTGAGTTCCGACGTCGTGGTGACCGAGGGACCCGACGAGGAACGACCGAAGTCGACCTGGCCCGACACGTCGACGAGGCCGCCGCAGGCTGCGGTGCCCCACTTGGTGCCGTCGATGTTGCGGCTGAGCGCCTTCTGACCCGAACCCGAACCGTTGGGACGGTCGAACGTGGGGCCACCGAGCTTGGTGGTGATGCACGTGTCGGCGATGTTCACCGGGTTGATGGCATCGAACGAGATCACCTGACGCGAGCCGCTCGCAGCCGAGCTGTGCAGCGGGGCGTAGTCGGTGCCGTTGGTGTAGCCGGCAAACGCGTTGAACACGTCCTGCACGGTGTCGGAGCCAACGCCGGCGAGGGCGGTGAGCTGCTTGGGGTCGGCCTTGGCGCCGCCGGACAGCGCTGCGCCGCCGATCAGGGCAGTGGCGACGAAGGCCATGGAAAGGCGCTTCTTGGTGGCAGAGGTGAGCATGTTGTCTCGAGATCCCTTCAAGGTGGGTTGGATTCGTCCGGACGTCCCTCCGAACGGTCCCCACCATGACAGGGCCATCTGTCGCCCACTCGTCCGCAAAGTGAACACCGGACGACGTGTGAGCGGATTCTTCTTGACGAGCGCTTGAGCGCAGGCGCGCGTGTGCCGATTTCGACGTTTTCGCAGCGTGTGGCCGTCGAACGACGCGTCGACGACATCCGTCGACTCGTGTCGTGACGCGGAGGGTGACGCGAAGGGTGACGCGAAGGGTGACGACGTGGAGCGTGACGTCAGCCGAAGCGGCCGGTGACGTAATCGAGGGTGCGCTGGTCCTGCGGCGATCCGAACATCGCGTCGGTGGGACCGTGCTCGATGATGACGCCGGGCGTGCCCTGTGTGGCCAGGAAGAAGGCGCAGTAGTCGCTCACACGCGCAGCCTGCTGCATGTTGTGCGTGACGATGACGATGGTGACCTCGGACGCCAACTCGATGATGGTCTCTTCGATACGGCGGGTGGAGGTGGGGTCGAGCGCCGAGCAGGGCTCGTCCATCAGCAGCACGCGGGGCTTGATGGCCAGCGCACGAGCGATGCACAGACGCTGCTGCTGACCACCCGACAGGCCACCGCCGGGGGCACGCAGACGATCCTTCACCTCGTTCCACAGACCGGCCTTCGACAGGCACGACTCGACCAGTTCGTCCTTCATCGAGGTCGATGCCTTGGTGCCGGTGAGCTGCAGGCTGGCGACCACGTTGTCGTAGATCGACATCGCGGGGAACGGGTTCGGCTTCTGGAACACCATGCCGATCTCACGACGGGCATCGGTGAGCTTGCGGTTCGGGTCGTAGATGTCGTGGCCCTCGAGCAGCACCTCCCCCGCCATCGAGGCCGACGGGATCATCTCGTGCATCCGGTTGAGGATGCGCAGGAAGGTCGACTTGCCGCAGCCCGACGGACCGATGAGGGACGTGACCTTCCCGGCCTCCATGTGCAGCGACACGCGGTCGAGCACCTGGTGGGTTCCGAACCACGCCGAGATGTGGCGCGCATCGAGCCCGGCGAGGCCGACATCGGCCGAGGTCGACAGCGACACGGCCGACACACCGTCGAGGGTCTCCTTGCCGCGCTTGCCGCGACCGAACAACCGACCACCCTTCGAACCGGTGGCAGCAGCCGACGCGGCTGCAGCGCCGACAGGGACCTGGCCCATGGGCGTGTTGGCGAGGGCGGCCAGTTCGGGCGACGGCAGCGGCGCGTCGGACGCGGCGATGGTGAGCGGTGGCAAGGCCGGGGCAGACGCAACCGCCACACGCTCCTGTGCCTGGTGGCGTGCGAGACGCGTATCGAGCACGGTGCGGAACTCGCCCACGCGGTCGATCGGCACCGACACGCCGAATTCGTTGATCCCAGGCACCACGAGGATGGTCCACGGCTCGACCGGACTGTGCACGACCTCCTCGAGATCGGCGAGGAGCCACGACCACGCCTGATCGCCGTCGCCTGCCGACACGTGACGATCGGTGACCGTGACGGTGGCACGGTTGATCTCGACCACCATCGCGTCGGGGTGGTGTGCGTCGCCGTTCACCAACTGCACCACCGACGAGCCGGGAAAGCTCATGTCGGGGCTCGGCAGCTGTGCACCGTTGGACGATGGCTTGGCGAACATGGGATCGGTGGTCACGAAACGGCTCCAGGACGAAGAGGGGTCACAACAGGTTGGGCAGCAGGCGGGCCACCTGGCCGGCGGCTGCAATACCGGCCAACAACAACAACGGAACGAACACGATCCAGGTCTGGGCGCGGCCCCAGCGCAGCCACGACCACACCGCGGCGATCGACAGCAGCACGAGCGCCTGTAGCCACAGCGCCAGCGCCCACAGGGTGCGAGCGTCGCCAGCGTTGGCGCGCTCCTCGGGCGACAGGCCGGCGGTGGTGACGACACGTGCCGGGCCACCGGTTGCGTCACCCTTCAGATCGGCGTCGACGCGCAACACGCCGTTGGGCACGTAGGGGCTCCCAGCGGCCGTGATGAGCAGCAGGCGCGACGTGTTCGCCGCAGGAGCGGGAGGCACGGGCATGCCCTCGCGGCGCACCCCGAGGACGGCGTAGGTGTAGACACCCTGGCCAGTGGTGACGCGCACGAGGTCGCCGGCCTTCAGTTCGGGCAGCCGGTTGAACGGCCCGCCGTACGACGCCCTTCGACCGAAGATCACGCTCGTGCCGACCTGGCCGGGAAGCGGTGTGTCGCGACGGTGGCCGGGGCCGGAGAACAGCACCGCCGAGGTGGTGCCCTCCCCCACGACTTCCCTGACGCCCAGACGCGGAATCTCGAGGAAGGCCACGGGCGTGCCTGCGGGCAGCACGTGGTTCTGGTCGTCGGTGGGACCGACGGGCGCGATGCCGGTGGCCAGTTCGCCACGGAATCGGTTGAACGCCTGCCCCTGCGCCGAGTGATGCTGGAGCGCACTGATGACGGTGAGTTGCAGCACCAGGCCGGCCGAGATCGCGAACACCATGACGAGCACGGTGCGGACGATCTGCAGCCGCGGGCTCAGCGGCGGAACCTCGGTCACGTCGAGCGGCGCACCGGTGGCGTGAGGATCCTGAGCGTCGGGTGCGGACTCGGGCATCGGGGGCTCGAGCGTTGCGACGCCGGTCATCGCTGCTCGGGCGGTACGACCCTGACCCGCCGAGCGATGAGCACGACCAGACGACCGAGCACGAGAGCGATCAAGGCCCACACGACGAGCTTGGTGGCGTCGATTCCGGTGCTGACGATGCCACCGCCGCTGCCCGACACGAAGGCCGTGGTGCTCGACTCAGCGGTCGTCGACTGGGTGGTGTCGGCAACCGACGACGACGAGGCGCTGGTGTCGGTGGTGCTGGTGTCGAGCACCGTCGTGGTCTCGCCTGCGGCCGTGGTCGTCGTGGCGCCCGCTGCGGTCGTGGTGGTGGCGTTGCCGACGGTGGTGGTCGTGGACGGCGGCGTTGCGTTCGACGTCCAGGCGACGCTGATCGGATCCTGTGCGTTCACGGCGACCGTGATCTGCGCGTTCCAGTACTTGTCGAGCTGCGTGGAACTTGCGGTGCCCTTGACGCAGGCGTACCCGATGTTGTAGCTGCCGGCGGGAATGTCGCCCGATGCGAAACCGACGCCGGCGAAGCTGAACAGCGGCAGGTTCACCAGCACGCCGCCGGCACCGTTGTCGATGGCCGTGTTCTTGTTGACGAACGGGGTGCCGTTCGAGTACATCGGCTGGCGGAAGGCCGACGGCGTGGGATTGCCCGTGGCATTGGGGATGGGACCGCTGTTGTCGAAGGTGAGTGTCGCCGGGTCGACCGACGAGGGCACCATGTAGCTCGACACCTTGTAGCCGCCCGTTGCGGTGTCGCCGGTGCACGCGGCACCAGTGGGCGGCCGGAGACCGAAGGCGGTGGCGGAACCACCCGAGGCGAGCGTGCCGCCGAGATCGTCGATGATGGTGAGCGACCCGCCATTGGTGGCGGCCGCATCGGCTCGACCACCTTGGGCGCCGACGACGACGCCGGCACCGATGGCCAGCGCCGCGACGGACCACAGGGCTCCACGAGTGAACGCACCGAGTGTTCGACGGTGCCTCGGGATGGTGGTGGTCATGGAGAACTCCTTGAGCGGAAGCAGTCGTCGTGATGGGAGCGGCTGCGAGAACTGTGCGAGTGCGATCGTAGAAATCGTGGGTGGGCGGCAGTCGGCCGCCACATGAACGGGAGATGACGCGCGAGCAACGCGCGAGCGAACTGTGACGCGATGGGCCGGGTGCGGGCCCGTAGCAGGCCCACACCCGGCATCACACCGTGCGTGCGATCAGTGCGGGGTCGCCGCAGTGACCAATGAGTAGGCGCCGGTACCGGCGACGTTCTTGGCGGCCACCCGGAAGCGGTAGGCCTTCTTGGTGATGAGACCGGTCGCCGTGTACACCCGCGTCAGCGGAGCGGCCGTCGTGACGGTGGTCCAGTGCACGCCGTCGAGCGACTTCTGCACGACGTAACCCGTGATGACCGAACCCCCGGTGCTCTTGGGCGCAGTCCACGTGAGCTTCACCGAGGTCTTGGCCGTGGTGACCACCGGCTTGCCCGGTGCGGTCGGCACCGTGCGCGGCACCGCGGTGTTGGCCACCGAGTACGCACCGACGCCGGCAGTGTTCTTGGCGGCGACACGGAAGTAGTACTTCGTGCCGTTCACCAGGCCGGTGACGGTGAACGTGCGAGTGAGCGGCGCTGCGCTGGTGACCGTGACCCACGTGGAGCCGTTGGTCGACTTCTGCACCACGTAGCTCGTGATGGCGGCGCCACCGTTCGATGTGGGAATCGTCCAGGTGAGCTTCACCGAGGCAACACCGGGCGTGACGGCCGGCTTGCCCGCCGCCGAGGCGGTGGTGCGCGGGATGCCTGCTGCGGAGGTGGCCGAGACGGCACTGGTGCCGCCGGCATCCACCGCGGCGACGCGGAACCGGTACGACGTGCCGTTGACGAGTCCGGAGACCGTGGTGCTCACGCTGGTGAGACCGGTCGCCTTCGACACCCACGTGACGCCGTTGTTGGCGGTGGTCTCGAGGTTGTACGTGACGGCAGCGGTACCGACCGGAGCGCTCCACGACACCGCGACCGTGCCGTTGCCCAGGGCGCCGATCGCCGGCGTACCCGGTGCATCAGCGATGGTGGTGCCGGTGGTCGACGCAAATGTGCCCGCTCCCACCGGAGCATTCACTGCGGCGACCTGGAACGTGTAGGCCGTACGGGCTGTGAGGCCGGTGACGGTGATGGCGGCCGTGGTCGACGCGACGTGCGACACGGTGGTCCACGGTGCCCCGCCCGTGAGCGAGTACTGCACCGAGTAATCGGTGATGGCGCTGCCACCGTTGTCGGAGGGAGCGGTCCAGGTGAGGTCGGCCGACGTGGTGGTGAGTGCAGCAACGGCCAACGCGGTCGGCGCGGCGGGGGCGCCGAACGGCGTGACGGCCGCCGACGTCGACGAGGCGGCGCCGGTGCCACCTGCGGTGTTCGCCGACACACGGAACTTGTAGGCGACGCCGTTGGTGAGACCGGTGACGTTGAACGACGTGGTCGCTGCCGAGGAGGTGGCGGTGCTCCAGGTTCCGCCATCGTTCGAGGTGTACTCCACCTTGTACGTCACTGCGGCGCCACCATCAGTGGCGGGGGCTGCCCATGTGAGCGACACGCTCGAGTTGCCCGAGGTGCCGGCGGGTGTGCCCGGCGCGCCGGCGAGCGTGGCGGTGGTGATCGTCGCCCGGTAGCCGCTCTTCGTGGCGTTCTTCGCCTGCACCTGAACGTAGTACTGCGTCCGTGCCGTGAGGCCGGTGATCTGCTGGGCACCGGGTGTCGCCGACAGTGTGTCGACGTCGGTCCAGGGACCCGTCGCCGAGGTGCCATAGCGATACGCGTAGTCGGTGACAGCGCTCACACCGGGCAGGTCGGGAGCTCCGTAGGAGAAGTCGATCGACGTGGTGGTGACGGCCGTCGGCACCGCTGTGGTCGGTGCACTCGGCCCGATGAGGTCCCAGCTGAAACCATTCGGGTCGAGCGAGTCGGGACCGAAGCTGACCTTGACGTTCCAGTACTTGTCGAGCTGCGTGGGGCCCGCTGTTCCGATGGTGCAGGCGTAGCCCAAGTTGTAGACACCAGCGGGAATGTCGGACGCGGCGAGCACTGCGAAGTTGATCGGCGGCAGGTTCGTGAGCAAACCGGTACCCACTGCGACGTTCTTGTTGATGATCGGCGTGCCCGTGGTGCTGTACAACGGCTCACGGAACGCCGAGGGTGTGGGATTGCCCGTGGCGACCGGAATCGGTCCGGAGCCGTTGAACGTGAGCGTCGACGGATCCACCGACGCCGGAACCATGTACGACTGCACCTTGTAACCAGCAAGCGTGTCCCCGGTGCACGCGGCGCCGACCGGCTGCGTGAGCGCGACCGAGGTCGCGCTGCCACCCGAGGTGAGTGCGTTGCCGCCGCTCTTCAGGGCGAGGTCCGGCCCCTGCGTCGCGGCCGCGCTGACGTGCGCCACGTCGACCGTGGTGAACACCGCGGCCACCGCAAGGCCTGCCAGGACACCTCCTCGGAGAAGGCGGTGTCCGATCCGCTGGTTGCTGTGTGTCATGGGTGTCTCCTTGTTGGAAGGTGTGGGCGAGAACCGGATGGCCGGCTCAGAGATGGAAGAGCGTCCAGATCTGGACGACGATCGGCAGCTCGGACCGACGCCGGGACTGGTCGCCCGAGTGGTCGTCACCCGACGACGAATGACCGTCGTCTGAGCAGTGCTGCTTGCCGGGTCGGCGATCGTGCTGTGCCTGCTGACGCGACGAGCAGTAGTGCTCGCCACCGTCGTCGTGACCGCCCGGCACCGTGGTGGTGGTGGGCGTGGTCGTCGTCGGCGGCAATGTGGTCGACGTGGTCGTCGTCGTCGGCGGCGATGTGGTCGACGTGGTCGTGGTCGGCGGCAACGTGGTCGAGGTGGTCGTGGTCGGCGGGAGCGTCGTCGAGGTCGTCGTGGTCGGCGGGAGCGTCGTCGAGGTCGTCGTCGTCGGCGGGAGCGTCGTCGAGGTCGTCGTGGTCGGCGGCAACGTGGTCGAGGTCGTCGTGGTCGGCGGGAGCGTCGTCGAGGTGGTCGTGGTCGGCGGTACGGCGCCGAGCACCCAGCTCATCTTGGCCACTGTGTCGTTGGGCGCCTGCGCGAAGGTGAACTGGATGTTCCACACCTGATCGAGCTGCGTCGGACCTGCCGTGCCCTTGTGACACGCGTAGCCCAGGTTGTACACACCGGGCGAGAACAACAGCGACGCGTCCGGCGCGTACACACTGAAGTCGAACGGCAACAACCCGGTGAGCAGGCCAGGACCGCTGGCGACCGTGGCGGTGCCGGTGTTCTTGTTGATGAACGGCGACTGGTTCGCGTACAGCGGTGCCACGTACCCAGTGGCACCGGCCGGCAGGATCGGGCCCGCACTGCCGAAGGTGAGCGTGGTGGGGTCGACGTTGCCGCTCACCATGTAGCTGGAGAACTTGTAGCCACCCGTGGCGGTGTCGCCGGTGCAGGAGGCACCCACCGGCGGGACGAGCGAGAACAGCGTGCCGCTCGTGCCGGCCGTGATCGGCGACCCTGCGGTGGCTCCCGAGCCGGCAACGACCGAGAGTGAGTTGGTGGTGGCAGCGGTGGCACTACGAATGGCCTGGAAGGCGGTGAGGCCGACGAAGGCCGCGGTGAGTGCGACGCCGGCGCGGGCGATGTCTCGACCCGCGCCTCGGCGCGGTCGGGAGGGAGCGGGAGCGGTCATTGGGATTCCTTTGCAAGAGTTCGGGGGCTTCTTGTGGGGAGCAATCGAAGGGCGATGACGAAGACGACGATCAGGATGAGCACACCGATCGCAACGGGGATCCACGGAAAACTGGAGCCACCGTCAGTCGACCCGGCGGGCACACTGGCGAGCCGCCACACGAACCCGGCGGGCTTGTCGGCGGGTGAGGAGGTGATGACGATCTCGGTGTCCCACACCTTTGCGGTCTCGCGGAAGTACGTGCAGGCGACTCCCACCTTGTAGGTGCCGTCCTTCAGCAGGCCGGGCGTGAACACTGCGAAGCTCATCGGTGGAAACGCATCGAAGCTGCCGGGCTTGCCCGCCGTTTCGTTGGCGCGCAGCATCACCTGCATGAGCGGCCGGGTGGTGTCGGCGTACAGGGCGTAGTTGCCGTCGCCCTTGGGCTTGTCGAGCGCATACGTGAGGGTGGTGGTGTCCACCGACGACGGCACGATGAAGGTCTGCCCGCGCCACTGGTCGTGCATGCTGTCGCCCGGACAGGTTGCATCGGCCGGGAGACGCAACGAGAAGGGTGTCGCGCTCCCACCGCGCAGCAGCGGTCCGTAGGAACCCTGGATGTCGACGATCGTGACATCGCCCTCGCGGGTGCCGGCGGCAGCCGATGCCGACGGGGTCGCCGCGATGATGGCGAGCACCGCTGCGCCCGCGGCGATCGCCATCGCGATCCGACTCGTTCGACCAGCTCGTCGCACGTCAGCTCGCCGACTTCTTGCGGGCGCGACGCGGCCGCTTGGTGATCTCGAGTGCACCGAGCGCCGAGCCGGCGGCTGCGAAGCCGAGGCCCGGCAGCGCGAATCGCCCGCGCACCGCTGGATCGGTGGGCGTGAGTTCGGCCACCGTCGTGGTGGTGACCGCTGGGGCCGTCGTGGTCGTCGACGGACGTGTGGTGGTGGTGACCGCAGCCGTGGTCGTGGGCGCCTGCGACGCGATGGTCGTCGGCTCGGTGGTGGGCGGCACGTACGGCGTCGTCACCGGATACGTGACCGGCTGGGTCGTTGCCGGCGCAGTGGTCGAGACCACGGTGGTGCTGGGCTCGACCGTGGTCGTGGTGGTGGGGATGGGCTGCATCGTGCGCACCGTCGAGGCCGTCGCGAGCGCCTGCGACTTCAACGCCGCCGGCAGTGGTGCATACCCGCGGGGAAGCTGCCCGAGTTCCAGCCCGGGCACCTGGCCGGCACCAGCCGCATACTTCAACAGCTCGGAGAACTGCCGCCGCGTCGAGGTGTCGAGCGACAGCGGTTTCAGCGCTGCGTAGGTGAGCGTCGTGAGCGGATATGCCCCGGCCACGCGATGGGCGGGATCAGGCTCGAGCACCGCCTTCACGGTCGTGGCCTTCATCGCGCTCACTCCTTTGGCGAGCCCCGGCGTGTCGGGAGCGACGAACGATCGTCCAGCGGTGTCGTCGCCGGCCGCGCTGAGATCGGCGACCTGCAGACCGAACTGCTGGGCCGACGGCGTGTCGGTGAGTGTGAGCATCGCACGCCGACCGAGGAACTGCGGAACGTCCTTCTGCCATGCATCGGCAGGAGTGACCGCAAAGATGTTCAAGGAAACCTTGGCTGCATCGAATGCAATGCGGGCGATGCGTGCCGAATCGAGGAATCCTCGCGTGTAGGGCATCCAGTCGGTACCACACAGAATTGGCGGGGTGACCGGTACCGACAACCCGACGGGGCCGGATTGGTAGCAGTAGGGATCCGACTTCGGGAACGAGTTGGGCACCGGGCTGGCGAACGGAATGCCCGACGGATTGGCGGTGGTGATGTCGTACACCGGGTTCACCTTCATGCCCCAGGGGTCGGCCTTGCCGCTCAGGAAGGCGCGCGCCTCGGGATCGGCCAGCACGTACTGCCACACCTGCTCGGCGGCATCGGAATTACCACCCTCGATCGACAGGCCGCTGAACGTGCGGCTGTCGGCGATCTGCAGCTGCGCGAACTCGGGGTTGAACTGCAAGAAGTCGGGATCGAGTCCCATGTGCGCGGGCGTGGTCTTCACCCACGGGTAGGGCTGCACGCCCTCGATCGACACTGCGCCGCCGTACGACTGGGTGAGCAGCTTCGCGATCAAACGTGGTGTGAGATGGATCTTGGCAACGCGTACCCCAGCGATGGCCTGATAGTCGGCCGCCGCGTCGGGTTTCGGATTTCGTTCGATGTTGAACGCGATCGCCAACCCCGAGAGGCTGACGGGCGCGTAGACGACCGGACTGTTGGGGTCGGCGTTCACCGGCGACAGTGGCTTCGACACCACGATCATGCTGGGTCCACCGGCCACACCGGAGCTGAGCTGCATGCGGGCCGAATCGTCGCTGACCGGTGCGTACGAGAACGGCTGCAGGTCGGTGCGACCGCACAGGGGCACCTGCCAGCTGGCGATGGCGGGTAGCGCCATCTCCGTGCCCGAGATACGCAACTCGTCGGCGCCGAGCGCGCACGACGAATCCACCGGGTTGAAGTCGATCGGGATCGCGATGCGGTGCTTCCACACCGACGGCGTGAGCGGCGAGGTGTACACGCCGTACTGCTCGGGCGGATCCACGAAGGGGGTGCCGGCGTTCTCGTCGGCAGCGCCGCCGCGCGGCACCACGACGATCCAGCACTTGGGCACCTTCGTGCCGCCGCCGGCCACCGGCTGCACCTTCTGACCACAGCCGAGCCCGGTCGACTCGACCCCGGTCTCCACTTGGAACAGCTCGGCGCCCTTGCCGTCGCTGCCCGTGGGGGCGCCCGCATTCTCGTTGGTGGTGATGATGTTGAAGTAGGGGTTCAGCCAGTAGTTGCCGCCCACGACCGACGGGTTGAACTTCACGTCGAGCTGCACCGGCACCTCGGTGCCGTCGACCGACCGGAACGGCACCCACACGTTGTGTCCGAGCGTGTCCTTGGGGTCCATGTAGCCGACCTTGGGGTCGTAGTTGGGCCAGTTCGGTCGGGAGATGACGCGCGACAGCGCGAACCCATTGGGGTAGATGCCCTGCGGCAGACCTGCGTAGGTGCCGGCAGCGGCACCCTGCTCGCACTGCTCGGGCGGCGGACCGGGATTGGAGGGATCCGTGCCGTCGTCCTCGCCCCAACACTGCATGATCTGCATGAAGTTGGTGCCGAAGCGGCCGGGCCCCTGCACCGTGGGCGTGCCACCGGTCCAGTTGATCGACACGGTCTGGTTGGTGAGGTTCTTGGTCTGGTTCACCGTGATGGCCAGGTTCGAATAGGTGTCGCGTCCGCTCACGGTGAGCGCCGACTTGGTGGGCGCGATGGCAGTGTCGGTGCCCTGGCTGCCGGCGCCGGCAGCAAACGCGGCCGCAGCAGCGACGCCGGTGACGCCGCCGTTGGGCGTGCGACCGGGCAGCAGCCTGCCCGCCATCCCGGCCGTAGCGGGGCGCGCCGGCGACGCCGCGCCGACGGACGTGGCCATCATGGTGACACCGACGATGCAGAGCAGCCCGGCGAGCCAGGCGATGGGGCGACGGTCGCTCATCGCGCCCGCTTGCCCGAGTTCGAGAGTCGCTGCCACGCGATGGCGGGGCCGACGACCAGCGCGATGACCAGTGCGATCACCAAGAACAGCAGGGCTGCCGACGACGTGAGGCTGGACGTCTGCTCGATGGCCACCGGCGTGACGGGGCCAACCGCGAGTCCGCCGCCGCCCGTGTTCTGACCGTTCCCGCTCGTGTCGCCGCCTGACGAGCACTGGCCCGTGTCGACGCTGCAACCGTTGCCGGTGGCACCACCGCTGTTGCCCCCCGTCGCCCCACCGGTGTTCCCACCCGTCGAACCGCCCGTGCTGCCACCGGTGTTCCCACCCTTCGAACCACCCGTGCTGCCACCCGTCGAACCACCCGTGTTCCCACCAGTTGCTCCACCGGTGCTCCCGCCGGTG
>Ga0075026_100000296_pt1 | contig 19386 bp, 15 predicted proteins | sample Str012_2_FD_71392 | JGI IMG/M metagenome (GOLD analysis project Ga0075026, IMG submission 71392) | Freshwater sediment microbial communities in response to fracking from Pennsylvania, USA - Straight Creek_MetaG_SC_2012 | ecosystem: Environmental > Aquatic > Freshwater > Creek > Sediment... | reverse complement strand
TTTCTGTACGGTGCATACGCCTTGTTGAACAAATTCAAATTTAAAAGTTAAAAATGCTTTTGCCCGGCAAAACTGATACCCGGCATTTTTTAACTTTTGAATTTCTACCTTTTAATTTTTACTTACAAATGCTTGTCTTCTTCTTCTTTAAACAAATCAATCAAACCGTCTTTAAACTTGCCCCAAAAATCTTTCATGCCCTTCCGGTTGGACATCTTCTCTGCCACAATCGATTCTTCAACTACTTCTTCCACTGCTTCCTGCTGCATTTGTTTCAGTGTTTCAGGAACTTCCACTTTAAAATGGGCGGTTTCAAACTGTTTGCGGTTGTGCTCGTAATCATCATACCCTTTCAGGATAAGACCGATACAGGTTGAATATGTTGGCTTGGCCAGTTCGTCAATATGTCCGCCGGCCAGGTGCTCCGTTGGAAAGCCAATGCGCGCATTTAAGCCTGTTACATATTCGGTTAATTGTATCAGGTGTTTCAGTTGCGATCCGCCACCGGTTAAAACGATGCCACCATTGAGCATGCGGTTGTCCATCCCCACCTGCTTCAGGTGATAAGAAACAAAATCCATAATCTCGCTCATTCTTGCCTGCACAATATTGGCCAGGTTTTTAACGCTGATTTCTTTTGCCGGCATACCACGCAAACCCGGAATGGTAATAAAGGCATTTGATTTGGCTTCATTGGACAAAGCCGATCCAAACTGCACTTTCATCTGCTCCGCCTGTGTTTTCAGTACACCCAGTCCGGTTTTGATATCGTTGGTAATGTTTTCACCACCAAAAGGAATAACGGCCGTATGTTTTAAAATGCCTTCATAAAAAACGGCAAGGTCAGTTGTACCACCACCAATATCCACAATGGCCACACCTGCTTCCAAATCTTCCTGGCCCATTACTGCACTGGCAGAGGCCAATGGCTGCAATACCAGGTCTTTGGTAACCAGGTTGCTTTTTTCTACTGCCCGGTTGATATTGCGGATGGCGTTCTTGTCGCCGGTGATGATGTGAAAATTGGCGCCCACTTTTACGCCGCCATAACCGATGGGGTTAGGAATGTTCTGAAAATTATCTACCGTAAACTCTTGCGGAATAACATCTATGATCTGATCGCCGGCAGGAATATAGGTTTTGAACTGATCGGCAATCAGCTGATCAATTTCACGCTGTGTAATTTCTTCGTTGGTATCCTGGCGAACAATATCGCCACGGGTTTGCAGGCTTTTGATGTGGTGACCGGCAATACCCACGTACACTTCCTTAAAATCAATACCGGTATTGGATGCCATGCAATTGTCGAGTGCCGCACGGATGGCCTTGATGGTTTCATCAATATTCAGCACCTGCCCGTGTTTTACGCCATTGCTGTTGGCACGGCCAAAACCTACTATCTCCAGTTTGCCATATTCATTTTTACGGCCTGCAATACACGCAATTTTAGTGGTGCCAATATCAAGTCCAACAATAATGGGGTTTTCATTGGCGGAATGGCCTTTTGCGGGGCCTGCTATATTTGGTTCATGGTTCATAGATGTATGTTGTTTTTAGTTGTTATCGTTTGTTTAAACTGTACCCCTCTTATCTTTCTCAGTTCGCTTTTGGTTTTTTCATTACTGCTTTTGGTTTATTCTTTTCCTGAGGCAGCACGGCCCGGCTTTTTAAAGGTGTTGGATGCCCGGTTACCCGGGAAGGGATTGAAGATGGAACATGATTGAACGTATCTTTTACTGCCGCATTTCGCAGGCGTTCTTTTAAAATCGTTAAAGTTGGCGCAGGCGCAGCATTTGCAGCAATATTATTATCCACCGGTGTGGATACTGTATCAAATGGCAATTGTTTCGAAGCATCAATCAGCTTTTGAATATTCTTTAAAGCCTGTAAAGAATCTATTTTACCGGCTGCACCTCTTTTTGTGGCCACTACCTGGTTATTGTATTGCACATTAATGGCCGCGTATTTATCCAGCCCCACTTTGGCGCCCACCTGCTGGTAAAATAAAAACAGGCGGTGAAACTTTTGTTCATAGTCTGTACCATCGCCAAAGATGATATTGTGCTTGCCTACTACCGGAACCATTTCAAAACTACGGTAGGGCGTAATGTCTATTTGTCCTATCTGGGCCATCCAGAATGGGCTGGCAAGAATGAAGGGGCTTATCTGCCTGATCTGCTGCATCAGCACACTGTCTTCGCCCATTAATGTTTCTTTATCGGCCGGAAAATTGGTATAAACAGGCAGTTTCACCGTCATCCGGCTGTTCAATGGCAGGTGCTTGCCGGTACTATCAATGTAAAAGCTATTGCCGTTTACGGTAAAAATTCTTGCAACTGGAGCCCTTTCTTCCACGTTTACACGCAAAACACCGTTGTTGTCAAAAAACAATTGCGCATCCCTGGTCCATACATTTTGTTCAATAGCCGATTCTATTTTTTTCAGATCAAAAGACGCCAAAGGCTTTCCTTTTGCCGGGTTGCTTTTATCCGGCGCAATAATGCTCATTACATCCTGCCGGCTTAAAAAGACTTCATGCCCGGTTCCTTTAATAACAATGTCTACGCCATTGCAAATCTTGTGGTTCTTTTTATTGATGGCGGCAATCAGCAATACCAGCAAGCCACCGCCAGCCAGTACACCCAGCGAGAGCAGCAGTATTTTCCTGATATTGCTTTTGAAACTCATTGTTATCTTTTTTCCAGTATTTCTTTTATCGGTTGCACCAGCGCATCAATATCTCCGGCCCCGGCTGTTATCAACACTTCTGTAAGGCCGGCACTAAGCCCTGGTACAAATTCTGTTTTTATAAACTGTAATAGTTCTTCTTTGCTTACGATTCTTTTGTTGTCGTTCTTCATCCGGCTAAGAATGGTATTGCTTGTTACACCGGCTATTGACAATTCCCTTGCAGGGTAAATGGGCAAGAGCAATACTTCATCGGCCAGGTCGAGGCTTTCAGCAAACCCATCCGCCAGGTCCTGCGTTCTGGAAAACAAATGCGGCTGAAAAATAACCGTGCATTTTTTTCCGCTAAACAATGCTTTGGCTCCGCTAATCAACGCCTTTAATTCGGCGGGGTGGTGCGCATAATCGTCTATAAAAATCACCCCGGCCCTGTCCTTTACCTCAGCCCTACCGGCAAGTGCCGGTACTCCAAGGGGAGAGGGAGGAAGAATATATTCAAACCTCCTCTTGATTCCTTTAAAAGAAGCAACTGCATCCTTAATCTTTTTATGATCAATTTCAAGTAAATGCGCTGTTACGATGGCTGCAACCGCATTTTCCACGTTGTGCATCCCCCCCATGTGCAGTTCCACGCCGGCAATCATCGTGTCTTTCATCATCACATCAAACCGGTAGCCGCCGTTCGCCAGTTGCACGTTTGCTGCATAGCAATCGGCGCTTTCATTTTGCCGGCTATAGGTATAATGCCGATCTGCATTTAAATCGCCACCCCGTTTCAAACCAAACTTATTGATCAGTACGCCGCCTTTTTTTACTTTGGCTCCGAAAGCCACAAATGCATCCTGCAAAGCTTCTTCGGTGCCGTAAATATCCAGGTGATCGGCATCCATGGAACTAATGATGGCAATATCCGGGCTGAGTTGCAAAAAACTACGGTCGTATTCATCGGCTTCTATCACACATACATTGCGCTCATTGCTCCAGAAATTGGTATTGTAATTCACCGAAATACCACCCAGGAAAGCATTGCAGCCATAACCGGTGTCGCGCAGCAAATGCGCAATCATAGTAGTCATGGTCGTTTTACCATGTGTGCCGCCAATACAGATATTAAAAGAGCTTTTGCTGATAAGGCCCAGCACGGCACTGCGTTTTAAAACTTCAACACCATTGGCCATATACCAGGCCATTTCTTTGTGGTCTTTTGGTACGGCCGGTGTGTACACTACCAGCTGCACATTTTTCGGAATCAGGTCCACATTGTCTTCATAATGTATGGCGATACCTTCTGCTTCCAGTTTTTTTGTAAGCGGCGTGCTTGTTTTATCGTAACCGCTTACCAAACAACCCCGTGATAAAAAATACCTGGCCAAAGCACTCATGCCAATGCCGCCTATGCCAATGAAAAAGACTGCAGCAGCCCCGGCTCCCGAAGAATTTTTGATAAACTCATTTATTGTTTTCGTTCCTTCCATTTTGTACGCCGTAATTTGTAGTCCATTTTTAGCTTCAGCACATTTCCACATACCTTGTCAATCAATTGTCCGGCTGATCCAGCACCTGCAACACCTCGGCTGCAATGCGTTTATCCGCATCCGTTACCGCCAATTTTGAAATATTTTCTTTTAAAACTGCCTGCTGCTGTTCGTTCTTCACCAGTGCAATGATGGTTTCAACCAGTTTCTCTTTTGTCTCGCTGTCTTTTACCAGCAGGCCCGCCTGTTTGCCCACCAGGTTTTGTGCGTTCACTGTTTGGTGATCTTCTGCTGCAAAAGGGTAAGGCACAAATACCACCGGCTTTTTTGCTACGCACAGTTCCGCAATTGCCATAGCTCCCGACCTTGACACAACGGCATCTGCTGCTGCATAAGCCATTTCCATCCGGCCAATGAATTCGCTTGTCCACACGTTTGTTTTACCCTTGCATATTTCTTTTGCTCTTTCCGCATATGGCCGGCCTGTTTGCCATATCAGCTGGATATCGTTCTTCGCAAATTCGCCGATATGTGCATCAATTCCTTCATTGATGCCTTTTGCGCCGAGGCTGCCACCCGTTACCAGCACTGTTTTTTTATGTTGATCCAGTCCAAAAAACTGCAGGGCTTCCGATCTTGTAGCTGCGCTGTCCACAATACTGCTTCGCACCGGGTTGCCCGTTATCATTATTTTATCTGCCGGAAAAAATCTTTCCATTCCATCGCTGGCAACAAAAATTTTGGTTGCGTGCACACCCAGCATCTTATTGCTTTTGCCCGCAAACGAATTGCTTTCATGAATAAAAGAAGGAATACCCTTGCTTTCGGCAAAACGCAAAACCGGGAAGCTGGAGTATCCACCTACCCCAATTACTGCATCGGGCATAAAATCTGCCACAATGCTGCGCACCTGGAAATAACTTTTTACCAGCTTAAACGGCAAACCAATATTGCTAATCAAAGAACTCCTGTTAAACCCGGCAATGTTGATGCCTTTGATGTCATATCCTGCCTGCGGTACTTTTTCCATTTCCATTTTTCCGCTGGCCCCTACAAATAATATTTCTATTCCCGGTTCCTTTTCCCTCAGTGCGTTGGCAATGGCTATGGCCGGAAATATGTGCCCGCCGGTTCCACCGCCTGCTATGATGATTTTTTTATTCATCATCCTCATTGTTTTCAACAGTTGCCAATGCCGCCCTGCCTTCCAGCATTTCTACATTTGAGGCCACACTTAAAATAATACCTATGGCGAAACAGGTAAAAATAAATGAACTGCCGCCCATGCTCACCAACGGAAGTGTAACACCCGTTACCGGAAATAAATTTACCGCCACCGCCATATTGGCCAGCGCCTGTATCACCAGTGTAAAACTCAATGCCAGCGCCAGGAAGGCACCAAACGCATAGGGGCATCGCCTGAAAATACGGATGCAGCGGTATAAAAAAACCAGGTAGATAAACGTTATGAAAACACCGCCCAGCAATCCATACTCTTCTATGATAATCGCAAAAATAAAATCGCTGTAGGGATGTGGTAAAAAATTGCGCTGTTCGCTGTTGCCGGGCCCAACGCCCAACCAGCCGCCTTTTGCAATGGCAATCTTTGCCTGGTTTACCTGGTAATTGTCATCATCATCTGCATCGGCGCCGCCGTACATAAAATTCTCTACACGGTTAACCCAGGTACCAACCCGCACAAACAATCTTGAATGGCTTTCCGGTTTAATGGTTTCGCCGTTGTTTTGTTTGTGGTGAATGACTGCAGCGGAGATCAATATCATTACCGGTATTAAAGCCACAGCAATTACCAGCAGCAGGTGTTTGGTATTAACGCGGCCAATAAACATGATGAGCATACTGGTAGCGCCAATCAATAAAGCCGTAGATAAATTGGCGGGAGCAATGAGTATACAAATAATGGCAACCGGTATAATAACCGGAAGAAAGCCTTTCTTAAAATCTTTAATTGTATCCTGCTTTTTACTGAGCAGGCGGCTGAGGTACATAAACAAAGCCAGTTTGGCCAAATCGGATGTTTGTACCGTCATCTGAATGATGGGCAGCCTTATCCAGCGGCTGCCCTCATTTAAGCTAACACCAAAAAATAAAGTATAGACAAGCAATGGGATGGAAAGAATGAAAATCAGCCTGGCCACCTGTGAATATAATTTATAGTTCACCTTGTGCAGGAAGTAGATAATAATGATGCCGATACCGATAAAAACAATTTGTTTGAACAGGTAAGACTCGTTGCTTTTACTTAAGCGGTATGCAAGCGAACCCGTGCTGCTGTATACCACCAGCAGCGATACCAGGGCCAGCACCACTACTGCCGCCCAGATCACTTTATCGCCTTTGGTTTTTTGTCCAAGGCCTTTAAAAGGATTTTTTTCTATGGTTGCAAATTCGCTCACTCAGAATGGTTCAAATTTTTTATTACTGCTGCTACCTAAAACAAAAATTCGAAAGTTAAAATGTAAAAGTTAAAAAGGGAGGTCGCAATTTGGCATTTTTACTTTAATTATAACTCCCTCACCGCTTCTTTAAACTGCCTTCCCCTGTCTTCGTAATTTTTAAACAGATCAAAACTGGCGCAGGCCGGGCTTAGCAACACCACGTCGCCTTTTTCTGCAAAGTGAAATGCGGCATGTACGGCTTCAGCGGCGCCGGCGGTATTTACAATCAGCTGCACATCGTTGCCAAATGCTTCGTGAATTTTGCGGTTATCGGCACCCATGCAAACAATGGCTTTTACTTTTTCTTTTACCAGGTCAAGCAGCAGGCTGTAATCATTGCCCTTGTCAACGCCCCCTAAAATAAGAATCGTAGGTTTCTCCATGCTTTCCAGCGCATACCAGGTACTGTTTACATTGGTGGCCTTGCTGTCGTTGATAAAATCAACACCCCTTACCGTCAGCACCGGTTCCATGCGGTGCTCCAGTGTTTCAAAAGACTCTATTGCCTCGCGTATTTTGTCTTTTCGCAGTCCGAGGGTGGCTGCGGCGATACCTGCTGCCATGGTGTTGTATTGATTGTGTTTGCCTTTGAGTGCAAAATCATAAATGCTCATGGTTACACGCTCATTGTTTGCCTCAATAATCATTTGTCCGTTTTTAATAGATCCGCCGTTGCCTGGTTGTTGTTGCTGCATGGTAAATGGTAATGGGTTAGAATTGATAGCATATTGATTTAAGTACTGCATTGTCACCGGGTCATCTGCACAATAAATAAAAAAATCATCCCTGGTCTGGTTCATCGCTACACGGAATTTGCTGGCGATGTAATTCTCAAACTTGTAATCGTACCGGTCCAGATGATCTTCTGTTATATTGGTCAGTATGGCCACTTCAGGCCTGAATGTTTTTATATCGTCTAACTGAAAAGAACTAATCTCTGCGATGTACCAGGGCTTTGGATCTTCCGCCACTTGTTTGGCAAATGAATAACCAATATTACCTACCAGTGCTGCATCCAGCCCTGCGTGTTTGCAGATATGATAAATCAGCGAGGTGGTGGTGGTCTTTCCGTTACTGCCGGTAATGGCAACAATCTTACTATCGCCTTTATAACGGTAGGCCAGTTCAATTTCACTGATCACCAGTATTCCTTTTGCACGAATCTTTTTCAGCAGTTCATTCTTCTCCGGTATGCCGGGGCTTTTTACAATTTCATCTGCGTTTAGCACCAGCGCTTCGGTATGTCCTTTTTCCTCAAATGAAACCGCATTGGCTTCCAGCTCCTGTTTGTACTGGTCCTTCAGAGAACCACTGTCCGAAAGAAACACTTCATAGCCATGCAGCTTTGCCAGTAATGCCGCGCCAACACCACTTTCTCCACCGCCGAGTATGACCATTCTTTTACGCATCACATCAAATCGTTTCCGTTTAGTCGGATTAGGGGGTTTTTCAATAGCATGAAATTTTTTCAATACCACAATAGCTTACTGCATTCCGGTTTAAGGGGGTTTTCAATGGATGGATTTTGGTTGCCGTGGTTTTTCAGCAATAATTTATAAACCACCGGTCATCTCCAAAAGAGAAGGGCCGGAATCATTATCTTATTTTCAGTGTTACAATGGAAAGCACCACGCACAAAATGGTGACAATCCAAAACCTGGTTACAATTTTACTTTCGTGATAGCCCAGTTTCTGGTAATGATGGTGAAGGGGGCTCATCAAAAAGATCCTTTTCCCCTCCCCATACTTTTTCCGGGTGTATTTGAAATAACTAACCTGTATGGTTACACTCAATACTTCTACCAGGAAGACGCCGCAAAAAATGGGTATCAGCAATTCTTTGCGAACGATGATGGCCAGTGCCGCTATAATACCACCCAATGTTAAACTGCCGGTATCGCCCATAAACACCTGCGCTGGATACGCATTGTACCAAAGAAAACCAATACAGGCACCCACCATGGCCGCAATAAAAATGGACAACTCTCCGAGGTTGGGTATGTACATGATGTTGAGGTAATCTGCAAAACGTATATTACCACTGGAATAGGCAAAAATGCCCAGGCACACACCAATGATGGCAGATACACCGGTTGCCAATCCGTCAATGCCATCCGTAATATTGGCGCCGTTGGAAACTGCCGTGATGATAAATATGACCACCAGTGTGTACAATATCCATGTGTAACCGCGTAAGGCTTCCGGCAATAACCTTGAATAATTGAATTCGTGCGATTTTACAAAAGGAATGGTGGTAATCGGGTAATCTGACTTTACAAAATACCTGACATTGTTGCTGTCTATCTTAACAACACGCACATCAGCTGGTTTCACCATTGAAATGTCTCCAACATATTCGCGGTAAGCTTTTGTGTTATCGTTAAACAACAATGTCAACCCGATGATCAACCCCAACCCTACCTGGCCCGCCACTTTAAACCAGCCGGCCAGTCCGTCTTTGTCTCCTTTTTTATACGCGATGCCCTGTTGTTGAGCGATCCGTTTGGCACGCAGTTTCAGATAGTCATCCACAAAACCCACCACACCCAGCCACACGGTTGAAAGTATCATCAGCCTTATGTATGCTTTGTTGAGGTTGGCCAGTAACAGGGTTGGTAACAGGATACCCAGGATGATGATCAGCCCGCCCATGGTGGGTGTGCCTTTTTTCTGTTGTTCACCCGCCAGCCCCAGATCCCTCACGGTCTCGCCCACCTGCTTTTTTACGAGGTAGTTGATCAGCCGTTTGCCGTAAACCGATGTAATGGTAAGCGACAACAGAATGGCCAGCAATACACGGAATGTAATGAACTGGAACAATGCCCCACCCGGCATTTTGATGTTCTGTTGTTTAAACCATTCAAATAAGTGGTATAGCATTGTTTGTTTTTATTACGCTTTTTATTATCGTTCTTGCCTGCCCTGGTATCACGGCATTATTTATTCAGCAGGGCAAATACTTTTATCAGTTCTTCTTTGTCATCAAAATGATGTTTTACGCCTTTAATGTCCTGGTATTTTTCATGTCCTTTGCCGGCTATCAGTACTATATCATCGGGTTTGCTGAAACTGATGGCAGTTTTGATCGCTTCTCTTCTGTCTGCTATTGAAATGGCCTTACGTTTTCCGGCGGTATTCAATCCCTGCTCCATGTCGGTTAATATCTGCGCCGGGTCTTCGCTACGCGGATTGTCTGATGTAAGAATCACCCGGTCGCTGTACTTGCAGGCTTCTGCCGCCATTACGGGTCGTTTGGTCTTGTCGCGGTCGCCGCCGCAGCCTACTACGGTAATGATCTGCCCGTAGCCTTTGCGCAATTGCTGAATGGTGTGCAATACATTTACCAGCGCATCGGGCGTATGTGCATAATCTACAATGCCCATTACTTTTTCGTTGGGCGATACGATGTAATCAAACCTTCCTTCGGCACCCGTTAGTACACTCAGGCAACGCAATACTTCGTGTTTGTCTTCGCCAAGGCAAACCGCCGCGCCATATACAGCCAGCAGGTTGTAGGCATTGAATTCGCCAATCATTCTGAAATGCACTTCCTGATCATTCACCAGCATTATCAAACCCGTTAAACCGTTTTCAAGGATCTTTCCTTTAAAATCAGCCATGGTTTTAAGGCTGTAATAATATTTGGATGAATGCGTGTTCTGCAGCATCACCGCACCCCGTTTGTCGTCCAGGTTTGAAATGGCAAATGCATGCGAAGACAATGAATCAAAAAATGATTTTTTTACCCTGATGTATTCGTCAAAATTTTTATGATAATCCAGGTGGTCGTGTGTTATGTTGCTGAACAGGGCACCGGCAAAATGCAAACCGGTAATGCGGTCCTGGTGTATGGCATGCGAACTGCTTTCCATAAACACATGGGTACAGCCTGCCTCCAGCATTTGTTTTATCAGTTGGTTCAGTGTTATTTGATCCGGCGTGGTATGCGTTGCCGGCAACACCATATCGCCAATATGGTTTTCCACGGTACTCAGCAAACCACATTTGTAACCCAGTGCCATAAAGAGTTTGTACAACAGGGTAGCGATGGTGGTTTTGCCATTGGTGCCGGTAACCCCCACCAGTTTCAGCTTCTCAGAAGCCTGTCCAAAAAAATTGTGTGCCATATAACCCGCTGCGGCTGCACTGTTTTCTACCTGCACATAGGTGATATGGTCCTGCAATTCGGCCGGAAACTGCTGACAAATAATAACGGTTGCACCTTTTTCGATGGCCGTACCAATGTACTGGTGCCCGTCTGATGCCGAACCCTGGATGGCGATAAAAGCGGTACCCTCACTCACTTTTCTTGAGTCTGTCTGCACATCTTTTACCAGTGCCTGTGTATTGCCATGCACGGAGCGGATGCCCACCTTGTATAATATGTCCTGCAATATTGCCATCAGTTGCTGCTTAGTTCAATTCTATTTTTATCAATTGATTTTTGTTCACTGCCGTTCCGGGGTCGATGCTTTGTACAGTTACTTTGCCCTTTCCTTTTGCCATCACTTTCATATTCATGCTTTCCAGGAGGTAAAGGGCATCTTTTAAATCCATACCCCGCACATTGGGCATCGTATTCTTTGCAATCCATCTTGTGTTCACCACCGGCATATTGTTATTGCTGTACATGCTGCTCCATGGCTGGTTGCTGGCCGAGTCAACATATTGTATGGCCAGCGTGTTCAGCACTTCTTTCACGTCTTTGGTTTCGCCTGCATAATAAAAACCGGTGCTGTCTTTTTTTAGTCCGCCGTTGAGCACCACTGGGTTTGTATTTTTTATTGCAAAGAGCTTGTCTGCCACTTCCCTGAATACCGGCGCCGCTACCTGGCCGCCCATGTGCAATTTTGGATGCGCTTTTGTTTTAATGACCACTATGCAGGTGTACTGTGGTTTATCAAATGGAAAGTAGCCAACAAAAGAAGCCTGGTACACCCCGTCATCATAACTGAGATCCTTACCCGCTACATGGGCCGTACCTGTTTTTCCGCCGGCGCTGTAGAGGGCGTCTTTAAAAACAAGCTTGCCGGTACCTTCTGTGGTTACTGCCAGCATGCATTGCTGCGCGGCTTTTATCACCCCATCTTCCGCAATTTTTTCTTCTACCACCTGCGGTTCAAAATTTTTAACCAGCACACCATCGTCTTCAATCCGGTTTACGAGGTAGGGCTTTACCATTTTACCGTTGTTGGCAACCGCGTTGTACAGCATCAGTGTTTGCAGCGGTGTTACTTCAATGGCGTAGCCAAAGCTCATGGTTACCATGGCATGCAGGCCCTCTCCGCTTCTTTTTATCCGCGGCAATACCGGCCGCTCTTCACCCACCAGGTCTATACCCGTTTTTGCATCAAAATGATATTTGTGCAGGTAGCTGAGAAATTTATCGGGTTGCGATGCAAAGTTGTTGTAGGCAATCTTGCTCATACCAACATTTGAGCTGTGTGCAAAACATTCTCTCACGGTCATCACTGGTTTTGGTGCACGTTCTGCATCGGTCACCGTTCTTACGCCTACATAACTGCTTCCGGTGGAGCCTACTTCCACCATATCGTTGACCGTTGTTTTTCCCTCACTCAGTACAGAAAGCAGGGTGGCCAGTTTCATGGTAGATCCTGGTTCGGTGGCACGCAGGGCATAATTGTAATCTTCCCAGTATTCGCCCTCGCCTCTTTTGCCCAGGTTGGCCATAGCTTTTATTTTGCCGGTGCTTGTTTCCATTACTATACAGGTGCCATGTTCCGCTTCGTTTTCAATCATCATTTTCGTGAGTGCGTTTTCGGCAATGTCCTGCGTATTTACGTCGATGGTGGTGATGATGTCTTTGCCGTTTTCGGGTTCTATTTCAGAACCTTCTACCGGAATAAAGGCGCCGCCACTGATAAACCGTACGGTTCGTTGTCCTTTTTGTCCGTTCAATAAAGAATCGTACATTTTTTCAAGGCCCACATTCTGCTTCACCACTTCTTTCTTTTCATTGATATAGTCTCTCGATAAACCAATGGTACGGTTGGCCAGTAAACCAAAGGGGTTGATGCGTTTACTTTTCACTTCCGCAATAAAACCGCTTTTGTTCCTGCCCTGGTTTACCAGCGGAAACGATCGCAGTATTTTGTATTGCTCAAACGTTAATCCCTTTTGCAGTTCATAGTAGCGATCCCTGGTACGGTAGCCTTCTTCCAGTTCCTTTTTATACACACCCGGCTTCTTGTCTTTAAAAAAACCGGCCAGCGATCTGCTGAGTGAGTCGACATATTTTTTAAAGCGTTCTCCTTTTTTCTCCCGCAAACCATCGGCGCCAAAATCAATATAGATGTCGAAATAAGGAACTGATGTACTGAGCATATCGCCTTCTTCGCTAAAGATGGTGCCGCGTTCTGCCTGCATGGGCATTAAACGCGTATGCAGGGTATCTCCTTTGCTACGCCAGTAATTGCCCTGGAACTGCTGAATGTATACTGCTCTTCCCAATATGCACACACTCAGCACTACAATGCCGATAAAGCCCAGGTAAACCCTCCATAATATGTCTTTCCTGATGTCCAATGTGCTGCTGTGGTTATTGTGCTAATGCTGACGAATGAAAAATATCTATTCTTGTTAAAACCGGGCAACCACCAGGAATTGCCGCTGCAACGTATACGCCTCCCCGCTACTTGCCACTTTCCATACCCTTCTCCCCCGAAACACTATCTTTTAATATCATTGGTGGTTGTACCAGCTCTTTCAAACCCAATGGCTCCACGGCTTTGGCCAGTTCACTTTGTTTGCTGCGGAACATCACTTCGCTCTTCAATGATTTGTATTCGTATTGCAGCTCTTTCAGTTCCTTGCTGGTTTTATTAATGTCTTTTATGGTATTGTCAGAATAATGTCCGTTGTAGATATACAGCACAGCAAGCAAACTCAAAAAAAGGAAGTAAGGAATGTTCTTTACTATCCATTGATAATTGAACAACTGTTTCCAGTTTCTTTTTGCTTCTTTCTGCTGCATGCGGTATTTAGTATTTAAACATTAGTATTCAAACAAGCAGTATAAGTATTCAGATATGCGGTAATCAATCAACCTATCAACTTCTTCATTTTACATTCATCACATTAGCACATTTCCGCATTTTTCTTCATTAAATTTTCTCTGCTACCCTGAGTTTTGCACTTCTTGATCTTGGATTTCGCTTCAATTCTTCCGGCCCGGCCGTAATGGGTTTCCTGGTAATGATTTTTAACTGGCTGGCGGATACAATATTTTCAAACGGGTGCGTTTCCTCCTCAGCAAAACTGCCCTTGCGAAAAAAATTTTTTACTAACCTGTCTTCCAGAGAATGAAAAGTGATGATGGCCACGCGGCCACCCGGTTTCAGCAGTTGGGGTATTTGTTCAAGCAGTTCGCGCAGCACACCCAGTTCATCGTTTACTTCTATGCGCAATGCCTGAAACACCTGGGCGAAATACTTATTGGGATTTCCTTTAACGACTGCGTGCAGGGCTGCTTTAAAATTGCTGATGGTTTTTAATGAAGTGGAAGATCGGATAGCGACGATGGTCCTTGCCAGAGTTTTGGCATTGGTTACTTCACCATATTGCTCAAACATGGTATGCAGTTGCTGCTCGCTGAATGTATTGATAACATCAAACGCGGTGAGTTCCTGCCGCCTGTCCATGCGCATATCCAGCGCGGCATCAAAGCGGGTAGAAAAACCACGTTCGGGTTCATCAAACTGGTGACTGCTTACGCCCAGGTCGGCCATAATGCCATCCACAACCGCCGTCTTGTGCAGGCGCATAAAGCGTTGCAGGTGACGAAAATTGCTGGGCACAAACACGACCCGTTCATCGGCAGGCACATTTTTAGCGGCATCTGCATCCTGGTCAAAAACAAAAAGTTTTCCTGTTGCGTTGAGTTGCTTCAGTAATTCCTTTGCATGACCACCACCACCGAATGTACAATCCACATATATACCACCGGGTTTTATCGCCAAACCATCCAAAGTTTCGCGAAGCAACACCGGCACATGATACCCACCCGAAGAACTATCTGTGATGGCTATGTCTTTTTTGTTCTCCATAACCGCTCACTAATTGTTTTTCTTCGTCATCACCTTGTTGTACAAAGAGCTGTAAGCTGCAGGCGTTAAAGAATCAAAGAACTGGTGGTACTTACTTTTATCCCAGATTTCTATTCGTTTTTTTGAACCCGTCAGCACCACATCCTTTACCAATCCAGCGTAATCTTTCAGGTGTGCCGGTAATAATATGCGGTTGGCCGAATCTAATTCTGTGGTAGCCACCCCATAATTGAAATACTTTTTTAACTTGCGGTTGTCGTCGTCGTGATCGGGCAGATCTTCAATTTCTGAAGACACTACCATCCAGTTTTGCATGGGGTACAGGTGTAAGCAATCGTCAAACCCCCTGTTGATTACAAAATTGGTAGCAGCCCCCTCCGGCAACTGGCTTAGCAGTTTAGCGGGGAGCAGGAAGCGACCTTTGGCGTCCAGCGTAACTTCGTATTCGCCAAGAAAATGAATCATTTAGGAAAATTTGTACCGATTTTGACATTTATTGACACAAAATAACACTTTTTCACACTTAGCCACCTAATTTGGAGAAATTTAATTTTTCCACAGCCTGATTTTGAGCCAGATATGAAGGTGGGCAAGGGTTTCGGGGCATTCAATATAAAAACAGTCGTTAGTTGCTGTGAATAGACTGTGTAAACTGGTGGATAACCTGTGAACGAAGACCACAAAATGTGCATTACAGCTTTAAAAAAGGAAATTTTTATGGCAACCGCTGGCTACTCCGGAACGCCGCTTATTAAAAAATTGGGCATCAAAACAGGCACAAAACTGTTGCTCCTGCATGCGCCTGGCAATTATTTTGCCTTGCTGGAAGAAGAACCCGGCCATCAAACCTGCAAGAAAAATGAAATACCCAGCCTCGTGCACCTGTTTGCCGGCAGTAACAAAATATTTGAAAAGGAAATGACCGCCCTGGAACCGGTATGGAAAAAAAATACGACGCTAATCATTTGGGTGAGCTGGTACAAAAAAAGTTCGGGCATGGCAACGGATCTTACGGAAGATATTATCCGGAATTATGCGCTAAGCCATGGCCTTGTCGATGTAAAAGTTTGTGCCGTTAGCGAACTGTGGAGCGGGTTAAAACTGGTGGTGCCGTTGGCGAAGCGATAACCAGGAGAAGGAATGATTTTTCCAGCATCATTGGGAATTTTATGCAGCATCGTTGTGTCACTCACTTGTACTGCAAATCTATGTGTGGCCTTAGGTTGCGGCTGAAGTGTATTTGTTTCACAGGAACATTTTGCGGCTAGAAATTATTAGAAATTGGTATGGCGTGCCGCAGGTACGCTTCGTGCTTTGCGGGTTGAAAGCACTCCTGCAATAAAACGGAATTTCTACAGCATATTTCTGACATTACAGGTTCAGAAAAAATAATCACTAAACTACAGCAGTTAGCTGTATTAATATGAATACAAGAGCCATTTCAATAAACAACTATACCTACACGTTACCAGAAGAAAAGATAGCCCGCTATCCCCTGCCCGAAAGAGATGCGTCTAAACTGCTGCTGTACAAAAACGGACATATTACAGAAGACATTTACCGCAATATCCGCCAATATTTGCCGGCAGACAGCTTGCTGGTTTTTAACAATACCCGCGTGATAGAAGCCCGTTTGCTGTTTCAAAAACCCAGTGGCGGCACCATAGAAATTTTTTGCCTGGAACCCGGCGCCGCTTACGCAGATGTAACCACCGGCATGCTGCAGCGGGGAGCTGTGCAATGGAAATGTTTAATCGGTGGCGCCAGCAAATGGAAGACCGGGCAGATCCTGCAAAAAAAAATTCTGCACAACAACGAACACATAGTACTGGAAGCAAGCTATGTTGACAAACAAGCGGATTGTTTTGTGATTGATCTAAAATGGTCGCCGGTTCATTTGTCGTTTGCAGAAGTATTGCATGCCGCGGGCCTTATACCGCTTCCGCCTTATATAAAACGTGTTGCAGAAACCAGTGATAAAGAACGCTACCAGACGGTTTATGCAGCACAGGATGGCTCGGTGGCAGCGCCTACCGCGGGCCTGCATTTTACACCGGGCTTATTGCAGGATCTCTCCCAAAACAATATTCACTGCGCATTTGTAACCCTGCATGTGGGTGCGGGTACTTTTAAACCGGTAAAGAGTGAGACCATGGATGGCCATGAAATGCATGCGGAATTTATTGACGTATCCAAAGAAACGATTGCGCAATTGCTGCAATGTGCCGGAAACACGATTGCCATAGGCACTACTTCTGCCAGAACTCTGGAAAGCCTTTACTGGATGGGCGTAAAAACCGTGCTGCAACCAGCCATAGCCGAAGATCAATTACAGCTTACACAATGGGAAGTCTACGATAAACTGCAACCGCATGCTGTACCCGCCAAAGAAGCGCTGCAAAGTTTACTGCAATGGATGGATGGAAAAAATCTGCAGCGCATTTTCAGCAAAACACAAATACTGATTGCGCCCGGCTATGCATTTAAAATAATACGGGGGCTGGTTACCAATTTTCACCAGCCACAATCTACCCTGCTGTTACTGGTGGCCGCCATTGCCGGCGCCGGATGGAAAAGCATGTATGCCTATGCGTTAGAAAATGATTTCAGGTTTTTAAGCTACGGAGACGGGTGCTTGATCCTGGCTTAATTATTATTTGCTTTTTCCGGTTTGTTTGACAGCGGCATTTCAATAGTAAATGTGGTGCCCTTACCGGTGGCGCTTTCAACTTTTATTTTACCGCCATGTGCATCAATCATTGTTTTTACATAACTGAGCCCCAGGCCAAAACCTTTTACGTTGTGCACATTGCCGGTATGTGCCCGGTAGAATTTCTCAAATATCCGTTTTTGGGTTTCCTTGTTCATGCCAATGCCATTGTCTTCAATGCGCACCTGTATGTATTTGCCGGTATTGATGGTCGTTATTTTTAGAACCAGGTTTTCTTTTGAATATTTTACAGCATTGTCAACCAGGTTGGAAATAAGGTTGGTAAAATGTACTTCATCGCCTTCAATCAGATCGGCCGTTGCATTCAGCTGCAAAATAGCCTTGCCGCTCTTGTCTTCCATTTGCAGGTGAAAATTTTCAAGCACTCCCTCAATTACTTCATGCACATGAATTGGCACTTTGTTCAGCTGTATTTCCTGTCTGTCCATTAGCGATGCCTGCAAAATGGTTTCTACCTGTTTGTTCATCCTTTTGTTTTCTTCTTTGATGATACTGCTGAAATAGCTCATCTTCTCCCTGTCCTGCAAAACTTTTTCATTGCGCATGGCATCTACCGCCAGCGAAATAGTGGCCAGCGGCGTTTTAAACTCATGCGTCATATTGTTGATGAAATCGTTTTTTATCTCGCTGGTTTTTTTCTGCCTGAACAAGGCGCTTACCGTAACATAAAATGCGGAGATAATGATCAGCGTAAATAGAATGGCCCCAATCATTAACCAGCGCAGTTCCCTGAAGATATTATTCTTCACATTCGGTATCACCAGTATCATCAGTTCTTCCGGCATCAGGCTTTCATAATCGCTGCCGCTGGGCACCTGCAATGCATAGATAAACTTCTTGTTGTTAACCGTGTCTTCTATGACTTTTAAAAGATTGGCCGATTTCAATTCATACGGGTTTAGCCCGATGGTGGAAGAGATTCCAAATTCAAATCTCACATCTTTAATACCGTTGGCATCAAACGCTTTTTTTAATTTTTCTTCAATCTCAAAACTTGAATAATTTTTGGCAATGGTAGAAGGTTTCAGCAGTTCGTTGATCAATTGGTCGCTGGGCATCATAAAACCCGGGCGGAACTTGGGGTTTTTTAAACTTGGCAGGGTTCCTTTTTGTTCCATCAGCTCATTGCCCACCGCATCCATAGATCTGTAAACTTTTTCGTAGAGCTGCTCTTCTTTAATGACAAGCATATTTTTAATCCACGACATCTGGATGACGATGATGCCAAGCAGCGATGCGGTAATCAGTAAAATGATAACAGGTAGAATTCTCTTCATTATTACAAAAATAGTGGAGCCAGACCGCTTTTGTGGAAAACTTATGCCAGATACCCCGCTTTTTAACTAAGGTTTTGCAACGGAATCCGCCGCCAAAGCCAGCCGCCAATAAAGATTTTTATTTGTCAATATTATAAGTAATTTAGGATGAATGATACAGCCGGGACCAGGCATATTGTTGATCGCAGATCCTTTTCTGAAAGATCCGAATTTTAAGCGGACCGTGGTCTTTTTGTGTGAGCACCAGGACGAAGGCACTTTTGGTTTTGTACTAAACCGCGCCTACGATTATACGCTCAATGAACTGGTGAACAGTGCCGATGACCTGACCCTGCCGGTGTATTACGGCGGCCCTGTACAGATGGACACCATCCACTTCCTGCATCAATATCCCGAACAGATACCCGGTGGCACAGAAATCGTAAAAGGCATTTACTGGGGTGGCGATTTTGAAACCGCCCTGCAGTTGCTGCGCAGTGGTGAGGCCGATGCCGCTAAAATCCGTTTTTTTATTGGCTATAGCGGCTGGGGCGAGGGGCAGTTGGGCGATGAACTAAAAGAAAAATCCTGGCTGATGGCGGAAGCCACCCGCAAAATTGTATTTCACAAAGAGATTGGCGAAACCTGGAAAGACTCTATCCGACTGCTCGGCGGCGATTATGAAATGCTGATCAATTTTCCGATTGACCC
>Ga0075026_100000295_pt1 | contig 19397 bp, 17 predicted proteins | sample Str012_2_FD_71392 | JGI IMG/M metagenome (GOLD analysis project Ga0075026, IMG submission 71392) | Freshwater sediment microbial communities in response to fracking from Pennsylvania, USA - Straight Creek_MetaG_SC_2012 | ecosystem: Environmental > Aquatic > Freshwater > Creek > Sediment... | reverse complement strand
CTTCCTCGCCGAGGAGCTCGCCACCCTCGACGTGCAGACGCTCACGTTGCTGATCCTCTCCGCGTTCGCGGCGGCCATCATCGGTCGCTTGAAGAGCCTGCCGCTCACGTTCATGGGTGGCCTGATGATCGGTCTGGTGTTCGAGTTCCAGCAGAACTTCTTGAGTTGGACGGGGCGCTGGACCAGCGCGCCGCTCGCCATCCCGCAGATCATGTTGTTCCTCGCGCTGCTGTTCCTGCCCATGGCGCGCATCGAGGGCAAGAAAGCCGTCCGCAGCGTGGCGCCTCGCATCCCGAAGCTGCGGGTCGCCGCGCTCGGCATGTTCATCCTGTTCGTGGTCGTGGTCATCCTGTCGCTCGTCGCCGAACGGGTCGACGTCCGCACGATCACCCTCGCGTTGCTCACCATGCTGATCATGGTGTCGCTGGTGCCGCTCACCGGCTGGTCGAAGCAGATCTCCCTCGCCCAGATCACCTTCGTGGGTGCGGGCGCGTTTGCCTACCTTCAGTGGTCGCCCGACGTCGGCCCGGTGCTCGGCATGCTCGTGGCCGCCGCATTCGCGGTGCCGTTCGGTGTGGCCATGGCGCTCCCCGCACTGCGCCTGCAGGGGCTCTACCTCGCGCTGGCGTCGATGGCCTTCGCGCAGATGGCCGCGATCCTCTTCTTCCCGCAACCCGAGATCCTCGGTTTCGACGGCAAGCCCATCGGCGCGATCAACATCCTCGGGTTCGATTTCAGCCAACCGTTCACGTTCCTCGGGATCGACTTCGGCCAAGACGTCGGCACCATGTTCTTCATCACTGCGGCGCTCGGTGTGGTCGGGGTCGGAATCGTCTGGCTGCACAAGAGCAGGTTCGGCCGGCGTCTCACCGCGCTCGGCGACAGCCCCGCCGCGTGCGCGACGCTCGGCATCAACCCGATCTTCACCAAACTCGGCGTGTTCGTCATCGCGTCGGCAATCGCCGGCTTCGCGGGCGCCCTCCTCGGTATCTTCCAGGGCACGGCGACGGTGCAGGACTTCGAGATGCTGCAGGGTCTCGCCTACCTGCTGCTGCTCGTGGTGGGTGGCGTGGCTGTTGTGAGCGGTGCGGTCTTCGGCGGAGTGAACCTCACGCTCTTCTCGTGGATCGGCACGCAGTTCCCGGGGAACACCTTCATCACGTGGTTCTCGCGCCTCGGCCCGGGTCTGTCGGGTATCGCCATCGGTCGCCAGCCTTCGGGTGTCATCCCCACGGTGGGCGAAGACCTGCGGGCGCAGAACGCGCGCAAGCGCGCCGCGCGCCAGGCGCAGCTCCCCCCGTCGGCGAACGGTACCGACGACGGCGCGCCGCCACCTCCACCGCCGGGCGACGGCGTCGAAGCCGCCCCGGTGGGTTCGACGGGCGTCTGACTGAGTTCGGTCGTCAGGTTTCGCCCAACTCCGCCCGGATCTCGGCGGTGTGCTCGCCGAGCGCGGGCGCCGGGCGCACGGTGACGGGTTCGTCGAAGGTCACGGCGGGGCCGGGGTGCACCATGTCGCCGAGCTCGGGGTGCACTTCGCGCACGAGGTAACCAGGCGACGTCACCTTGACGACGGCGGGCACCTCCTCGAGCGTCGCGACCTTGGCGCAGGGGACCCCGTTGGCCGACAAGCGCGCCACCACGTCTTCGGTCGTCAACTCGGCGAGGAACACCGCGATCTCCTTCATCAGCGCCGCACTGTTGCGGCCGCGCTTCTGAGGAGTGTCGAGGTCGGGGCTGCCGACCAGCTCGTCGCGGCCAACCGCGCGCAACAGGCCGTCCCACTGCGGCGTCGTGACGGTGATCATCGCCACGTAGCCGTCGGCAGTGGGCGTGAGCCGGAAGGTGCGCGATTGTGACGGGAGCTGGTCGAAGTCGCCGAGCATCGTGATGTTGGTCGACACGTCGGGCCACAGGAACGCGAGACCCGCGTGGAGCATCGGAACCTCGATGATCTGCCCGCGCCCGGTGCGGTGACGCTCGAACAGCGCGGCGGTGATCGCCTGCGCGGCGGTGAGGCCGGTCACCTTGTCGACGACGGCTTGCTGCACGAGCACGGGGACGCCGGTCTTCAGATCGGCCTGGTTGCCGCCGAAGCCGGTCATGGCCTGGATCACGTGGTCGTAGGCCGGCGCGTCGGCGAGCGCGGAGTCGGAAGGGAAGCCGCGCAGTGCGGCGTAGATCAGGCGCGGGTGTTCGGCGACGAGGTCGGCGGCCGCGAACCCGATGCCCGGCATCACGGTGGGTCGGAAGTTCTCCACCAAGACGTCGGCGCTCGCCACCAGCTTGCGCAAGGTGGCGAGGTCGTCGCGCTCGTTGAAGTCGAGGGCGATCGAGCGCTTGCCCCAGTTGGTGTTCACGAAGTACGCCGAGGTTCCGCCGCGGTGCGAACCGACTTTGCGCAGGATGTCTCCCACCGGCGGCCGCTCCACCTTGATCACGTCGGCGCCCTGTTGCGCGAGCACCATGGTGGCGAACGGCCCCGACAGGTTCATGGTGAGGTCGAGGATGCGCACGCCCGACAGCGGGCCGGTTCCGGTCTCGGTCATCGCCGCACCCTATTCCGCACGTACTGTGCGCCCGGAGCCGGAGTCGGGGAGGAACCGTGGCGACGATCGACGAGGACGCGATGCTCGAGACGCTCGAGCGCTGGTTGGCGAGCGACGTGGTGCCGAACGTGATCGAGCTCGAGCATGCCGATCGCTATCCCCGCGAGATGGTCGAGCAGATGCGGGAGTTCGGCTTGTTCGCGGCGACGATTCCCGAAGAGTACGGCGGCTTGGGGCTCCCGGCCTCGGCGTACGTGCGCATCGTGGAGGCGATCTCGCGCGCGTGGATGTCGCTCACCGGTGTGATCAACACCCACCTGATGGTCGCCGAGCTCGTGCGTCGCTACGGCACCGATGATCAGCGCGCGCACTTCCTCCCGCGTCTCGCCGCCGCCGAGCTGCGCGGCGGGCTGGCGCTCACCGAACCCGATTGTGGTACCGACCTGCAGGCCGTGCGCACCACCGCGACGCGTGCCGCCACAACTGCAACCGACGGCGTCTACGTGCTGCGAGGCACGAAGATGTGGATCACCAACGCGCACGAGGGGAACTGTCTCGCGGTGTTGGTGAAGACCGACGCCGACGCCGAGCCGCGTCACTCGGGCATGTCGCTGTTCATCGTGCCGAAGGACCTCGGCTACACGGTGCCCCGCAAGCTCGGGAAGCTCGGCTACAAGGGCGTCGACACCTGCGAAGTGGTGTTCGACGACGTCGTCGTGCCCGAGGATCACCTGCTCGGTGGCGTCGAGGGCCGTGGGTTCCACCAGGCGGTCGGCGCGCTCGAGCTCGGCCGGATCAACATCGCAGCGAGAGGAGTCGGCGTCGCCGACGCCGCGCTCCGTGCGTCGTTGCGGTACGCGCAGGAGCGACACACGATGGGGCGGCCGATCGTCGAGCACCAGGCGATCGCACTGAAGTTGGCTGACATGGCGTGCCGGGTCGAGGCTTCTCGTCTCTTGGTGCAGCGCGCCGCGGGCGCGTTCGACCGCGGCGAGCGCTGCGATCTCGAAGCGGGCATGGCCAAGCTCGTCGCGTCAGAAGCCGCGCTCGAGAACGCCACCGAGGCGATGCGGATCCACGGGGCCTACGGCTATTCCACCGAGGACCACGTCGAGCGTTACTACCGCGACGCGCCACTTTTGTGCATCGGCGAGGGCACCAACGAGATCCAGCGGATCACCATCGCCAAGCAGCTCGTCTCGCGCAGCAACGCGACCTAGGGTGCCGCCATGACGACCTGGCCCGAGCTGCCGTACGCGGAGTGGTCCGACACCCTCGACACCGTCCACATGGTGGTTCAGATCCTGGGCAAGGTGCGCATCGCGCTGTCGCCGAAGGAGCCGGGGTGGGCGCACGTCGCGCTCTACGTGTCGGCGCGCGGGCTCACCACGGGGCCAGTGCCGTCGCCCGTCGGGCTCCTCGAAGTTGAAGCCGACTTCATCGACCACGCGGTCGTCGTGCGTACGTCTGCGGGTGAGACGGTCGACGTCGCACTGCGGGAGCGTCCGGTCGCCGAATTCTGGTCCGAGTTCGTCGCCGCCCTACGCGCGGTCGGGATCACGACGCCGTTGTCGGCCATGCCGCAGGAGGTGCCCGACCCGATCCCGTTCCCCAACGACACCAAGCATCACAGCTACGACGCGGCCGCGGCGGCGCGTTTCTGGCAGGTGCTCGCGCTCATGGAGCCGGTGTTCGAGGAATACCGCGCCGCGTTCCAAGGTCGGGTGTCGCGCGTGCAGTTCTTCTGGGGGAGCGCCGACCTCGCGATCACGCGCTTCTCGGGCGACGGGCACATGAGCGTGGGATGGTGGCCCGGCAGCGCAGCCTTCCCCGATCCCGCGTTCTATGCCTACGCGTCCCCCAGACCCGACGGCATCGAGGCGGCGTCCTTGGACGTGCCCGGCGCGGCCTGGAACGAAGAGCTCGGCGAGTTCATCCTGCTCTACGACGACGTCCGCAAGTCGCGGTCACCGGCCGAGGTGGTACGCAGGTTTTTCGACGCCGCGTACGACGCGTGCGCGTCGCGCGCGGGTTGGCCGCCGAGCCTGGTTGACCCTCCGAGCTAACCGACGACGCCCTTCACCTTCAGGTCAAGGATGGTGTCCCAGTCGAGGCCGAGCTTCTCGGCGAGGATCTCGTCGCCGTGCTCGTTGAACTCGGGGCCGCGGCTTGTCGGCGCGGGTTCGCCGTTGAACTGCACCGGCGTGCTCACGAGCGTGAACGGATGGCCGTCCTTCGACTGCACCTCCTGGAGGTAGCCGTTGGCGAGGGTTTGCGGGTCGTCCGCCACGTCGACGGTGTCGAGCACCGGCGACCACTGGCCGCGCATCCCGTAGAGCTGTCGCTTCCACTCTTCGAGGGTCTTGCCCTTGATCGCGGCGGCGACGAGCTCCGCCGCTGCCGGCGCGTTCGCCATCAGCTTCTCCGCGGTGTCGAACCGCGCGTCGCCAACCAACTCGGGGATCCCAAGACGCTCACACGCTTCGGGCCAGTAGAAGAAACCCTGCAACATGGCCAGCGCGAGGAACTTCCCGTCCTTCGTCTGGTACGCACCGACGATCGGGTTGGTGACCTGGCCGGTCGTCCGGGTCATGAGCTCACCCCACGGCACTCCGGCCAACAACGACACCGAGATGCCCGCAGCCATGGCCCACATCCCCGTGGCCATGAGCGAGATGTCGACGACGTCGGCCTCGCCGGTGCGCTCGCGATGGAACAGCGCGGCCGAGATTCCACCGGCAATGGTCATCGCGCCGATGGTGTCGCCGTAGGCGGGCGCCGGCATCGGCGGGACGGTGTCGGAGTCGAGGGGCTTCAGGCTGAGCCCGCTCGTGCCGCGGTACCAGTACCCGAGGATGTCGTAGCCACCGGCATCGGCGTCGGGGCCGCGCGCGCCGTATCCCGAGCCCGACACGTAGATGATGTTCGGGTTGTGGGCGCGGATGTCGGCGACGTCGGTCTTCAACTTCGCGCGCACACCGGGCATCTTGTTGGTGAGGAACACGTCGGAGATCGCGGCGAGCTGGTACAGGATGTCGCGGCCTTCGTCCTGCGTGAGGTCGAGTGCGAGGCTGAGCTTGCCGCGGTTGCCGTGCTCGAGAATCGGTGACACCGGACCCGCGAAGATCGCCATGCCGGTGGCGGCGAGCCCGCGCGACGCGTCACCGCGAGTGATGTGCTCGATCTTGATGACCTCCGCACCCCAGTCGCTGAGGATGGCGGACGCCGCGGGGACGAAGGTGTGCTCCGCGACTTCGAGGATGCGGATTCCCTCCATCGGGCGGTGCGTGCTCATCGGGTGTTCCCTCCGGAAGTTGGACGGCGTTGAAGACCAGCCCGCAGGTTAGGTCCATCGCCGCCGTTGCGCCGATGGCAAGGTCATCCGGAGACGGGTCGCGCTCCGGAAGAGTGGCATGCCCGCGCATCGTGGTGACGAGCAGCCGCGCGCCGACGTCGGCGTGTTCGGTGGCTCCGGTTTGTACAGCTTCCTCGACGGTACGGAGCAGGTGACCGTCGAGACCGCGTGGGGCGATCCGTCGGCCCCCGTGAGCATCGGAGAGCTCGCCGGATTGCGGGTGGCGTTCCTTCCCCGTCATGGCGTCGGTCACCGTCTTCCGCCGCACCGGGTCGACTATCGCGCCAACGTCGCGGTGATGCGCGAGCTCGGCGTGCGCGCGTTGTTCGCGCCGTTCGCCGCCGGTTCGCTGCAAGCGCACCTTCATCCTGGCGACTTCGTCGTCGTCGACCAGCTCGTCGACCGCACGACCGGCCGGATCGACACGTTCCACGATCAATTTGTCGACGGTCCCCAGCACGTGTCGCTGGCTGATCCCTACGACGAGCGCCTCCGCGGTGTGCTGGTGGAGGCCGGTCGGGCCGAAGGGCTCACCGTGCACGAACGAGGCACCGTGACCGTGATCAACGGACCGCGCTTCTCGACGCGTGCCGAGTCGCAGTGGTTCACGCAGATGGGTTGGGATCTGGTGAACATGACGCAGTATCCGGAAGCGGCGCTGGCGCGCGAAGCCGGAATCGCGTTCGCGGGGCTCGCGCTCGTCACCGACTACGACGCCGGGCTCGCCAGTCGCCCCGACATCGCGCCGGTGAGCCAGGAGCACGTGTTCGAGCGGTTCGAAGCCAACGTGGAGCGACTGCGCGCGTTGTTGGGTCGCGCGATCAGCCGTCTCGCCCGGCCGTTGGACGAACCCACGACGCCACGATCCACAGCGTCACGAAGACCCAGACGATCGTCAGTGCGGTGAGCACCGCGCTCCCGTAGTCGAGCGGATGCACGGTCGGGTTGTCGGCGCGGCGCCCGTACCCGCGGAGTGCGGGCCACGCAACCGCGACCACGAGCGCGCTCCCGAGGATTCCGGCGCGTAGCGGCGTCTGCAGCTGGGGCCCGACGGCGCGGCCGACGACCCAGACCAACGCGAGCACCACTGGTGCGAGCACCAGATCGTGGAGCAGCAGGCCGCTGCCGAGCCAGCGCGCCACGTCGAGCGCGCGCGGAAACCCCGCCTCGCGGATCAGCTCGACCGCGCCGTACACCATCACCGGCGCGCCGAGCGCGAGCCCGATCCAGAAGCCGCGACCCGGGCCTTCGTCGTGGGGCGCGCTCACGACACCACCAGCCGAGTGACCCACTTCGTCTGCAGCACGCCGGGACGGTTGGGTCCGATCAGCCGGAGCGGGTACCCGTGGTCGAGGTGCAGCGGTTCCCCCTCGACCGCCAATGCGAGGAGGGTGTCGACGTCATGAGCCTGCGCGGGGTCGAGGTCGGACTCCTTGTACGAGCGCCGTTGCTGCAGCGAGTGCACGCGTACGCGGGCCTCTGCGGGCGCGCCGGCCATGGTGAGGAGATCGCGCACGCGCACGCCACGCCATTCACGTGACGCGCTCCACCCCTCCACACACGCGATGGGCAATACGGCTGAGTGCTGGGGGAGTGCGTGGAGATTGGCGAGCGACAGCTCGAGTGGATGGCGGACGTTCCCTTCGACGATCAGCCGGTACGCGGGATCCTGGGCTGCGCTCACGACGCCGGCGGCGACGGCGGAACGATTCACGGGGAATCCCTGCGGTCCGGTGTCGGGCCGACGGGGGGCGAGGAGTGCCAACTTGCGGAGCGGCCATACCGTCTGACCGACGGTGAACGCCGTCAACATCGCGGCGCCGCCACCGACGAGTAGGAGGAAGCCCCGTCGATCGACACTCGACGCCGCCGCGATCTCCGGGTCGGCGAGCGCGGGGCGCGAGATCGCGACGCGCGTCGTCGTGAGCTTGGCGCCTACATGCACCAAGAGCGCGCCGATCGTGATCCACGCGATCCAGTAGTGCGACGTGCGGAAGTTGAATGGCCACGGGTACCAGAGGTTGATGTTGGCCAGCCCGGTGAACACCATGAAGATCCCGCCGCCGATCAGCGGGATGAGGCTGATGCGTTCGAGCAGTGACGCGATGCCGGTGAACATCGGTCGGCGGAACAGCTTGGGGTAGACGACCCACAACTTGGCCAGGAGGATCGGGATGGTCGCGATTCCGGTCGCGACGTGGAGCCCTTGCGTGAAGCGGTAGAGGCCGGCGGGGCGCGCCGGCGGATCGAACCAGCTCGGCGGATTCTGCTGGAGGTGCGACCACAGGCCGGTGACAAAGCAGATCGAGAACGTCACGCCGAGGGCGATGCCCAGCCACGCGGCGGTGCGTTGGTCGTGCAGCCGGCTCGTGAAGCGCGGGCGTACCCGTGCTGCCGTCTCGGTCACGTGCGCACGTCGATGCGGACGAAGGAGCGGGCATCCGTGTCCCACCAGTCGACGACGTCGTAACCGACCGCGCGCGCGATCGCCGTGAGCCGGCTGCGCCCGACGGTGGTCCAGCGGAACCAAGGGCCTGCCGCGGCCGTCGACTCGGCCCGCACGAGCTCGATCCCATGATGCGTGTCGTGCGGCTCGATCTCCACGATGACCCGCCCGTCGTGGGTGAGGAGCTGTCGAAGGCGGAGCAGGAGCGCGGTCGGGTCGCCGCCGATGCCCACGTTGCCGTCGAGGAGCAGAGCGCTGCGCCAACGCCGAGGGCCGGGAACTCGGTCGAACACCGACCGTTCGAGGACGTTCACACCGCGACCGCGCGCGACGTCGAGCATCACCGGTGAGATGTCGATACCCAGAGCGAACACCCCTCGTTGCGCGAGCGCGACGAGATGACGTCCGGGCCCGCAGCCGACGTCGAGCGCGGGACCGACCGCATGGTCGAGCGCGCGCTGCTCGGCGGCTCCCGCCGCAGCGAACCAGCGGTGGGCGGGCAGATCGAGCACGCGGCCGTCGACGGCCCGGAGCCGCACCGGCGCGGCGTCGACGGTCCCGATGGTCGTGGTGGTCACGCCGAGACCTCGGCCACCGCACGGGCGAATTCCGAGTCGGGGATCTTGGCGGCGACCGCACGCGCGTCGGCGATGGTGTCGACGTCGCGCAGCATTTGGAGCTCGTGCACGCGCAGGCCGAGCTCGGCCAGTCGGGCGCGTTGACGCGCGCCCGTGTCGCGCGACGACATCGGCACGCCCCGGAACGCGTCGCGGCGACGGTGCCGGAAGCCGATGCTCCAGTACCCGCCGTCGGTCGCGGGTCCGAGCACCGCATCAGTGGACGAAGCGCCCAGATGATCGCACGCAAGATCGAGCAGGGAAGGCGTGAGCTGCGGGGTGTCCATGCCGACGACGAGGACGGGGCCGCCGACGGCGTCGACCGCGGCCGCGAGCCGCTCGCCGAGTCCGCCCCCGACCTGGGGAACCACGGTGAAGCCGGAGGGCAACCACGGCCCCGGCGCGCCGTCGAGCGCGACGACCCGGGCATCGCAGGCGGCGCGGCCCACGCTTGCAAGCGTGTCGGCGAGCGCAGCGGCGGCGATGCGCGCGGCGCCCTCCGGGCTGCAGGGTGGGCACAGGCGCGTCTTCACCCGGCCCGCGACCGGGGCCTTGGCGATCACCACGATGGTGGTCATCGCAGTGCCAACCGCATGTCGTGCACCGTGCGGACGCAGCCGCCGACGGTGCCGGTGACCTTCGAGCGACCGACTCGAGCGCGGTACGTCACCGGGATCTCCTCGATGCGCAAACCTGCGTCGGCGGCGCGCAACACCATCTCGAGTGGCCATCCGAAGCGGCGGTCGCGCAGATTGAGCGCGACGAGAGTGTCACGGCGCGCGGCGCGGAGCGGACCGAGGTCGGTGAGCACGACCCCGGACCGGCGACGCACGGCGCGCGCGAGGTACCGGTTGGCCACCTGGAGGTGCCACGGCCACGCTCCCGCTTCGGCGCGCCGAGCGCCGAGGACGAGATCAGCGCGGCCGTCGATGACCGCGTTGGCGACGCGGGGAAGATCGGCACCGTCGAGCGAACCGTCGCAGTCCATGAAGGCGACGATCTCGGCGGTCGCGGCCATCAGCCCGGCGTAGCAGGCCGCGCCGAAACCGCGCTGGGGTTCGTGCACGAGCCGCGCCCCGCCCTCGCGGGCGAGCTCGGCCGATCCGTCGGTGGAGCCGTTGTCGACGACGATGGCCGTCCACCCGGCGGGTATCGACGCGAGGACGGTGGGGAGTGCCGCCGCCTCGTTCAGAACCGGCAGGATCACGTCGGGCATCGGCCGGTCTACGGCGCGGTCGTGGCGCGTGGATGAACCGGATCGACGTTCGGCTCCGTACGGTGTTCGTGGACCAAACGCGGCGCGCCCCCTGGCCGTCGTGGCTGATGCTCGGCGGCGCGGTGGTGATCGTCCTCGCGGCCCGTCACACCGCGCAGGATCTGATCGCGCACGGCGCCGATCTTCGACTCGACTCTCCGCCGCTCCACGCGTCGCTCGACTGGCGCCCGAACTGGCGGCTGTTGCTCCCGATTGGCCTCGGTGTCGGCATCGTCATCGCCGGACCGAGGCTCGCGAGCCGCATGGCGTGGTCGGCCCTGCTCGTCGCCTCCACCGCGGTGGGCGCGGCGTGGGCCGTCGCGCTCGCGCTGCTCGACGGAGTCGACGGCGTCGTCGGTTCGGTGACCCACAACACCGAGTACTTCCTCGACGTCGTCAAGGTCGGCTCGGCCGGTTCGTTCCTGCGTGGCTTCGTCGCCCACATCACGAACTACCGCCTGCACGTCAAGGGCCACCCACCGGGGTTCCTGTTGCTGTTGTGGGGTCTCGACCAGCTCGGGCTCGGGTCGGTAGGTGTCGCGGCCGGGCTCGAGATCGCCGGAGGCGCGCTCGCGATCCCCGCGGTGCTCCTGGCGGTGCGCGAGGTCGCGGGGGAGCAATCGGCGCGCGCCGCAGCACCGTTCGTCGCAGTGGCACCAATCGCAATCTGGATCGCGACGAGTGCCGACGCGTTCTACGCCGGTGTGAGCGCGTGGGCGGTCGCGCTGGTGGTGCTCGCCATCGGTCGCGCCGGTCGGCGCGCGTTCGCGTACGCACTGGCAGGTGGCCTGCTCTTCGGAGTCACCGCGTTCCTGTCGTACGGTCTGGTGCTGCTCGCGATCATCCCGTTCACGGTTGCGTGGAAGCGCGGTCGATTCGCGCCGCTGTTCGTCGCAGCCGCGGCCGCGGCCGCGGTCTTTGCGGCGTTCGCGCTCGCGGGATTCTGGTGGTTCGACGGTCTTGCCGCGACGCGCGAGCGCTACTTCGCCGGTGTCGCGTCTCGGCGACCCTACCGAGAGTTCCTCCTCGTGAATGCGGCGTGCCTGGTGATCGCGCTGGGACCCGCGATCGTCGTGGCGCTGGGTCGGCTCCGTGATCGGCGGGTGTGGCTGCTCGTCGGCAGCGCGCTGGTCGCGATCGGCCTCGCGGCGTTGAGCGGCATGTCGAAAGGCGAGGTCGAACGGATCTGGCTGCCCTTCTCCATCTGGGTGTTGCCCGCCGCCGCGGTCCTCGGGCTCGGCCCTCGCCGCGCGCCGTGGCTCGCGTCGCAGATCGCGTTCACCATCTTCCTGCAGACCCTGGTGCGCAGCCCGTGGTGATCCTCGTGACCGGCGGTGCCGGATTCGTGGGATCGTTCGTGGTCGAGGCGCTGCTCGACGAGGGGCACGAGGTGCGCGTGCTCGATCGCCTTCACCCCGGCGCGCACGACGGCATTCCCGACGGCCTTGACCCGCGCGCCGAGTGGCGATGGGGTGACGTGGCCGACGCCGAAGTCGTCGCCGGCGCGGTCGACGGCGTCGACGCGGTGTGTCATCAGGCGGCGATGGTCGGGCTCGGGGTCGACTTCACCGACGCACCGAGTTACGTCTACGACAACGATCTTGGCACGGCGCGGCTACTCGCCGCGCTCCACGCTCGACGATTCGACGGCCGACTCGTCGTTGCGAGCAGCATGGTCGTCTACGGCGAAGGTGCGTACGCGTGCGACGCACACGGGCCGGTGCGGCCCGTGCCCCGTTGCCGGGACGATCTCGACGCTGGTCGTTTCGAACCGGGCTGTCCTCACTGCGACCGCGCCCTCGACCCGTTGGCAATCACCGAATCGTTCCCACCCGATCCGCGCAATGTGTACGCGGCCACCAAATTGCACCAGGAGCATTTGTGCTCCGCGTACGGTCGGGAGCACGATGCGACGGTGGTCGCGTTGCGATACCACAACGTGTACGGCCCGCGCATGCCCCGCGATACCCCGTACGCAGGCGTGGCCAGCATCTTCCGGAGCGCGCTCGCCGCCGGCCGTGCACCACAGGTGTTCGAAGACGGTCGACAGCTGCGCGACTTCGTGCACGTGCGCGACGTGGCGCAGGCCAATGTGCTCGCACTCACGGCGTCGGGGGTCGGCTCGGGTGCGTACAACGTCGCCTCCGGTGAGCGACACACGATCCTGGAGATGGCCCGGGTCATCGCCTCGGCGTCGGCAGGGCCTTCGGTCGAGCCGGTGGTCGTACCCCGGTACCGGCTGGGCGATGTGCGCCACGTGTTCGGGGCACCCGACGCCGCCCGGCGCGAGCTGGGCTTTGTCGCCGCGGTGGCCTTCGCTGACGGGATGCGCGAGTTTGCCACCGACGGGTTGCGGCATCCGGTGGGGCGCCTGGCTCCGTATCCTGGGATGTGATGGAACGCGACGAGCTGCGCGATGCGAGCGACGCCGCGCTGGTCGTCGCCATCGCCCGGTTTCGCGAAGAGGCCCTCGCCGAGGTCTACCGCCGTTACGGCGATGGCGCGTTCGGTCTCGCCGTCCGCGTGCTCCGCGACCACGCGCTGGCCGAGGAGATCGTGCAGGAGGTCTTCCTCAGGCTCTGGAACGATCCCGAGAAGTTCGACCCCGGTCGCGGTTCGCTCCGCTCGTACGTGATGGCCACCGTCCACAGTCGCGCCATCGACGTCGTGCGGGCGGAGACGTCGCGGCGGGCCCGTGAGGAACGGCACGAGCGCATGCGCCCCGAGCCGGAGTACGACCTCGAACGCGAGATCGTCGATCTCACGGTGGCCGAGCAGGTGCGCGTCGCGCTCGAGGGCTTGTCCGACGATGAACGGCGGGCCATCGAGCTCGCCTATCTCGGCGGTCACACCTACCGTGAAGTGGCGGTGCTGTTGGAGCAACCGGAGGGCACGGTCAAGAGCCGCATTCGGGTCGGGTTGCGTCGTCTGCGCGACTCGCTCGTCGAGTCAGGGATCACATCGGCATGGACCGAGAGCTGACCCGCGCCGAGCTCGACGAGCTCCTCCCACTGTTCGCGCTCGACGCGCTCGATGGTGAAGAGCGCGAGCAGGTGACCCGTTACGTCAACCGTGACGACGCGGCACGCGCCGAGGTGTTGTCGTTGCGCGAGGCGGCGTCGGTCCTGCCTGCGGCCGACGTGCACGCACCTGCGTCGCTGTGGGCGACGATCGAGACGTCGCTCGGCACGACGGATCCGCCTGAGGTACTCACGCTCGAAGCGCCGCCGCTGCGGGCGCTCCCGACACCGCCGGCTGCTCGGGCGCGTCGTCCGCGACGAATCCTCGCGCTGATCGCGGCCGCCGCGGTCGTTGCGATCGCGGTGCTGGGTATTCAGGTGATCCGTCAACAAGCTCGTATCGACGATCTCGCGGCGGAGATGCACCGCGACCCGATGCACGAACAGGCAATGGCGGCGCTCGGATCCAAGGATGCGCACGTGACGCAGTTGGCGGCTGCCACCGGCGCGGCGCGCGCCGAAATCGTGATGACGGCCGACGGCACCGGCTATCTCATGGACCACAACCTGCCGAAGCTGAATTCCGACAGCACGTATCAGCTCTGGGCCAAGGTCGGCGATCCGACGGCGCCGCGGATGGTGTCGCTTGGTGTGCTCGGTGATGACCCGGGCATCGTTGCCTTCCGGCTGGCTGCCGATCCGACGCTGTTCGAGATCACGAAGGAACCGGCGTCGGGCAGCGCAATCCCGGGAGCGTCGGTCGTGATCCGCGGCGTCGTCGCCTGAGCTCCTCGAATGCGCTACATCGCGGTCGAGGAGTCGTGGCCCATGGCTTCGGGTCCCTGGACGAAGTCGCGGATCATCGCGTGCACGGTGTACGAAGCAACGAGCCGGCCGGCTTCGGTGAAGATGTGGCCCTCACCCTGCACGAGCCCTCGCCCGGCGTGGATCGCGGGGTTGGAGTAGAGCAGCCACTGCGTCACGTCGACGTCGTCGTGGAACGCCATGGTCACGGCCATGATCCCGGTCGACAGCGTGACGTGCGCCTGAGCCTCGCCGAAGCCGGGATGGGGGAGCATCGCCGCGGCGATGGTCCAGTGCGTGGTCGGCTGCGCCATCAGCGCGGCGTGGAGGTACGGCTCCGCGGGCGCGTCGCGGAACCGGATCCACGTGTGGAGTTCGGGCGGGCCGATGTGGTCAGGATCGGGCCGGTAGTCGCCATTGACGATGCGCAGCTCGCGACCGGTGACCCTCATGTCGTACGGCTCCGAATCGCCCGGTCCGGCGACGTTTGGCATCGCGATGCTGCCGTCGATCACGTCGGGCGCGCCCGCGTCGAGAAGGAAGAGCCCGACACTGCGCAGTTTGTCGTCTTGGTCGATGCGCACCTCGACGGTGGAGAAGGTCCGGCCCTCGCGCAACACGTCGACGGTCACATCGAGCGGGGTGTCGAAGGCGGCGGACTTCGGGAAGTACATGGATGCCTGCGTGACGCGTTGGCGCGGGAGGGTCTTCGACGCGGCGACGATGCCCTGCGCCAGCATCTGGCCGCCCTCGACGACGTTGCGCGTGGTGTCGCGGTACGGCGCGCCGACGAAGCGACCGTCGCCCGCGGGCGCGACGTCGATGAGTGCAAGGAGGTCGGCGGCATCGCCCCATGCAGGGAACCGATTGTTGACGACCCACGACGGATCGTCGCCGGGCCAGTGATCCTCGAGCTCGATGCGCACGCGCTCCTGGTAGAAGGCGACGTGACCTTCGATGCCGCCGACTTCATCGAAGGGTGTCGTGTACGTCCACACGATGTCGTTCTCTACCGGATCCACTGCAGTGAGCGACCAGTACGTCGCCGCGCCCTTGAACGGGCAGATCGTGAAGTTGAGCGATGGCGTGAAGTGCTCCCAGTTGACGTCTTCGACGGGGAAGTAGAGGCGGTCGACGTGGCGGGTCTCTTCGAGCCGGATCGCGTTCCGGCTCTCGGCGAGGAGCAGGTCGCCGAACCAGGCGCGGGCGAGCGTGCCGTCGCGCACCAGGTTGATCTCGTAGTCGGGGTACTTGGGCCACGCCGATTCGATCTCGATCATGGGGCCATCATCACCGCAGTCTTTCACTCCGGTCCAGACCGAGCTCGGCGAGCAGGTCGACCAGGGCCTGGGCCCGCTCGCGGTCGACCGGCAGGCGGGGTGGGCGCGGCCACCCGCCGGGTGCCCCCAGCATGTGCAACGCGGCCTTGGCGCCGACGATCCCGCCGAGCGCCTGCGTGGCCTCGAACACCCGCATGATTCGTTGGTGCGTCTGGGCCGCGCCGTCGTGGTTCCCCGCATCGACGCGTTCGATCAGCTCGACACAGAGGCGCGGCACGAGGTTGCCCTCCGACGAGAGATAGCCCTGCGCGCCGAGCGCCATCGCGCCGAGCGCGTGCATCGGACCGCCGACGTGCAGGTCGATGCGACCGGCGACCGCTTCGAGGACCTCGGACACGTACACGAGGTCGCGGTGGGTGACGTTGACGCCGACGACGTTCGGGTATTGACGGATGAGCTCGCCGATGACCGCGGGCTCGTAGTGATAGCCGACCGACTGGTGGGTCGAGATCACGAGATTGCCCGGCGCGCGCTCGAGCACGGTCCGCAGGTACGTGCGCAACTCGTCGGCGGTTGGGAGGTAACCGTGACCGAGATCGAGGGAGTAGATCTGCGTCGCGTCGAGTCCCGCGGCGAACGCGTCCTCCGCCAGCACGACGACCTCGGCCGCGGTGCGGGGTTCGACCCCCATGGCCCGGACAGGGACGCGGCCACCGAGCACCTCGGCGCCGATCTCGAAGATCCGGCGACGCTCGTCGCGCGTGAGCGTGTAGCCCTCACCGCTCCCGCTCCCCGCGAGGTAGACGCCGATTCCCGACTCGCCGAGGCGTTGCAGATGGGCCCGCAGCTCGGTCACGTCGAGGGCGCCCGCCTCGGTGAACGGCGTGAGGCTGATGACGAAGGTGCTGCGGGGCCGCGGCGCGCTCGTCCGGTCACCCCCTGGGGTCATCAGGCTCTCCGTCACGTTGCTGGACCCTAGGGTCCATTTGGACCGACGGGGCGCAGAAGCGCGTGTCGTCGCTCGCTTCTAGGATCCGGAGCGCATGACCGAGCGCGTGCCCGACGCATACCGGCTGATCTCGGCCGACAGCCACGTCAACGAGCCACCGGATCTCTGGCTCGCGCGCGTGCCGGCGAAGTACCGCGACCGTGCCCCCCGCATCGAGCGGTTCGAGGAGGGTGACGCGTGGGTGCTCGAGGGTGTCGACGATCCGATCACCTTCGGGATGAACGCGTGCGCCGGCCTCGAACCCGAACAGATGCGCGGGTGGATGCGCTTCGACGACATCCGGCGCGGTGGCCACGACCCCGCGGCGCGCCTCGATGAGCTCGACCGCGACGGCGTCGACGCCGAGGTCCTCTACCCGACGCCCCGTCTGAACCAGGCCATCGTCGCCAATCACGACGTCGACTACCACGAGACGATGGTGCGCGCGTACAACGACTGGCTGTCGGAGTACGTCGAGTACGCGCCGGAACGCCTCGGTGGGCTGGCGGTGATCCCCAACCGGGGGATCGACGGCGCGCTCGCCGAGATCGACCGCGTCGCCGACCGCCCCGGCATCCGCGGCTTCGTGATGGGCTGCTACCCGAACGGAACGCTCGCGCCCGCGCCCGACGACGACAAGGTGTTCGGTCGCATCGAGGAGCTCGGCTGTCCGCTGAGCATCCACGTCTCGCTCACCGACACGATGCCGACGGCCCACCGCGTCGCGCTCCCGGGCTGGGGGCGCATCTTCGACATCCCCAACCGGATGTTGGATCTGATCTTCGCGGGCGTGTTCGACCGCTTTCCGAACCTGCAGATGGTCGCGGCCGAAGTCGATTGCGGATGGCTGCCCTACGTGAAGGAACAGATCGACAACAATTTCCTGCGGCTCGCGCCCGGCAGCAGCTTCCCGATCCGGCAACGTCCGAGCGAATACATCGAGCGCCACTTCCACTTCGGGTTCATGACCGACCCGGTCGGTCTCCGCCTGCGCGACGCCATCGGAGTGGAGCGGATGTTGTGGTCGTCGGACTATCCGCACATCTCGTCGGATTGGCCGCACTCTTGGCGCAGCATTCAGACGGCGTTCTCGGGCGTGCCCGCGGCGGATCGGCAGCTGATCCTCGCCGGCAACGCGCAGCGCCTCTACGGCTTCGGGCGCGACTGATCGCCGTGGGCACGCGCGACGACTTCGCCGGGGTGATCGGGCGCGACTGGCGTGACTCCACGCCCGCGTGGCCCGAGCGTGCCGAGGCGCCCGCTGGTGCACCGAACGTCGTTTACGTCGTGCTCGACGACGTCGGCTTCGCGCAGCTCGGGTGTTACGGGTCGATCATCGACACGCCCAACATCGACGCGCTCGCGGCGTCGGGTGTCCGCCTCGCCAACTTCCACACCGCGGCGCTGTGCTCGCCGACCCGCTCGTGCCTGCTCACCGGGCGCAACCATCACTCGAACGGCATGGGCCGCGTCGCTGACCTCGCGATGGGTTTCCCGGGGTACGACGGCGAGATCCCCCGCGAGAACGGCTTCCTCTCCGAGATCCTGCGCGCCGCGGGGTACTCCACCTACGCGGTCGGGAAGTGGCACCTCACCCCCGACGACGAGACCCACATGGCCGCCGATCGCGGCAGCTGGCCGCTCGGCCGCGGCTTCGACCGTTGGTACGGCTTCCACGGCGGCGAGACGCACCAGTTCGTGCCGACGCTCTACTGCGACAACCACTCGGTGCAACCACCCCGCTCGGTGGCCGAGGGCTACCACCTCACCGAAGACCTGGTCGATCACGCCATCGAGTACCTCAGCGACCTGCGCAACGTCGACGGTGAGCAACCGTTCTTCCTCTACTTCTGCACCGGCGCGTGCCACTCTCCGCACCACGCGCCCGCCGAATGGATCGCGAAGTACCGCGGCGCGTTCGACGACGGGTGGGATGCGCTGCGCGAACGCGTGCTCGAACGTCAGATCGCGAACGGCATCGTGGCGCGGGGCACCGAGTTGTCGCCGCGACCGTCGTGGGTGCCGGCGTGGGACGAGTTGGAACCGGAAGACCGGGCGGTGGCGGCACGCTTCATGGAGTGCTTCGCCGGCTTCCTGTCGCACACCGACGCCCAGATCGGCCGTCTCCTCGCGTACCTCGACGAGAGTGGAGACGCCGACAACACCATCGTGGTCCTCGTCTCCGACAACGGTGCCAGCGCGGAGGGCGGCCCGACCGGTTCCATCAACGACGTGCGTCTCGTCAACCAGGACCCCGCCGGTCGTCACGAGATGCGGGCGCGCATCGACGACCTGGGCGGCCCGTCGCTGCACAACAACTACCCGTGGGGCTGGACCATGGCCGGCAACACGCCGTTCAAGCGGTGGAAGCGCGAAGTGCACGAAGGAGGCGTCGCCGACCCGTGCATCGTCCGCTGGCCGGCGCGGTACGGAGGAGAGGCCGGCGGGATCCGCCACCAGTTCGCGCACGCGATCGACGTGCTCCCGACGGTGCTCGAGCTCGTCGGTCTCGACGCGCCGACCACGATCCGGGCCCAGCCGCAGAGCCCGGTCCAGGGCACGAGCTTCGCCTACCTGCTGCCCGCGCCGGGTGCCGATGCCCCCGAGCGCCACCCGACCCAGCACTTCGAGATGTTCGGTTCGCGCGCGCTGTACCACGACGGCTGGAAGGCGGTGACGTTCAAGCCGCTCGGTCCGCGCGGTGAAGGACCGAACACGTTCGACGGTTCCTTCGACGACGACGTGTGGGAGCTCTACCGCGTGGCCGACGACCCGTCCGAGATCCACGATCTCGCGGGCGACGAACCGGAACGGCTCGCGCGGATGGTGGAACTCTGGTGGGAGGAGGCGGCGCGCTACGACGTGCTGCCACTCGACAACCGGATCATGCACACGATCCTCAACCCGCGCCCGAATCGCGTGCTCGACCGCACGCGTTACCGATACCTCCCGCACGGCGCACCAGTTCCCGAGTCGGTGGCCGTCGACGTCCGCAATCGCGCTCACGAGATCACCGCGTCGGTCTCGGTGGCCGCCGACGCGTCTCCCGAGGGCGTGTTGCTGGCGATGGGGTGCGTGCTCGGCGGCTGGTCGCTGCACGCGCTCGACGGCCGGCTGCGCTACGTGCACAACCTCTACGGCAA
>Ga0075026_100000294_pt1 | contig 19419 bp, 18 predicted proteins | sample Str012_2_FD_71392 | JGI IMG/M metagenome (GOLD analysis project Ga0075026, IMG submission 71392) | Freshwater sediment microbial communities in response to fracking from Pennsylvania, USA - Straight Creek_MetaG_SC_2012 | ecosystem: Environmental > Aquatic > Freshwater > Creek > Sediment... | reverse complement strand
GGGTCGACGCCCTGCTCGCGTTCGCCGACGGCGACCCCGACGAGGTGTTGACCACGCTGCTGCCCCGTGCCGGGATCGTGACCCGACGCGTCGTCGCCATCAACGCGGTGCTCGCGGGCTGCCCTCCGGCCACGTTCCCGGTCGTCCTCACCGCGGTGCGCGCACTGGCGCGACCGGAGGTGAACCTGCGTGGCGTCAACGCGACCACACACCTGGTCGCACCACTCGTGCTCGTGCACGGTGAGATCGCGTCGACCGCGGGCTTTCACTCGGGCGTCGGTGCGTTCGGCCCCGGCAACCGCGCCAACGCGACCGTCGGGCGCGCGGTGCGCCTCGTGTTGCTGCACGTTGCCGGCGCCCGACCGGGGTCGGGCGACGCCGCGACCCACGGGCAACCGGCGAAGTACACGTTCTGCGCCGCGGAGAATCTCGACGCGTCACCGTGGGAGGGTTACGCAGTCAGCCGCGGGATCGACGCGCCGAGTGCGGTGACCGTGCACTGCGGCGAAGGACCACACAACGTGCACGACATGGAGAAGGACGGCGATCCGCAACTGATCCTCGACAAGATCGCGTCGGCGATGACGTCGCTCGGCATGAACAACGCGCCGATCAGCCAGGGCGAGTTCTTCGTGATCCTCGGACCCGAACACGCGTACAGCCTCGCGAGCAACGGCTTCTCGCGCGACGACGTTGCGCTCTACCTCTACGATCGCGCCCGCCTCCCCGCCGCGGTGTTCCGCCGCCACTTCGAGGAGCTCGCGTGGACCGAATGGATGAAGGCGGTGCCCGATGACCACCCGCTCCCGATGACCGGTGAACCGGGCAACATCCGGGTCGTGGTCGCCGGCGGGCCCGGGAAGCACACGTTGCTCGTCCCCTCCTGGGGAATGACCCGCAGCGTCACGATGCCGGTGGAGGGCTGACCATGGGCGTCACGATCTATCTCCCCGACAGCGAACCGGGGCCCGAGCTCGCGCAGCTCGCGCCTTCACCGTCGGCGTTGGCCGGCCTCCGAATCGCGGTGCTCGACAACGGGAAGCCGAATGCCGCGCTGGTGATGACACGCGCCGCGGAGACGCTGGCCGCACGCACCGGCGCGAGGGTGTCGCTCGTGACGAAGAAGGGGCCGCAGGGGCGTTCCGCGAACGCGGCGATCCCGTGCGCACCCGACATCTTCGAGCGCGTCGTCGCGCAAGCAGACCTCGTGATCACCGGCTCCGCAGACTGCGGGAGCTGCACCGCGTACAGCGTCTACGACGCCATCGAGTTGGAGAAAACCGGTCGCCCGTGCGTGGTGGTCACGACCACGCAGTTCGCGCCGATCGCCGCGACGATGGCGGCCAACTTCGGGCTCGCCAGCGCGCGCACCCTGGTGCTCGACCACCCCATCGGCGGTACACCGGCCGCAACGCTGCACGCGTGGGCCGATGCCGCAGCCGACCGGCTCGTGGAGCTGTTCACGAACCCGGCGTGACGGGGTCCCGCCACTTGGCGAACGCTCGCATCCGCGACGATTGACTGCCGATCGCGAGCAGCACGCCTTCGGGTGACCACAAGTAGACGGTGCCGTGCCCGTACCCACCGGCACCGAGCTCAGGCCGGCACTCGAGCAGCACCCAATCGTGCTGCGCGCGCGGCCCGACGCGCAGCGAGTTGTCCAGGCTCGCGCCCGCGCCCTCGAAGCCCGCGAGCCGCCCGAGCGTCAGCGGAAGATGATCGGCGACGAGTGCGAGCATCGCCGGCAGCGTCGTGCAGTGGCCCGGCGTCCGCGCCCAGATCAACAGCTGGGGCGGTCGCGCGGCTCCCACCTCGCCGGCGGCGCGGATGTCGGTGACGGTCCTGTACCCGCGCTCCTCGAGTTCGGCGGGGGCCAGCAACGGTGGACACTCCTCCGGCGCCGGTGCGTCGGGCGCGGCGAGGTACGTCGGCTCGAAGGGGTCGAGGCCCTCGGTACCGGTCGCGCCGATCGCAGTGAACATGGGGCCGTCGGAGGTCGCGCCTCGGACCAACACCTGCGACGTGCGACCACCACGCGCCAACTCCTCGACCACGACCTCGATGCGGGCACCGTGCGGCGCCGACGCCACGAACTGCGTGGTCGCCCAGACGATGCGACGTTCGGTGGCGGTCTCCATCGCGGTGATGGCGACCCCGAGCATCGCGCCGCCGTAGAGACGACCGTCGGGCGTCCGGACGCGTTCGGCAACCGGGAGAATGCCGGCGCGGGCACCGTCGCCCATCTCGAGCCCGAAGAATGCACGCTCGGCGGCTCGGGCCGCGGCGTCGGACGCAACCGGTTCCACCAAGGCCCGGCATCGTATTCTCTCCGCATGCCGTTCTGGACCGACCAGGTCGTCCCCCGCATGACCGACAAGATGCTCGGGACGCGCGACGTGATGAAGCACCGTCACCTCGCGGTCGACGGGCTTCACGGCGACGTGGTCGAGATCGGGTTCGGTTCCGGGCTCAACGTGCCGCTCTACCCGCCCGCGGTCAAGGCGGTGTATGCGGTCGATCCGTCAGACGTCGGTCGCCGGCTCTCGGCCGGGCGCGTCGCTGCATCGCCCGTACCCGTCGAGTTCGTCGGCCTGAACGGCGAAGAGCTCCCGCTCGACGACTCGTCGGTCGACGCCGCGTTGAGCACGTTCACGCTGTGCACGATCCCCGACGCCGCGCGGGCAGTGCGCGAGGTGCACCGAGTGTTGCGCGCCGGTGGCACGTTTCACTTCCTGGAACACGGCTTGTGCCCCGACCCCGGCGTCGCGCGCTGGCAACACCGCCTCAACGGTGTGCAGCAACGCGTCGCCGGAGGGTGCACCCTCGATCGGCCGATCGAGGGGCTGGTGCGCGATGCCGGTTTCGACATCACGCACCTGCACCACGACCAGCTCGCGGGCCCGGCGTTCATGCGACCTTGGGCGTACCTCTACGAAGGGGTCGCCACGAAAGTCGCACCGGATTAGGGCTGCAGCACCGCTTCGATCTCGAGCGTGATCTCGATCTTGTTGCCCAGTCCGACGCCGCCGGCCTCGAGCGCCATGTTGAAGCTCACTCCGAAGTCGCGCCGGTCGATCTCGCCGGTAGCGGTGAATCCGGCGCGGCTGTCGCCGAAGGGTGTCGTCGGTTGGAAGCCGTGCACCTCGAGGTGGAGGGGTACTTCACGGGTGACGCCGCGCAGCGTGAGCTCGCCGTCGATCACGAAGTCGTCGCCGTCGGCGCGCACGCCGGTCGAGCGGTAGGTCAACTCCGGGTACTGCTCGACGTCGAAGAAGTCGGGCGAGCGCAGGTGACCGTCGCGATCCGCGTTGCCGGTGTCGATCGACGACAGGGCAACCGTGGCCTCGACGCTCGAGTCAAGGGGGTTCTCGCCGGTCACGAAGGTGCCGGCGAAGGCGGTGAAGCGGCCCTTCACCTTGCTGACCATGAGGTGGCGCACGCTGAAGCCGACCTCCGAGTGGGTGGGGTCGATGGCCCAGGTGCCGGGGATGTACCCGTTCACGGTGGTGGGGGTCTGGACTGCGGTCATGGTGGGCTCCTCGTGTCGGGTCCGGTCAAGGGATTCTTTGTGACCTCAACTGTTGAATACTCTACTACATGATGATTGAGATGTCAACTACTTGGCGAGGGCGAGATGGGTAAAGTCCCGGCCATGGGGGACGGGGTGCGGTGGCTCGACGCCGACGAACGCCGGATCTGGCTCGGATGGGTGTTCACCAGCCGTCTGCTCCGGGAGGAGATCGAGCGCGATCTCCAGCGCGACGCGGACCTGTCGTTCGGCTACTACGAGATCCTGGTGATGCTCTCGGAGGCGCCGGGCCGGGCGCGGCGCATGAGCGAGCTGGCCGATGCAACCCAGTCATCGCGCAGCCGGCTGTCGCACGCCGTGGCGCGGCTCGAGGAGCTGGGGTGGGTGCGCCGGGAGCCGTGCGCCGAGGATCGACGCGGGGCGCTGGCCGTCCTCACCGACGAAGGGTTCGCCGCGCTCGAGGCGGCGGCGCCGATGCACGTGGAGAGCGTGCGCCGACACCTGTTCGATCTCCTCTCCCCCGCGCAGATTGCAAACCTCCGGGAGATCCAGAACGTGTTCCTCGACCACCTCCTGCCCCTCGCGAACGCGCGCGGCGACACCCGTTCGAAATTGCTGGAGGAAGCGCGTGCCCAACTCGAGGGGTGATCCGGCCGCCACCGTTGTCCTCGTGCACGGTGCCTGGCACGGCGCGTGGTGCTTCGACCGCGTTCTTGTGTTGCTGCGCGATGCCGGCGTGCGCGCGATCGCCGTCGATCTGGCGCGCACCGGTTTCGTCGACGACGTTGCCGCGGTCACTGCCGCACTCGACACGGTCGACGGCGAGGCAGTCTTGCTGGGTCACTCGTACGGTGGCGCGGTCATCACCGACGCGGGCGCGCACCCGTCGGTGCGCCACCTCGTGTTCCTGTGCGCGTTCGCGCTGGACGATGGCGAATCGTGCATCAGCGCGGCTACGGGCGCACCGGGCGTCGACGCCATCTCGCACGAAGGTCGACCGAATCTCGGAGATGCGATGGTGCAGCACGACGACGGCACGTGCACCTTGTCGCGCGACGGCGCGCGGGAGTGCCTCTACGCCGACGTCGACGACGCCACGTTCGAATGGGCCTCCTCGCGGCTCACACCGCAGTTGAACAAGTCATTGGCCGCGGTTCCGGCCGCGATCGCCTGGCGCACCACGCCGTCGACCTACGTCGTGTGCACCGACGACCAGGGTGTGCATCCCGATCTCCAGCGGATCATGGCCCGGCGCTGCACCGAGACCCTGGAGTGGCCGGTCGGGCACTCACCGTTCGCCAACCGCCCCGAACTCGTCGCCGACCTCCTGGTTGACCTCGCCCGTCGGTCAGGTTGAGGCCCGCGGTGCGATTCCGGCCCGGGAGCATGCTGCCGTACTGCATCGTCGCCGGGAGCATGTCGCTCGGCTACGGATCGATCTACACCCTGCTCGCCGATCTGCGCGACCGGTACGGCTTCAGCGAGGCCCAACTGGGCCTGATCGTGGCGGCGGGCTTCCTCGCGGGCTTCGCGGCGCAGCTCAGCCTGGCGCGCCTGGCCGACCGCGGGTACGCGCCGATGCTGGTTCGCGGCGGCGTGCTGCTGGCGATGGGAGCGATGCTCGGCAGCGCGCTCGCCACCCAGTTCTGGGCGTTCCTGGTCGCGCGCCTGCTCTTGGGCTTGGGAAGTGGTGCGGTCGGCCCCGCGATCCGGCGCGTCGTGATCACGCGCGATCCGAGTGCGGTGGGTGCCAATCTCGGTCGCCTCGCGTCGTTCGACGTCGCCGGTTTTCTGCTCGGTCCGTTGGTGGCGGCGGTCGTCGCGCAACTCTTCGGCATCCGCGCGCCGTTCATCTTCCTCGCGTTCGTGTTCGTCGGTGTGTTCTTCGTCGCGTGGCGTCTCGACCTCACTGCGGGCGTCGATGGCGCGCGCCATCCCCACGCGTTGCGCAGCCTCCTCGTGCGCCCCGCGATCCAGGCCACGCTCGCCGCATGCGTGGCCTTCTACGTGACCGTCGGCATGTTCGAAGCGATCTGGGCCGTGTTGCTGCGCGATCACGGTGCCGAGACGTGGCTCATCGGGCTGACCCTGTCGCTGTTCACGCTCCCGATGGTCTTCCTCGCGCCGATCGGCGGTCGGCAGGCGCAAGCCCGCGGGCCGTTGCGGGTCGTGTCGGTCAGCCTCACCATCGCGATCGTCTGCACGTTCTCGTACGGTGTGTTGCCCAGCCTCTGGATGTTGCTGGCGGTCTCGCTCCTGCACGCGGTCGCCGACTCGTTCACCATGCCCGCGAACCAGGTGGCCGCCGCGCTCGGGAGTCCCCCCGAACACTTCTCCGCCGCGCAGGGCCTCCTCGGTGCCACCGGCCTCGCCGCCGCCGGACTCACGGGTCTCGTCGCCGGCTTCGTCTACGAGGAGGCCGGGCGCATCGCGGTGTGCACCGGCACCGCGCTGATCATGGCGGTGTTCCTCGCCGTTGCCATCACGCTCGGACGACGCGAGCTCGCCGACACCCCCGAGATGCTCGGCACCGACGGCGCGCTCGCGCCCGAAGTCGTCGGTCGCGGCGTTCCCGACCTGCCCTGAGGCGCGAGCCCGCGCTCAGACCGGCGCGCTCAGACCGGCGCGCTGAGCGCGGCAGCGAGGGCGGGTACCTCGGCCAGGCAGCGGAGCATGTCGTTGAGGTGCGTGCAGGCCTGGAGCTCCATGAGCGTGGTCTGGACTTCGGCGCGGAACGTCTGCACCGGTCGGCCGAGCAGCAGCACCACGTGCTCGGGGGCCCACTGGCACTCGGGGAATGGCAGCACGTGCGGACGCGCCGCCACTGCGGCGAGCGTGAGCGATTCGGCGTCGACGCGCGCCGACACCGTGTACTCGTGGAGCGCCATCTCGGTACCGTCGGGTTCCCATGAGCTGTCGCGGAAGAACGCGTCGACCACGAGCTCGTCACCGTCGGGGATCACGTCGACGCGCCGCTGGCGGCGCATACACACGACGGGCCGCTCGGGAAACTCGTGCCACGCGAGGGGATCGCCGTCGATCACGAGCGCACCCGCGCGCCGCATGGCGTGCCCGCCGTGGCTCCCCGAGGCGAACGCGACGTGGGCGCTGCCGCCGGGTCGGAGCCCCGAACAGATGATGCGACCCTTGCGCACGCCGATGTCGGTCGGGCGTTCACGTGGCGGCGCGTCGGGCGGGCGGTGGCGCATCCAGGCGAACCCCGCGATGAGGCTGGTGCCCGCCATGTCGTCGAGCAGCAGGTGCAGGGGTGTCGCGGCCTCGCGCTCGCCCGGCAGTACCTGGTCGATGGCGGTACGCAGGTAGGCCCCGCCCTGCGTGCCCACCAGCCCGGCGACGGCGGGACGCTCGGGCACCGTCTCGATCGCGTCGACGCGCCGGTCGTCGCCGATGGTGGCGAACAGCTCGCCGCGCGCGACAACGAACGCGTCGCGACCGTCGAGCGGCGTCACGAGGTCACGAGCCCGTCCGACGAGGTGGAGCGGCGTGCCGAACCCGCCCGGCCACACCATGTCGATCGACGACGTGCGGCGCACCGAGCCGGGCACGCGCGCCGGCGTACCGGTCTGGGAATCGTCGAGCGGTTCGGGCAACGGGCGGGGCTCGGTCACCGGGATCTCGGCCATCGGGCGAGTCTACCGAGAACGCGGTTTTCGGCTTCCGGGTCTCCGCGCGTTCCGCGAGGCTCCCGGCTACGAGACCGCCGGGGCCGGTTCGGCATCTGGAGTCTGGAGCACGCCGTCGACGATGCGGAGCGTGCGATCAGTGAAGCGGGTGATCCGGGTGTCGTGGGTGACCACGATGGCGGCGGTCCCGCGCGACTTCATCTCGCTGCGGATCAGCTCCATCACTTGGGCGCCGAGCTCGGTGTCGAGCGCAGAGGTCGGCTCGTCGAACAGCACGAGCTCGGGTTCGTTCATGAGCGCGCGCCCGATCGCCACCCGTTGCCGCTGACCGCCCGACATCTCCGACGGGAGCTGCTTCGCACGCGTGCTGAGCCCGAGTTCCTCGAGTAACTGGTCGGCACGCGCTCGCGCCGGCGCGCCCGTCCGCGCGCCGATCTCGTCGACGACGAGCAGGTTCTCGCGGGCGGTCAGGAACGGCACGAGGTTCACCGATTGAAACACGAACCCCACGTGCTCGCGCCGAAAGTCGGTGAGCTCGCCCGGCGAAAAGCCCGAGATGTCGTGGCCGGCGACGACCACCGTGCCCTCGGTCGGTGACAGGATTCCGCCCGCGATCGAGCACAGCGTGGTCTTGCCCGACCCCGACGGGCCCACCAGCGCGACCATCTCGTCGCTCGCGATCTCGAGCGTGGCGTGATCGAGCGCCACCACTTCGTCGTCGCCGGTCGGATACACCTTGCGAACCGCGCGCATTTGCAGTGCGGCCGATGTTGCTTCGTTCACGACGACCTCCCGATCGCAGCGGCGGGATCGACTCTGAGCACCCTCCGCAGAGAGAAGGCGCTGCCGACGATCGCGGCCAACACCAGCGCCACGCTCGAGCTCACCAGGCGGCTCGGCTGCAACTGATACGGAATCGAACCTGGCGGCAGCGCGCGATCGAGCACGAACGCAAAGATCGATCCGACCGCGGCGGCGACGAGCGCGACAATTGTTGCCTGCGCGACGACCCCGCCGAACAGCGTGCGCGAGCGCGCACCGATGGCCTTCAACATGCCGTACATCCCGATTCGTTCGACGGTGAGGAGCGCGAAGAACAGCGCCACGACCACCGCCGCGATGACCAGCGTCACGCCGATGATCTGGTTGAACGTCGAGCGTTGCGCGCGCACACCGCCGATCGAATCGGCTGCCGCCGTGACCGACACGGTCTCGGTGGCGTCGTCGGTGGCGCGATCGATCGCTCGGGCCACCGAGCCGGTGTCGGCGCCGGCCGCGGTCTCGACGACGAGGGCCTGGAACACGCCGGGTCCGACGGCGGAGGCGGGCCGGTTGGCGTTCTGCACCGTGCGCCAGGTGGCCGGTGCCGCCCATAGCGAGCCGGCGCCCGAGTAGCTCGTGTCGTCGACGAAGCCGACGACCTTCACCTTCGAGCGGGCCGGTCCGAGCTGCAACACGTCGCCCCGCTCGACGCCGTCGCTCTCCAACGAGCGGTCGGCGAAGACCTCGCCCTCGGCCGGAGGCGACGGGACCCCGCGCGGTGGGAGCTGATAACCGAAGAGAGCGACGTCGGCGAGATCGCGCGGGCCGTTGCCAGGCACGCGCGCGGCAAGCTGGGTGACACCGAGACCGTGCACGCGGGCCACGCCGTCAACGTTCGCCACCTGGTCGCGCAGCTCGGGCGTGATCCGGCTGCGCGGCAACGACTTCTCCGCGGTCGATGAGAACACGACGAGGTCGCCGCGCTGCGCGATGATCGCGCCGGTCGCGCGTTGGATCAGGCCGTCGAGCAGACCCCCGAGCAACATCAGCAGCATCGCGATCAGGGTCAACAGCACCATCGCGGTCACGAAACGACCGGGACGTCGACGCATCTCGCGCAACGCGAGCCTCACACCGCACCTCCGGTCAACGCTGCGGCCGGCTCGATGCGCAGGACGCGCCGCGCCGAGAAGAACGCGCTGGCCACACCGAGCGCCAGGATGGCCAGACCCCAGCCGACGACGGCGGTCACGTCGAACTGCAAGGGAATCGAGCCGATGCGTTGGAACGACACCGGTACGTAAAGCAGCGTGCCCAATGCGACGCCCAGACCCACGACGACGAACACCTGCACGAACAGCGCGCCGACGAGCGTTTTCGACCGAGCGCCGATGGCCCGGAGGAGGGTGAGCGTTTGCGTCTTCTGCAGCGTGACGATGAGGAAGAACAGTCCGATGACCAACGGCACCACCAGGCCGTAGAGCAAGAAGATCACGAGGAACGACCGGCTCACCTGCGCCACGCCCGGTGACTTCGCGGCGGCGTCCGCCCGGGTGAGCGCTTCGAGGTCGGTGCTCGCGGCGTTGATCCGCCGCACCAACTCGTCGTTGCTCACTCCGGCGGCGGGCGCCACCCCGAGCGCGCTCGGGGGCGGCGTGCGGGCGTCGGGGTTGGCTGCGGTGATGGCCTGCTCCCACGTGGTGTAGGGAACGAACACCGTCGGTGAGGCTTGGAGGTTGCTGTCGCTCGCCTGGCCGACGATCCGGATCGGGTAGCCACCGGGTTCGACCCGCACGGTGTCGCCGATGCCGAACCCGTCGCCCGCGTCGGACTCGTTGGCCACGCCTTCACCGTCGGCGTTGGGGTAGCGCCCGGCGACCAACGCGTCGGGCGCGCCCAGCGCGCGATCCTCGTAGCCGATGACCGCGCTGCCCTGGATCCGACCGTCGGCCTTCACGCTGAAGGTGCTCTGCCCGATCCGACCCACCTGGCCGACGCCGTCGACGGCGCGGACCTTCGCTTCGAGCTCGGGTGAGATGGCGCTGGCCTGCAGCGTTCGGCTGGCATCGGTGCTGTAGACGAGGACGGGCGCGCTCTGCCGCTCGATCGCGCCGACGAACGACGTGATGAGCCCATTGCGCAGGGTCTGCTGGAACAGAATCAGGAACACGAGGAGCGCGATGGCACCGATCAGCAAGCCGAAACGCACTTTGGCGCGCATCATCTCGCGGAGCGCGATCACTGACGTGCACCGATCAGGCGGTCGATGGTCGCGAGCGCGGTGCGACCGTCGCGTCCGGTCCAGCCGTCGGCACCAAGTGCGCGTGCGGCGCGCCGGTTGGTGATGCCCGGGCCCCCCACGTAGCAGGGCGCGTCGACACCCGACGCGCGGAGCGCGGCAAAGGTTGCCATGAGGTCCGCGTCGCGATCCGTGCAGATCGCGCCGACCACGACCGCGCGCAGACGGGAAACCGACCGCGCCACTTCAACGAACGAGTCAGCTGGCGTATCGGCTCCCAAGTCGACCGGAGCGACGCCGCGTCCGCGGAGCAGATCGGCGAGCACCGCGCTCGCCAACCCGTGGCGATCCCCCGCCACACATCCGAGCACCACCGTTCCCCGCCCCGGACCGCGGCGCGCGAATCGCGGACCCAAGCGCGCGACGATCCGTTGGGCAGCGGCCGTCGCGACGTGTTCCTCGGCGATGCTGACCGATCCCCGCTCCCACCGGCGACCGATGGAACGAAGCGCCGGCGCGAGGAGGTCGAGATGCAACGCTTCGGGCTCACGACCGCCGACCAGCGCCTGCTCGACGACGCGCCAGGCCCCCGACTCGTCGCCTGCGAGCAAGCGGTTCGCCAGGCGCGTCGCACCCGAACCCGGTTCCTGGCGCGCCCGGCCGGGTGACGGAGCTAGGAGGTGGTCGACGGCCTGCGCGTCGACGCGCCACTGCACGCCCTCCCGCTGGGCCTCGAGCCGACCGGTCCGCACGTACCCGTACGCGGTCATGTAGTGCACGCCGAGCCGGCCGGCCGCTTCCCGCAGCGAGAGCACGTCTCCGGACATCCCGTGTATTTAGCACTAACTCATGCCGGGGCGGGCATCGGGGCGATGCGTCGGGTGCGCGGTAGGTTGCCGCCGGGCAGACCGATCAAGGGAGAACGACGTGACGACCGAGGCACTGGAACAAGCAATCGTGGCGACCCGGGGCGTGCTGGCCGGGGTGTCGAAGGGCCAACTCGGCGAGGACACGCCGTGTGCACAGTGGAAAGTCAGCGGCCTCATCAACCACATCGTGGGCGCGCAGTACTTCTTCACCTCGGCGGTGCAGGGCGCGCCACCCGACACATCGGAGACCGACTATTCGGCGGGTGACTTCGTGGCGACGTTCGACGCTGCGTCGCAGGACACGATCGCTGCCTTCAATGGCGACGGCGTCATGGAGAAGATGCTCACGCTCCCGTTCGGCCAGATGCCGGGAGCGGCGTTCATCGGCATCGCCACGACCGACACGTTCACGCACGCATGGGACCTCGCCAAGGCCACCGGCCAGAACACCGACCTGAACCCCGCGCTGGCCGCGCAGCTGCTCGAAGCTTCGAAGCTGTTCATCCAGCCGGCGTTCCGCTCCGACGAGGGCACGGTGTTCGGCCCCGAACAGACCGCACCCGCGGGCGCGTGCAACGCCGACCAGCTTGCGGCGTTCCTCGGCCGCACGGTGTAACTGCCGCAGGGACCAGTGCGTGACCGAACCCTTCGAGGCCTATCTCCGCACGCGCGATCGGATGTGCGCGCTGTTGTTGGGCGCGACGAGCGACGAGTTGGCGCGCGTCGTCCCCGCGTGCCCGGCATGGACGGTGCACGACCTCGCCGCGCACGTGGTGAGCATGCCCGCCGCGCTCGGTGCGGGGCGCCTGCCCACGGGTGACGTCGGCGCGTGGATTCAGGAGCTCGTCGACGAGCGGCGCACTACACCTGTCGCATCGATGGTCGAGGAATGGTGCGGACTCGACGAAGCACTCGCGGCGTTGCTCAGCGGTCCCGGCGGACTTCTCTTCGCTGACCTGGCCGTCCACGAACACGACGCGCGTGGCGCGCTCGATCGTCCCGACCACGCCGCGCTCGAGGTCGACGTGTTGATGCCGCGCACGCTCGCCGCATTCGCGGGTCCGCTGCGCGATGCGGGTCTCGGTGCGATCGCGGTGCGCGACGGCGAACGCTCGTGGCAGTCACACGACGCTGACCCGGGGTGGACGTTGAGGGTCGATCCGTGGGTAGCAGTGCGCGCACTCAACAGCCGCCGTACCGTCGACGAGGTACGCGCGCTCCCCGGCGAAGGCGACGCCGATCGCTACGTCGCGATCCTCGACGGGCACCTGCCACTGCCGGCACAGTCACTCGGAGAGTGACGGACGCGCGGCGTCAGGCTTCGCTGACCGCGCGGTCGAGCTCGGCGCGTATCTCGGCGACCGCGTCGTCGTAGGGCATCGTTTCGAAGCGCGCCCACAGCGCGTCGTACTCCTCATGCCCGAGCTCCTCGCGGGCTCGGACGAGCGCTTGCTGGTGGGCCTGCAACGTCTCGCCGCCCAACTGCTGCAATCCCAGCCCGGCCGCGACCGCCGCACACACCACCGCCAATCGCGCTCGACCGATCCCGACGAAGGACGACGACCCCATCAGCAGTGCTCCGCCGAAACCAGTTCGATCACCGGTGTCCACGAAGTGACTGACCGCGACGCAGAAAGCATCGAGACAGCCGCGACGGTCGCCGAGCTCGGCACGCACGGCGGCGAGGAAACAGAGGCTGTTGCCACGCACCACGTCGCTCGCGCCCGCGCCGCTCAGGGCCAGGCTCTCCTCGAGCGCGATCAGGGCCGCGCTCGGATCGGTGCCGACGAGCGCAAATCCGAGGGCCGCCAGCGAGATGGCGAGCTGGCTGGGGTTCCCGAGCCGGCGCGCCAGTCGCAATGACTCCTCGGCGTCGACGAAGGCGCCGCTGGGGTCACCGACAACCCTTCGGTAGAAGGCGGCGACCGCGAGGAGGTTCGCGCGCTGAAAGTCATCGCCGCCGGCCGCGGCGAACGCCGCGAGCGCATCCACGAGGACGACGAGGCCCTCGTCGTGGTGACCCTGGTGCAGCAAGATGGTGTTCTTCGTGATCCAGGGCAACAGAGCGACCGGGGCGTCGACGGAGACACCCGCCGCGACCGACTCATCGACCCACGTGGAGGCCGACTCGAAGTCGCCTCGCATGGCGGCGCTCATGGCGGCGACCGCGAGCGTTGCGGTGCGGTGATTCGGCTGCCACTGGTCGACCCGACGGAGGGCGTGCTCCGCCCACAGGCCCACGCCGGCGCGGCGGTCCATGGTGACCTCGTTGCCGAGGGCACAGATGACGCGTACCCCGAGCTCCTGCTCGGCGGGATCGGCGGAATCCAGTGCCCAGGTGACCGCGGCCCGGATGTTGTCGAGCTCGGCGCGGAACCGGCGCCGCACCGCGAGCTCGTCAGGTCCGTACATTGCCGCACCCAGCTGCTCGGACAGGTCGGCGTAGTACTGCGCGTGTCGACGACGCCACGCGTCGGACTCACCGCGCTCGTCGAGACGCTCGCGCGAGTACGCGCGCAAGGTTTCGAGCATCCGGTAGCGAGCGTCGCCCTCCGCGGAGTCGTCGATGTTCACCATCGACTTCGCCACCAGGCTGCCCAGCGCGTCGAGCACGTCCCACGATTCGACGCCGTCGCCGGTCACCACCGCTTCAGCCCCGGCGCCGCCGAACTCCCCGGCGAACACACCGAGGCGGTCGAACACCGTCTGCTCGATCGGTTCGAGCAGGGAGTACGACCAGTCGACGGTCGCGCGCAATGTCTGGTGCCGCTCGATACCAGTGCGACGTCCGCCGGTGAGGAGCCGGAAGCGCTCGTCGATCCGGGTGGCGATGTCGCTCGGGTTCATCGCCGAGACGCGGGCGGCGGCGAGCTCGATGGCGAGCGGGATGCCATCGAGCCGACGGCAGATCTCGACGACTGCGGTCGCGTTCGCCGGTTCGAGCGTGAAGCCCGAGCGGGCCGCGGCGGCGCGTTCCGCGAACAACAACACCGCGTCGCTCTGCGCGATCGCCGCGAAGTCGAGGTCGGTTCCCGGCATCGGCAGCGATCGCACCGCGACCATCTGTTCGCCCGGAACGCCGAGCCCTTCGCGGCTCGACGCCAGGATCCGGACGTACGAGCAGTCTCGCAAGATCGACTCGACGAGACGGCTCACCTCGTCGAGGAGGTGCTCGCAATTGTCGAACACGAGCAACTGCGTCTTGGCCCGGAGGAACTCCACGATGCTGCGGCCCAAAGTCATTCCCGACAGCGACGTGACCCCGAGTGTGGTCGCGACGACCTGGAGCAGTGACTCGTCGTCGACCGCGGCGGCGAGCTCGCAGAACCACGCACCCTGCGCAAAGCGTGGCAACACCTCCGCCGCGACCTGGAGCGAGAGGCGCGTCTTGCCCACGCCACCGACACCAGTCAGGGTGACGAGTCGCGCTGCTTCGAGCGCGGCGGCAACCGCGGCGAGCTCGGCTTCGCGGCCCACGAACGACGTGATCTGCGCGGGCAGGTTCCCAGGGAACGCATCGAGCGAACTCAGGCGCGCGAACTCGCGCGGCAGGTCGGGGTGCACCACCTGGAACACGCGCTCAGGCCGCGCCAGGTCGCGGAGGGAGTGCTCACCGAGGTCGAGCAGCTCCACGCCGCTCTCCTGCACGAGTTCCTCGGTGGCGAGTGACACGACAACCTGGCCACCATGCGCCGCCGACATCAGCCGCGCGGCACGGTTCACCGCGGTGCCGTAGTAGTCGCCGTCGCGCAACTCGGCGGGACCGGCGTGTATCCCCATCCGCACGACCAGCGGTCCAGTGGCCGGCCAGGGCTCCCGCACCAATGCCAGCTGCGCCGCCACCGCGGCGGCGATGGCATCGTGGGCATTTGCGAACGCGGCGTGGAAGCCGTCGCCCGTCGTCTTCACGACGCAACCGTCGTGCTGCTCGATCGCCGCGCGCAGAATCTCGTCGTGGCGAGCGAGCGCGGGCTGCATCGCATCCGGGTATTCCTGCCAGAGGCGCGTCGAACCCTCGAGATCGGTGAACAGGAACGTGACCGTCCCCGACGGCAACTCCACGACCCTACGGCCCCCTTCGCCGACGACGACCCCGCGGATCTGCCGGGACATTTTGGAGGCGGCGGCGGGAATCGAACCCGCGTGAAAGGTTTTGCAGACCTCTGCCTGTGCCACTCGGCTACGCCGCCGCGGCCGTGGTGTGACCCACGGCGAAGGGCCGAGGTTAGCCCTTCACTCCTTGACCTTCCGCGCCGAAACACCGATATGGCAACGGAATCCGGTCCTGCCGTCGCGCTCGCGGGAGTCCGCCGAGCCTTCGGCGACGTGCTCGCGGTCGACGACCTCACCCTCGAAGTTCCCCGCGGCACTGTGACCGTGCTCCTCGGCCCGAATGGCGCGGGCAAGACCACCGTCGTGCGCCTCGTCACCGGTGCACTCCACCCCCACGGCGGCAGCGTGCGTACGCTCGGACTCGACCCCGAGGTCGCGGCCGAAGGCACCGAGGTCCGGCGGCGTTGCGGCGTCGTTCCAGCGCGACCTGCGCTGTACGACCGCCTCTCCGGTACCGACAACCTGTTGTATGCGGCCGCGCTGTTCCAGGTGGAACCTCGGCTGGTCGACGCGCGCGTCGCCGAAGCCGCGGAACGGTTCGGCATCACCGACGCGCTCGACCACAAGGTCGGCGGGTACTCCACCGGCATGCGAGCCCGCCTGGCGCTGGCCCGCGCCGTGCTCCACGAGCCCGATCTGCTGCTGCTCGACGAGCCGACCGCGGGTCTCGACCCCGAGTCGGCCCGCACCGTGCTCGGCCTCATCGACGAGATGGCCGAGGGCGGCAAGACCGTCCTCATGTGCACGCACCTCCTGCTCGAAGCCGAGGGTCTCGCCGACCAGGTCGTCGTGATGGATCACGGCCACGCGATCGTGTCCGGCTCGCCGCGCGAACTCACGCGCCAGTACTGGCCGGCGGCGCGCGTCATCCTCGACGCCGACGACCCGTCGCTGCTCGACCAGGCCCGTGGCCTTCCGTTCGTGCGCGCCTACGAGCGCAACGGCGTGGCGCTCGTCGACCTCGAACACGAAACCGACGTGCCCGACCTCGTCGACGCTCTGGTTGGTGCCGGTGCGCGATTGACGCGCGTCGAGCCACAAGCCCCGAGCCTGGAAGAGCTCTACTTCGCCATCCGCAAGGAGAATCGTGAGCCGTCGTAGCCCCACGAAGCAGGCGCGCCCGTCGTGGGTGATCGCGCGCACCGACCTCCGTCAACTCATGCAGGCCCGCGACTTCTGGCTGCCGCTGATGATCGTCGCGTTGCTGTTCTTCGTGATCATCCCCACGTTCCTCCTGCTCATCTTGGGTTCGGTGAAGGACGCCAATTTGGCCAAGAAGCTCAGCGATGTGGTCGGCAGTCTGCCGAAAGACTTGCAGGCGAAGGTGCACGGGCAGAAGGGTCCGGCGAGCGCGTCGTACGCGTTGGCGGTGTACCTCTTCGCACCGCTCGCGATCATCGTGCCGTTGACGGTGTCCTCGGCGGTCGGCGCGCACACGATCGTCGGCGAGCGCGAGCGCGGCAGCGGCGAGTTCCTCGCGCACTCCCCCGCCACCGAACGTCAGATCTACCTCGGCAAGCTGATGGCCAGCCTCATCCCCGGCTACTTCACCGCGGCGATGGGCTTCCTCCTCTATTCGCTCGTGGTGAACCTGATCGTCGGCCCCAAGCTCGGCGGCTGGTTCTTCCCCACCACGAACTGGTGGATCCTCATGCTCTGGGTGCTCCCACCGTTCATTGCGCTCGCGTTGGCGGTGATCCTCGCCATCTCGGCCCGGGTGTCGAGCGCCGCCGCCGCGCAACAGGCCTCCGCGCTGGCGACGCTCCCCCTGATCGTGATCGCGTACGGCGTGTCGAGCGGCACCTTGTTCCGCGGCGCCGGATCGGCGTTCATCATCGGTGGCCTCGCCTGGTGCGCCGCGATCTTCGCGTTGTGGCGCGCCTCGAAGGCCGTCTCGCGCGAACGCCTCCTCGGCATGGGCGCCACCTAGCCGCTCCCCCAGCGGGTGCGCCTGCGGAGATTTTGGCGTCACTCAACCATCAAATCTGATGTTCGAGTGACGCCAAAACGTAGAGTGCCGCCGTGTACGAGAGCTTCGCGACGGTCTGGGAGCAAGTGGCCGACGCGTTGCCCGACCCGCCGGCCATCGTGCAGGGCTCGCGGCGCACGACCTACCGCGAGCTCGATGACCGGGCGGCTCGTCTCGCCGCGGCCTTCGCCGCCATGGACGTGGGGCCCGACACCAAGGTCGCGCTCTTCCTGTACAACTGCCCCGAGTACATGGAGTGCCTGTTCGCGCTCTCGAAGCTGCGGGCGGTTCCCGCCAACGTCAACTTCCGGTATCTCGGCGACGAGCTGACGCAACTCGTCGACAACGCCGATGCCGAAGTGCTGGTGTACCACCGCTCGCTGCGCGACCGCGTCGTCGACGCCCGCGACCGCATGCCGCAACTGCGCCATCTCGTCGAGCTCGACGACGACCACGGCGACTCCGACTACGAGCAGCTCCTGCGCGCCCACGACCCCGCACCCCGGATCGAACGTTCGGGTGACGATCTCCTGCTCTGGTACACCGGCGGCACCACCGGACTGCCCAAGGGTGTGCTCTGGCACGAGGGCACGCTTCTCGGGTACGGGCTCATCGCCGCCTACGCGCTGCAGGACGAGACCCCGACCGACTCGCTTGATCAGCTCATCGCCGACGTCCGGCGCTGGCGAGAGCGCGGCACGCCACTCGTTTCACTGCTGACGACACCGCTCGTGCACGCGACCGCGGTGCACCAGGCGAACTGCGCGCTCAGCGTTGGAGGCACGATCGTGCTCCTCGAACGCGGTCACACCGGCGGCGATGTCATCTGTTCCACCATCGCACGCGAACGACCCAGCGTGCTCGAGATTGTCGGCGACGTGTTGATGCGACGCGTTGCCCGCGCACTCGACGCCGCCGATGCGCGCGGGGAGCCCTACGACCTGTCCTCGCTGCGCCGCATCCACAACTCCGGCGCGATGGTGAGCGCGCCGCTCAAGGACGCGCTCCTCGCGCGCGGCACGATGCACGTGTACGACTCGCTCGGCTCCAGCGAGGCGGTGGGGTTCGGAACCGCGCTCACCACCGCGCCGGGTCAGAGCGAGACCGCCCGTTTCCGTCTCGGGCCGAATGCTCGTCTCCTCGACGACCGCGATCGCGACGTCGTGCCCGGCTCGGACGAGGTGGGCGTGCTCGCAGTGCACACGTCGTGCGCGATCGGTTACTACAAGGATCCCGAGCGCAGCGCGATCACCTTTCGCGAGATCGACGGCCGTCTGCACGCGATCCCCGGCGATCACGCCACCGTCGATGTCGACGGCACGCTGACCCTCCTCGGCCGCGGCTCCAACTGCATCAACTCGGGCGGCGAGAAGATCTGGCCCGAGGAGGTCGAAGAGGTGCTCAAGGAGCACCCCGGCGTGAACGACGCGGTCGTGATGGGCGTGCCCGACGCCGAGTGGGGCGAGCTCGTCGCCGCAGTCGTCGCGACGACCGGCGACGACCCACCCGACGCGGCCGCGCTCGGTGACTGGGTCGGTGCGCGTCTGGCCGGCTACAAGCGCCCGCGCCGGTTCGTGTTCGCCGGCGAAGTCGGCCGCACGACCGTCGGCAAACTCGACTACGACTGGGCGCGCCGAGCACTCCACGCCGATTGAGTCACCAGGCCAGGTGCTTGCGCACGAGCGCGGCGGCGCGGGCGGAGTCTTCCTGCACGAAGAAGTGGGTGCCGTGCACGGTCAGCAGCTCCACGCCCGCGCGCGCGGCCTGGGCCGCGAACATCCCGTCGGGTAGGTCAGTGCTGTCGGCCGCGACGATGGCGACGTCCCCGTGCAACGACGCGAGGTGTTCGAACGCCGCTGGCGCGCCGTCGTCACGCGTGCCGCACTCGAAGAACCAGGCCTCGACCTCAGGCGGACACGAGAGCTCGACCTGGCCGTCGGGCCGGTCGCGAAACCCGAACCGCACGTAGCCGGCGAGCGCGTCGGGTTCCATCACGTTGAGCGGTGGACGACTGCCGTACGACTCGAGCACCGTGGCCCGGTCGGGCCAGACCGCACGCCGCCGACGCGCCATCGCTGACATGTGGTTCTCGCCGTCGGCGCCCGGTAGCCCGCCCACGCTCGCCATGGCGATCGGCTCGCACAGCAGGAGCCGGCGCACGAGGCCCGGCCGCAGCCCGTCGACGAGGATGCCCGTGCCGCCACCCAACGACTCGCCGAACAGCACGACCTCCTCCAGGCCGAGCGCGTCGACCATGGCCACGACGTCACCGGCGGCGGCCACAAACCCGCACT
>Ga0075026_100000293_pt1 | contig 19432 bp, 18 predicted proteins | sample Str012_2_FD_71392 | JGI IMG/M metagenome (GOLD analysis project Ga0075026, IMG submission 71392) | Freshwater sediment microbial communities in response to fracking from Pennsylvania, USA - Straight Creek_MetaG_SC_2012 | ecosystem: Environmental > Aquatic > Freshwater > Creek > Sediment... | reverse complement strand
TGCCATCGGCTGCCTCCACCGCAACCCGCCCGATCCACCCCTGGCGACGGTATCCTGCCGTCAGGCCACGGTGACAGAGTCGCTGTCCGCTACGTGGTCAGAATCCCTGTCCCTCGACACGGGCTGTTCGACGCTCCGTTGAGCCGATCACGGCGGCGACCACGGCGACGGCGTCATCGAGTGCCGACGGCAGCCGGACCGTTCCGGACGCCGTTCTCACGTCATGGGCGGCCGGTCCGCCAGTGAAACAGACGGGCCGACGCTCCATCGTCCCGATCGCATCGACGACGAGGTCGACGGCGGCCGCGTCATCGCGGGTGACCGCACCGAGGACGATCGCCGGGACCGCCGTCTCGCGCGCCAGCCGCAGCCAGCTGACCAGTGGGACGTCGGCCCCGAGGTAGGCGACCCCATGGCCGGCGCGCCGGCAGGCGACGGCGAAGGCGAACGCGCCGAGTTCGTGATGTCCGGCCGGCGGCATCCCGACCAGCAGCCTGGCGTGTTCCATCGGACCGCGAGCAGCATCGAAGAAGTGCGCTAGCCGCCGGCGGACGGTCTCGCTCGCGGCATGTTCGGCGGCCACGTCGAGGTCGCCAGCAGCCCACGCCCGGCCGACCGCGCGCAGGGCCGGAAAGACCACCGTGTCCATCGCCAGCTCGAACCGCTGGCTCGCGAATGCCTCGTCGAGGATCCGCTCCAGGCCGTCGATGTCCAACGATCCGGCGGCTGCCACGAAGGCGTTGACAGCGACGTCGGCGGTCGTCGGATCGTCGGGGGGGCCCTCTCCTTCGCCGCGCTGCCTGGGAGTCGACCGGCCGGTGACCGATGCCCGGTCAAAGCCGGTCGTACCGACACGCTCAGCCGCCTGACTCGGTCGCCAGCCGTCTGTCTCGACGAGTGATCGCATCGCGTTCAGGCGCGCGATGGCGGCGTCGTCGTAGAGCCGATAGCCCGCGGCGGTGCGGCTCGGCGAGACGACCCCATAGCGACGTTCCCAGGCGCGGATCGTCGGGATGCTCAACCCGGTCCGCGCCGCCGCCTGCTTGATGGTGTACATGGTTTGTCGAGCATATCACAGGGTGAAGCCTTGACAGACCGTGACTATCACACGTAATCTGCCGCTTGACGTTAGACAAACCTTTTACAGTTGATCGGACTGCCCTGAGCGACACCATCGAGCCCCGGACACTCATCGACGACCTCCTGGAGGTGACGGCCGTCGGCAGCTTCACGAGCATCGGACCGGCCGTCCGTCGGCGGCTGTTCGGGTGGACGTCGCCCCGGCCGGACGTCCTGGCGGGCCAGACCGCCCTGGTCACCGGCCCGACCTCGGGACTCGGACGCCAGGTCGTCGACGAACTGGCGGCGCTCGGTGCGCGGGTCGTGCTGGTCGGGCGCGACCGGGATCGGCTGACGACCGTCCGCGATGGACTCATCGTGCGCCACGGCGCTGACCGCTTCCCCATCGTCGTGGCGGACATGGGATCGCTGGTGTCGGTCCGGGCCGCCGCCGAGCGGGTGCTGACGTCCGAGCGGCGCCTGGACGTCCTCATCGACAATGCGGGCGCGATCTTCCCCGAGCGGACCATCGGCCCGGACGGCATCGAGTCGACGTTGGCGACCATGGTCGTCGGGCCGTTCGCCCTGGTCGACGGGCTCCTGCCGTTGTTGCGCCGGACGCCCGGTGCCCGCGTCATCGCGGTCACCTCCGGCGGCCAGTATGCGCAAGCCCTCGACCTCGACGACCTCCAGTCCGCCGGTGGCGACTACGACGGGACGCGCGTATACGCCAGGGCCAAGCGGGCCCAGGTCAGCCTCATCCGGGAATGGGCGCGACGCCTCGGCGGCGCCGGGATCCGCTTCGATGCGATGCATCCGGGCTGGGCCGATACACCCGGTCTATGGCACGCCCTGCCCGGCTTCGCCCGGCTGATGCGACCGCTCCTCCGGACAGCGGCCGAGGGGACGGACACCCTGGTCTGGCTCGCCGCGACCCGCGAGACGGACGCACCAGGCGGATGGCTGTGGCTCGACCGACGGCCGCGGCCCTTCGATCGCGTCCCGATGACGCGCGTGACTGGAGCCGATCGCCGGCGCCTGTGGGACCTGGTGGTCGAGCTGTCCGACTTGCCCGACCCGGCTCCCGACCACCGCCCCGTTCTCGCAACAGATGCCAGGAGGCACCGATGACGACTCTTCACGAACTGATCGAAACGGCACTGCCGATCGACGCGACGTTCTCCTATGTCGCTGATTTCGCCAACGCGGAGGAATGGGACCCGGGCGTCGCCACCGCCGAGCGACTGGACAGCGGGCCTGTCGGCGTCGGCACGCGGTATCGCCTCGGCGTCCGGATCGGCGGCAGGGTCGCCCCGATGGAATACCGCGTCTCCGTGTTCGAGCCGCCGACCCGGGTCGTGCTGGTCGGTTCCGGATCGGGCGTGTCGGCCGTCGACGACATCCGCTTCGAGCGAGTCGATTCCGGAACACGGGTCGACTACAAGGCTGACATCCGGCTCGAGGGCGCGCGACGGCTCATCCAGCCGTTCCTCGGTCGCGTCTTCGCGACCATCGGGCGCAACGCGCGCGACGGCATGCGGCGGACACTCGCCGCCCGGGCGACTGTCGCGGGGCAGCGACCCGACGAGCAGGGCCCGGCATGAAGGTCGCCGTCGTCGGTGCCGGGATCAGCGGTCTGACCGCGGCCTACGCCCTCCGCCACTGGCACGACGTCCGGCTGTTCGATGCGGACGCGACCGTCGGCGGTCACGTCAAGACGGTCGCCGTCGACGCGCAAACGGGTCCGATCGCGGTCGACACCGGCTTCATCGTCTACAACGAGCACACGTATCCGACCTTCGTCCGGCTGCTCGCGGAGCTCGGCGTCGAGACGCAGCCGAGTGATATGTCACTGGGCTCGACCTGTCGGGCGTGCGATGTCGAGTTCAGCTCGCGCGGCGTGCGCGGCTATCTGGCCGCGCCGGCGTCGGTCGTCCGGCCCGGGCACTGGCGGATGATGTCCGACATCCTGCGCTTCTACCGTGACGCCCGGCGGACGCTGGGTCTACCGGTCCCGTCGGCGGCGACACTCGGCGAATTCATCGACGGTGGGGGCTACGGGGCTGGGTTCCGCAACCATTTCCTCGTCCCGATCGCGTCCGCGGTGTGGTCCACCGGCGCCGAGCGGATCCTCGACTTTCCGATCGACTACCTCCTGCGCTTCCTCGACCATCACGGGCTGATCGGCTACGGCAATGCGTTGACGTGGCGGACGATCACGGGCGGCTCGATGCGCTACGTGGAGCGGATCGTGGCCGCCCTGCCGGGCGGCTCGGTCCGCTCCGGTTCGGCAGTGACGGACGTGGCGCGCGATGCGACCGGCGTCACCGTGCGGACCGCCGACGGCGCGGCCGATCGGTTCGATGCCGTGATCATGGCGACCCACGCCGACGTGGCACTCGAGCTGCTCCATGACGCCGACCTCTGGGAGCGGTCGGCGCTCGCCGGCTTCGCCTATTCGACGAACCGTGTCGTGCTCCATACCGATCCGGGTCTGCTCCCCCGGCGCGCCGCCGCTCGCGCGTCATGGAACGTGGACCAGGACGACTGCGCCCGGCCGGGCACGGCCCTGTCGATGACCTATCACATGAACCGGCTGCAGTCGCTGCCCGGTCCGGTCGAGTACTGCGTGTCGGTCAACCCGGGAGGTCGGCTCCGGCCCGAGGCGATCCTCGTCGAGCGGACGATGAGCCACCCGACCTACTCGTTCCGAACGCTCGAGGCGCAGCGATCCGTGGGCGCGCTGCAGGGCCGCCGTTCCACATGGTTCGCCGGCGCGCACCTCGGCTACGGCTTCCACGAGGACGGCTGTCGGTCAGGCTGGGAAGCGGCGCGACTCCTGCGGGCAGCCGACATGGAGCGGGCGGCGTGAGGTCGCACCTGCTCGAAGGCGTCGTGCGCCACCGGCGCGTCCGGCCGTTCGCCTATGCCCTCGAGCACCAGGTGTTCTACGTGGCTCTCGATCTCGACGAGCTCGATGAGGTCCCGCGCCGGATCCGCTCGATCAGCCGAGGTCGCCCGAACCTGCTGTCGTTCCGCGACGAGGACCACCTCGATCCGCCGGCCGACGACCTGCGGGCGCGGATGCTGGATCACCTTCGAGGTGAGGGCATCGACCCGGCCGGCTGGCAGGTGACCCTGGTGACCAACCTGAGGGTCGTCGGCTATGCCTTCAACCCGGCCAGCTTCTTCCTGTGCCGGGATACGGCCGGCGAGCTTCGCGCCGTCATCGTCGAGGTTCACAACACGCACGGCGAGCGGCACCTCTACAGCCTGCGTGGCATGGCCGACCAGTCCAGCTTCGTCGATTCGATGGACAAAGCGTTCTACGTGTCGCCGTTCATCGAGATGGCCGGCCGCTACACCGTCCGCGTCCACGACGAACCGACCCGTCTGCGGATCACCATCAACGAGGACCCGGGGGACGGCTTGCTGCTGCACACGAGCCTGGACCTGGTCCGGCGGCGCCTGACCGACCGGATGGTGCTGCGGCTGCTCCTCCGCCACCCGTTCGTGACCCACACGACCATCGGGCTGATCCATTGGCACGCCCTGCGGCTGTGGCTGCGCGGCGCCCGTTTCCACCGACACAGCGAGGCGACACCATGAATCAATCCATCGCGGCCCGGCCCACCCGCCTGGCCGATCCGATCCTGTCCCGCATCGCCTGGCGGATCGCCCTGGCAGCGGCCACTCGGGTCACCGTCGGGCACCTCGTCGTCGTCCTGCCCGATGGCGAGACACGGACCTTCGGGAACGCCCACGCCGGACCGGCTGCCGAGATCCGGATCCACGACCGTCAGGCGCTGGTCAGGCTCCTGGTCGGCGGCGAGACCGGCGGCGGCGAGGCCTACATGGACGGCCTGTGGTCGAGCCCGGACCTGGCCGGTCTGTTGCGCTGGGCGGCGCTCAATCGGGAGTCGCTCGCCCTGTCGACCGGCTGGTTCCGGCGACCCGCCCAGCTCCGTCGGACGATCGCGCACCGCCTTCGGCGCAACTCGAAGAGCCAGAGCCGGCGGAATATCGCGGCGCACTACGACCTCGGGAACGAGTTCTATCAGACGTTCCTGGACGAGACACTGACCTACTCGAGCGCCGTCTTCGCGGCGCCCGACCAGCCCCTGGCCGACGCCCAACGGAACAAATACCGGGTGATGGCGGAGGGCGCCGCCCTGATACGTGGCCAGCACGTCCTGGAGATCGGCACGGGTTGGGGCGGCTTCGCGCTGTATGCGGCGGGCGAGCTCGGCTGCCGGGTGACGTCCGTCACGATCTCGCGCGAGCAGCACGATCTGGCCCGCGAGCGCGTTCGGGCAGCCGGTTTGGAGCATCTGGTGGACATCCAGCTGCGCGACTACCGCGACATCACGGGCACCTACGACGCGATCGTTTCGATCGAGATGCTTGAAGCCGTCGGCGCCGAGTATCTCGCGCGCTTCTTCGAGATCTGCGACGCCTCGCTCGTGCCGGGCGGACGGCTGAGTCTGCAGTCCATCACCTTCCCGGACGCGGCGTATGCCCGCCAGTTGCGCGGCGCGAACTGGATCCAGACCTACATCTTCCCGGGTGGCCTATGCCCGTCGCTCGCGGTCATCGAGGGGGCGACACGCAACACGGGCCTCCTGATCGAGCATGCGACCGACATCGCCGCCGACTACGTCGTGACACTGCGGGCCTGGCGGACGCGCTTCATGGAGCGGGTCGACACCGTCCGGGCGATGGGCTTCGACGACCGGTTCGTGCGGATGTGGGAGTACTACCTCGCCCTGAGCGAGGCCGGCTTCGCGACGGGAATCAGCCAGGACCTCCAGATCGTGTTCGCGAAGCGGCGCGGTCTCGAGGCCATCGCTCCCGTCTGACCGCGGTCGGCCGCGCGAGACTACCATCCGGGGCGTGTCGCCCAGCTCGGTCCCCCCGTCCGATCCCGCGCCCCGCGTCGGGCGGCTGCGCGATCGCGTCATCCTGATCACCGGCTCGACCGGGATGGCCGCCGCGACGGCGGTCCGATGCGCCGCCGAGGGGGCGTCGATCTTCGTGGTCTCGCGCTCGGCGGAGCACGCCCGGACACTCGCGGAGCGGATCGAGGTCGGTGGCGCCGCAGCGGGCTGGGCGACCGCCGATCTCGCCGACCCCACCGCCGCCGATGCCGCCATCGGGGCGGCCGTGGCGCGTTTCGGTCGGATCGACGGGCTGTTCGCGGTCGCCGGCGGCAGCGGGCGTCGATATGGCGACGGACCGATCCATGAGCTCACGCCCGAGGGCTGGGACCGAACCCTGGAGCTCAACCTGCGCAGCCAGGCGATGACCTGCCGGGCGGTCGTGCGCCAGATGCTGGGCCAGTCGGCCAATGATTCCGGGACCCGTGGGTCGATCTTGCTGATGGGCAGCGTCACCGCCACGGACCCGTCGCCCGAGATGTTCGCCACCCACGCCTACGCCGCGGCCAAGGGCGCCACGATCTCCCTCATGACCGCGATGGCGGCCACCTACGCCAGCGACCGGATCCGGGTCAACGTCGTGGCGCCCTCGCTGACCGACACGCCGATGGCGACCCGCGCGGCGAGCGACGCCCGGATCCGCGCCTTCGCGGCCCGAAAGCAGCCGCTCGCAGGCGAGATGATGGACCCTGACGAGGTGGCCGCCGCGGCCGTCTACTTCCTGTCGGACGAGTCGCGGGTCGTCACGGGGCAGGTGCTCAAGGTCGATGGCGGCTGGTCGGTGGTCTCGGCGTCGCCGGAGCCTGAGGCATGACGATGGAGGTGTCAGATCTCGCTGCGGTGGACGTCTGCGTCGTCGGGGCGGGCTCGGCTGGTTCCAGCGCGGCGATCGCGGCGGCTCGGGCCGGAGCCTCCGTCCTGCTGATCGACCGGTTGCCGTTCCTCGGCGGCACGAGCACCGCTGTCCTCGACACGTTCTACGGCTTCTACACGCCCGGGTCGCAGGCGCGCAAGGTGGTCGGGGGGATCGGCGATGACGTCGTCGCGGCACTGCGGGACCTCGGGCCGATCATCGAGCGTCCGAACACGTACGGCGCCGGGACCGGGGTCACCTACCTCGCCGACCACCTCAAGGTCGCCTGGGAGCGACTCGTCACCGACGCGGGGGCGCGGGCGCTTCTGCACACGACCCTCCAGGCCGCAGATGTGCGCGATGGCCGGGTCGACTCGGTCGTCGTCGCGACCCGGGCCGGCCTCGGTCGCGTCCGGGCGTCGGTCTTCATCGATGCCTCGGGCGACGCGGACCTGTGCGCATTCGCGGGCTTCGGCTACGAGACCGCCGGCGAGATCGACCCGGCCCAGACGCTGACGACCACCTTCCGAATGGTCAACGTCGACCTCGAGCGGCGCGAGACGATCTCGAAGGCGGAGTTCCATGCCCTGATGGCCGAGTCCGCCGAGTCCGGCGGATACGACCTGCCACGCCGCGAGGGCAGCGACCACATCACGCCGGTCGACGGCATGGTCGCGACGATCATGACCCGGCTCGATCCATTCCGGCGGGAGCCGGACGGCCGGATCGTCAGCACGACCAACCCGTGGTTCCTGAGCGAAGCGGAGATCGCCGGCCGGCGGCAGGCGCTCGAATACGTTCGCTTCCTGGTCGACCGGGTGCCCGGCTACGAACGGGCGTCGCTCGTCGCCTTCGGGACGGGCATTGGCGTCCGCGAGACGCGCCGGGTCTACGGCGATTACCGGCTGACCCGGGACGACGTCCTGACCGGACGGTCCTTCACCGATTCCGTCGGATTGTGTGGCGCGCCGATCGAGGACCACCACGCCGGCACCGATACCGTCTGGGAATACCTGCCCGAAGGTGCCGCGGTGGGCATCCCCTATCGCGCTCTCCTCGTCCGCGACGCGGCCAACGTGCTGGTCGCCGGGCGGTGCTTCTCGGCGACCCACGACGCACACGCCTCGGTCCGCTCGATGGCGCAGTGCATGGCGATGGGCCAGGCGGTCGGTACGGCGGCGGCGATGGCGAGCGTGGGCTCGCTCGACCCGCGGGACGTCCCGGTCGAGGCACTGCTCGACCGCCTTCGGACGGACGGCGCCATCCTCGAGCTGCCGGTGCGCGACGACCAGGCGGCGGTCGGCACATGACGTTCGTCCGGACCGTGCTCGGCGATATCGACCCGTCCGACCTGGGGGTGACCTACGCCCACGAGCACCTGGTCATCGATGGCGGGCGGCCGGTCGAGATCTCGCCGGACTTCCTCCTGGCGGACGTCGACCGCATGGTGGCCGAGCTGCGCGACGCCGCGACGGCCGGGTTGCGATCGGCGGTGGACATGATGCCCTGCGATTGCGGTCGGAACCCGACCAAGCTGGCCGACTTGGCGCGAGGCAGCGGCGTGCAGCTGGTCGCGGCGACCGGACTCCACCATGAGAGGTTCTACCGCGCCGGCCATTGGAGCGTTCGCCTGTCCGAGGACGACATCGCCGACCTGTTCGTGGCCGATGTCGAGCAGGGCATCGATCGATACGACTACTCCGGCCCGGTCGTCGCCCGGACGACGGTCCGGGCTGGGATCGTAAAGATCGCCGGCAGCGAGGGCGGGCCCTCGAACCGGGACCTGCCGATCTTCCGCGCCGCGGCCGCCACACATCGGCAGGCCGGCGTCTCGATCCACACTCATTGCGAGGCCGGGACCGGGGCGCTGGAGCAGCTCCGCGTCCTGACCGACGCCGGTGTCCCGGCCGACCGGATCTCGCTGAGCCATGTCGACAAGATCCAGGACCGTGGCTACCACAGCGAGCTGCTGGCGACCGGGGCCTTCGCGGTCTACGACCAGGCCTTCCGCTGGGGTGATCGGCCGAACGGCACGCTCGACCTGCTTGAGGCTGCCGTGGCCGACGGTCGGGCCGGGCAGGTGATGCTCGGGATGGACGCGGCCCGACAGAGCTACTACGCCGCGTTCGGCGGCTCGCCGGGTCTTGGGTACCTGCTGCGCGGTTTCAGCGACCTCCTCGAGGAACGCGGCCTGGATGCGGCCATCCGCCACCGCCTGTTCGTGGACAATCCGGCTCGCGCATACGCATTTGCGGAGGTCGGTCGATGAGTCATGAGCCGCTCCTGACCAGCGTCGTCGGGTCGCACGCGCGGCCGTCGTGGTTCGTGTCCGGCATCGACGCTGCCGAGCGCGGCGCGTTCGGCCCGGCGGACCTGGCCGAGATGCTCGACGACGCCGTGGATCTCGCCCTGCGCGACCAGGAGACGGCCGGCATCGACATCGTCAGCGACGGTGAGATGCGGCGGGCCGGCTTCTTCACCGCCGAGTTCTATCGCCATCTGACGGGTGTCCGGCCGCTGCCTGCCGAGCGGCTGCTGGGCGCCGGCGGGCACGATCAGCAGCACCGATTCGAGGTCCGTGAGCCGATCGCGGCACCGGACGGGCTGGGCGTCGTGGCCGAGTACGGGTTCGCCCGGACCCGGACAGCGCGACCACTCAAGGTCACCATCCCTGGCCCATACACGCTGTCCGGGCGTCTGACCTACGGACCCGGCCAGGTCTACCCGCGCCGCAACGACGCCGCCGAGGCCTTCGTTCCGATCCTGCGGGCGGAGCTCGAGGGACTCGTCGCGGCAGGGGCGACATTCATCCAGATCGATGACCCGTCGCCGGCCATCCACCCGGACGCGCCGTCGGACTTCGCGGCGCTGTTCAACGCGGCGGTCGCGTCGGTGCGCGGATCCGTGCGACTCGGGGCGCATCTGTGTTTCGGGAACTACCTCGGACGGCCGCTGGCTCGGCGGACGTATCGACCGGTCCTCGACGCGATGCTCCGGTTCGACGTCAACGAGCTCGTGCTTGAATTCGCCAACAGGGAGATGGCAGAGGTCGAGATCCTCGGCGAGATCGCCGCCGCGGGACGGGACATCGCAGCCGGAGTCATCGACGTCAAGAATTACCACCTGGAGTCACCCGACGAGGTCGCCGAACGGACAGAAGCCGTTCTCGCCGCAGGCGTCCCGCCCGAACGGTTGACCCTCGTGCCGGACTGCGGCTTCAGCCAGACCGCCCGCTGGGCGACGACCGCCAAGCTCCAGGCGATGGTCGCCGGCCGCGACCTGGTGCTCGGCCACCAGCCGGCGCACCCATCGAACTGACGGAGGACCCATGGACGGACACGCGGTCACGCTGCTCGGGACCGGGCTCATCGGCGACTTCTACACGAACACGCTCCATGGCCATCGCGGGCGGGATCGCGTCCGGGTCGTCTATTCGCGCAGCGGGTCGCGCGGTGAGGCCTTCCGCGAGCGCTGGGCGATCCCGGAATCCACGACCGACATGGCCGCCGCGGTGAACCATCCCGACACCGACGTCGTGATCGTCGCGCTCCCGAACTTCCTCCATGAGGACGCCGTCGGGCTTGCCGCTGCCGCCGGCAAGGCCGTCCTGTGCACGAAGCCGCTCGGGCGTTCGGCCGAGGAGGCACGCCGGATGCTCGAGGTCGTGGAGAAAGCCGGCGTCTTCGGGGGCTACCTCGAGGACCTGTGCTACACACCCAAGACACTGAAGGCGGTCGCGTCCGCGCGGGCCGGGGCGATCGGCGACGTGACCTGGGTCCGCTCGCGCGAGACCCACCCGGGTCCGCACAGCGCCTGGTTCTGGGACGGCCGGCTGACCGGTGGCGGGGCCATCATCGACCTCGGCTGTCACTGCATCGAGATCATCCGGAACTTCGTCGGCAAGGGGAACCGGCCGGTCGAGGTCCTGTGCCACACCGACACGCTGGTCCACCCGATCGCCGATGAGGACAACGCGGTCGCGCTCATCCGGTTCGAGTCGGGCGCCATCGGCCAGTTCGAGGTCAGCTGGACGTTCCGCGGCGGGATGGACCTGCGCGACGAGGTGGCCGGCACGCACGGGACGATCTGGATGAACCACTTCCTGCGGACCGGCTTCGAGATGTTCTCGGCACCGGGGGCCGGCGGTGGATATGTGGCGGAGAAATCGGAATCGGCGGCGGGCTGGTTGTTCCCTGTCGGCGACGAGGTGTCCGAACTCGGCTACGTGGACATGTTCAGCGACATGTTCCGGGCCATGGACGAGGGCCGTGCCCCGCAGGAGACGCTGTACGACGGGTATGTCGTCAACGCCATCATGGACGCGGCATATCGGTCGGCTGCGGCCCACGCCTGGGTGCCGGTGGATCTCGACTGGCGCGGCGGCACGACGCCACGGATCGCATCTGTCCCGGAGACCTACGAGGGCCAGGTCGTCATCAAGCGCGAGATCCTGCCCGACGGCCGGCACAAGTTCATCCTCAAGGACCCGGTCTCGGGCGACTTCACCGACCGCGTCGTCGCCGGCGGCTGAAGCCCCGACCGAGCCCGACCGAGCCCGACCGACGCCCGGTTGCGCCCGACCGTGCTCGACGGCGAGAACCGTTCCTCGGGCGTGCACGTGTTGCTCGTGGTGCGCACAGACTGGCCATCGCAGCGGCTCGGGCGGTCATCGGGTGTTGGTCTGTGCACGGCCAGCAAGATCGACCTCGAATCGACCGCGGGAGCTCGAGTCCTTGCACCTGGTGACAACGAAGCCGTCTAAAGGGCACACCAATGACCGATCATGGTCCCCGGGTACAAATGTTGCGTGCCACGCAAAGGGCAGGATCGGCACGACCGCGGGCCGCTCACTCCTGGCGGAAGATCTCCGGCATCCTCAGCCGCCCAGGAACGGGCTCGCGCTCTGGGAGCGGCTCCTGCATCGCGTCGGTCAGGGCCCACCGCGCCTGCACGTCACGGTTCGCCGCCATCCGGGCCATGGCGCCGCTGAAGTCCTCGCCGACGTATTCGACCGCGCGAACAGCCACTTCTGGTGCCGGTAGATCGAGTGGTCGCGGATGTTCGCGGCGTGGATGGCCGCAGTGACGGCGGGCCACGGGTCTGCGTGCAGCGCTTCGTCTGCCTCGATCGTCTCGGGCCGACGCGGATGACCTGCCCGAACCGCCGAACTGTCACGACGCGACCTCCGTGACCCCCGTCGGCTCCCCTGCCTCGATCCAGCGGGCGAGCGACTCGGGCGCGAAGATCTGGTCGCCGACCATCGCCGCTGCGCCGATGACGCCGGCCAGGCCACCGAGCGACGATCGCTGGACGAGCAGGTCGCGCGTCGCGAGCGGCAGCGACCGCCGGTAGATCGTCTCGCGGATGGCGGCCAGCAACTGATCCGGGCTGTTGGCCACGCCGCCGCCGATGACGATGAGTGACGGGTTGAAGAAGTTGACGATGCCGGCAAGCATCGAACCCACACGTCGTCCCGCATCGCCGAGGAGCGCCACGGCGACCGGATCGCCGAAGGACGCGGCGCGGGCCACGTCTTCTGCGGTCACGACGCCGCGCTGATCGAGCGCCGTCCGCAGCCGCGGACTGCGCCCCTCCTCGGCTGCGGCCTGACCGTCTCGCGCGATCGCCGCGCCGCCGGCCAGCGCCTCGAGGCAACCGATGTTGCCGCAGCGGCAGACGACCGATGGGTCATCCGAGACCTGGATATGGCCGACGTCGCCGGCACTCCCCTGCGCCCCGCGATGGAGGTGACCGTCGGAGATGATGCCGGCCCCGATCCCGGTCCCGATCTTGACGACCACGACATTCGAGTGACCGGCGGCGACCCCGGAGCGCCACTCGCCCAGCGCCAGGACGTTGACGTCGTTGTCGACCCAGACCGGGGCACCGTAGCGGGCGGCGAACCGGTCGCGGATCGGATAGCCGTCCCAGCCCGGCATGATCGGTGGCGAGATGGGCTGGCCGGAGTCGAACTCGACCGGCCCGGGCACGCCGATGCCGATCCCCCACAGTCGCCCGGGAAGATCCTGCGTCGTGCGGATGAGCGAATCGAAAAGCGCGTCGACGCGTGCGAGTCCGACTTCGGGGCCGGCCTCGATCAAGGCGGGTTCGTCGTGATGGCCCAGGATCCGGCCGTCGAGCGTCGTGACCGCGACATCGATGCTCGTGGCCCCCAGATCCGCGACCAGCAGGTACCCGTTGTCGGCCCGGAACGTCAGCTGGCGCGGGGGTCGACCGCCGGTGCTCGGCCCGACGTCGCCCTCGCTGACAAGGCCTCGCTCGATCAGCTCGCCGACCCGCTGGGCGACGATCGCCCGTCCGAGCCCGGTCCGTGTCACCAATTCAGAGCGCGAGCGCGAGCGCCCGAAACGGATCTCGTCGAGCACGTCGACCAGCGCGTCGAGCGCCTCGTCGGGCAACGGCGCAAACCGGCCGGGATGCTCGGAGATGCCGTCACCGGCCTGGCTGACCATCGTCCGATGATACGCCGTTGCCGCACCGCGAGCCCTACTTTTGCACTTGACATGGCAAAGTAGGATGGGTGTCGGAGAAAGTCCGTAACGCAACCGGGCGTTGACCCTGCCATGCGTCGGCCGTACCATCCCGTTACCCATCTAGACCGTCTAGACAACCGACACCAGCCCAGCAGGTGAGCCAGGCATGAGGAGGATCGCCGACGTCGGCGCGGCCGTCATCGGCACGGGGTTCATCGGGACCGTCCATGTCGAAGCGCTCCGGCGAATCGGCGTGCAGGTCCATGGCGTCCTTGGGAGCACACCGGAGCGAGGCGCAGTCCGGGCCGACGCCCTCGGCGTCCCGCGCGCCTACGCGTCGATCGATGACCTGCTGCGCGACCCGCGGGTCGAGGTCGTCCACGTCACCTCGCCGAACGATCTGCACCTGCCCCAGGCCCTGGTCATCCTCGGCGCGGGACGCCACGTCGTCTGTGAGAAGCCGCTCGCGATGTCGGCGGGCGAGTCCCGCCGACTGGTCGGCGCGGCTGCCGCGAGCGGACTGGTCAACGCGGCCAACTTCAACATCCGCTACTACCCGCTCAACCAGCACGCGCACGAGGTCGTCGCGAGGGGCGATATCGGCGACGTCCGTCTGGTGACCGGCCGCTACTTCCAGGACTGGCTGCTCCTCGACAGCGACTGGAATTGGCGTCTCCAGCCTGAGCGCGGTGGCGCCCTCCGTGCCGTGGGCGACATCGGCTCCCACTGGCTGGACCTGATGACCTTCGTGACCGGCCAGCGCGTGGTCGCCGTCATGGCGGACCTGGCGACATTCATCGAGGCACGCCACGAACCGACCGGCCCGGTCGAGACGTTTTCGACCGACAGGGCGGCCGAGACCGTCACCCGCGAGATCGCCACCGAGGATGCCGCGACGATCCTGCTGCGCTTCGAGAACGGCGCCCGGGGCGCAGTGAGCATCAGCCAGATCAGCGCCGGCCGGAAGAACTCGCTCCAGTACGAGGTCGACGGCTCGACCTCGTCGATCGCCTGGGACTCGGAGCAGCCCGACCAGATCTGGTTCGGCCATCGCGAACGCCCGAACGAGATCCTGATCAAGAACCCGGCGCTCATGGGTCCGGCCGGACGTGCGGCTGCGGCCCTCCCCGGCGGCCACGTGGAAGGGTTCGGCGACACGTTCGCAGCCCATTTTCGCGCGGTCTATGCAGATGTCGCCGCCGGAGGTCCCTCCCCTCGCCCGACCTACCCCACCTTCGCCGACGGGCACGACGAGATGCTGGTCAACGACGCGATCGCCGAGAGCGCGCGGACCGGGCGCTGGGTCGATGTCGATCGCGATCCGGTCGGCGTGGGCACCGCCACGCAGCAGGCGCTCGCCCGATGAGACTCGGATTGCTGACGGCGCCCTTCCCCGAGACCGCCCTCACCGAGGTCGTGGACTGGACGGCCGCCAACGGGTTCGAGAGCATCGAGATCGCCTGCTGGCCACGCGCCGCCGGGACGACCCGTCGCTATGCCGGAACGAGCCACATCGACGTCGCGAACCTGTCGTCCGGCCAGGCAACCGAGATCGTCGACGAGATCGGCGCCAAGGGTCTCACGATCTCCGGCCTCGGCTACTACCCGAACCCGCTCCACCCCGACCCGGCCCATCGGGCCGAGGTCATCGGACACCTCAAGCACGTCATCACCGCCGCCGAGGCGATGGGCGTCCCGCTGGTCAACACGTTCATGGGCGCGGACGGCTCGAAGGACCAGGACGCGAACTGGGAGGAAGCCCTGCGCGTCTGGCCGGACATCGTCAGCTTCGCCCGGGACCACGGCCGCAAGATCACGATCGAGAACTGCCCGATGCTGTTCAGCAGCGACGAGTGGCCGGGCGGCCACAACCTGGCGACGACGCCCCGCATCTGGCGGCGGATCCTCGAGCAGTGGGGCGGCACGATCGGGCTCAACTTCGACCCGTCGCATCTCATCCTCCAGATGATCGACATCCCGCGCTTCGTCCGCGAGTTCGGGCCGCACATCCTTCACGTCCAGGCCAAGGACCTCCTCATCGACCGCGAGGGGCTGTACGAGCGCGGCGTGTTCTCGATGGGCATCGGCTGGCAGATCCCCCGCCTGCCGGGGCTCGGCGACGTCGAATGGGGGCCGCTGTTCGCCGGGCTGTGGCGCGCCGGCTACGACGGCGACGTGATCATCGAACACGAGGACCGTGACTTCGAGAAGACCGACGACCTCGTCAAGCGCGGGTTCCTGCTCGCCCGCGACGTCCTCCGCCCGTACATCAAGTGAGGCCATGACTCTTTCCATCGACACCCTGACCTATCGCGATGTCGCCAAGACCATCGACCATTCGCTGCTCCGCCCCGAACTAGACGACGCGTTCGTCGAGGCCGGCTGTCGGCTAGCGGCCGCCTACGACGTCGCCTCGGTCTGCGTCCGCCCAACCGATGTCGCTCGCGCCCGAGCGATCCTCGAAGGGACCGACGTCGCGGTCGGCACGACCATCGGCTTCCCGCACGGCAATCACCGGACCGAGACCAAGGTCTTCGAGTCGGTCCGCGCCATCGGCGACGGAGCGCGCGAGCTCGACATGGTCATCGGGATCGGCGCACTCAAGTCCGGTCGCGACGCGGACGTCGAGGCGGACATCCGCGCTGTCGTCGATGTCGCCCATGCGGCCCGGGCCATCGTGAAGGTCATCTTCGAGAACGCCTACCTGACCGATGACGAGAAGATCCGGGCCTGCCGATTGACCGAGGCCGGCGGCGGGGACTTCGTCAAGACATCGACCGGCTTCGCGCCCGGTGGCGCGACTCACGATGACCTGCGCTTGATGCGCGCCAATACCACACCGCCGACCCAGGTCAAGGCCGCCGGTGGCGTCCGGACGCTCGACGCGTTGCTCGAGGTGATGGCGCTCGGTGTGACGAGGGTCGGAGCCACCGCAACGGCGGTGATGCTCGACGACTTCAAGGCGCGCAAGGCTGGTCTTGTCCCGGTCGCCGCCACGGCCGCCCAGGGCGAGGGCGGCTACTGATGACCGGACCCACGCTCGGCGCCGTGAGCATAGGCTCCATCGGGACCGCGCCGTCCGCGCTGGAGTGGCTCACCGCGGCGACAAGGCTGCTCGATCGGCTGGCGGCGACCCAGGGTGACGCGATCGAGACGGCGAGCCAGTGGTGTGCCGAGGCGATCGCGGCGGGTGGCCTTGTGCATGTGTTCGGGACCGGTCATTCGCGGATCCCGGTCGAGGAGATGTTCCCCCGCTACGGTTCGTATCCGGGTTTCAACCCTATGGTCGAGCTGTCGATGACGTTCCACACGCAGGTCGTCGGGTCGAACGGCCAGCGTCAGGCGATGTTCATCGAACGGACGACCGGGCTTGCGGAGGTCATCCTCTCGAACTTCACGTTCGGCCCGAGCGACGTGCTGATGGTGTTCTCGGCCAGTGGCCTGTCGGCGGTCCCGGTCGAGATGGCCCGTGGTGCCCGCCAGCGTGGACTGCGCGTCATCGCGGTAACCTCCGTCGAGCAATCGATGTCCGAGGAACCGGATCCGATCGTGAGGGGGCGCCTACTCGACGAGGCGGATCTCGTCATCGACCTGTGTACGCCACATGCAGACGCGCTGGTCACCATCGACGGTCTGGACACCCCGGTCGGGCCTGGCTCGACGATCAGCGCGGTCGCCATCGTCAATTGCATCAAGGTGCGGACCGCCCGGCTCCTCCGGGAACGGAGCGCCCTGCCCGCCGTGCTGACCCGGGCTTCGGTCGTAGGAGCCGAGCGCTCGCTCGAATCGTTCGATGAGGCCTATCGTGAGCATGCGCGGCGGATCGCCCTCGCCATCGCTCGGGAGGAGTGACGGTGCGAGCATCACGCGCAGGAGGTGAGACCGACAGATCGGATCGACCGGCCCCCATGTAGGGTGGCGGATCCATTGGTCGACGTGACCATGTCGGCACGTCGTTCACGACAGGAGGAGAACAGATGCTCAAGAGATCCATCCGAGTGCGATCACTGGCCGGCCTCGCGGTCGTGGCCGTGATCGCGACGGCGTGTTCAAGTTCCGGTGCCTCGACCGCACCGAGCGCGGCCGCCTCGACCGCGGCATCGGCGGCGGCATCGGCGGCGGCCTCGACAGCGCCCTCGACCGCCGCATCGGCGGCGGCATCGGCGGCGGCCAAGACCTACACGATCGGATACTCGAACGGCGGCGGCGTCGGTAACGGCTTCCGCGAGGAGCAGGTCTGCACCGCCAAGGCCCAGGCCAAGGCGTCGGGCCAGGTCTCCGATCTCACCGTGATCCACCGCAACACGGATGCCGCTGGCCAGCTGGCCGACATCCGGACGTTGATCGCCAAGGGCGTCAACGCGATCGTGTTCAACCCGAACGACCCCAAGGCCCTCAACCCGGCGCTTGCCGAGGCTGCAGCCGCAGGGATCAAGACGGTCGCGGTCGACAGTTACGTGACCGATCCGACCACCTGGAATCTCTACAACAACCAGATCAAGTACGCGGAGCTCGGCGCCAAGTGGCTGTTCGATCAGCTCGGCGGCAAGGGCACCGTCTGGTATACCCGCGGGATCGCCGGTAACTCCGCGGACTCCGACCGCGACAAGGGGTTCAAGAACGTCCTCAAGGACTACCCGAATATCAAGGTCGTTCCGACTCCGGACGGCGTCTTCACCGGGTGGGACCCGGCGACCGCCACGAAGCTCACGAGCGACTTCATCGCGAGCGGCCAGTACGACAAGATCGACGGCATCTGGGCGTCGGGCATGGGCAAGCAGATCGTCGACGCGATCAAGGCGAACAACAAGAAGTTCGTGCCGATCGCCGACGCGGACGTCGGTGGGTTCGTGACCCAGCTCCTCGACCCGGTCGGCTTCCCGGGCCTCAAGGGCGCGGCCGTGACCAACACGGCAGCGGTCGGCGGCGCCGGCATCACCCTCGCCCTCAAGCTGCTCAACGGCGGCACGGTCACTTCGGACCCGGCCGCCAGTCAGCCGAACACCGTTCTGCTCAATCCGGTGGTGGTCGACAACCTCACCGATGCGGGCAAGGCGCAGCTGAAGGCATGGCAGTCCGTGCCGGGCATGGATCCCCTGTGGCCGCTCAGCCTCGCCCTCGATGGCTGGACGACCTACGATCCGAACACCGTTCCCGCCGGCTGCAAGGGCGCATAACCCTCAAACCGGTCCATCAAGGGAGGGCGACGGCCTTGCCGTCGCCCTCCGCCTGAATCCCACGGAGCGCATGACTCTCACCACGACCGACCTCCTGCTCGAGGCCACGGGCGTCTCGAAGACATATGGCGCCGTGGTCGCGCTGCGCACGGCGTCGTTGGCCGTCCGGCCCGGCGAGATCCACGCGCTGATGGGCGCCAACGGCGCCGGCAAGAGCACCCTCGTCAAGATCCTGACCGGCGCGGTCACCCCGGACGCCGGCACGATCTCCGTGCGCGGGAAGGCGCGGACGGTCCAGTCGCCGGCCGAGGCCCGTCGTGGCGGGCTCATCTCCGTGTACCAGGAGCCGTCGCTGATCCCGGACCTCGATATCCGGCAGAACCTGCGGCTGACCGAGACACCACTTGAACCATTCCGCCACTGGCTCGCTGAGCTCGGCCTCGGCAACCTCGACCTGGCCGGCCACGCTCGGCGTCTGCCGCTCGCCACGCTTCGGATCATCGACCTCGCACGCGCCCTGGCGGCCGAGCCGGACGTGCTGATGCTCGACGAGATGACCGCGGCCTTGCCGGCGAACCTCACCGAACGTGTCCTCGAGGTGGTCGGGCGCCAGCGAGGCAGCGACCGCTCGATCATCTTCATCTCCCACCGGATGATCGAGATCGCGGCAGTCTGCGACCGCGCCACCGTCCTGCGCGAAGGGGCGACGGTCGGAGTCATCGACGTGACGAAGGGCTCGGAGGACAAGATCGTCGAGCTCATGCTCGGCGAGATCATCAAGGACATGCCCGCTGCTGAACACGGGATGACCACGGCGACGCGATCCCCGGACGCGAAGCCGCGCCTCTCGGCGCGCGGGCTGACGGCACGGTCGAACCTGAGCGACGTCAGCTTCGACCTCTACCCGGGCGA
>Ga0075026_100000292_pt1 | contig 19438 bp, 11 predicted proteins | sample Str012_2_FD_71392 | JGI IMG/M metagenome (GOLD analysis project Ga0075026, IMG submission 71392) | Freshwater sediment microbial communities in response to fracking from Pennsylvania, USA - Straight Creek_MetaG_SC_2012 | ecosystem: Environmental > Aquatic > Freshwater > Creek > Sediment... | reverse complement strand
TCAATGTCTGCAATGTTCTGGCTTTTGTGCGCTTCCTTTAATTTGGCAAGGGCCGCTTCAATAGGGGCTTTCTTGTCGGCGGGTATTTTATCGCCGTATTCCTTTATCTGTTTTTCAGTCTGAAAGACCAGGCTATCGGCGGCATTTACCTTGTCCACTTTTTCACGTTCGGCTTTGTCGGTTGTTTCATTGGCCTTGGCTTCGTTCTTCATTTTTTCCACTTCTTCCTTGCTTAAGCCGCTGCCAGCTTCAATGCGTATTTTCTGCTCCTTACCGGTACCCTTGTCTTTGGCGGTTACATGCAAAATACCGTTGGCATCAATATCAAAGATTACTTCAATCTGTGGTACACCACGGGGTGCCGGCGGAATGCCATCCAGGTTAAAAGTTCCCAGGCTTTTGTTCTGGCTGCTCATGGGGCGTTCTCCCTGCAATACATGTATCTGTACGCCCGGCTGGCTATCGCTGGCGGTAGAAAATACTTCAGATTTTTTTGTAGGTATGGTTGTGTTACTGTCTATTAACCTTGTCATTACGCCGCCCATTGTTTCAATACCAAGGCTTAGTGGCGTAACGTCCAGCAGCAATACATCCTTTACTTCACCGGTTAATACCGCACCTTGTATGGCGGCGCCAACGGCTACAACTTCATCGGGGTTCACCCCTTTATTGGGCTTTTTGCCAAAGAACTTCTCTACAATTTCCTGCACTTTTGGAATACGGGTAGAACCGCCTACCAGTATCACTTCATCAATCTGGCTAATGTTAAGTCCAGCGTCTTTCAATGCCTGCTCGCAGGGTTTTAAGCAACGGGCAAACAAGTTATCGGCTATCTGCTCAAACTTAGCACGGGTTAGTTTTTTTACCAGGTGTTTCGGCACACCATCAACTGCTGTAATGTATGGCAGGTTGATCTCTGTTTCTGAAGAAGAGCTCAGCTCCACCTTGGCTTTTTCGGCTGCTTCTTTCAAACGCTGCAAAGCCATGGGGTCTTTGCGCGGATCTATGTTTTCGTCTTTTTTAAATTCTTCTGCCAGCCAGTCCATGATCACTTTATCAAAATCATCACCACCCAGGTGGGTATCACCATTGGTGCTTTTTACTTCAAAAACGCCATCGCCCAGCTCCAGTACAGAAATATCAAATGTACCGCCGCCAAGGTCAAACACGGCTATTTTGTGGTCTTTACCGCCTTTATCGAGGCCATAAGCCAGGGCGGCTGCGGTAGGTTCGTTTACAATGCGACGAACGTTTAAACCGGCAATTTCACCGGCTTCTTTGGTAGCCTGCCTCTGTGCATCGTTGAAATAGGCTGGTACAGTAATCACTGCATCGGTTACTTCTGTGCCCAGGTAATCTTCGGCGGTTTTCTTCATTTTCTGCAAAATCATCGCAGAAATCTCCTGTGGCGTGTACAGGCGGCCGTCTATGTCAATACGTACGGTATTATTGTCACCCTTGGCTACTTTATAACTCCAATGGCTAATTTCTTCAGTTACTTCATTAAACTGGCGGCCCATAAATCGCTTTACGCTGGTAATGGTGTTTTGCGGGTTGGTAATGGCCTGGCGTTTGGCCGGGTCACCTACTTTGCGCTCGCCGTTTTTAAGGAAAGCCACAACAGACGGGGTAGTACGCCTGCCTTCATCATTGGCTATCACCACCGGCTCGTTGCCCTCCATTACAGATACGCAACTATTGGTGGTTCCTAAGTCTATCCCTATGATTTTTCCCATATTTAAAGAATTTAATGTTTACGTTTGATAGTCAATCATTATGCCACGCGGATTAAAGTGAAAAATTGGCAGAACAAGACCCCAAATCATGCAGTAGTTGGCGGCTGTAAGCGGGGAACCAATTAATATGCCAGCTGCTTTCTCAACACCCGTTTTTGCACTGCCTTTTTGCCGGTTGCAGGTGGGTTTTACAGACATCATTGCGGTCTGTGGGTTAGTCCACCCCCGTATCTTCTACCTTAAAAGTAAAATGCCTTTGTAAAAGATAGCTGATGGTGATGACCACCACGGTAGAGATAACCTGCGATAGAATGGCGTTTAGGTGCATGTATTCTACCAGCGCCTTTAGCAGCAGGTAATTGATGAAAAGATTGGACACAAATACAAAGAAATAGCGGAACAATTGCACCCGCCCCCGGATATTGGAATCCACAAACACCACATACTTCATCAGCAGGAAGCCCACCGGAAAATTGATCAGAAAGGAAAAGATAAGCGAAGCAATATGCGGCTTAAAGGCATAAAAGCCCAGGCTGAAAACCTGCTCTTTGAAAATAAATTTATAGCTGAACGTATACAGCAGAAACCCCAGCAAAGTATTGGCGCCACCGCAGGAAGCATACCGGAAGGTTTGCAGCGGCAGCCATTTCTTAAAGGGCTGGTAAAAAAAATCAATGATAGCGGTAACCTGGTTATGAACCACAAATGCTTTTTAGTTGCCGCGAAGATAATTATTGCCCGCCATTCTTCCCTTCAATTCAACGATTCCTTAACCAACCATTAAAATACCCGGAAACCATTACAACCAATCGTAACTTATATTCATCTGAGTATCGCAGTGCTGTTGGTTCAGGATCTTCCAAAGCATGATTCCCAAACCCCAAACCGTAAACCCTAAACCATTAAATCCTGTTTGTCCGTCCAGAGCCGCAGCAATGCGGCTTTTTTTATATCCCCTGCCCTCCAAAAGGGAGACTTAAGCAGGTCATACTTTTTTTGTTGCAGGATTCATTTTATCGGTCACCTTTTTCGCAAACCGTCAGGTGCCTGGCCAATCAATAGCATTTATCAGGAAATGTTTTTTACAATTTGCCTCCATGAATAACACTGCTCTCAATAAAAAATAATGAATAACGAAATAAAAGCAAGGAGATCGGGCTAAGTCGCCCATTTAGGGCGACAGGGGGTTTTTTCATACTTTTGCCGCCCAAGCAAACAACCCATGTCTATAGCCGCATTGTTAAGAGATACTGTAACGGAGAGCCTTACCCAATTATATAATCAGCCATTTTCTGACAAGGATTTCCAGGTAAACCAAACCAAGCCGGAATTTGAGGGCGATTATACCATCGTGCTGTTTTCGCTGATCAAAAAATTAAAAAAATCGCCGGATGCGGCCGGCAATGAACTGGGAGGCCATCTAACGGCGCACTACCCGCAATTCTTCTCCGCCTACAATATTATAAAAGGCTTTCTCAACCTTTCCATTGCCGAAAGCTTCTGGCTGGAAGTATTGCAAAAGAACTTTGCCAACAGCCATTTCGGAAAGCAAGCTGCCAATGGCCAGCGGGTAATGGTTGAGTATTCATCGCCCAATACCAATAAACCCCTGCACCTGGGGCACCTGCGCAATAATTTTTTGGGCTGGAGCAGTGCCGCCATATTAAAAGCCAGCGGTTATGATGTGGTAAAAACCTGTATTGCCAACGACCGGGGCATACATATTTGCAAAAGCATGGTGGCCTGGCAGCTTTTTGCCAATGGCGCTACGCCAGATAGCACCGGCATGAAAGGCGATCATTTTGTAGGCGATTACTACGTATTGTTTGGCGCCGAACTCAAAAAACAGGTGGAAGTTTTAATAGCGCAGGGAATTGGTAAAGACGATGCTGAGAAACAGGTGCCCATTATGCTGCAGGCACAACAAATGCTGGTTGACTGGGAAGCGGGCAAACCCGATGTAATTGATTTGTGGAAAAAAATGAACAGCTGGGTATATGCGGGTTTTGATGTAACCTATAAAAGAATTGGCAGCGATTTTGATAAAACGTATTACGAAAGCAATACCTACCTGTTGGGGAAAGACCTGGTGGAATTTGGCCTGAAAAAAGGTGTTTTTTTTCAGAAAGAGGATGGCAGCGTATGGATTGACTTAACCGCCGATGGTCTGGATGAAAAAATTGTACGCAGAAAAGATGGTACGGCTGTTTACATGACCCAGGACATTGGCCTGGCCGTAAAAAAATATGAAGAATACAAATGCGAAAAAAGCATTTATGTGGTGGGCAATGAACAGGACTATCATTTTAAAGTATTAAAACTGATTTGCCAGAAACTGGAATTGCCGGCTTCGGATGGCATTTTTCATTTAAGCTATGGCATGGTGGAACTTCCCAGCGGCAGAATGAAAACAAGGGAAGGTACGGTAGTGGACGCCGACGACATGATTGATGAAATGGTAAACGTCTCCCGGCAAAAAACAGAAGAGCTGGGTAAAGTAAAAGACTTTTCGGAAGATGAACTCAAAGAATTGTTTGATACCATTGGCCTGGGTGCTTTAAAATTCTTCCTGCTGCGCGTTGATCCAAAAAAGAAAATGCTGTTCAACCCGGAAGAAAGCATCGACTTCCAGGGGTTTACCGGGCCTTTTATCCAATATACACATGCAAGAATAAAATCAATACTCCGCAAAGAAACGCCTGCTGTAGTTGCAGGTTTTACAGCACCGCTGTTGCCACTGGAAAAAGAATTGCTTGTTACCATGGAGCAATACCCGGTTATTATTGAACAGGCCGCGGCAGATTACAATCCTTCGCATATCGCCAATTATGTGTATACTGTTGCAAAAACGTTAAGCTCTTTTTTATCTGAACACAAAGTGGCCAATGCAGAAACCGAAGAGAAGAAACAACTGCGCTTGCGTCTTTGCCAGATGACGGCCAATATTATTTCATCGGCCATGGGTTTGTTGGGCATTAAAGTACCGGAGAGAATGTAAAACAGTTTATAGTTCATAATTCGGTAGCTCATAGTCCTTTTGTTCTAAGAGTAAGAGTTTGTGCGAACATAAGAAATGGGGCAACTTTTAGGGGACTTGCTGAAGCCCTCTATTGGGGGATTTAGGGGGCCGTTATTCACAAGGCTGCTTCCTTCTCGTATCAATCAAATACTGTATTTTCCAAACGCCCTTTATTCTTACTAACTGGTAAGAGTCTACGCCGCAATGGCTGAACTGCCCTTTGTAATAAAATTTATACGGCGTCCAAACGGATGCCAGCGGGCCATCAATTTTGATGGTTTCAAAAACGATGCGTTCATCGGCATCGCCCTTTGTTAATTTGCTCACAGAGGCAACGAACTCCTTTATCGATTCATTTTTAATACCTTCACTACCCTCTTTTAACCGGCCAATGGTTTGCAAAATGGCACTATCAGAAAAAGCACTTTGTATTTTCGCAGCATCGGAAGTTTTCATTCCATCAAACAACAAATTCACCGCAGCTTTTACAGAGTCTTCAGTAGTTTGTGCATGAGAAGCAAAGCTGATTGATATAACTGCTGCAATAATAAAGATGGGTTTCATACAATGAAATTTTTAGATGGAGAATAAACCTGCGATTGGGTAGTTGGTGAAAACAGCAACAACGGCATCAAGCAATTTTCAATTTTCATGTAGAAAAAAGCCCTCCTGCAATTAATTCGCGATTTACCCAAGTCCCCCACCCTAAGATTCAGGGGGCACCTACATATACCCCAGAATCTTCAGCATACTCTGCGCTGTTTGCTCCTTGGCATACACCCAGTCAACGAGTTTGCCATTTTTATCGTGCCCCACAATAATGTGTTTGGGAGAGGGTATGAGGCAATGTTTGATACCGCCATAGCCGCTGATCTGATCCTGGTATGCACCGGTATGAAAAAAGCCCACCACCAGTGTTTCGCCATTGGTGAGTTTTGGCAGAAAAACTTCGTTGATATGCTCTTCGGAATCGTAATAATCATGACTGTCGCAGGTAATGCCTCCCAATACCACCCGGTGGTATTCTTCATTCCATTTATTGATCGGCAGCATCAGGAAGCGTTCGCCAATGCCCCATGTATCGGGCAAAGTGGTAATAAAAGATGAATCGATCATGTACCAGGTCTCCCGGTCGTTCTGCATCTTCTGCCCAATCACACTGTAAATATGCGCCATGCTTTCGCCCACGGTATAACTGCCGAATTCGGTAAAAATATGCGGCATCGGCACATTGCTTTTTTTGCAGGCCGTTTTTATATTGCGCACAATTTCGTTTATCATAAACTGGTAGTCGTACTCAAAGCCCAGTGAATGTTTAATTGGAAAACCGCCGCCGATATTAATAGAATCCAGTTCGGGGCAAATTTTCTTTAGCTGGCAATAAAGGTTGATGACTTTATTCAGTTCACTCCAGTAATAGATATCGTCTTTAATACCCTTGTTCAAAAAAATATGCAGCATTTTCAGCTGAAAGCGATCCTCATTGCCTTCAATTTTATCTACATAAAATTCCAGTATATCGCGTGGCCTGAAACCCAGGCGGGATGTGTAAAAAGGAAAATTGGGTTCTTCTTCTGCCGCCACACGGATACCCAGTTTAAAAGGCGCTTTCACCGTTTTTTTATAGGCCTGCAATTCTTCCTTATTGTCGAGAATGGGCACCACGTTTTTAAACCCGCTGTTCAGCAGGTGGGCAATGCGGCTGGTATAAGGTTTCTGTTTGTAGCCGTTGCAAATAATATAAGTGTCTTTCGTAATCTTCTTGCGGGCATACAGTTTCTTGATGATTTCAATATCGTAAGCATAAGAAGTTTCCAGGTGAATGTCCTGCTTCAGGGCCTCTTCTACCACAAAAGAAAAATGCGAACTTTTGGTGCAGTAACAATAATTGTATTCGCCGGTATATTTGTACTTTTTAAAAGCACTGTCAAACATTTTCTTTGCTTTCTTTATCTGCATGCCAATTTTGGGCAGGTAAGAAAGTTTCAGGGGCGTGCCATATTTATCAATCAGTGCCTTAATGTCAAGGCCGTTAAACTGCAGGTACTCATCTTTTACTTCAAAACCTTCCTGGGGAAAATTAAATGTTTGTTTCACCAGGTCTAAATAAGAATTGTTCATTTAAGGCATCAGTAATTACGGGTGAAGAATGATTTTACAAAAATTGGTTTATAAAATACGAACGGTCCTTTTATTTCTGCACAAAAGTAATTGTTTGCAGCAATCGGGGGCATTTTTTTTAGGCCCCCGGAGATCAGCTGCGGAGCTGATAAAAAATAGCCATTAATTAACGGGTAAATGCTAACATTGCAAAACAAAATACCGATGGGCCATCCGCCCATTTTTTATCACCCACAATCGATTGCAATGAAAAAGATCCTGCACCTGGCAATGCTGCTGCTGGCATTCAACAACCCGAAAATTTTTGCACAAAACAATTACCAGGCAAAAGCGAAAGCCCTGCTGGCTAAAATGACACTCGATGAAAAAATCGGGCAATTAAACCTGGTAACGCCCGGAGGTGCAGTTACCGGTGCCGTAGTAAGCCAGGGTGTTGAAGACAATATCCGCAAAGGCCTTGTGGGTGGGCTGTTTGGCATTTGGGGGCCGGAGAAAGTGCGGCAGGCGCAGGACCTTGCCATAAAAAATTCGCGCCTGCATATCCCATTAATTTTTGGACTGGATGTGATACACGGACACAAAACCATATTCCCCATACCACTGGGACTTTCTGCAACCTGGAATCCGGAACTGATTGAAACATCTGCCCGCATTGCCGCAACTGAAGCCAGTGCAGACGGACTAGCCTGGGCCTTCTCTCCTATGGTAGACATTGCACGCGACGCACGCTGGGGCAGAATTTCTGAAGGCAGTGGCGAAGACCCTTATCTCGGTGGCCTGATTGCAAAAGCCATGGTGAAAGGTTACCAGGGCAAAGACTTATCGGCCAATAATAATATCATGGCCTGCGTAAAACATTTTGCCTTATACGGTGGCGCGGAAGCGGGCCGCGAATACAATACGGTAGACATGAGCCGCATTAAAATGTACGAGTACTACCTGCCGCCCTATAAAGCAGCAGTAGACGCCGGCGCCGGCAGCATCATGAGTTCGTTCAATGAAATAGACGGCGTGCCGGCTACGGGCAACAAATGGCTGCTGACCGATCTGCTGCGCAAACAGTGGGGCTTTAAAGGTTTTGTGGTGTCCGACTATACATCACTCAGCGAAATGATAAACCATGGCGTGGGCGATTTGCCCGCTGTTTCTGCACGTGCCCTCAAAGCGGGGCTGGATATGGATATGGTGGCTGAAGGTTTTTTAAAAACGCTTAAGAAATCTTTACAGGATGGGAAAGTTAACATGGCCGATATTGACCTTGCCTGCACCCGCATACTGGAAGCCAAATATAAACTGGGCCTTTTCGACAACCCGTACAAATACATTGACGAAACAAGACCTGCCAAAGAAATTTTAACTGCGGAAACACGCAAAGCGTCTCGTGAGATTGCAACCCGCTCTTTTGTTTTGCTGAAAAACAATAACCAGCTGCTGCCCCTGCAGAAAAGCGGCACCATTGCATTGGTAGGGCCGCTGGCCAATAACCAGCGCAATATGCTGGGCACATGGGTGGTGGCCGGCGACTGGAAACAGTCTGTAACGGTGATGGATGGGGTAAAAAATGTGGCGGGCAGCAATGTAAATATTTTGTATGCCAGGGGCGCCAATATTTCAGACGATCCGATGCTGATAAAAAACGCCAATGCGCTGGGTGTAGAAATAGAACAGGAAAAAGCATCCCCCGAAGAACTGATCAACGAAGCCGTTGCAGCCGCCGGCAAAGCCGATGTGGTGGTAGCCGTATTGGGTGAGGCAGCAGATATGAGTGGTGAATCCTCCAGCCGATCAGACATCAGCATTCCGGAAAGCCAGGAAAATTTATTGAAGGCACTGGTGAAAACCGGCAAACCAATAGTACTGGTATTGATCAATGGCCGTCCGCTTACCTTGCCCTGGGAACAGGAACATGTACCGGCCATCCTGGAAGCCTGGGCGCCGGGTACCGAAGCCGGTAATGCCATCGCCGATGTTTTGTTTGGCCATTACAATCCTTCCGGAAAAATAACAGCCACGTTTCCAAGAACCGTAGGACAGATTCCCATTTACTACAATCATAAAAATACCGGCCGGCCTTACGATGGCAATGGCTCCGGCAAATTCAAATCCTACTACATGGACATTTCAAATGATCCATTGTACCCTTTTGGATTTGGCCTCAGCTATACCAGTTTTGACTACAGCGATCTAAAACTGGATAAGTCTGCCCTGAAAGGCAATGAAACCTTAACCGCCACTGTCAGCATTTCCAATACCGGAAAATATGCCGGCGAAGAAACCGTACAATTGTACATCAGCGATCCCGTGGCCAGTGTAACCCGTGCTGTAAAAGATCTGAAAGGTTTCAAAAAAGTATTCCTGCAGCCTGGTGAAAAAAAAGACATCAGCTTTGCCGTTACTACGGAACAATTAAAATTTTACAACAGTGATTTGAAATACGATTGGGAGCCGGGCGAATTTATTATTCAGGTGGGCACAAATTCTGCAACTACCAAAAAAGGATCGGTACAATGGATAAAGTAGTTAAAAGGTTGATTGGTTGAAAGAGCGGCAGCTGTTGCCCATAAGTGTTCGAAACGTTTGGGGCAAAAAACCCGCGCCAGCACCCTGCTTTCCAATGGAACATATTTTGCTCATTTATGGGCCTGCTCCCTTGCTGAAAGAACGAAATTTATTCAAAACATTTATGAGAAAATTTATCTTTTTTATTCTTTTCGCAACCCCATCGTATTTGCTCACGGCGCAGCAAATACAACTCCTTAGCACCGGCAATAAAACTTCTATGCGCGGCCTAAGCGTGGTAAGCGATAAAGTGATCTGGGCCAGCGGAAGCAAAGGCACCGTGGCAAGAAGTGCAGACAGTGGCAAAACCTGGAAATGGATGAATGTGCCAGGTTTTGAAAAAAGGGATTTCAGGGACATTGAAGCATTTGATGCCGTTACTGCCATCGTCATGGCCATCGACACACCGGCTGTCATTTTAAAAACCATTGATGGCGGCGAACACTGGAAAACAGTGTATGAAAACAAAACACCCGGCATGTTCCTGGATGCAATGGAATTCTGGAACCAGCAAAGTGGCATCGTGATTGGAGACCCCATCAACGGGAAATTTTTTATTGCCCGCACTTTTAACGAAGGCAATAGCTGGCATGCCACTTCATTTGATAAATTACCAGCTGCAGATTCCGGGGAAGCTTGCTTTGCTTCCAGCGGTACCAACATACGCGGACTCAATCTTGCAGAAGCCTGCTTTATCAGCGGTGGCATGCGTTCCCGCTTTTTCTGGAAAGGCAACCCAATTGATTTACCCTTGTTGCAGGGTAAAGAATCTTATGGCGCTAATTCCATTGCTGTACGCGACAATAAAAATAGAACCAACAGCAATTACTTTGTAGTAGTGGGCGGCGACTTTACGCATGATACGGCCACCGAAAAGAATTGTGCCCTCACAAAAGATGGCGGTAAAACATGGCAGGCCCCTGCTACCCCACCGCATGGCTATCGATCTTGTGTTGAGTTTATCACCAAAACAAAAATGATAGCCTGCGGCACCAGCGGTATAGATGTTTCTGCCGATGGCGGCGCCAACTGGCAACTGATCAGTAAAGAGGGGTATCATGTTTGCCGGAAAGCCAAGGAAGGGCATGCAGTATTTCTCGCCGGCAATGGTAAAATTGCAAAACTGGTTTGGAAATAAGCCGGCATTTACCCACTAATAAATCTTCCTGTTCTTTGCTTGCAGGATGCTGCGCTACAGCGGAATAAACATTTTTCAGCCCTTAAAAAAGGATACGCTTATTGCGTTATTGCATATATGGCTGATAAGCATTATTTTAGCCCGATTTTAAACCCTTACAGCAATTATGGAATGGATCGCAATTTTAAAATGTCCCATCAGCGGGAAAGATTTACGGGCATTGGAAGCTACTGAGATTGAACAGATTAATGCCAAAGCCAGCAACCACCAGCTATGGCAGGCAGATGGAAAACCCATGACAGAGCAGATTGAAAAAGGGTTGATAACCGCAGATGGTGCATATATCTATCCCATCATCAAAGAAATTGTGCTGCTGCTGAAAGACCTTGCCGTAGTAGATGCAAAAGAAAAAATCATCAAAGACATTATCAGCGAAGACAAGCAGCTGGTAAAAAATTTTTACGATCAAAAAGGTTGGTTTACCGATGAAAAAGGCAACTATGAAGATGCCGTGATATTTGAAGACCTGCGCCCCTTTGCCCAGGATTATATCAAAAAATGCCACGACCGTGTGGGTCGTTTTTTGAATCCATCCGGCACCTATATGGTTGATGCCGCTTCCGGGGCCCTGCAATACACCGATTACCTGCAATATTCCCAAAATTACAAATACCGGGTTTGCGTAGACTTTTCATTCCAGGCATTGAGCGAGTGCAAAAGAAAACTGGGCGATAAAGGACTCTGCATCCTGGCCGATATGACGAATATGCCTTTCAAAGATGGCGTAGTAGATGGCTTTGTATCATTGAATACCATTTACCATATACCAAAAGACGAACAAACAACGGCCATAAAAGAACTGTACCGCTTGTTAAAACCAGGCGCCAAAGGCGTTGTGGTGTACGAATGGTTTAAACACTCCCCCTGGATGAATTTCTGGATGCTGCCCTTCCGCGGCTTTGTTTACATCAAGAACCGCATCATGGATGGCGCGGCTAAACTGGCGGGCAAAAAAGATGCAGGCCGACGCTTGTATTACTTTGCGCATAGCCCCGAATATTTCAAAAAGAACCTGCCACCCTATTCTTTAAAAGTGTGGCGCTCTCTCAGTGTGCATTTTATGCGCTATTACCTGCATGCGCCTTTGTTTGGTAAAAAAATCCTCGACTGGGTATACAATAAAGAAGAAAAAGATCCGGAAGAATGCGGGTTGAAAGGAGAATACCCGATGCTGGTGTTTGAGAAGAAAGGCTAAGTGCTTAAATGAAAGCAGGAATTTATTTTTCGCACAGTGAAAAATAAGAAAAAGCGCTTTTTGCACAATGCAATCAAAGAAAAAGAGGTTATTCATTCGCTGGCAACAACCAAAGATTTTATAGGCAACCATCAAATAGAAAAAGGATCCACACGGATCCTTTTTCTATTTTGCAATTATTTTTTAGCAAAAAAATGCCGGTCATAGTTTCCTCTGACCAGCACCCGTCTTGCTATGAAAAACAAGAAAATAACAACCTTACAAGACTTCAAAGATATGATCCGGATCAATTCAACCCAATAGTAGTTTAACGATAAAACAGCTGTAAATATTCGATCTACAAAGCAACGTTCAGGCTTTTTCGCTGTTCACTAAACAATGTTTCAACAATCAACTTTAGCAGCTTCCGCCTCGTAAAAAATAAAGACGAACCGTTAATTACTCAAACTCCGGAAATCTACCGGAACGAGTTTGCTGACACCCGGTTCCTGCATGGTAACACCGTAAATAACATCTACAGCGCCCATGGTTTGCTTGTTGTGTGTTACAATAATAAACTGGCTTTCTTCGCTGAACCGGCGTATCATATTGGTAAACTTACCTACGTTGGCATCATCCAGCGGAGCATCTACCTCATCCAAAATACAGAACGGCGCCGGCTTGATTAAATAAATTGCAAATAGCAGGGCCGTTGCCGTTAGTGTTTTTTCACCACCACTCAGCTGGCTGATGGATGAAGGACGTTTGCCTTTTGGCTTGGCCACAATATCAATCCCTGTTTCCGCAAGGTTTTCAGGATTTTCCAGCACCATATCCGCGGTATCATCTTCTGTAAACAATGCTTTGAATACTTTCTGAAAATTCTCCCGCACTTTATTAAATGTATCCAGGAATGCCTGGTTGGCGGTTGCTTCCACTTCCTGGATGGTTTGCATCAGGCTGTCTTTGGCGGTTACCAAATCATTCTTCTGCTCCAGTATAAAATCGTAGCGCTTCTTCATTTCCTGGAATGCTTCGATAGCAGTAGGGTTCACTTCTCCAAGGTTTTCCAGGCGCTTCTTCATCCGGTCGCTCTTTTCCTGCAATTCTTCTACCGGTGTTTCGGTTATTCTTGGCTGATCAATAATATCATCAAGGTTAATCCTGAACTCTACCTGCAGGCGCTCTTTCATACCCGCCAGCTGCAGTTTCAGTTCATTCAGGTTGTCTTTTATTTCAGCAAGCAAATGCTCCGCCATTTCCTTTTCCTTTACCGTGTGGCGCAGTTCGCTTTCTTTTTCGTTTAAGCGGTTGCGCAGGTTGTAATAAGTTTGGTCGGCTTCATTCAACCTGGTTTCTTCCGCTTCTTTTTTGTGCAGCAAATCAATATGCCCCTGTTCTGCCGTTTGCAAAGCCTCACTGCTATCCGAAATACTTTCCTGGGTTTGTTTCAGCTGCGATGCATTGGCTTCTATCTGCGAGCGCAAATCATTTAACTGGTTACTCTTAAATTCAAGTTCTTGTTTAAGTGCATTGATTTTGCTGTGCTGCCGCGTCACCTGCAGGTTAAAATCATTGTAACCGGCCATTACTTCATTGTAGGCCGCCTCAATAACCCTGTATTCATCTTCGCTGCCTTTTAGTTTATCCCTTAATTCATTCAATGTACTTACCAGCTGCATCCATTCGTTGCGTACGCCCTCTACCCCACCGATGGTTTCTTCCAGGGTCAGTTGCAGTTCTTCTACGCGGTTTTGAGATGTCCCCTGGGATGCATACAGGTTCTCCACTTTATTTTCTAGCGAGAATACAAAATTGGTAAGGCGGCTGATGTCTTCCTGTGCCTGTTTGATGGCCGTTTCTTTCAACTGTTCATTAAAACCAATCACTTCATTGTGCTTAAACTGGATATCGGCTTTCAGGTTATTCACGATAATTTCCTGTGCAGCTATTTGTTCCGCTAATTTTTCTAAATTTTTAGCACGGCCAATTTTCTTTCCTTCAAACAAACCAACACTGCCACCAGTTAGTGAATACTTTCCTTTTACATACTTGCCATGTTTTTCAAGTACAATTGATCCATTGCTGTTGGTCAGTGCATCTTCGCTTTCTGCAATAAAAACATTGCCCAGCAAATAATTGGCAAGACTGCGGTATTTTTCGTCTACCTCAATCACATCCATTGCCTTAATGGTTTCAGGAATGTGGTGGCCACCAAAATCCTGGCCTTCTGCAGTTAGTTTATCCAGCAAAAAGAAATTGGCTTTCCCTTTTTTGTTATCATCCAGCAAATGCACCGCCTGCAAGCCTTCCTGCAGGTTGTTCACCACATAATAGTTGAGGTAGGGTTCCAGTACATTTTCTACCGCGGCGCGGTATTCTTCTTTCACATAAATAATATCAGAAAGAATGGGCGCCGTATGGTTCCAGCTGGCATTTTTGTGCAAAAATTTAATGCTTTCGGGATAGCCTTCCATTGAATCAATCAGGCTCTTCAGCAGGTCGTGCTCATTCCTTCGGCTGTCCAGTTTCCGGTTTTCGTCGGCCAGCTGTTGGCGCAGTATTTCTACTTCACTTTGTGTCTGTAAAATCTGCTCTTTGGTCCGGTCCTGGTGTTCCTGCAACTGCTGCAAATCACGTTTGCGGGTTTCCAGTTCTTCTTCTTTCAGGCGGCGTTCTTCTTCCAGTTGTTTCAGTTGGCTGCTGCGCACTTCCCTTTCCTCTTCAATCTGGTCGATGGCCCGCTGCAAATTCTGAATGGAAGTATCTGCGACGGCTACTTTTTTTTCGGCTTCAAACTGGTTGCGCTGAATGGTCAGGTTTTCACTGCGCAGGCTGTCTACATGCGAACGCTTTTCATCAAACACTTTGCGCTTGTCTTCCACACTAGTCTTCAAATCTTCCAACTGCTGTTGCAGGCTTTCCAATTTTGTTAGTTCTTCGGCACCTTGTTGCTCGGTAAAAACAATGCTTTCTTCCAGCCCTTTCAACTGGCCTTCGCTTTTATTCAGGAAGGCTTCCAGGCTGGTTGATTTTTCCTGCAAAAAATTCAAGCGCTGGCTGGCCAGGTTCTTTTCATTTTCCTTGGTGCGCAATACCTGCAGCAAATCATTGAATTCATGCTGCAAGCTTTGCAGGGCACGTTCTTTTTCAATAAAATCAACACGTTCCTGCTCCAATGCCGCTTCAGCCGTGGCAATGGCTGCTTCCAGCTGGAATTTTTTATTGGTCTCCGTTTCCGATTGTTCGTTCAGGTTGCGGTAAGTAACATTGAAGCCTTCCAGCGAAGCCTTCGCCAGTTCAATGCTGTGCTCGCGGTATTCTTTTTTAATCTCGTGGTATTTCTCTGCTTTCTTAGCCTGGTTTTCCAAACTCTTCAGCTGGTTGTTAATTTCAAACAGCAAATCTTCAATACGGGCAATGTCCTGTTCGGTGGCATCCAGCTTCAGCTTGGCTTCGCGTTTGCGGGTTTTGTAAATGGTAATGCCGGCAGCCTGTTCCAGCATGCGGCGGCGGCTGTTCTCCTTGTCTTTGATGATTTCGTCTACCATGCCCAGCTCTATAATGGCGTAGCTGTCGGTGCTTACGCCGGTATCCATAAACAGGTTCTGGATATCTTTCAGGCGGCACTGCACATCGTTGAGGCGGTATTCGCTTTCGCCGCTTTTATAAAATTTTCGGGTAACCGTAACCGTATTGAATTCGGTCGGCAGCAGGTTGCGGGTATTTTCAAAAGTCAGGCTCACTTCTGCCAAACCAGAAGCGCTGCGGGTTTTAGAGCCGTTGAATACCAGGCTGTCCAGGTTTTCGCTGCGCAGGTGACTGATCTTCTGCTCTCCTATCACCCAGCGGATGCTGTCGATAATATTGCTTTTACCGCAGCCATTGGGGCCAATAACGCCGGTAATACCTTCATCAAAATTGAGTACCGTTTTATCGGCAAAACTCTTGAACCCCTTTATTTCTAAACTCTTTAATCTCACAGTGAAAAGTTTTAAGTAGAACGGGCAAATATATTTTTTTGCAGCTAACAAAAAATCCGGTTTGGCGGGAAGGGGGTTATAATTATTCACCTGTTATACACAAACATCAAACCGGGTATTAGTTATCAACAGTTTGTGGGCAAATAAGGAAAAATTTGTTTGGAACCAGCAAAAGAAATGCTATTAAACATCGTTGCTACGCTCACTTGTACAAAAACACCATAAGCGGCAGTCTGCTGGCAAAGCGTTATGCCAATATTGTTCTTCACCACTTGAAGTTTTTGCAGCCTGAACGGAAGCTTTGTATATTTAAAATTGAAGCTGAAAATGTTTATGAAAATCCCAAACAACTGGAAACAACAAACACTGGAAAGACTGGAGAATACGAACTGGGGAAACCCGGCTGAAGCACCCACAGGCCTGGTTAAACGCTGTTTGGAATTAACGAAAACTCCACTGGAACACTTTACCGCAAGCGATGTTCGTATCATGATTGAACAAAAAACCGGGTTATTTTTCATGGTTAAGCTTGCTATTGAATTGCTGGAAGAAGCTATTTTTATTGAAGCAGATTATTTTAAAGGCGACTTACTGCAGGCAGTATTTAATATTGACATTGAATTCTGGAATGACCATGGAAATTTCTGGAAAACAATCAATGCAATGACACGAACAAAACCGGAAGAAATAAAGAAGCACAATATTTCTTACGCAGATTTTTATAAAACAATCTATTGCAACTTTAATTGATTCCGCCCGTCACATTACAAATGCGTGTAAAAAACTAATTTCATACATTGTACCTGAATTTCAATAAGAAATGATTAATACCAGCGACCTGCACATTGAAGACGAAATCATGCCCCTGTTTGATTTCACGTTTAACTTTTATTCGGGGCAGGCCGTACGCGATATTTTAAATGAACCGCTTGCGTCCAAACAAGCCATCCTGCAGCGGCAACACCTGCTAAAAGGCTTTGCCGGCAACCGCGAATTGCTGAAAGACTACTCTTTTTCAAGATTCAACCTTACAGAAATCTACGACTTCTTTGAAACCTTTGCTGCTGGCTCACTTTCGGGCAGCAAGTTGCGCTGGAAGCTCACGTTTTCGGAGAAAGAAAGGCACCAGAAAAGAGGCCGCCTTATTCTGCTCATCCGGCTTTTTTATAAGATACAAACCGCTTACTTAAATAAAATTGACACTTCATTATTTCCGCCGGATTATGCACAGGAATTAAAGCTCCTCAATGATTTCATCTCCGATTTTAAAGTGGAAAAATACGAAGCCGTCTTCCTGAAAAAAAGCAAAATAGACATCAGCCACATTGCAGACCTCATAGAAATCATTGCAGAAAAAATAACCAATGGCCAGGCGGCTGTTTTCTGGAAACGCTGGTTTCAGTTTGAAGCGGGTCTCTCCATCAGTAATGGCATCAGCCGGCATGGATTTGTATTTCCAACTTTCGACGACAACCGTTTTGAAGTGGAAAACATCTATCATCCTTTTCTGAAGAGCCCGGTAAAAAACAACCTGGTAGCCAGCAACAATGTTATTCTTTTAACAGGCCCCAATATGTCGGGCAAATCAACTTTGCTAAAAGCAGTTAGCATTTGCGTTTACCTGGGCCACACCGGTATTGCCGTGCCCGCCTCCAAAGCAATCATGCCTTTTTTTGATACCATTTCTGTCGCCATCAACCTTACAGACAGCATCGTAAGTGGTTATAGCCATTTCATGTCGGAGATTATGACCCTGAAAAATGTGCTCACCGAAGCCATTGCCGGTAAGAAATGTTTCGCCGTATTCGATGAATTGTTCAGGGGCACTAATATTGAAGATGCACTGGAAATAAGTACGGCCACCATTAACGGCCTGAGCAAATTCCCCGATTCATTATTTTTTATTTCTACACACCTGCACCAGTTAAAAGATATGGAAGTAGTAAAAACCAGCAAGGTGGCTACCTGGTATATTGATTGCGAATTAAAAAATGACCTGCCCGTATTTACGTATAAATTAAAAGCCGGATGGTCTGATCTCCGCGTGGGCCGTATCCTGTTCGACCGGGAGGGGCTGAATAAAATGCTACAACCCTGATTTGAGAGTATTAAGTATGGCGTATTCAGACATGTGGCAAGAGGGAATCTGCAGACTCTTTATTTCTCATTTTTCACCAGCTTCCCGCCAATCATAACAAACTTTACTCTTTGCAGGGCAGATATGTCTTTTAACGGATCTTCTTTAACCGCAATCAGGTCGGCCCATTTGCCGGCTTCAATTGTTCCAATTTCCTTGTCTTTGCGCAATAACGCTGCATTTACGCTGGTGCCCGCCATAATGGCCTGCATGGGCGTCATTCCCAATTTAACCAACTCCGCAAATTCGCGGGCGGAATAATCTGCCGGCCATCCTACATAATCGGTGCCTACGCCAATTTGCACGCCTTTTTTAATGGCAATGCGCAGGTATTTGTACACGCCTTCCCGGGTTGATTTGGCCAGCTCTATTGCTTTTACCAGGGCCTTGCTATCCGCTATTTTCTCCTGGAAATACAAATCAATGGTTAGTGTGGGTATCAGCCAGGTGCCGTGTGCTATCATTAAGTCAATGGCTTCTTCATCCATAAAAGATCCATGTTCAATGGAACGCACCCCGGCTTTTACCGCCTGCTTTATGCCATCGGTGGCATGGGCATGCGCCATTACAGGCACGTCTCTGCGGGCAGCTTCTTCCACAGCGGCTTTCAATTCTTCCGGGCTGAAATGCACATTTTTCGGGTTGTCACCCGTTGTCATAAACGCCCCCGTTTCCAGGATTTTTATCCAGTCGCTGCCGTATTTAATTTCATTGCGGATGGCTTTGCGTATTTCTTCAGGTCCGTCAACAATCAACCCATCGGGTATAATTTTTTGTTCGTAAGAAAAGAAATTGATATCGCCTCCGCCACCTGTTACCGAGAGATAATGGGCGGCCCCATAAATATGCGGTCCAACAAACAATCCCTTGTTAATGGCATTGCGGATTTCCATATTGGCGTATCCTGCATCTGCGTCACCGGCAACCCTGAGTGTTGTCCAGCCCGCCGCCAGTAAATTTTGCACGGTCTTCAATCCAACCAGCGCTTTAGAAGCAGAAGATCCGCGCAAATGCTCCACCTGGTAATCATCGGAGCTCATATCCGGGTGCACATGCGCATCAATCAGGCCGGGCAATACCGTATATTCTCCCAGGTCAATAATTTTTGCATCTTTTGGAATGATGTCTTTTTTCCCAACGGCAACAATCTTATTGCTGTCTATAACCACCACAGCACCGGCAATGGTTTTGCCCGTACCGTCAATTAATGTTTTGCAAAGAATGGCTGTTTTCTGGGCCTGTACTATAAAACAGGAAAACAGCAATAGTAAAATGCTGAGGCTATATTTTCTCATAAACTAAAATTGATGGATAAACGCAGTAGCAAATTAAGGTACAGGTATTTTGCCGGATGTATTGCGGGGCAAGCAATATTTTTTCAATCATATTAAAAATCAGTGTTGTTTCGATGTTGAATAAATAAGTTCTTCGAAATTGTTGTCTGTATTGGGTTTGAGCGGATTTTTCAATGGGAACGATTTGAAATTTGCAAAATATTGACTTGTTTTAAA
>Ga0075026_100000291_pt1 | contig 19447 bp, 20 predicted proteins | sample Str012_2_FD_71392 | JGI IMG/M metagenome (GOLD analysis project Ga0075026, IMG submission 71392) | Freshwater sediment microbial communities in response to fracking from Pennsylvania, USA - Straight Creek_MetaG_SC_2012 | ecosystem: Environmental > Aquatic > Freshwater > Creek > Sediment... | reverse complement strand
GCTTAGTAGTGCGGCGGCTTTTCTTCCGCTGACGCACTCGCGCCCTGCGGGGCTTCCATGCCCGCCAGGCGCTCGGCCAGAACCCTCAGGCGCTCACGCGACGCGTCGAGCTCGCGCTGCTGGCGGGCGATCACGTCGCTGAGCGCATTGACCGTGTGCTCGAGGTGCGCCAGCTTGCTCTCGACGATCTCGAAGCGTCCGGCTGCGCTCATGGCCGCCTCAGATATTGTAGGGCGTGCTCAGGCGGCGACGCACGGTGCGGTTACGGAGCTTCGCGTAGTTCGGCAACCCGTTCTGGTACGGCGGGTAGTCCTCGCCACCGATCAGCGGTTCGAGATAGCGGCGGCACGCCGCAGTGATGCCAAAGCCATCGGCGGTGACAAAATGCCGCGGCACCTTCTTCTCGACGTTGGCGACCGCGGCCAGCGGCACCGGCACGATCTTCCAGCGGTAGGGCTTAGAGGCAATGCGCTTGATTGCCGGCATGACGCCGTGCTGGCCCGCGACGGCGTATTCGACCGCCGCGCGACCGACCGCATAAGCCTGCTCGACGTCGACTTTGGAGGCGATATGGCGCGCCGCACGCTGCAGGTAGTCGGCTACCGCCCAGTGGAATTTATACCCCAGCGACTCGCGCACCATATTGGCAACCACGGGGCCGACGCCGCCGAGCTGGGTGTGACCGAAGGCGTCCTTGCTGCCCGCTTCCGCCAGGAATCTGCCGTCGGCATATTTCGTGCCTTCCGACACCACGACCACGCAGTAGCCAAAGTTCTCCACGCAGTGCTTGACGCGTGCGGTGAAGCGCTCGCGGTCAAAGGCAATTTCCGGAAATAGGATGATATGCGGCGGGTCCCCGGGCTTCTTCCCCGCCAGGCCACCGGCCGCGGCAATCCAGCCGGCATGGCGGCCCATCACCTCGAGCACGAACACTTTGGTCGAGGTGCGCGCCATCGAGGCTACGTCCATGGCCCCTTCGAGCGTCGAGACGGCGATGTACTTGGCGACCGAACCGAATCCCGGGCAGCAGTCGGTGAGCGGCAGATCGTTGTCGACCGTCTTGGGCACGCCGATGCAGGCGATCGGGAAGCCTAGCTGCGCACCGATTTGCGCCACCTTGTTCGCGGTGTCCATCGAATCGTTGCCGCCGTTGTAGAAGAAGTAGCCGACATTGTGGGCGCGAAACACTTCGATGAGCCGCTCGTATTCGGCGCGGTTCTGGTCGAGTCCCTTGAGCTTGAAACGTGCCGAGCCAAAGGCGCCGGCCGGTGTGTGGCGCAGCGCCCGGATCGTGGCGCGCGATTCCGCACCGACGTCGATCAGATCCTCGGTCAGCACACCGACGATGCCATCGCGCCCGGCGTATATCCGGCCGATGTGGCGGCGATGCCTCATTGCAGTCTCGATCACGCCGCAGGCCGAGGCATTGATGACGGCCGTAACACCACCCGACTGGGCGTAGACGGCATTGCGAGGCTTGGGTGTGGGCATAACCTGACAGCTCCGGACGGTGGTGGCGACAGCGCCGGATGAGGATAACCTGAAGCACGCACCGGCGGGAGCCGGCGTTTGACCCGCTGGCACGCGCTCGGTACCTTTGGCGGATGCGTATTGTCCTACTCGGAGCGCCCGGTTCGGGCAAAGGTACCCAGGCGCAGCGACTGGTCGCACGGCTGGGCATACCGCAGATTTCCACCGGCGACCTGCTGCGCTCGGCCGTGGCGCGCGGCACTGCGTATGGGCGGCGCGCCAAGGCGGCGATGGACAGCGGACAGCTGGTGGTCGACGAGATCGTGCTCGGCATCATTCGCGAACGCCTGGCGGAGAGCGATGCGGCGCGCGGTTTTGTGCTCGACGGCTTTCCGCGCAACCTGGCGCAGGCCGAGGCGCTGGCCAGCATGCTGGCTTCGATCAAGCAGCCGCTCGATGCGGTGGTGCTGTTCGAGGTCGACTATGGCGAGATCGCGCGGCGCATATCCGGCCGGCGCACCTGCCCGCAATGCGGCACGATTTACAACGTGCACGACGCGGCCACGCCCGGCATCACGCACTGTCGCAACTGCGCCCAGGCGCCACAACTCACGCAGCGTCCGGATGACAACGAGCAGACCGTGACCCGGCGGCTGGCCGTCTACGATGAGCAGACCAAACCGCTGATCGCCCACTATCGCGCGCAGGGGCTGTTGCGCACCATCGATGCGCAGGGCAGTGTCGATGCGGTGACGGCGCGCCTGCTTAAGGCGCTGGCGATCGCCGCCTGACTGACGGCCGCCTGACTCAGTCTCTATTGGCTACAGCGCGCCGAGCAGGGCGTTGCCGATGACCTCGCGCCGCCATCCGTTCAGGGCGCTGCTGTCGCGCTCGCCACTCACCAGCCGTTCCATCTCGCGTCGGGTCGCCAGCAGTTCCGGCGCCAGCGACAGTTGCTGCGCGGTACGGCGTGTGGTCTCGCTGAGGCGCGCCACGGCAGCCAGCTGCTCGGGGTCGGGCCGGCGTCGTGGCGGCAATGACGGCGGCGGATCGGGCACCGCCGCGGCGGCGATCAGCTCCAGCAGCTGGGCGCCGCTGTTCTGGCAGATGCCTTCCGGTAATTCACGCAACTGGGCCAGCGCCGCCTTGCTGCGCGGCACCTGGAACACCAGGTCGCGCAGCGCGGCGTCAGGCAGTATCCAGCCGCGCGGGCGGTTGGCACTCATCGCGCGCTGCTCGCGCCAGGCGCACAGTAACTGCGCCAGGCGCTGGCGCTCGGGGTCGAGGTCGGCAAAGGACTTGATGCGGCGCCAGGCCTGCTGCGGATCGATCGCGAAGCTCTCCGCGCCGATGCCGCGCATCTCTTCCTCAAACCAGCGCACGCGGCCGAGCTTGTCGAGCCGTTCGCAAAGCTGCTCGCGCAGTGGCGACAGGTGCAGTACGTCGTCGAGCGCGTATTCGAGTTGCGCCGCCGACAGCGGCCGGCGCGACCAGTCGGTGCGGGTCTCGCTCTTGTGCAGGCGTACGCCGCTCAGTTCGAAGACCAGGTCCGCATAGCCGATCTGCGCCGGCAGGCCGATCAGCGCGGCCGCCACCTGGGTGTCGAAGACATTGCTGAGCGCACCGACCACCGGCCACAGCACCTCGAGATCCTGGCGCGCGGCGTGCAGTATCTTGCAGGGCGTAGGCGCCGTCATCAGCGCCCGCAGTGCACTGAGGTCCTCGAGCGCCAGGGTATCGACGCACAGCGCCTGGCCGTTGCCGGCGAGCTGCAGCAGGCACAGCTGCGCATAGTAAGTGCGCTCGCGCATGAACTCGGTATCGAGCCCTAAGCCGGAGCCACCGCCCAGTGTCGCTGCGGCAGCCGCCAGTTCGCCTGGCGTGGTGATCGGCGCAATCATTCGCTCTCCCGGGCCGGCCGCAGCGGGCGTGTACAATTGCCGCGATTATGCACGTACACATCCTCGGTATCTGCGGTACTTTCATGGGCGGCGTCGCCGCCATCGCCCGCGCCGCCGGACATCGCGTCAGCGGTTCGGACCGCAACGTCTATCCGCCGATGAGCACGCAGCTGGCCGCGCTCGGCATCGAACTCACCCTGGGCTACGAGGCGGCGCAGCTCGCACCGCGTCCCGATGTAGTCGTGGTCGGCAACGTGATGAGCCGCGGCATGCCGGTAATCGAGGCGTTGCTGGAACAGGGCATTCCCTATGCCTCGGGTCCCGAATGGCTGGCGCGCGAAGTGCTGGCCGATCGCTGGGTGCTGGCGGTGGCCGGCACGCACGGCAAGACCACGACCGCGGCGATGCTGGCCTGGATCCTCGAGGACGCCGGCCTGTCGTCCGGTTTCCTGATCGGCGGGCTGCCGGGAAATTTCACGGTCAGCGCGCGGCTCGGCGAGCTGCCGTACTTCGTGATCGAGGCCGATGAGTACGACACCGCCTTCTTCGACAAGCGCGCTAAGTTCGTGCATTACCGGCCGCGCACGCTGGTGCTAAACAACCTCGAGTTCGACCACGCCGATATCTATCCGGATCTGGCGGCGATCGAGCGCCAGTTCACTTACCTGCTGCGCACGGTGCCGGGCAGCGGCCGGCTGCTGGTCAACGGCGGCGATGCCAGTCTCGAGCGCGTGCTCGGCGCCGGCTGCTGGAGTAGCGTCGAGCGTTTTGCGCGCGCCGGCGGTGCGGGCATCACCTGGTCGGCGCAGTTGCCGCCCGGCGCCGATGGCTCACAGTTCAGCGTGCGTGTGGCGGGCGTCGATTGCGGCGCGGTGAGCTGGCCGCTGATCGGCATGCACAACGTCGACAACGCGCTGGCGGCGATCGCGGCCGCACGGCACGCCGGTGTGCCACCGGCGCGGGCGATCGCGGCGCTGCACAGCTTTGCCGGCGTGAGCCGGCGCATGGAGTTGCGCGGCAATGTCGCCGGCGTGCAGATATACGATGATTTCGCGCACCACCCGACGGCGATCGCCAGCACGCTCGAAGGCTTGCGCCGGCGCGTGGGCCGGCAGCGCATCGTCGCGGTACTCGAGCCGCGCTCGAACACCATGCGCGCCGGCGTGCATCGCGACACGCTGGCCGAGTCGCTGCGCGGCGCCGACAGCGTCTGGCTCTACGCACCCGCCGACTTAGGGTGGGATGCACATGCGGCGCTGCAGCCGCTCGGCGCACGGGCCCATACCGCGGCCACGCTCGAGCTGCTGCTGAAGGGTCTGCTCGGGGAACTGCGCGCCGGCGACCACGCGCTGTTGATGAGCAACGGCGGCTTCGGCGGCCTGCACGAGCGCCTGCTGGCGGCGCTGAAACTTCAGGCGCCGGCGGCGCGCTGAGTCTGGGCGTGGCCGGCCTGCAGCGCGACCCGCACGATCTCGGTGTCGATGCTACCATCCTGGCCCAGCGTCAGCCGGCGATAGCCAGGCGGGCTGGGATCCAGCGCGAACTGATCGGCATGCGGCAGGAACTGCGCGCAGGTCGAGGGCACCGACAGCAGCCGCACGCCCTTGCGCCGTGAATCGAACTGCTGATGCACGTGACCCCAGGCCACGGCGCGTACCGCGCTGCAGCGGTCAGTGACGGCGAAGAACTCGTCGGCATTCTGCAGACACACGGAATCCAGCCAGCGGCTGCCCAGGCGCACCGGGTGGTGGTGCAGGCAGATCAGCACATGGCGCTCGCCCGCGCTGTCCAGCGCTGCGGCCAGGCGCTGCAGTTCAGTGACGCTCAGGCGGCCATGCGCCTTGCCCGGCACGCAGGTGTCGAGCATCACGATGCGCCAGGCGCCGAGGTCCGCATGACCGCCGACCTGGAACGGCGCGGCCGCCAGCTCCTGCGCCATCAGCGCCGGATCGTCGTGGTTGCCGGGCAGGCAGTACACGGGTTTGCCGAAGCTGCCGAACAGCTCGCGCACCGCGGCATAGCCGCCGGCATCGTCATTGACCAGGTCGCCGGTCAGCAGCAGCGCATCGGCATTGCCATGCTGCGCGCGCGCCTGGCGCAGTACTGCTTCCAGCGCGCTGCGCGTGACCACGCCACGAAGCGAGGCGTCGGCACGCGCCGACAGGTGCGGATCGGAAAACTGCAGCAGGCGCAGGTCGTTGCTCATCGCTGTAATGGTACCCAGCAGCACGCCGTCCGCTCGGTGAACTGAATCATGTTTGTGCCGCCCATGAGACTTAAGACTCCCGAACTGCGCCACAGTTCAGGAGTCTGTACCGGTGATGTTAAATGTCACGCATCAATAGCGGTACTGGTCGCTCTTGTAGGGCCCGTTTTGGTCGACGCCGATATAGCGCGCCTGCCGGTCGCTGAGCACGGTGAGCTGCGCGTTCAGCTTCTGCAGCTGCAGCCGTGCCACCTTTTCGTCGAGGTGCTTGGGCAGCACATAGACGCCGATCGGGTATTTCGCGGTGTTGGAAAACAGCTCGATCTGCGCCAGAGTCTGGTTGGCAAACGATGAACTCATCACGTAGCTCGGGTGCCCGGTGCCGCAGCCGAGGTTAACGAGCCGGCCCTCGGCCAGCAGGATGATGCGCTTGCCGTCCGGAAAGATCACATGATCGACCTGCGGCTTGATGTTCTCCCACGGGTATTGCTTGAGCGCGGCGCAGTCGATCTCGTTGTCGAAATGACCGATATTGCAGACGATTGCATTGTTCTTCATGCGCTTCATGTGCTCGTGGGTGAGTACATGAAAATTGCCGGTTGCGGTCACGAAGATGTCGGCCTGGTCGGCCGCGTAATCCATGGTGACAACGCGATAACCTTCCATCGCCGCCTGCAGCGCGCAGATCGGATCGATCTCCGTGACCCACACCTGCGCCGAGAGCGCGCGCAGCGCCTGCGCCGAGCCCTTGCCGACATCGCCGTAGCCGGCGACCACGGCGATCTTGCCGGCCACCATCACGTCGGTGGCGCGCTTGATGCCATCGACCAGCGACTCGCGGCAGCCGTACAGGTTATCGAACTTGCTCTTGGTAACCGAGTCGTTGACGTTGATCGCCGGGAACGCCAGCTGACCGTCCTTGGCCATCTGGTACAGGCGCTTGACGCCAGTGGTGGTTTCCTCCGAGACACCGCGCACCGCCTTGAGGCGCGCCGAGTACCAGTGCGGGTCGCGCTTGAGCGTGGTGCGGATGGCCTTGAACAGCGCGGTCTCCTCCTCGCTGGCCGGATGCGCCAGCAGCGAGGCGTCGCGCTCGGCGCGTGCGCCCAGGTGCAGCAGCAGGGTCGCATCGCCGCCGTCGTCGAGAATCATGTTGGCGTGCTGGCCATTGGGCCACTCGAAGATGCGGTGCGTGAAGTCCCAGTACTGATCCAGCGACTCGCCCTTGAAGGCATACACCGCGGTGCCGCGTGCGGCAATCGCCGCGGCCGCATGATCCTGGGTCGAGAACACATTGCAGGAGGCCCAGCGCACCTCCGCGCCCAGCGCCTGCAGAGTTTCGATCAACACCGCGGTCTGAATGGTCATGTGCAGCGAACCGGTGACGCGCGCGCCGCGCAGCGGCTGCAGTGGCGCGTATTCCTCGCGGATTGCCATGAGCCCGGGCATTTCGGTCTCGGCAATCAGGATTTCCTTGCGGCCCCACTCGGCCAGCGACAGGTCGGCGACGTGGAAATCGGTCGTGGCGGCAGGTGCGGATCTATTGACGGCGTTCATGGCAGGCTCCAACTCCTAAGTTACTTAAGGTTCGAGCGCCGTTGGCATTTAAGCCACGATGTCCCAAGCCTGGCTGGGCTGTACCCAGTCGCAGCGCCCCTTGAGGCACCGGCGTGCCGCGGGGCACGTCGAGGGTGGGGAGTATACCTGCCCGGGCCTGCAGCGGGCAAAGCCGCTCAGGGCCCGAGTTCTCTCGAAGTATCGAAGCGCTCGAATCGGTGCCCCAGCCACAGGACGCCGAGCCCGACCTCCGTGCCCAGCACGGTCAGGCCGGAAATTGCCGCCATCAGCCCCGCCGGCGGCACGCCTGCCAGCTGTTGCAGTGGCCAATAGAACAGGGCGGCGGCAATCGCCGCCGGTACCAGCGCGAGTGTTACTACGATGAACTGGGCAGCGACGAACAGCAGGCGCTGTCCCATGACTTCGATTATGGCTTGGAGCTGGCCTGCCGTGCCGAACGGAGCTGTGACGATGGCAGCTTGGCCAGCGGGTGGCAACCGCGCAGCAGTTCCGCCAGCGCACTGAAGTCGGCGCGCCGCGCCATCGAGCGGCGCGCGGCGAGCGCGATCGTACGTCGCGGCCCGTTCCGGCCGAGCGAGCGCGCCACCAGGCTGGGGCTCGCGGTCAGGCCGCTGCGCACGGCCATTTCGGGCACCAGACCGATGCCCAGTCCCGACTCGATCATCTGCACCAGCGTCAGGAGACTGGTGGCTTCCACACCGGTGGCGCGGCTGCGATCGACCGTGGCACAGGCGTAGAGCGCATGCTCGCGCAGGCAATGCCCTTCGGCCAGCAGCAGCAGGCGGTTGGACAGTGCCGGCGTTAGCGCAATCTGCCGCGATTGCATGGCTGGATCCTGCTTCTGCCCTACGATCCACAGCTCGTCGTCGAACAGCGGTTCCACCAGCAGGTTCGCAGTGTCGTAGGGCAGGGCGATGAGCGCGTAGTCGAGCAGGCCGTCAGCCAGCCGCGACAGCAGGTCGGCGGTAACGTCCTCACGCAGCATGACCTTGAGCCGCGGGTAGCGCTTGCGCAGCACTGGCAGGCAGCGCGGCAGCAGGAACGGGGCAATGGTCGGAATCACCCCGAGCCGCAGCGTGCCGGTCATCGGTTCCGCGCCGGCGGCGGCGAGTTCCGTCAGATCACGCGCCGCAGCCAGCAGCGTGCGCGCCCGCTGGCTCACCTCCGATCCCGTCGCCGTCATCAGCACCGATTTGCGGTCGCGCTCGACCAGGCGCACGCCGAGCAGTTGTTCGAGCTCCTTCAGGCCGGCGCTCAGGGTCGACTGCGTGACGTGGCAATCGCGCGCGGCCTTCGTGAAATTGAGCCGGTCGGCCAGTGCGACCAAGAACTGCAATTGCCGCAGTGAAGTCAGGGTTGCCATGGCGGTGATCCTGTAATCGAGAAAATCGATTATAAACAACTAAATCATTCATTTGATAAATAAAAGGCAGGAACTGAGAATGGGTCCCACGAACTGCGCTGCCACGCGCCGTGCCCCAGGAGTATCAGCATGAACCGCAAGCTCACCACCAACGCCGGCTGCCCGGTGGCCGACAACCAGAACGTGATGACCGCGGGCCGCCGCGGGCCGCAGCTGCTGCAGGACGTCTGGTTCCTGGAGAAGCTCGCGCACTTCGATCGCGAGGTGATCCCGGAGCGGCGCATGCACGCGAAGGGTTCGGCGGCCTACGGCACCTTCACGGTTACGCACGACATCACCCGTTACACGCGCGCGAAGATTTTTTCGAAGCCTGGCAAGCAAACCGAACTGTTCGCCCGCTTCACCACTGTGGCCGGCGAGCGCGGCGCCGCGGATGCCGAACGCGATATCCGCGGCTTCGCCGTCAAGTTCTATACCGAGGAGGGTAACTGGGACCTGGTGGGCAACAACACCCCGGTGTTCTTCCTGCGTGATCCGCTCAAGTTTCCCGATCTCAATCACGCCGTGAAGCGCGATCCACGCACCAACCTGCGCAGCGCGAAGAACAACTGGGACTTCTGGACCTCGCTCCCGGAGGCGCTGCACCAGATCACCATCGTTATGAGCGATCGCGGCATCCCCGCCAGTTATCGGCACATGCATGGCTTCGGCAGCCACACCTTCAGCTTCATCAACGCCCGCAACGAGCGCCACTGGGTCAAGTTCCACTTCAAGTGCCAGCAGGGCATCCGCAACCTCAGCGATGCCGAGGCCGAGCAGCTGATCGGCAAGGATCGCGAGAGCCACCAGCGCGATCTCTACCAGAGCATCGAGAACCGCCAGTATCCAAAGTGGACGCTGTACGTGCAGGTCATGCCGGAAGCCGATGCCGCCCGGGTGAGCTACCACCCTTTCGATCTCACTAAGATCTGGCCGCATCGCGATTACCCGCTGATCGAGGTCGGCGTGCTCGAGCTCAATCGCAACCCGGAAAATTTCTTTGCCGAAGTCGAGCAGTCGGCTTTCAATCCCGCCAACGTGGTCCCCGGCATCGGCTTCTCCCCCGATCGCATGCTGCAGGGGCGGCTGTTCTCCTACGGCGACGCGCAGCGCTATCGCCTGGGCACCAACCACCACCTGATTCCGGTCAACGCCGCGCGCTGCCCGGTGCACAGCTATCACCGCGACGGGGCGATGCGGGTGGACGGCAACCATGGCGGTACGCTGGGCTACGAGCCCAATGACCAGGGCGAATGGCAGCAGCAGCCGGATTTTCGCGAGCCGCCGCTGAGCCTGAAGGGCGCGGCCGATCACTGGAATCACCGCGAGGACACGGACTATTATTCACAGCCGGGCGCGCTGTTCCGCCTGATGAGTGCGGCGCAGCGCCAGGCACTGTTCGACAACACGGCGCGCTCGATCGGCGGCGCGCCGCGGGAAATCCAGATGCGCCACTTCAGCCACGGCCTGCACGCCGATCCGGCCTATGGCGCAGGCGTGGCCGCGGCGCTGGGCATCACCCTCGGCCAATGAAGCACACACGGGAGCAGCTCAAATGAAATCCAGAAGCGGCAAGGACCAGGCCATCAACATCGGCATCGGTGGCAAAGAGCGCAAGCGGATTGCCCACGGCCTCTCCGCGGTGCTCGCCGACAGCTATTCGCTGTACCTGATGACGCACAATTTCCACTGGAACGTCACCGGACCGCAGTTCAACACGCTGCATCAGATGTTCATGACGCAGTACACGGAGCAGTGGAATGCGCTGGACCTGATCGCCGAGCGCATCCGCGCGCTCGGCCACCCGGCACCCGGAACCTACAAGGCCTTCGCGAAGCTGGCCTCGATCAAGGAAGTCGACGGGGTGCCGAAAGCGACGGACATGATCCGCCACCTGGTGGCCGCGCAGGAAGCCACCGCGCGCACGGCCCGCGGCCTGTTCGAGCTGGTGGCCGCCGCCAACGACCAGCCGACCGCTGACCTGCTGACGCAGCGGCTCGAGGTGCACGAGAAAAACGCCTGGATGCTGCGCAGCCTGCTGGAGACTTAAGCCGGAGCGCCAACCTCGCGCGAGTCAGTGCGCGCTGACCTCGACGCGGGCGTCGTTGAAACAAGCGCCGTGGGCGAGATCGGCCTTGTGCGTGGGCGCCAGCGCTGACACGGTCTGCCCGTTTGGACTGGTGCGCAGCCACGCGCCCTTGTCCGAGCTGACCACGCCCTCGCGCACGGCGGCGGTGACACGCAATGTCAGGAATACCTGCCCGGCATCATTCCATACCTTCACGATGGCGCCGTCGGCGAGCTGGCGCGGCGCGGCGTCGGCCGGATTCATCTGCAGCTCGGGCCGGCCGTCGCTGGCCGCCAGGCCGCCGAAGGTCGAGGTGATGCGCTGGTCCGAGGCCGGCGTGATCAGCGTCAGCGGAAAGGCGGACTGGAGCGGTCGGTAGCCAGGCAGGGCGGCGCCAAAGCGCTCACCGAGGCTCGCCGATTCCAGCTCGATGCGGCCGCTGGGGGTGCGCGGCAGCACGTTCTGGAACAGCACCGGCTCCTGCCCGTCGAACTCCATGCGCAATGCCCGGTCCGTGGGCAGCTGGCTGGGGCGCATGCCGGCCATGCGCACATCGTCCGCATTCAACGCCTGGTCCATCAGCTCGCTGTCGGTGTCGCGGAACGCCGGTTCCGTGAAGCCGAAGCGTGCCGCCAGCCGGCGGAAGATCTCGGTGTTCGGCAGGCTCTCGCCCACCGGTGGTATCACGGGTTCGGCGCGCTGCAGGTACTGCTGGCCGTAGGCCGCGTAGATGTCCGCATGTTCGAAGTGCGTGCAGGCCGGCAAGATGATATCCGCGTACGCCATGCTGTCGGTCATCGCCACTTCGATCCCGACGATGAACAGGTCCTCGCGCGCCAGGCCCTGCCGCAGCCGGTTCTGGTCCGGATGAACGATAAGCGGGTTGTGGTTGTAGATGAACAGCGCCTTGAGCGGCGGCGCCAGCGTTGCGTCGAGCAGCAGTCCGCCCACATCGATGATGTTGACCGTGCGGGCCCGCGGCGGCGCGAAGTCGGCGCGCGTCAGTCGGTCAAAGGTTTTCGGGAAGGCGTGACCCGCGCCGCCGACCAGTCCGCTGCCGGCGACCCCGAATTTTCCGGCCAGCGCCGGCAGTGCGGCGATCGCGCGCAGCCCCGAGCCGCCGTTCTGATTGCGCTCCAGGCCATTGCCCCAGGCGATGACCGCGGGCGTCGCCTCGTGATACCAGCGCGCCAATGTTCGAATGTCCTGCAGCGCAACGCCGCAGATCTCGGCGGCGCGTTCCGGGGGATAGGCGCGCGCCAGCGCCATGAAGGCCTCGAAGCCGTGTACATGGCGCTCGATGAACGCCAGGTTGAGTGCGCCCAAGCGTTCGAGCTCCACGGCCAGCGCCCAGGCCAGCACTACATCCGTGCCGGGCCGTACCGGCAGATACAGTTGCGCCTGGTCAGCGACCTTGACACGCCGCGGATCGATCACCACCAGCCGGGCGCCGTGACGTTTGGCGGCGTTAATCTGCCGCATCAGGTGCAGGTTGCAGCTCGTGGCATTGTTGCCCCAGACGATGACCAGCTGCGCCAGGCTGACCTGCTGCAGTGGCGTCCCGGGCGTGGCGCCGTAGGTGCCGGCGTAGGCCGTGCTGCGGATGCCCCCGCACAGCGGGCTGCGGTCCAGCAGCGTCGCCCCGAGGCGATGAAAGAAGCGCAGCGACATGGATTCACCGGCCAGCATGCCGTGCGGGCCGGCATAATTCAGCGGCATCACCGCCTGCGGGCCGTATTGTCCGACGATGCCACTGACGCGCGTGTGGATGGCGTCGAGTGCCTCAGTCCAGCTGATCCGCTCGAAACGCCCGGCGCCCTTAGGCCCGACGCGCCGCAGCGGATAGCGCAGGCGATTCTCGCCATGCACAAATTCCGGATAGGAGTGCGCCACCTTCGTGCACACGGCACCGTGGGTGATCGGGTTGATTTTCGAGCCGCGTACCTCGATCACCCGATCGTCAGCCACGGTCACCGCGAGACTGCAGGTGTCCGGGCAATCGAGGGGGCAGACGCTGTTCTTTACGGTAGTCACGCGAGCCGGCCGGTGGGTCAAGAGCTAAAGAGTACCGCAATTTCGGTGCCGCTTCTGCTATCGGTATGCTGCGCAGATGCCTCGCCAGCCCGCCAAACCTGCCACGCCATCCGTACGCTACGGCGTCGCGCGGGTGATTTCCAAGCTGGGGCTGGGCTCCCGCACCCTGGCCGCGCAATGGGTGCGTGATGGACGCGTGCGCGTCAATGGCCAGCCGGTGCGCGATCCCGAATATCCGGTGCGTCAGGGCGTGGACCGGCTGGAACTGGACGGGCGTGCGGTAGCGGCGGCGGCCCGCGTGGTGCTGATGCTGAATAAACCCCGGGGCCTGGTGACGACGCGGCACGATGAACAGGGGCGCGCCACGGTTTACCAGTGCCTGGCCGACGCTGCGTTGCCCTGGCTGGCGCCGGTCGGGCGCCTCGACAAGGCGAGCGAGGGCCTGCTGCTGTTCAGTAACGATCCGGCCTGGGCGGCGCGCCTTGCCGATCCCACGACCGGGCCGGACAAGACCTATCACGTGCAGATCGACCGGTTGCCCGATGCGGCACTGTTGGCGCAGTTCGAGCGCGGCGTGCTGGCTGATGGCGAGCTGCTGCGCTTCAAGTGCGCGCGCTGCCTGCGGGCCGGGCGCCGCAACGCCTGGCTGGAAATCACGCTGGCTGAAGGCCGCAACCGGCAGATACGCCGCGTGCTCGAGGCCTCCGGCGTGTCGATCCTGCGCCTGCTGCGCGTGGCGATTGGCGACCTCGCGCTGGGCCGGCTGGCCAAGGGACACTGGCGCCTGCTCAGCGAGCAGGAGATCGCCGCCCTATGAGCGGCGTGCTGCGCCCGCTGCTGACCAGGACGCTGCACGACGCGCTGCTCGCGGCGCGGGCTGCTGGCGCTGCCACCCTGGACTGCTCACTGGACCTTGGTTTGTCTGCGACCACGGTCGCGATTGGCGCGCAGGCTTGGAGCTGGCAGGCGCAGCACTATCCCTATGCGGAAGTCTGCCGGGAGCGGACGGTGTATCACTGGAGCGGGGATGGCTTTGAGCCGGTGGCGCGCTACGGAACCGCGCTGTACAAGCTCGTGCCCAGTACCTGGGGGCCGCCGACCTTCGAGATCGACGGCATCAAGATGCTGCCGACCGCGCGGGTCTCGCCCTGCGTGGATGCCAGGGCCAAGGTGGCGCTGATCGAGCCGCGCGGCAAGATCATTCTCGATACCTGCGCGGGACTCGGGTACTTTGCCGGCTGCTGCCTGCGCGCGGGCGCGGCGCGGGTAGTCTCCTATGAGAAAGCGCCGGAGGTGCTGTGGTTGCGCAGCCTCAACCCCTGGTCGCCCGACAGCCGCTGGTCGCGGCAGGACTGCAGTGCCCTGCGGCTGGCACAGGCCGATATCACGAGCGCCATTGTCCAACTGGCGGCGGCGTCGGTCGATGCCGTCCTGCACGATCCGCCGCGCTTTGGCATCGCCGGTGAACTGTACTCGCAGGTTTTCTATGAGCAGCTGGCGCGGGTAATCCGGGCGCGCGGCCGGATGTTTCACTACACCGGCACGCCCAACAAACTGAGCCGCGGCCGCAATCTGCCCCAGGAAGTGTCGCGGCGCCTGCAGCGCGCCGGATTCGCCACCGAACTGTCCGCCGACGGTGTGCTTGCGCAGAAGCGCCAGTGAGCGCGGCCTTGGCTTTCACCCTATCGCAAGCGCATCGGCGACAGCGTGCCGAACCACAAGATTGCAGAAGAACTGCGCCAAATGGTGTGGGCTGCGGAGGAGGGCGCTTTGAAGCGTTTCGACCTACCACTCGTCGTGAACATCACCCTGAAGTAGATCCGCACAGGCGCGTGGGGTAAATCCAAATCGCCGCAAGCGAGAGGTCGGCGCGGACAGGCGGTGACATCGGGAGCGGTTACAGTACCATTTGGCTCTTCGCACCGATCGAAGGCTTGGATCGCAAACCGGTTCCTAGCGTCAATACAGCTGTATTGACAAGGTACTCTCGTTCTTGGATGCTGCCCGGCATGGCCAAAGCGTCAAAAACCGAACAATTGCAGATCCGGGTAAGCAAGGCCGAGAAGGTCACCCTCCAGCGCGCCGCCTCTCGGGCCGGGCTCGATGTGTCGGCCTACGTGCTCGCCCGTGTGAGTGTCCCGGTCGCGTCAGAGTTTGCTCGCCTGGCCCGGGCGGCGGGGCAGGGCGAGTGTCGCTTTGCGCTCGCCGAACTCAATAGCCTGCTCACACGCCTGACCGCCCCGGAACTGCAGGAGGCGATCGCGGGGGGCATTCCGCGAAGTCTCACGCCACAACTGGCCAACACCCTGGCCGCGATGGTGGAAGTGGCCTGTGCGAAGCAGCTGGTGGCGTTGCCTTCGTGGACGCGGGAAATCCCGCCGCTCTCCGAGCCGCTGTTTGGCTCTGCGCTGCAGAGTCTGCGCCTGTACCTGCTCACCCATTCGCCAGCGCCGTTCCGGCGCCGAAATATCTTTGTGGATGCCACGCTCGATGACCAGGTCTAGCCTCATGCGGGAGGGGCCATGCCCCTGACTGCCCCGCAACTGCGCCGGCTGTTCTCGCATCTGAACGACGAGCTTGCGCGAAGCGACATCACCGGAGAGCTGTATCTGGTGGGTGGCGCCGTGATGTGTCTGGCCTATGCCGCGCGTGCCTCGACCCAGGATGTGGATGCGCTCTTTCGCCCCGCCCTCGAAGTGCGACAGGCCGCGGCGCGCGTGGCGATACAGGCCAAGCTCCCGGCCGAGTGGCTCAATGACAGCGTGAAAGGGTACTTAAGCGAGCGGGGCGACTTCGCGCCGTTCCTGGAGTTGCCGAATCTCAAGATCCTCGTCGCGCAGCCCGAGTACCTGCTCGCCATGAAGTGCCTGGCGTTTCGGATCGGGGCGGAGTTTCATGATGAGGACGATGTGCGGTATTTGCTCCGGCTGTTGGATATCCGTAGCCATGAGCAGGCCATCAAGGTCATCGCACGATACTATCCGCTGGAGCGCTTTCCGCAAAAGACGCTCTATGCGCTGGCGGAGCTGCTGCCCACGGGGTAATCACCTTCGATCACCTCAGAATGTGAACAGAATTGACTAGACGGTTCACCTGCGAGGTCAGAAAACGAGTTAACACGGCTCGATTTGCCCGGGTCCGCTAGTGAGCATAGTTGACCCGAAGCCGCCGGTCGCCAATGACTGCTGCCGGTCGCTCAATTTGCTCATGCCCATGGAAATAAAGTATAGTAATTATACCTTTCCTATACCGCGACGGTGTGCTAAAAGAATTTCATGGGCTTTGAGTACGACCCGGAAAAGAGCGCCGAGAACAAGCGCAAGCATGGCGTCGATTTCGAGGAGGCTCAGGCGCCTTGGTCTGATCCGGCCCTACTGGAAATTCCGGCACGGGTTAGCGACGAGCCGCGATGGGTCGTGATCGGGAAGATGCACGATAAACATTGGTCTGGCGTGATTACGCGGCGCAATGTCAACGTGCGAATTATTTCGGTGCGGCGTTCGCGCGACGAGGAAGTGGAGATCTATGAAAGCCAAGACATTTGATCGCAAATTCGACGCGGCAGAGAAAATCGTTGATCACCTGGACCTTTCCAAGGCGCGACGTATCGGCACGGACCCCAAGCGGGTGAATGTGGATTTCCCGGGCTGGATGGTGGACTCCTTGGACCGGGAGGCGCGCCGGATGGGCGTCACGCGGCAGTCGTTGATCAAGCTGTGGCTTGCTGACAAATTGGGTCAGAAGGCTGTAGCAGGCAGCCGCCGAAGTTGACCCCTTGCTGCCTGTCGCCAACGTCCGCTTCCGAGCGGCCCAATTCTGTCAGCACGTTGGCCGATTGAGGGTTAAGGGAATCTGGCGACTCCCCTTAGCTGCACAAGCAGCGTTCACCAGAGACCTACGGAATCATCGTGCAGGCATGATACTTGTTCGAATATTCCGGCTGAACGTAGTACGGCTTGCCAGCGACAAGTATCGGGGCACTGTATAGGAACGTCTGACTAACGCACAGATCTCCGATTTCATCTAGAAGGCCGTAGAACGCCAAGGAATACGGACCTAACAGCCAAGCGTCGCCATCGGGGTCGGTGATCGTTTCGAAGGTCTCATGGCTCAAGACATTGGCTTGCGAATCGACTTCCACGCCATTCGGTGTTGGGTATGTATCAACCGTTGAATCAGGCTGGCCAACAGTGCATGCATAAAACGGAAGTCCGTTGTATATCGCATACGCATCCTCGTACGGCTCTACCGTGAAGAGCACGTGGCCAATGTCAGGGAATTCTTGATATCCGTGGTATCCGCAAAAAAACCACGAGTTGATGTTATCCGGCGAGTAACAAGTCCCGTCGGCCAAGCACACGTCCGTTCCTTTGGGAATGAACACGTGGTAAACGTGCTCGTAGCCCGTCCCAAATTTGGCGGCCACGGCATGCAAGATCGACGCGATATCACCTGTTCCGTTGCCTGTATTAGTGGTTGAAGTGAGGTTGTCGAAAAGAATTCCCGAGTTCGGATAACTGACAGTGGCGGATTTGCCCTGGCTATATCGACCGGGGGCAGCAGAACCGACATACTGATTGACTAAGTGTAGAAAGCTGCTGGCGTATAGGTGATTCTCGAAAATCGCGGGCGAATCCCAGCACGACGGAACGCAATTCACGTAAACGTTGTGAAACTGGGCATCGAGCACAACGGGCCCGGGTCCTTGAGCCAAATCAGCCGGATAGAATGTCGGAGGAGGCAGGCCAGACGAGCCCGCTGTCAGATTCGACAGGAGGCCTCCAGCCGCGGACTTGAGATTCTTGACTTCAATCTGCGCACCCGAAGCGTCAGATCGAAACGTTTTTGGCGCATGCACCCCTCCTGCGGGATTCAATGCGCCACGCGTGTGGCTTCCGAACGAGACCACTCTCGCGGCAGCATTCCTGTCTGCATCCGTGACGTTGACGGTTTCCAGCGCTTCGCCCGCAATGGCCGAGGCTGCTAGGAACCAAAGTATGCTCATCGCGGCTATTGCCGTCGGTCGATTGGTATTCATGCCGAAGTCCCCCATTCTCGTTACTTTTCACCTGAACGCCACTCGCGCCCGCAAAGCGTCGGTACTTCAGCTCGCTTCGCGCTGGCTGCCACAAAGTTATGCAGCGGTAGACGCACTTGAATAGTTATCGGTGTCTTACCCCTAGCCGGCCACGGAACCGGGCCATCTCTGTCCCGCTATTTATTCCTGCGCTCGGTGACAATCAACCTAAAAGGACTGCTGCGATACGACTCGACTGTGACCGTTGTCAGTTGACATAATCGAGGCAGGTGTTTTGATGCACGGCATGTGAGTAAATGACAGCTTCCGTGCAGACAGTTTCGAGTCGTCAGTGGCCGGGTTGGGCCGCAAGCAACGGCTGGCTAATCGTCCCACTTGATCGCGCATAACCCGCCTTTCGCATTCACCCAGTTTTCCTGGATCAGGTAGGGAATGCCACCGAATTTCATGTCGGGCGGCTGCGGATCGGAGGCGCTGCCTGAATGGTAGGAGCCTGGGAAGACAGCGAGGCACATATCCGCGTTTTCGCCAAAAAACCCGTTGCCGAGATTGATCCAAGAAGTCCCGTCGGGATCTGTCACGGATTCTTCCAGTTCGTGCGCAATGAGGCTTGCCATTCCGTCCGCACCCATGCTGCCACTCAACGTCGTTTGGTAGTTCCAGATGCAGTTATACGCATACAGGGCAGCGGCGTTTCCCACCCAGGAGACTTTGATATCTGTTCCGTCGATAGACTGGGGTCCGGCACCCGTATTGCCGTGCCACGCGCAAAAGTTCTCGCTATAGCCCTGCGCATTTACGTCGGCTGAAGTTAGAAGAAAATACACGCCGTTCTTGTCGACGGGCAAGGCGCCGCTCGTGATGGCGTTTGCCACTGCGAGAAAAACCTGCTGGTCGGATGGACTCGTGCCCTGCGAATAGTTGTCTGTCGTGTTGCCCATATAGTGCACGGCGTTTACGACGCGGTCCTTAATCGGATTATTAATGTTTGGGCCAGGCTCCAGGCTGTAGTAAGTGGTGTTGATATTGAAATAAGGCGAGCCGCCGATGTGCGTGATTAGGTTGACCAACACTTTCTGCGCGAGTTGATCCTTGCTCCAGTCCCCGTACCAGATGAAATAGACGTTGACTCCATTGGCGTCGTCCATGATCGGACCGCCGTTGTAGGCGATGCCGTTGCTCGCAGTAGGCGCAGTGGACGACAGAGCACTGGGTGCCGTGACGGCGGGCGCCGGCGGCAATGCGCCGAGCAGCCGGTTGATGATCGGTGCCCCGTTTACTGGAACGAATTTGGACTGTGCTGCGGTTGACTGCGCCCAACAGGCTGGCACCACCAATACTGCTGCCACTAGACCCAGGAAAGCTCGCCGCATAACCGCCTCCCGTTGATTGTTGCGGGTGATTGTTCCCAATTGTTTCTTCTTGACTCAACGACCCCGTTTCGCGCTGTATACGCCGAATGCCCGAGCGTGACAAGAAGTAGAGGCTGCGAATCGACCCTAACAGAACAGTGCTGTTATGTAATGTTGCTGCCGCGACCTACCTACTGGGCGCGCCTGGCGAATCGGGAGTCTGTGTGATCGAACGACAGCTTGCGGGCTGCGATTTCGACCTGTCGCATGACTGCTCCGGGCCGACAGTGAAATTGAAGGACAGGTATGGAGCGAGGTAAGCGGCCATTCAGGCGGCGAGCTTGAACGGTGCGCTGAACAGATTGACTCATGCTGTTCAATTCTTTCAGCGGCGCACC
>Ga0075026_100000290_pt1 | contig 19531 bp, 14 predicted proteins | sample Str012_2_FD_71392 | JGI IMG/M metagenome (GOLD analysis project Ga0075026, IMG submission 71392) | Freshwater sediment microbial communities in response to fracking from Pennsylvania, USA - Straight Creek_MetaG_SC_2012 | ecosystem: Environmental > Aquatic > Freshwater > Creek > Sediment... | reverse complement strand
GTACATATCTTCAGACTGCGGCAGGATCACGTCTTCCAGCAGCGGCTGATAGGCGACGAAGGTGTCCGTGGCGGCCACGCGCTTGACGGGCGCGTCCAGGTCGTCGAAGAGTTCGTCGGCGATGCGCGCGGCGATTTCCGCGCCGTAGCCCCAGCTCATGGTGTCTTCATGGGCCACAATCACTCGGTTCGTCTTGCGGACGGACGTGGCAATTGCCTCCCAGTCATACGGGCTGAGCGTGCGGAGGTCGATGAGTTCAACGCTCAAGCCTTGTTCGCGTTCAATTTTCTGGGCGGCCTGCAGCGCACGCGGAACCACGGCGCCGTAGGTAATTACCGTAAGGTCGTTGCCTTCTTTCACGGTCTTCGCTTTTCCAAAGGGGACCATGTAGTCCGAGCCGGGATAAGGTGAGCGTCCAAAGGTTTCGCGATAGAGACGTTTGTGTTCCAGGAACAGCACCGGATCGTCGCTACGGATGGCGGTGCGAAGCAGGCCATTGGCGTCCAGCGCGTTCGATGGGAAAACGACGCGCAGTCCGGGGATGTGGGTGAACATGCTTTCACCGCATTGCGAGTGATAGATGGCGCCTCCGGTGAGATAGCCGCCGATGGCCACACGAATCACCGCGGGACAAGAAAAGTTGCCATTGGAGCGCCAGCGGATGAGCGAGAGTTCGTTGCGCATCTGGTGGAACGCAGGCCAGATGTAGTCAAAGAACTGGATTTCGACGACGGGCTTCATGCCGCGGGTAGCCATTCCCGTGGCGCGCCCAACAATGTTGGCTTCAGCCAGCGGCGAGTTGAACACGCGTTCGCCGCCGAATTCCATTTGCAATCCGGCAGTGAGCTTGAATACTCCGCCTTTGCCTTTGATCTGCTTCTGCTTCAGATATTCTTCGCGGCTGCAATCGGCCACATCTTCGCCAAACACCACCATGCGTTCGTCGCGCCGCATTTCGTCTTTCAAGCAGACGTTAATCAGGTCCGCCATGGTTTTGTCCGCGCCTTCAAACTTCGGCTCGGACGACAGGGTGCGGGGATCTAGGTCTTCGGAATAAACGTGCTTGTAGATGGAATCAGTTGCTGGGAACGCCGCGACTTCGGCGCGGGCGGTAGCCTCGGCGATTTCTTCTTCCACGGATTTTTCCAGCTTGTTGATGGCGGCCTCATCCAGAATATTTTCCCGGACCAGGAAAAGCTGCATGCGGGTAAGCGGATCGCGCTTGGCGTCTTTTTCGCGCTCGGCCTCGGGACGGTACAAACGCTCGTCGTCAGACAGCGAGTGCGAATAAGGACGGATGACATGGCCGTGGACCAACGCCGGTCCCTGGCCGGAGCGGCAGTAATCCACAGCGCGCTTACAGGCTGCGTAGGCGGCGACGGGATCAGTGCCGTCACACTCTTCAATCAGCAGATTGGGGAAGCCGCGGACGAGCTGCGAGACGCTTCCGCCCGCAGTCTGCACTTCCACCGGGACTGAAATGGCGTAGCCGTTATCTTCAATCACAAACAACACCGGCAACTTTTCATTGCAAGCGGAGTTCATGGCTTCCCAGAATTCGCCTTCGCTGGTGGTGCCGTCTCCGGCGGAACAGTATGTGACTTCGTCGCCCTGGAAAGTTACATCTTTAAACTGGCGATAGTCGCCCTGCGTTTTAGCGGCGGCCTGAGGATGTTTGCTGAAATAACGGCCGGCTTCCGCGCATCCCACGGCTTGCAGGAATTGCGTGCCGGTGGGCGATGACTGGGTCACGATGTTGTGCTTTTTATGGCCCCAGTGGGAAGGCATTTGGCGTCCGCCGGAGGCGGGATCGTCCGCGGCGCCTACGCCTTGCGCCAGCATTTCATAAGGCGTCACGCCCAGCGCCAGGCAAAGCGCGCGATCGCGATAATAAGGATAGAACCAGTCATACCCGGACTTCAGGGCGAAAGCCGCAGCCAGGTTCAAGGCCTCATGTCCGGCGCCGGAGATCTGGAAAAAGATTTTCTGTTGGCGCTTGAGCAGGATCTCGCGGTCGTCGAGCTTGCGCGAGAGATACATGAGGCGATAAATCTCCACCAGCTGCTGGCGGGTGAGTCCCTCATAGGTCTTTTCAGCTCTGGACGGGGCTTCTTCCACCGCGGAGGCCTGCTTTTTCGTTTCAGCCTTGGGTTCTGCCTTGGTGATTGCCATTAGTTCTCCTTAGGGCGAGTGGGTCCGCACAGGGACGCTTGGGAGCTGCTGAAGTACCCTCCATTTTAAATCGTCCGGCGCTGGCGGGATATACTGAAAAGGAAGGTTTTCCACAAAAAAGTTTTTGCTTTCGTGACCCGTCCGCGCGAAATGCTTTTTGGTACGACGATCTAAGAGGTATTAGATCTGCTGAACGGTTGCTTGAATAATGGTTGCTTGACTAATGGGCTTCTTGAATGACTATTCGTAAAAATCGCGCCATCCCCACACATCAAATCCGGCTGCTTATCTTTGACCTGGACGGGACGCTCGTCGATTCCCGCCTGGACCTGGCCAACTCGGTGAACGCCATGCTGCGGCACTACGGCAAACCGGAACTGGCGAACGAGGTGATTGCCAGCTACATCGGCAACGGAGCTCCTATGCTGGTGCGGCGCTCGCTGGGCGATCCGGACGATGAGAGCTTTGTCCAGGAAGCTCTGCTCTACTTTATGACTTACTATCGCGAGCACAAGCTGGACACCACGTACGTTTACGATGGCATCTTCCACGCGCTGGACGCGATCGCTGCCAGCCACAACGGAAACACCAGTCGCGAAGGCGTTGGCGGACTGCGAATGGCCGTGCTCAGCAACAAGCCCGTTGGTCCCTCGCAAGGAATTGTGGAAGCCCTGGGTCTGGGGAAATACTTCTTTCAGGTCTATGGCGGCAACAGCTTCCACACCAAGAAGCCCGACCCGGCAGGCGTGCAGGCGTTGCTTTCAGAGGCCGGGGCCAATCCGGACGAGACGGTGATCATCGGCGACTCGGACGTGGACATCATCACCGCGCGCAACGCCGGAATCTATTCCGTCGGCGTGACCTATGGTCTGGCTCCGCATACTTTGGAAGACGCGCCACCGGATGTGCTGATCGACCATCCGCAGGAACTTGCGGATGTGCTGGGCCATCGCGACCAGAGCCGCCTAGCGTTCAAAGCGGAGTAGCAAGGAGTTGGCCGGCTTGCTGTGGGCAAACGAAAAGCAGATTCCTCGCTGCTGAAGCAGTTCAGAATGACAAATCAATTGTCGGTTTTCTCTTACTTCCGTTCGCCGTTTCCATCCACTCAGGGATTCTCCGCTTATCGCATGCCGGGCGTGGCCGTCCACGGACCGCTGATTCTGTCTTTCGCGATGGTCGGCTTCTTTCTGTGCTGGCCGCATCCGGTGTTGCGTGCGTTTGTAATGGTCTGGGTGCTGGCCGGCGTGTATCTGGGCCGCGACATTGCAATTCTCTGCCACTACAACATGCTGCTGACATTGGTCTGCTGGGCGGCGTTTGTGGCTGTACTACTGAAACCGGCGCAGATTGCGAAGTTTGGGGCCTCGCATGTTGCGATTCCAGCGGTGCTTACCGCGGTAGTAGCGGGAGTACTGTTTGGGGTGGCGTTCGCAATGACACGGGAGAAGCCAAGTGTCTCCAGTTGAGCAAATCTCTTGGCGTACAGATGACCTGGGTTTAAATATGGTCTTTCAGAACCTGCTCCAAATTCCGGCTGCCGTGGAGGATCGCGACCACTTCCAGAGGGTTTGTCTCGGGTCGATAGACAATCAGGTATGAGTAGGCGGGGAAAAACTTGACGGCTTTGTCAGTCAAATTCTTGCGCCAATGTCCTGCGCCAGGACTTCCCGCCAGGAAAACAATTCTTTCCCGAATGACTGACTCTACGCGATCGGCTATCTCAACGCTGCTTTGTTGTTTGATGTAGTGCCAAATTTGGAAAAGATCGTTTACCGCTGACGGCGCAAGAACATAGCGCCGTCTCATTCCGGCTTGGCTTTCAAGTTCTTCAGGTAAGCATCCAACTGGTCTTCGGGAATTCCCTCGCCCCGGTCAAGTTGATCAAGGCCGTGTTGGATTTTGGCATCGATTGTCTGCCGATTTTCCAAGAGCCAACGATCCTGCTCTTCCTGAGTTTCAAGCAGCCGAAGCAAGACCTCCTCAACACTCCCAGAGTTGGTTTGCTGGAGTTGCTTTCGAATTCTGGCTTCCAGGGCCGCATCCCGGATTTCGATATTCATCGCTCGTTCCCTTTGCTTCAGGCATGTTCGTGCTTTTTTCATCGTAGCCGATGGCGCAAGAATGTCAACATGAGGCAGCACGGCGGCCACAGTTTTCTTTTCACAAGGATTGCGCCCCGCTATTCGAAGTACGTTCCCAGAAGAAGTATTCTTCCGCAAAGGCGTTGCGGTCGCGAAAGGGGCGACTCGACACATCCTAACTCTGAACTGGCCAAGGCGAAGAAAAGGTGGTATGCTAAGGGGATTTAGTGTTGCTGGAAAATGCTCATGCCAGAGCGTCCGGCAAAAAGTTGAGCAGGATCCGAAGGAATATCCGAGGTATCGCTGCAATCGAGAGGTATCCCCGGGGATGAGCTGCGTAAGTCTTTTAGAATCATAGTTGACTATAGGGGAACAGGTATCGGGTGATCTGGTGAACGGATCATCGGGTGATCAAAAAATGGACTTTCGACTAGCATCTGACTACAAGCCCAAAGGCGACCAGCCCCGGGCCATTGAAGAGCTCACTCGCGGCATTTACGCCGGAGAGAAACACCAGGTGTTGCTGGGCGTGACCGGCTCGGGCAAGACGTACACCATGGCCAAGGTGATTGAGCAGCTGAATCGTCCGGCGGTGGTGATGGCGCACAACAAGACTTTGGCCGCGCAGCTTTACCACGAGTTCAAGCAGTTCTTCCCGAATAACGCGGTCGAATATTTCGTCTCTTATTACGACTACTACCAGCCGGAGGCTTACATCCCGGCGGGCGACATTTATATCGAGAAGGAATCCACGGTCAACGACGAACTGGACAAGCTGCGGCTTTCCGCCACACGGTCGCTCTTTGAGCGGCGTGACTGCATCATCGTGGCGTCCGTCAGCTGCATTTATGGATTGGGCTCGCCCGACGCTTACTACGGCATGCTGCTCTTTCTGGAAAAGGGGCAGAAGATTGCCCGTCGCGATATTCTCACCAAGTTGGTGGAGATTCTTTACGAACGCAATGACGTGGACTTTAAGCGCGGGACGTTTCGCGTACGCGGCGACACCATTGAAGTGTTCCCCACTTACGACGACAACGCTTACCGCATCGAACTGTTCGGCGACGAGATTGATTCCCTCTCACAGATCGATCCGCTCTTCGGGACGGTAAAGCAGAAATACACGCGGCTGCCGATTTATCCCAAGACACACTACGTGATGTCCCAGGACACGAAGAACAAAGCCGTGGACACCATATTGGAAGAGCTGGCGTGGTGGGAAAAAGAGCTGGAAAAAGAAGGCCGGTTGGTGGAATCGCAGCGCATACACCAGCGCACACGCTTTGATCTGGAGATGATGAAGTCCGTGGGTTACTGTCACGGAATTGAAAACTACTCGCGGCATTTTTCCGGACGCCTGCCCGGCGAGCCACCGCCCACGCTGCTGGACTACGTTCCGCGCGACTTCATCATGTTCATTGACGAATCGCACCAGACCGTCCCTCAGGTGCACGCCATGTGGCACGGCGACCGTTCGCGCAAGGAAAACCTGATCCATTACGGCTTCCGCTTGCCTTCGGCGCTGGATAATCGTCCGCTGAAGTTTGAGGAATTTGAAACGCGCGTGAACCAGGCGATTTACATTTCCGCCACGCCGGGGCCGTACGAACTGACCAAAGCAGCCGGAGTCGTTGTCGAGCAGATCATTCGTCCCACCGGGCTGGTCGATCCGGAAGTGGAGATTCGTCCGGTGAAGGGCCAGATTGATGATTTGCTGCACGAGATTCGCGATCGCGTCAGCAAAGGCGAACGCGTACTGGTGACCACGCTGACCAAGCGCATGTCAGAAGACCTGGCGGAGTATTATGCTGAGGTCGGCGTAAAGTGCCGCTACATGCATTCGGAAATCGAAACGCTGGAGCGCATCAAGATCCTGCGTGATCTTCGCAAAGGCGAGTATGACGTGCTGATCGGCATCAACCTGCTGCGCGAAGGACTGGACCTGCCGGAAGTATCGCTCGTCGCGATCCTCGACGCCGACAAAGAAGGCTTCCTGCGCTCCGCTGGATCGCTCATCCAGACGATTGGGCGCTGCGCCCGCAACCTGAACGGCCGCGCCATTCTCTACGCGGACCGCATGACGGACTCCATGAAACGCGCCATTGACGAAACCGACCGGCGGCGGGCAATACAACGCGCACACAACGAAGAACACGGCATCACGCCGATGAGCATTATTCGACCGCTCTCAATGTCGCTGGCGGGCATTGCCGAATCCGACTATATCGACTTGACTCAGGAAGCGGACGGCCTGCCGGAGTTTAAAAACCAGGAAGAATTGGATACGTTCATCGGCAAGCTGGAAAGCGACATGCGCGAAGCCGCCAAGAAATTTGAATTTGAAAAAGCCGCGAAGTTGCGGGACACGGTTCGTGAGCTAAGGACCAAGGAGTTTTTGTTTAGCTAGACCCAAATCTCACCACGGAGACACGGAGGCGCGGAGAACAACAGTATGAGGGCCGTTTCCGGAAAGAGATTGCTGATGAAAAAACCGTTTACCGGGGCCTGGAACTGCTACTGTGCGTTTTTTTCGGGATCGCTTTTTTGGGGCTATTGACACCGGTCAAATGCGCAAGCCGGTATTCCAGATAGGGACGCTTGAGCGCGCCCTCGACTTTGTCCACGATGAAACCGTCGGCATCGATGAAGATGGTCCCGGGAAGAACTTGTTGCAGTCCAAAGTTTTCGAGCGTCTCAAAGCTGGCGCCGATCATGAGCGAAAGGTCGTCCGCTTTGTGTTTATGCAAAAAAGGCTGGAGCTTGTCTTTGTCCAGTTCGTCATCGAGTGACGCGGCCAGCACAACGATCTGGTCTTTGTAGCGTTTTTGCATTTCGTTGAGCAGCGGCATTTCGGTGGCGCACGGCACGCAATACGTGGCCCAGAAATTCAGCACCACCACTTTGCCTTTGTAGTCGGCAAGTTTGTGGTGGCCGCCTTTGAGGTCCTGGAGATCGAGCGCAGGCGGGGCCTGGGCATGTGCAAGGCCGGCGGAGACGAGTGTGTATCCGGCGATGGTGGCCATGGCAAAAAGCCTGAAAAGACTTGACCGCATAGAAATAAATATAACGCACAAGGTTGGACAGTACCTTGGGCAAAATACACGCTATTAACGCGTTGGTAACAAGTACTCATGAAAAGTCATTTAGAATTTAGTCGAGCGGAAACTGGCATGCTAATACGAATTTGCGCTCGTCTGGCGGTGGAGTTCTTGTCCACCTTGTGGTTTTCGTTCACTTTAGAGATGCAGCCTCAATCATCATGTTAGCCGCCTGCCTTTTGCTGGTGCTGGCCACCGTGAGCGGGACCCTGCTCACCTTTCTCTACGACCGTTCCGCCCCTTTGCTGGCCCGTGTTTGCATGGGCGCCGCAACCGGACTCGCTTTGTTGGCGATGGAAGGTTATCTTCTGGCGCTGGCTTTCGAACTGAACGCGACGTCGATCGCCTTCGCCATGGCCCTTCAACTTCTGCCGGGCATGCTAGTCGTCAATGCGGCGTTCAGACAACGTGCGTTGACGGAAATCAGCTCCGCTCTGCAATCCGCACGGACGGCTTTCCGCGAACGGCCGCTTCGCTTGCAAGCCTACATTCTTTTTTATTGCGTGATTGCCGTGGTACTGGGCCTGGTGTTCTCCGCCGGCGTTTATGAAAACGCAGACGGAATCTTCACGGGGATCGCCAACAATTTAGGCGACCTGCCGCTGCACATGCAGGTGATTTCCAGTTTTGCGCAGGGCAATAATTTCCCTCCGGAAGATCCAACTTACGCGGGCGTGCGTTTTGCGTATCCATTCTTGTCCGACGTGCTTTCGGCCATGCTGGTGAAAACCGGCGCACCCTTGATTAACGCCATGTGGCTGCCCAACATGTGGCTGGCGCTCTCGCTCACCGGCATGATGCACTACTGGACTCTGCTGCTCACGCGCAGCCGGCTCGCAGGTTTCATCGCGCCCTTACTCGTGCTCTTCAGCGGCGGACTCGGTTGGACGTGGATCTTAATGGAACTCCACAACAGTGATGGCGGACTGGTCTGGCTGTTGCAGCATCTCACCCACGACTACACGATTGGCCCCGACAGTATTCTGCGCTGGGGCAATTCGCTGACCACTTTGTTCGTTCCGCAGCGCAGTATATTGATGGGCATCCCGCTGGCCCTGGTGGTGTTCTGTCTCTGGTGGAAATCGCTGGATTCTGCGGAAGAAAAGAATCCAGGCGGATCATCACCCAACTTCGCGATGATCGCCGCCGGCATCTTCGCCGGACTTCTGCCGCTGGTCCACGCGCATTCTTTTCTGGTCGTCATGGGCATGGCCGCCTGCCTTACCATCATCTTCCGCAAGCAATGGAAAGCCTGGGCCAATTTCTTCGCCGCTGCGCTGGTCGTCGCTCTACCGCAAGTTCTCTGGCTTTCGCACACCGGCGCCGTGAACGCACAAAGCTACATAGGCTGGTATCCCGGATGGGACCACATCACGCACACCGCCAACTACAACGTTGCGGCTTTCTGGCTGGTCAATACCGGCTTCTTTATTCCTGTGTTGCTCATCGCGCTGCTGGTGCGCGAAGAAGGCTTTGCGCTGGACCGCAAACTGTTGCTGTTCTATTTGCCGTTTTTGCTCTGCTTCATCGTCCCCAATCTCACGCGGGTAGCTCCGTGGATATGGGACAACATCAAGGTCCTGTTCTACTGGTATATCGCTTCCACTCCGCTGGTGGCCTGGGCGCTGGCCCGCGGGCTCAAAAATAAATCATGGCGCTGGGTAGCTGGCGGCGCGCTGGCGGCCATGCTGCTTTCCGGAGCGATTGACGTTTTCCACGCAGCTTCCGGTGAAGCCGCATTCCGCGAATTCACTCCACAGGACGTTGCAGCCGCCCGCCTCATCATGGAAAAGTCGGCTCCGCGGGCCTTAGTCCTGCACGCGCCAACCTGGAATTCCGTGGTCTTTTTAACCGGACGTCGCTCGCTGCTCGGATATCCTGGCTGGATTGCTTCCCGGGGCCTTAACTCCAGGCAGCGTGAAGCCGATATACAGCACATATATTCCGGTTTGCCGGATGCGGACGCGCTTCTGCGGCAATATCATATTGACTACGTACTGATTGGCCCGGCAGAACAAACATCCATGCGCATCAACGAACCATTCTGGTCGCGGTATTCCAAGGTGGCGGAAACGCCGGGATACCGTCTCTACAAGACCAGCGCAGTAGAAAGGGCAGAACGATGAAAGTTGGAATTCTTACCGGCGGCGGCGATTGTCCTGGACTCAACGCGGTAATCCGCGCGGTGGTCCGCAAAGGCGTGTTTCACTACAACGACGAATTTGTCGGCTTCATGGAAGGCTGGCGCGGCGTGATGGAAAACATCATCATGCCCCTGGATCTGGACGCGGTGGGCGGAATCCTGCCCCGCGGCGGGACGATTCTGCGGTCGTCGCGAACGAATCCGGCCAAGAAAGAAGGCGGACTGGAACGCTGCATCGCCAACTTGAAAAAAGAAAAGGTCGACGCGCTGGTGGCCATCGGCGGCGATGACACGCAGTCCGTGTCGCAAAAGCTTTTTGAGCTCGGCGTGCATGTGGTGGCCGTTCCCAAGACCATTGACAATGACGTGGGCGGAACAGAAGTCTGCTTCGGGTTCGATACCGCTGTAAGCATCGCCACGGAAGCCATTGACCGTCTGCACACCACGGCCGAAGCGCACAATCGCGTGATCATGGTGGAAGTAATGGGCCGCAACTCCGGATGGATCGCCATCTATGCCGGAATTGCAGGCGGCGCCGATGTGATCCTGATTCCTGAGCGTCCGTTTGATATTGAAGACATCGCGGCAACGCTCAAGCGCCGCCACCAGCGCGGACGTTACTTCAGCATCATCGTTGTGGCCGAAGGCGCCAAACCAAACAGCTCAGCAGGTGTTGTCACGGAAAGCGACAAGGTTGACGAATTTGGACACGAGCGTTTAGGCGGCATTGGCAACGTGCTGGCGCGCGAGATCGAAAAACGTACCGGGTTTGAAACCCGTGCGGTGGTCCTGGGACACACGCAACGTGGCGGTTCGCCCACGTCGTTTGATCGCATGCTGGCCACGCGTTACGGCATTGGAGCCATTGACCTGGTCCATCGCGGCGAGTGGGGATCCATGGTAGCCATTCAAGCCAACCACATCACATCCGTGCGCATTGCGGACGCCATCTCCAAGACGCGTTATGTCGGCCAGGAATTTATTGACGTTGCTCTGAGCCTGCACGACAAGCAGGAAGAAAAAGCGCTGCGGTAGGCGGGCGCATAGGACTCTTGTTTAGAATGATGCGGACGACATGCCACAAGTCCCCGCAAAACCAGGCAACACTAAGGCTGAAATCAGGGAGCGCAAAGAAGAAGCGGCCGTTGAACCCGTGCCTTTTGCGCAACGCCGCTTCTTTGGCCTCACCATCTGGACGTGGGCCTGCGCCGCGCTCCTCTTGGCCGCTTCCGCTATTCGTCTCTACGACCTCAGCGCCAAAGTCATGCACCATGACGAAGGCGTGAATGGCGTTTTTACTGCCACGCTGTTTCATCAAGGTGGGTACAAATACAACCCGGAGAATTTTCACGGACCAAGTCTGTATTACGCGGCGCTGCTCACCACCAGCGTTGCAAGTTTTTTTCAAGGCCGCGAAGGCCTGAGCCTTTTTACCATCCGGTTGGTGCCGGCTCTGTTTGGCATCGGCGTAGTGTGGTTGCTGCTGTGCCTGCGTCGGTATCTGGGGACATTCGGAGCACTAGCCGCTGCCACGCTCGCCGCGCTCTCGCCGGGCATGGTTTTCTTCTCGCGCTATTTCATCCATGAAATCATGTTCGTCTTTTTCACCCTGGGAATCATCGTTGCCTGGCTGAAGTACCGTGAAACGGGGCAACCGCGTTACTTCATTCTGGCGGCGGCTTCCGCCGCTCTGCTGGGTACGACCAAAGAAACATGGATCATCACCGTGGCCGTCTGGATGCTGGCTGTTCCTTGCATGCTGGCCTTCTACACGCTGTTCGGGAGCTACGCTGACGAAGCCGATAAGAAGAAAAGCAAGAAAACAAAACTTGGTCAACCGGAAGCTTCGGCATTTCCGGCATGGAGCAACCAGCGTTTGTATGCCACCGCGGCGGGCGTTTTTGCCGGGACTTGGGTGCTGCTCTATTCGTCTTTCTTCATGAACTTTCCTCAGGGCGTGCTGGATTCCGTCCTCACGTTCAAAACGTGGTTCGCCACTTCGCAACATCACGACCACATGCACCCCTGGTCCACATACCTGACGTGGATGTGGAAAGAAGAAGCGCCTATCCTTATTTTGGGCGCCTTGGGGACCCTGGTGGCTCTTGCTAAAGCGGCCAGCCGGTTTATGGTATTCACATCATTCTGGGCTATGGGGATTCTTGCGGCATACTCGCTGGTGCCTTATAAGACGCCGTGGCTCGACCTGAGCATTCTGCTTCCGCTCATCATTCTCGCCGGCTACGGACTGGGGCAAGCAGCGCAAGGCTGGCCTCGACTGGCGGCCGTGGGTTTGTTGCTGGCGGCGTGCGCTGTTTCCGGATATCAAGCCGTAGACCTGGCGTTCGTCGGCTATGACAACGACACGCATCCTTATGTTTACGCCCACACCAATCGTGACTTCCTGGTCTTGGTTGACGACGTGGAGTCCATTGCGGCGCATTCCGGTGACGGCAAACAACTAGGCATCACCATCATGGCGCCGGAACACTGGCCCCTGCCGTGGTATCTGCGCGACTATCCCAAAGCGGGTTACTGGGGCAAGGTTGTGGACACGCAAGAGCCGGTGATCATCGCCTACGACTCGCAGCTCGACGAAGTAAACCGCCGCTTCGGCGAACGCTACCGCATCATCGGCAGTCACTACCTGCGCGGCAATAAATTGATTTTGTATTTACGCAAAGACCTGCAACCTTAGCCGGACGGCTTCATCGAATCAGATGTGCGATCTTAAATGGCTTCATCGAATAAGACGTGCGATTTAAGATGAGCGATCAAAGAACGGAGAACACGCTTTGCCTCCCACCACGCCTCAAGTGCCAGCAGAAGAAACCTGGAATGTCGTCGATGAATACTATAGGCAGTTGTTCATCCCCGCGGACGCGGCCCTGGACGCCACGCTCAAGAGCAGCGATGCCGCGGGATTGCCGGCCATCAACGTATCCGCGCCTGCCGGAAAATTGCTGCATGTGCTGGCGCGGTCAATTGGCGCACGGCGCATTCTGGAATTGGGCACCCTCGCCGGCTACAGCGGAATCTGGATGGCCCGGGCCCTTCCCGCTGACGGCAAACTGATTACCTTGGAATTTGACCCCAAGCACGCTGATGTTGCCAAAGCCAACTTTGCGCGGGCCGGCGTGGCCAGCAAAGTTGAAATTCGGCTGGGAGCGGCCCTGGACACGCTACCGAAACTCGTCGCTGAGGGCGCGGGCCCGTTCGACCTCATCTTTATTGACGCCGACAAGCAAAACTATCCGCACTACTTTACCTGGGCGCTGAAACTCTCGCGCCCGGGCACATTGATCCTTGCCGACAATGTCGTTCGCAAAGGCGCAGTGGCCGACGCCCACACAACCGACTCGAACGTACAGGGCGTAAGGAAGATGAACGAACTCATTGCCGCCGAGCCGCGCGTTACGGCCACCGCCATGCAGACCGTAGGCAGCAAAGGTTATGACGGCTTGGCTTTTGTACTGTTCGTCGGGTAAAAAAGCGGCGTAAAGACGCCGAGTAAAGAAACATTTGGATCTCTGCGCCGTGAACTAAGCACATTGGCGCAGGACAAATCGCTTTGCGACGCGTCTATAATCCTGCCATGTCTTCCCTGATCCAGAACATCCGTTACGGCGCCCGTATGCTGTTCAAAAACCCGGGATTCAGCATTGCGGCCATTTTGACGTTGGCCTTGGGCATCGGCGGCAACACCGCCATCTTCACGATTACAAGCGCGCTCATGCTGCGTCCTTTGCCCTATCAAAACCCGCAGGAACTCGTTACCCTCGACGGCCAGGACAAAACGGGTCACAGCCGTTGCTGCACGCTCGGCTGGACTGATCTGATCCGCGAACGCAACAACTCATTTTCAGGATTTGCCGTCAGCACCATCGACAACCTCAGCATGACCGGTCACGGCGAGCCATTACAGGTGGCCGCCGGACGTGTTTCGCCGGGATTCTTTGAGACCTTGGGCGTGAAACCGGAAGTAGGACGTTCTTTCCTCCCTGAAGAAGGCACACCGGCGGGCAAGCCGGTCGTCATGATCAGCGATGAGCTGTGGCATAAGACTTTCGGCGGCGATCGCAACGTGGTGGGCCAGAGCATTACGCTGGACTCCACGCTGTACACAGTGGTCGGTGTGACGCCGGCCGGCGTTCAGTTCCCCTTCCTGGGGCCGGCCGATGTTTGGACGCCCCGCTATTTCGAATATTCTCTCTTCACACCGGAGCGGCTGCGCATGGGCGTGGGATACCTGGGCGCCGAGGCCCGATTGAAGCCGGGTGTTTCCCGGGAAAAGGCGCTGGCGGAACTGCAGGTTCTGCGCCAGCAATATGCCAAGGAAAATCCAGCCATGCCGGATGCCGATCCGGAAATCGCCGTCGTGTTGACCAACCTGCAGGATTCGCTGGTTTCGAACTTCCGCAAGATGCTGCTATTTCTCTCTGGTGCCGTCGGCCTGGTGCTGCTGATCGCCTGCGCCAACGTAGCCAGCCTGTTGCTCTCCCGCGCGCTGGCCCGCAAGAAAGAAGTTGCGGTGCGGGCCGCCCTGGGCGCACAACGCAGCACGCTCATTTTTCAACTGCTGACAGAAAACGTATTGCTGTCACTGCTCGGCGGCACTCTGGGACTTGGCCTGAGTTGGGCCGCCACAAAATATCTTGCAACAGCGGCCCAGGGTAATCTCCCGCAGGGCTTTCCCATTACCATGGACGCGCGCGTACTCCTGTTTACGCTGGCGCTTTCCATCCTCACCGGGCTGCTCTTCGGCATCTTTCCCGCGCTGCAACTCTCCCGGACCAACGTGAATGAAACGTTGCGGGATGAAGGCCGCGGCTCCACGGGCGGCCATCGTCGCGTACAGATTCGCGGCCTGCTCGTTGTGGGACAGGTTGCTCTTTCGCTCATGCTGCTGATCGGCGCCACGCTGCTGGTTCGCAGCTTCTCCAGGCTCATGCAGGTTGATCCGGGGTTTGACCCGCGGAACGTGATCACCATGAACGTGTCTTTGCCCACGGTGAAGTATGCTGATGCGCAAAAACAGATCGCCTTCTTTGACGATGTCCTGCGCCGCGTTTCCACACTGCCCGGCGTCCGCTCCGCTGCCATTTCCGCCGCGCTGCCTCTCATCCCCAAGCGAATCACGCCGGTGTTGCCGGAAGGTCAGGTGGAAGTCCCGCTGGCCCAGCGTCCGTTCCATATCATTGAAGCCATCAGCCCGGCGTGGTTCACCACCATGCGCGTTCCATTGCGCGCCGGACGCGGGTTTACTGACGCTGACAACGCCCAGGCCCCCAAGGTCGTGATTGTGAATGAAGCCCTGGCCAGACAATACTGGAAGGGCGAAAACCCCATTGGCAAACACATTCTTCTCGGCCGCGGGACGCCGACGGAAGTGGTAGGCATGGTGGGCGACGTAAAAAACCGCAGTCTCGCTCTGGACGCGGCGCCGCATATCTATCTGCCGTTCCCTCAACTACCCTGGGGCAACATGAACCTGCTGGTGCGCACGGCCAATGATCTGCAGAGCAATGATCCGCAGAATATGGCATCGGTGATCCGCACGCAAATCGCGGCCGTGGACCCTGACCAGCCCGTCACGAACATTCAAACCGTGGACGAACTGATGAACACCTCGCGTGCCCAGCCGCGTTTCATCATGACCGTGCTGGGCATTTTCTCGTCTGTTGCGTTGGCGTTGGCTATCATCGGCATCTATGGCGTGCTGGCCTATTCCGTCGCTCAGCGGCGACAGGAACTCGGCATACGTCTGGCGCTGGGCGCTGCACGGTCAGACATTCTGCGGTTAGTCGTTAATCAAGGCCTTACGCTCACGCTCATAGGAATGTCCATTGGACTGGTGGGAGCGCTGCTGCTATCGATTGCGCTGTCCAGGGTGTTTTCCGGTTTTCTGTACCAAGTGGGCATTCGCGACCTGATAACGTTCTTCATCGCTCCGGGCGCGTTCTTCCTTGTTGCCGCTGTGGCCAGCTTTGTGCCGGCGCGCCGCGCCACTCGCGTGGATCCGATGGACGCCATGCGCGGGTAACTTACTCCTCTGTCGGGAGCAAGGCGACAGAACCCTACCGTCACCATGCTGCGCAACAGCGCTCATTTTTCTCCGTGCCTCCGTGGTGGGTTTTGTCTTGCAACCCGCACGGATCAGGCGCGCAAAACCTGCTTCTTCACCGTCAACTTCTCGATCAAATCATTCTTGATCTTGAAGCCCCGTCCCGGACTTTGCGGCAGCGGAATGAAGCCCTCCGGGGAGATCTTCACTTCCGGCTCAATGATGTCTTCTTTCCAGTAGCGCTTTGAAGCCGAGACATCTCCGGGCAGGCTGAAGTTCGCCAGCGTGGAAAGTGCAATGTTGTGCGAGCGGCCAATGCCGGATTCCAGCATGCCTCCGCACCATACGGGGATGCCGGCGGCCTGAGCGACGTTGTGCACGGCGATGGCCTCACTGAACCCGCCCACGCGTCCGACTTTAACATTGATAATGCGGCACGCGCCGAGTTCCGCCGCAGCCTGTGCGTCGCGCCGGCCATGGATGACTTCGTCCAGACATATGGCGCTCTTGAGTTGTTTCTGTAACTGCGCGTGGAAGTAAAAATCGTCATGCCAGAGCGGCTGCTCGATCATCAGCAAGTTGAACTGGTCAAACTTTTTAAGATGATCGGTCTGATCGAGCGTGTAGGCGGAGTTGGCGTCACAGCTCAGTACAATCTCCGGCCAGCGCGCGCGGATCTTTTCGAAGATTTCCACGTCCCAGCCAGGTTTGCATTTCACTTTGATGCGGCGGTATCCGGCGGCCAGTTCCGTGGCGATTTTCTCCAACAACTGTTCGTGCGAATTCTGAATTCCAATCGACACGCCGCACGCTAATTCCGTCCGCGTGCCGCCCATCAATTTCCACAATGGGACTTGGCGCTGTTGCGCTTCAGCATCCCACACGGCATTTTCCACGGCGCACTTGGCCATGCGGTGGCCGCGAATCTTGCCGATCAGCGCCGGCACATCCGCTCCGCGCTCAACATTCTTTCCCAGAATCGCGGGCGCCAGATAACGCTCGGTGGCATACCAAGCTGTCTCCACGGACTCCTCACTGTAAAAAGGATCTTCACCGGCCACGCACTCGCCCCAGCCTTCGGGACCATCGGTATGTACCGTCACCAGCAGGATGCGGCGTTCGGTGGTGCGTCCGAAGCTGGTCTCAAAGAAATGCACCAGCGGCATTTGGATTTCACGCAGCGTGATGGCTTCAACCTTCATTGTTAGTCCTCATCGTTAGTACCGTTAGTACCCACCCTCTCAGGGCTAGTCTTCGTCCTCGCCCGCTCGGGCCGCGTAGCTCCAGTCTTCATCCCACCTATCCAAGAGAAAAGCGCCGTTGCCTTGCGCGTCGCGTTCGTAGCCCAGCGCGGTGAGGCCTTGCCGGAAGGCCACAAGAAATTCTTCGCGATTGCGTTTCTGTACTTCCGCTGCTTTCGGCCGCTCCGTCTCTGACGATTTCCAGGTATAAATCTCCGCCGGAACGTGAATCCTTTTCTTGACGATCTTCTGATCGACGTTAATCCGTGGCGGCTGATTTTTCTCCAGCAGATTCACCACACGTTTGGATTTCAACCACCACTCCGCAACCAGACGGTCTGTAGGTAACCCGCCTTGCAGCGGTGACGACGAAAATCCGTAGTGATTCACGCTGTAACGCCGCGCAATCGCTCCCAGGCGGACCAGGTTCAAATATGCGTTCTTGATTTCCAGCGGATCAAATGTCCATTCCAGCAGGTCAAAGCCGCGGGCGATTGCATCTTCACGCTGCGCAAGTTTCATGCTGCGTCCCAGGCCATAGTTGCGCCACGCCGCGCGCACCGCCAGCATATGCGAATGCAGATAAGGATGGCCCGAGCGCGTGCCGGGAATGGAAAAAGCAAAGCCAATGAGTTCCGGTCCGTCAAAGGCCCCGATGATCTGTCCGCCGATCTTCTGGCTGACCACGAACATGCGCAGAGGGATCAAGTCAACGTCATCAAAGTTCCAGACTTCTTTTTGCAAAGCCACGCAGGCCTTGAATTCATCCAGGTTGGAACATTTGCGAATGGTGATGCGATCAGCGCCAGTAGCGGTGGTCACTTGGTAGCCTCAAATTGTTTGGCTTGTTGCCACAGCTCTTCCATTTCGTCGAGCGTGGCGTCTTGCAGGGTCTTACCTTTCCGGCGCAGTTGCTCTTCCAGCCAACCAAAGCGGCTACGGAACTTGCGATTGGTCTTGCGCAGCGCGGACTCAGAATCCACTGAGAGCCTTCGCGCCAGATTCACCAGGACAAAGAACATGTCACCCAGTTCGTCTTCCAATTTTGCGCGCAAATCATCAGGCAGCTTGGATTTGGTTTTTAAGCTAAGCGCTCCGGCTGGCGCTTCGGCGATTTTTTCCTGCAACTCGCGCGTTTCTTCCTGAAGCTTGTCGAAAAGTCCTGTAAGTTCGGGCCAATCGAAACCAACCTGTGCTGCCTTGGAACTGATTTTGTGGGCTTCCATCAGCGCCGGCATTTTGCGGGAGACGCCCTTGAGCAGCGCGTCGTGTGGGGCCTCGCCATCTTCCGGTTCCGATCCGGCTTTGCGCGCTTTCTTCTCTTCTTTCTTAATCGCTTCCCAGTTCTTAAGGACCTGCTGCGCGTCGTCGGCTTTTACGTCGCCAAACACGTGAGGATGGCGTCCAATGAGTTTGTTGCTCAGCGCGTCCAACACCTGATCAATGGTGAACAGTCCGCCCTCTTTGGCCATTTCCGAATAAAAAAGGACTTGCAGCAACAAGTCCCCTAGCTCCTGCGGAAGCTCTTGCCAATCCCGATTCTCAATTGCTTCTAAGACTTCGTAGGTTTCCTCTAAGGTGTACTTCTTAATTGTGTCGAAATTTTGCTCGCGGTCCCACGGACAACCGCCCGGAGCACGCAATTTGGCCATAATGGCCACGGCCCGCTCGAATTTTTCCCCTGTAGACACGAATATTAATGCTATCATTACGCAACTTTTTTCAGACCCTTCACCAGACGAAAGAAAGAGCTGATGTTGCCATTTGTGCCCAAAAAGGATGGCGAGGGGATTTTCTGGCCTCTTGTCGACCAAGCCCGTGAAGTGTTGAACCGAGCGCTGGAAGCCCGCAAGCTGTTGCCTGTGGCCTTCATGCTGATGCTCGGCTTCCTGGTGCTCATGGCCTGGGACGGCTACTCCTCCACCCGCGAATTGCTCAACGCACAGGCTTATGTGCAGCATACCCATCAGGTGCTGCATGACATGGACGGCCTGGAAGACGCCCTGCAAGACGCCCGCGAAGCCTGGCTGCACTACGTGCTCACGCCCGAAAAACAGGACCGTGTGAACTTTTCCGCCGCCGAGAAACGAATCGACCGGCAGCTCCAGAAACTTTCAGAGCAGGATCCCGATCACCAGCAAAACATCGCACACATGGGCGCTCTGATTGATGACGAATTGCAGCACCTGCAAGCGCAGGTGAACAACCCGCATCCCAACAAGATCTGGCACGGCGGCTTGAGTGACCAGAAGCATGAAGCGGTTCGCGAATCCATCCAAAGCTTCAAGGACGGTGAAGAACGCTTGCTGGCCGAACGCAATGTGGCCGCGCAGCAGAGGTCGCGCGGGATCACCCGTAGCGTTTCCATACGCATCAGCGTATTCAGCGCGTTCATGGCCGTCCTGTTCCTGCTGGTCATGCGGGATTCCAAGAAGCTGCGCGTTGCCGAAAAGAGCGCTCTGGAAGTACAGAACCGGCTGGAAGGATCGCTGTCTCAATTAAAAAGCGAGAGCGAAAACAGCCGCCTGTTGAATGAATTACAGGCGGATTTCCAGATCTGCGTGACCGCTCTTGAAGCCTATAAGGTAGCTGCCAGTTATTTGCAGCGTCTCGTACCGGAAAGCTCCGGCATTGTTTTCGCCATTGACGCCTCGCAAGACGCCATGCATGCCCAGGCCATGTGGCCGGGCGTGGACGGAGCATCCTTATATCAGGTGTTCTCGCGTGAAGAC
>Ga0075026_100000289_pt1 | contig 19544 bp, 19 predicted proteins | sample Str012_2_FD_71392 | JGI IMG/M metagenome (GOLD analysis project Ga0075026, IMG submission 71392) | Freshwater sediment microbial communities in response to fracking from Pennsylvania, USA - Straight Creek_MetaG_SC_2012 | ecosystem: Environmental > Aquatic > Freshwater > Creek > Sediment... | reverse complement strand
GCGGCGTCGTAGCCGAGCTCGGCGAGGATCTCGTCGGTGTGCTCCCCGTGCGCAGGCGCGGAGCGCAGCGTGAACGTCTCACCGTCGACGAGCAACGGATTCCCCAACGTGCGGAAGTCGCCGAGAACCGGATGATGCTCGGTGACGACCATGCCGCGCGTCTGGAGGTGGGGATCGTCACCGATCTCCCCGAAGCGGTAGGCGGGGCCCATGGTCACATCGGCGGCGACGGCGATCTCCATCCACGCCGCCAGCGTGCGGGTGTGGAAGATCCGTTGCAGCTCGAGGCGCAGCTCGTCTTCTCCGCGCCCGAAGTCGACGACGACATCGCGCCGATGCTCACCCAACAAGTCTTCGCGGCCGACGGCGCGGCAGAAGTGATCCCAGAACTTGGGCTCGATCGCGCAGAAGAGGAGGAACCGGCCGTCCTTGGTCTCGTAGTGCTGGTACTTCGCCGAGCCACCGGGTTCACCGCCGGGGCCGGCATGATCGACCAGCTCCGGATTCAGGGCCGGCAACGCATCGAGCCACGTCGACGCGAGCACGGCGTCGGCACACGACACGTCGAGGTAGCAACCCTGGCCGGTGCGGGCGGCGCGCGCGAGGCCCGCGGCAACGCCGAATGCCGCGTACATCGGACCGAGCACCACACCACCGGCGCGATGATCACCTTCGGGACCGGTGGCCACCACGAACCCGTCGTCGTCGAGCACGAGCGGCGGCGCGGCACCGCCCAGGTTCTCCATCATCTGGCCGTGGGTCGGGATCTCGGCGTAGGGGCCGCGCGCGCCGAAGCCGGTGGCCTGGCAGTAGACGATGTCGGGACGCAACGCCCGCACCGACTCGTAGTCGAGCCCGAGCTTGTGGTTCGTCGCGCCGACGTTGCCCGTGATGAAGATCTCCGCCCCCTCGATCAGACGGCCCAGGACCTCCTGGCCTTCCGCGGTGCGGGCATCGATGGTGATGCTGCGCTTGTTGCGGTTCAGCACGAGATGGAAGGCCGACCAGTCGGGCGCGAAGCGCACCATGATGTTGCGGAGGTAGTCACCGAGTTGCGGCGTCTCCACCTTCACCACGTCGGCGCCTTCGTCGCCGAGCAAGCGACCGAGATGGTCGACGGTCATCAAGACACCCGTCTCGACCACGCGTACGCCCTCGAGCAAACCGGCCACTGTCCCCCTCGTCCCCACGTTCTCACGTCCTCGGACCGTGTTCCCTACGGATCCGTATGTCACCTACGTTCGCGTATGTGAGCCCGGATGTCAAGATGTGAGCCGACGGGTTCCGAGGTCGGGTCACATGGCGCTTCGAGAGACGGTGAGCGGACGAGTTGATGCACCACCCGCCGCAACCTTCGCGTTGGTGGTCGACATCACGAGACTGCCGGAGTGGAATCGGGCAATCACCGAGGTCGTGGTTGCGCCCGCTCCGCTCGCGCCCGGCACCGTTTGGAAGGTACGCATCCGCGCCCTCGGACAGTCGTGGGTGAGCAAGTCCCAGGTCGTCGAACTGGATCCCGCGACGCTGCGCTTCGCGTATCGCTCGCAATCGGACGACGGCAATCCGTCCTACGCCGACTGGGCGTGGCAGGTCGAGTCCGATGGCGAATCCGGATCGCGGGTGTCGGTGACCGTGGAACTGGAGCCACTGACCTTCTGGCGTAGGCACCTCCTCGTGAAGTTCCGGCGCCCAGCGTTGCGACGTGAAATGCACGCTTCGCTCGACGCTCTCGCCTCCGCGTTGCACACGGTCTGAACCGCCGCAGCTTCACGGACGCGAACGGGCCGGCCCGAAGGCCGGCCCGAATCGTGTTCCGTTGTGTGCCGTCGGTCAGCCGGTGAATCGGGCTCCGGCCACTACGACTGCGGGTGCGACCGCAGGCGAGACAACCGCCGATGAGCACGACGAGTCATTGGCCGTCACATCGGACGTGTCGCCCTTCGTGATCTCCGCGCAGTTCTGGAGCGGAAGGCCGGCCAGGCTGGCGCCGACACTCACCTGCACCACGAATGACGCCGACTCACCATCGGTGAGTGGGGCGTGACCGCAGAGCAGCGGTGGACCAGCCAGACAGCTCCAGCCTCCGCCGCCGGCTCCCACCAGGGTGGTGCCGGTCGGGATCGTATCGCTCACGTTCACCGAAGGTGAAGCGTCAGGACCGTTGTTCGTGACCGTGACGGTGTACTCCATCACGCCACCAACAGTCGCCGTGGACAGACCGGTCTTCGTGATCGACAGGTCAGCCACCTCGCTGATGTCGGTGCTGACGCACGCCTCGACCGTACCCTCGGTGAAGTCAGCAGCCTTGGTGTCCGAATTGAAGTCCTCAATGAACGCCAACGTCGCGCAGTTCTCGATCGTGCCGCTCCCGACACTGTCGCTGACGTGGGCCGTCACCGTGATGTCAGACGCGTTCGCCGGGTCCTCGAAGCCTTGACTGCAGGAGACCTCAGTGTCGGTCGAGTTCGAGCAGTCCCAGCCCGGTGCCGAGATGTCGACGATGGTCAGGCCGCTCGGCAGCTCGTCGGTGACCTGGAACCCGTCGTCGGCGTCACCGTCGTTGTGGTTCGAACTCGCCTCAATCGTGTAGGTGATATCGGTACCTGGCGTTGCCGACACCGGACCGCTCTTGCACACGGTCAGGCTGTCTTCGCTCTCGGCAACATTTTTGGTCTGGCAGCCCTCGTGCGTGCTGGCCGCGCCCGCGGGCCCGGTCAGCGCGAAGACCGCACCCGCGGCCACCAGGCCGACGACCGCGAACTGCGCCACCGATTTGCGGAGCACGCCTGCCCCGCGTGTCTCGTGGTTCGCCTCGCGGCGAATGATCTGCTTCATGAACCCGCCTCCCAGCGTTCGGCGACTTACCCGTCGTCGACTGTGGACCCTTCCAGTGGAAACGGTACATCGAAAGTGCGGATCAAGCCAGTTTCTCCGTGGAGCGCGCGCCGGCCCACGAGAATCGGCCCGTCGTTGAACTTGAACGAGCGTGAAAGTATGTTCCGGCGCGATGACGACGGGGAACACCACCGCGTACGCGGCCCGACTCTCGAAGCGTCGCATCGTCCTCACGACTGTGGGGGCAGTCGCGGGCATGTTCCTCGCCGCGCTCGACAGCACGATCGTGGCCACCGCGATGCCGACGATCATCGGCGACCTGCACGGCATCGACCATTACGCCTGGGTGTTCACCGCCTACTTGCTCGCGGAGATCGCGTCGATTCCACTCTGGGGTCGCCTGGCCGACATGTACGGCCGTAAGCGCATCTTCCTGCTCGGCATGGTCATCTTCCTGGTCGGTTCCGCACTCTGCGGTGCATCGACGTCGATGCTGGAGCTCATCGTGTTCCGCGCCATGCAGGGCGTCGGTGCCGGCTGCCTGCTCCCCGTTGCGCAGACGATCGTCGCCGACGTGTACACGCTCGAGCAGCGCGCGCGCCTCTCCGCGGTGATGTCGGCGGTGTTCGGATTCTCGTCGGTCATCGGTCCGTTGATCGGCGGCTTCCTCACCGACCAACTCTCGTGGCGCTGGGTGTTCTACGTGAACCTGCCGATCGGCATCGCCGCCATCATCCTCGTACAGGCGGTGATGGTCGAACCGCTCACCGATCGACATCGCCACCGCATCGACTGGCTCGGGATGTGCACGCTGCTCGGCTGGACCATCCTGCTCGTGTTCGCGCTCGAGATGGGTGGTCGCGATTTCGCGTGGGGGTCGCCGGTCATCGTCGGCGCGTTGGCCACGAGCGTGATGTTGTTCGTGGCATTCATCGTGGTCGAGCAACGCGCCACGGAACCGTTGATTCCGCTCAGTCTCTTCCGCGTGCCCGCGTTGCGCGCCGCCAGCGTCATCAGCATGCCGCTCGGGATGGTGATGTTCGCGATCATCTCGTTCCTGCCGCTCTTCGTGCAGGTGGTGCTCGGTTCGTCGGCCACCGGCGCCGGTCGCGTCCTCACGCCGATGATGCTGGCGGTGGTGGTCGGCTCCGCTATTGGCGCGCCGGTCGTGCTCCGGATCGGCTACCGCCGAATGTGCATGGCGTCCTTCGCCTCGTTGCTGGTGGGCGCGGTGCTGCTGACGCGCGTCGGCATCGAGTCGACGCAGCTCGACGTGGGCATCGCCATGGTGTTCATCGGCATCGGCATGGGCTTCGGATTCATCGCGACCACCCTCGCCGCGCAGAATTCCGTCGACCTCCCGCGCATGGGCGTCGCGACCGGGTTGGTCAACTTCACCCGCCAGCTCGGTGGCGTGTTCGGCGTCGCGATCGGTGCCGCGTTGATGCTGACCACGCTCACCAATCGGCTGACCGAAGCGTTCCCGCACGCGCACATCAAGGCCGCCGAATTGCTCTCGCCCCAGGCGGCGGCTCATTTCCCGGCCGCCACGCAGCACATCGTGCGGGGCGCGTTCGCCGACGCGTTGCACGTCGTGTTCGTGGGCGCGGTCGTGATCGTCCTCGTCGGCATGCTGACCGTCGCGTTGATGCCCGGCGGCAAGCCGGCCGACATCCGCGACGCGGCGCGCGGCGAGTTGCTCCCCGAGGCCGTGCTCCCCGACGGGGAGATCATCCTCATCACCCCCACCGGTGCGACGGCCGACGCAGAAGGGGTGTCACCCACGGGGTTACGAAAGGATGTGCATTGATCGCCTCGATGCCAGACGTCGGTGCTGGCCAGGTTCCGGCCGTCGCGGTCAGTCAGAGCTCTCGTGAGGTCGCGCTCGGGGTCCCAAGCCCGAAGGTCTCTGCCGCATTGCGGCGAACCATCTGGTCGATCTCGTCCTCGGGAACGCCGGCGAACTGCTTCTCCACCCATTGCTGCGAGTCAGGAAACGATCCCTCCCAGTGGGGGTAGTCGTTTCCCCAGAGCAAACAGTCGAGGCCGGTGAGGTCGCGGTTCCTGATCGCGAGCGGATCCCACATGAACGTCGCCTTGGCCTGACGCTTCATGTAGAAGCTCGGCGGTGCCTGCAACTCGGCGAACACCGTCGCTGGCGGTGACCCGGGAGCAACCATGACGTTGCCACGCTCGCGGATGCGCTGACCCCAACGGTCGTTCCAATGGTGGTCGTAGAACTGCATGGCGAACGCCATCCAGCCGGCATCCCCCGGTTCGAGTCCACCTTCGCCGCGCTGTGCGAATCGTTCGTCGAGGGGGCTCGATTCGATCCCCAGGAAGCAGAACTCAGCGCGCTGCAGCGAAAACTCATCGCTGCCCAGCCGAAGCTCGTGGCGCGGTTGCGCGCCGATCCTGAGCCGATGGGTGATCGCCTCACCGCGATCGTCGCGCAGCGCCTCGATGTCGACCCGCTCAGCGACATGACCGCGAATCTGATCGTCCGACTCGTTCGAAGCGCCGCCCGCAGCGCGCAGGGAACATGGCTCACCCAGGTCTCCATGCGTCACGGCGCCAGCGAGCAGAACCTGATCGAGTTGATGCGTGAGGCGTTTGCGCTCGTCGCCGGCGCCCGCGTCCTCGACGTGGTCGCTGAACTCGAACGCACACTCGCCCGGGAGGGACTCGGATGACCGATCGAACCCTGGAAGTGCGTTCGGTGTCACGCGCCGGCATCACGGCGACAACGACGAAGGCCCGGAACCTCAATGGTTCCGGGCCTTCCAGATGGTGGCGGGGGAAGGATTTGAACCTTCGACCTTCGGGTTATGAGCCCGACGAGCTACCAGACTGCTCCACCCCGCGGCGGACCGACGATGGTAGCAGGCGACCTTCGGGGCAGACCGGCCGGAACCCTTCGGTCAGGTCGTCGACACGCCGACCGAGGACGGGCTCAGCACCGTGCGCAGCGCATCGGCCATGTCGCGCTGACACGCCCGCGAGACGGCGGCGTCGGGCACGATCATCTCGAATCCGTGCGGCGCGCCGGGGTACACGTGCAGCTCGACGGGGATCCCGGCCGCGAGCATGCGCGACGCGTAGGTGATGTCCTCGTCGCGGAACACGTCGAGCGAACCGACGCCGATCCACGCCGGCGGCAACCCGGCGACGCTGTCGACGCGTGCCGGCGCGGCGTACGCAGGGATGTCGTCGCGACCGGAGAGCTCACCGAGGTACGCGCGCCATCCGAGATCGTTGGCCTCGCGACTCCACACCGGCGCGCCCTTGATCAGGCTCGACGCGCTGGTGTTGCTGTCGTCGATCATCGGGTAGATGAGAAGTTGGAAGCAGGGCGCGACCTCGCCGCGGTCGCGCGCCAGGATCGCGAGCCCTGCGGCCAACCCGCCCCCGGCACTGGCGCCCGCGATCACGATGCGCGTGGGGTCGATGCCGAGTTCCTCCCCGTGCGTTGCGGTCCAGACCAACCCCGCGTAGCAGTCGTCGAGCGGCGCGGGATACGGGTCTTCCGGCGCGAGCCGGTACTCGATCGACACCGCGACGCAGTCGAACTCCTCGACCCACCGGTTGAGGCGGGCATCGACGGTGAGCCCGGAACCGAACATGTAGCCACCGCCGTGGATCCAGTAGACGCACGGACGACCGCTAGCCGCAGTCGGCGGCGAGTACACGCGCGCGCTCGGATCGTGGCCGGTCGCACCCGGCACCACGACCTCGTGCGACACCGTCGTCGTCGGCGGCAGCTCCGGCGCGGGCATGCTGGCCATTCCCTCGCGCAACAACGGCATGGACTCGAACGTGAAGGTCCCGAAGTCCATCGAGCCGAGCGGCGACTCGGCGAGCGCGGCGGCGATTTCGGGGTCAAGGGTCGTGGCGACATCCATGGTCATGACAGTTGCGCTCCTACGGTCGGGTCGACGTACTCGTCGATGCGTTGCATCAAACCGTCGTCGGTCGTGGTGACGATGATGCAGTTGTGCATCTCGAACGGGTTGCCGCTCGAGTTCACCGTGCCGTGCACGACGAACTGCAGCACGAAGCCGTTGTCGATCGGCGCGAGCAAGAGGTGCTCGTTCTTCAGACCGCCAACAAGCTGCGACAGCATCGCGATGGCGGCCATGTTCTCGCGGGCATCGACTTCCTTGCGGTCGTAGTTGTGCCACACGATCGCCCCGGGCGCGAGCGCGGCAACGAACGCGTCGGCGTCGCGCCCTTCGATCGCGCCGTCGAACGCGGCCACCAACTCGTCGATCTGACTCATGTCTCCCCCTCAGCGCATCTCAGTGGATGTCGAGACGTTCGGCACACGCCGCCATCTCGTCGAGGAACTTGCCACGACGCGACGCATCGGGTCCACCCGCCATGTCGCCGAAGTCCTGCACCAGCACCAGCCGGTCGACCCCGAGGTCTTCGTATCGTTTCACCGTGTCGGCATCGATCGGCTCCGGCCCGGGCAGCGGCGTGACGGTGATCTCGAGCGGTCCGAGCCCCGGTGAACGATCGACCTCACCGGCCAACTGGTCGAGTTCGGCGATCGCGGCGCGGGTGTTGTCGAGATCCTGGAAGAAGCCGTACCAGCCATCGCAGTGGGTGACCGCCCGCCGGCGCGCCGCCGTCGACATCCCACTCGCCAGAATCGGCGGGCCACCGGCGCGGTGCGGCTGGGGACGGCACTGGATGCCACCGAACGACACGAAGTCGCCGCGCAGCTCGGGGGCGTCGTCGCGCCACAGCGTGCGCAGCGCGTCGATCCATTCGCTGGCGCGCCGACCGCGGGTCTCGAACGGCACGCCGATCGCGTCGTACTCCCCCGGCACGTAGCCGACACCGATGCCGACGACGAGGCGCCCCTGCGAGAGCACGTCGACCGTGGCCAGCTCCTTGGCCAGGATGACGGGATTGCGCAAGGGCAGGATCACAATGCCGGTGCCGAGCAGGATGCGCGACGTCGATGCGGCCGCGTACGCGAGCACCGGGACCGGGTCCATGAGCTCGGAGTGCGACGGCAACGGCGACGGCGGTGCGTGCGGATCGATGAGCACGGGATGTTCGCCGACCCAGATCGACTCGAACCCGAGCGACTCCGCCGTTTGCGCGACTGCGGCGACGCCCTCGCCGTCGGCGAGCGCGCCAGAGCCGACTCCGAACCATCCGATCGGGATCATCAGCTACGCGGCGCGCAGGCTGCGATCGCGGCGAGCCTGCGCGCTGCTCACATGGGTCATGACGTCGACGACGAACGCGAACGCCACGATGAACCAGCCGAAGCCGGTGACACCCGCGATCGGCGAGTAGGCCACCGCCCACGCCAGTGTCGTCCACGGCAGGAAGACGAAGCCGAGCAGCGCCCACCAGAACGAGTCGAAGGCGATGCTCATGCGGTCGCTGAACAGCCAGACGAAGAAGATGGCGAGCCGCGGCGAGATGAAGGCCGCAAGCGCGACGACGCAACCGCACATGAGCGAGGAGACTAACCGCCGGCGCAGGAGGCGCGCCTCGACGGCAAACAGGTACGGTGCCACGCGATGGACCTCGCGCCGAACCTCGCGCCGTTCGACCACACCGGGCACGTTGCGGTGATCACGGGCGGTGGCACCGGGATCGGGCGCGCCACCGCGTTGCTGTTCGCCGAGCACGGCGCCGACGTCGTGCTCGCGAGCCGGAAGGTCGAGAACCTCGAACGGGTCGCCGCCGAGGTCGTCGAGCAGACCGGCCGGCGCGCGCACGTGGTCGCCACCGACGTGCGCGACGTCGAGCAGTGCGACCGGCTGATCGACGACGCGCTCGAAACCTTCGGGCGCGTCGACGTGCTGGTGAACAACGCCGGCGGTAGCCACACATATCCGTTCGAGGAGTGGACGGCCGATCGCTTCCAGAACATGGTCGACCTCAACCTCCGCAGCGCGTTCGTGCTCTCGCATCGCGTCTCGTCGCACATGGTCGATCGCGGCAGCGGTTCGATCGTCAACATCTCGTCGGGCGCGGCGGCGATGGGGCTCCCGGTGCACGCGCCGTACGGCGCGGCCAAGGCCGGCCTGGAGAACATCACGCTCAGCTTCGCCGCCGCGCTGGCACCGCACGGCGTGCGGGTCAACTGCGTGCGCGTCGGCGCGATCAAGTCAGAGGGCTTCCTCCGCGCGATGGACGCGGCGGGCATCGACCCCGACGAGTTGGGCGCTCGGGGGGCCGGACTCGGTCGCGCCGGCATGCCCGACGAGATCGCTTGGCCGATCCTGTTCTTGGCGTCGGAGGCGTCGAGCTACATCTCGGGCCAGACGCTTTACGTGGGTGGCGGCCCGCGCGACCCGAGCAGCTGACGTGGCGCGCCCCGTCGGCATCGTCGCGGTCGCGTTCGGTTCGCTCGACCTGCAGGCGGCCGCGCCGCTCGCGGCCGATCTCGGGTTCGACCACCTCGACGCGTCGATCGGCGCGATCAACGCGCTCGACGACGACACCCGCGCCTCGCTGCCGTTACCCATCGGCGACCGCATCAGTGGCTTCGAAGTCGTTGACGATTGCACCGCGATGGCACTCGGACAACGCCGGGGGGAGGACAAGTTCGACGAGACCGTCGAGTTGTTCCGCGCCCATCCGGGCGCGCGCCTCGAACCGGGACCTCGCACCGCGGCCTCGAGCATCGAACAAGTCGAAGCCATCGTCGCCGCCGTGCCGGGTTTGCAGCTCACCCTCGACACCGGACACGTCGCGGCGTGGGGTGAGGATCCGATCCCCCTTCTGCGTCACGCCGCCCACGTGCAGCTCCGTCAAGCTGCGAAGGGACGCCCGCAGCTGTATCCCGACGAAGGCGGCGACGTCGATTTTGCCGCGGTGTTCGCCGAGCTCGACCGTCTCGACTATCTCGGCCTCCTGAGCATCGAGTACTTCGACCTGCCCGACTACGGCTGGCCGCTCGACGATCCCGTCGGCCACGCCGTCGTGCTCGCGGATCACGTGCGCGCGCTCATGCGCTGATCGCTCGAGTCAGCGGCGGTCGGGGAGAAACGGGTACCGCGCGCGTGTTGCCGCGACGTGGTCGGGGTCGACCTCCGCGTGCAGCGTCGTCTCGACCTCGCCGTCGGCCACTGCGAGCTCCTCGCCGAACGGACCGATCACCGCGCTGTCGCCCGCGTAGTCGAGCCGGCCACCCGACCCGACCCGGTTGACGGCGACGACGTAGGCCTGGTTCTCGATCGCGCGCGCCCGCACCAACGTGCACCAGTGCTCGCGGCGCGGTGCGGGCCAGTTGGCCACGATCACATAGCAGTCGGTGTCGGGCGCCAACCCCCAGAACTCGTCGGCGAAGCGCAGGTCGTAACAGACGAACAGGCTGCAGCGAACGCCGTCGATGTCGACGGTGACGAGCTTGTCACCCGCGGCGTACTTCTCGTGCTCGCCGCCGTAGCTGAACGGATGGATCTTGCGGTAGCGGTGCATGGTGCCGTCGGGAGCCGCGAGCATCAGCGTGTTCGACGGCAGATCGTCGCCCGCCTGCACCTCAGGCGCGGAACCACACACCCAGAGGTCGTGGGCCACGGCCTGCTGCATGAGGAACTGCGCGCTCGGGCCGTCGAACGACTCCGCCACCCGCGCGGTGTCCATCGAGAAACCGGTCGAGTACATCTCGGTGAGCACGGCCAGCCGCGCGCCCGACGCCGCCGCGTCCGCGATCCGCGGCGCCAGCCGCGCGAAGTTCGCGTCGCGGTCTTCCCACACGATGTCGTGCTGGATCGCCGCGACCTTCACCGCGAGAGCCCTTGGAGGCGCGTCACCGCGTCGTCGATCACGTCGAGCTGCTTGCAACAGGCGAATCGGACCAGCGAGTTCCCCGCGTCCTTGTCGTCGTAGAACACGACGCTCGGGACGGCGACCACGCCACACCGCTCGGGGAGCGCGCGGCAGAACGCCAGGCCATCGGTCTCGCCGATCGCGCGGATGTCGACGGTCACGAAGTAGGTGCCCGCCGACGGGAACACGGTCAGGCCCGCGGCGGCTAGGCCCGCCGAGAGCCGGTCACGCTTCTCGGCCAGGTCGGCGGCGACCCGCCGGAACACCGACCCGGGCAATCCCAGCCCCGCGGCCACGCCGTACTGGAACGGACCGCCGTTCACGTAGGTGAGGAACTGCTTGACCGTGCGCACCGCGGTGGTGAGCTCGGGCGAGGCACACACCCATCCGATCTTCCAGCCGGTGCACGAGAACGTCTTGCCGCCTGACGAGATCGTCACGGTGCGCTCGCGCATCCCGGGGAACGTCGCCAGCGGCAGGTGCTCGCCGTCGAAGACCAGATGCTCGTAGACCTCGTCGGTGACCGCGATGAGGTCGTGCTCCACACACAAGTGTGCGATCAACTCCAGCTCCTCGCGCGCGAACACCTTGCCCGTCGGGTTGTGCGGCGAGTTGAGAAGCAGGACGCGCGTACGCGGCGTGATCGCGGCACGCAATTCGTCGGCGTCGAACGAGAAGTCGGGCGCGCGCAGCTGCACCACTCTCCGGTACGCACCCGCGAGTGCGATGCACGCCGCGTATGAGTCGTAGTAGGGCTCGAAGGTGACGACGTCGTCACCTGCTTCGCACAGGGCCAGCAGCGTCGCGGCAATTGCTTCAGTGGCGCCCGCGGTCACCAGCACTTCGACGTCGGGGTCGAAGTGGAGGTCGTACCACTTCGCCTGGTGTTCGGCGATCGCGGTACGCAACTCGGGGATGCCGATGCCCGGTGGGTACTGGTTGTGACCGGCGCGGATCGCGGCGACGGCGGCGTCGTTCACTTCGGGCGGGCCATCGGCGTCGGGGAAACCCTGACCGAGGTTGATCGAACCGGTGGCGACCGCCAGCGCCGACATCTCGGCGAAGATCGTCGTGCCGAAGCCCTGGAGCCGAGCGACGAGGTACGGGGCATCGTTCACCATCGCGACGAGAGCCTAACGATCAGGTGCTCAGCCGGCGTCGACGAGCCAACCGAAGCCGTTCGACCGCAGTCCGCTCGACATGCGCGCCGTGAGCGTCGGCAACGAGTCGGTGAGCAGGATGACACCGAACACCGCGAGGATCGCAGCGGAGACCAGCGTGATCGCGCGCGAGTGCCGCTTGAACCACGCAAGGGTGCGGGTGAGCTTGCCCATGGCCAAACCGACAGCGAGGAACGACACGCCGAGCCCGAGCGAGTACGCCACCAGCAACGCAGTGGAACGGGCCAGGTTCTCGCCGCGCGCCGCGAAGCCGAGTACCGATCCGAGGATCGGACCGATGCACGGTGTCCACCCCAGCCCGAACGCGACGCCCGCGATCGGCGCCGCGATCGGCCCGAACCGATCGAGGTGTGGGTGGAAGCGGAACTCCTGGTACATGCGCGGTGTCGTGAGCAGCTGCGAGCCCGCGAGGTAACACGCCATCAAGAGCACGAGACCACCGGAGATGCGGGTGAGCGTCTCCTGGTTGCGGAACAGCGCGCTGCCCACGGCCGTCGTGATCAACCCGAGCAGCACGAACACCACCGTGAACCCGAGCACGAACAAGCCGGTGTTGACGGCGATGCGCTTCAGGTAGTGCCGTTGCTCTTCGCGGATCTCGCCGACCGACAAGCCGGTGACGAGGCTGAGATAGCCGGGGACGATCGGCAGGACGCACGGCGACACGAACGAGATGATCCCGGCGCCGAACGCGGCCAGAAGATAGAGGTTGCTCGTGACGCTCAGGCCGACGAGCTGCGACACGGCCACCGGGCGATGGTACGGCCCCGCCCGGCGGCGCGGTCAGTCGGCGTTGGCCGCGCGCGCATCCGCGATGCCGGCCTCGGCGATGGCGACGTACTCGGCATCGGTGTCATGTGAGGGCGAAGAAACCCGGGACTGCCGAATGTGGAGTGTCGAGGTAAATCTTCGCTTCAGGCGAACCCTGAAACCTACCGTGGCTCCAACGGATCTCGACATGCCCGTCGATCACTCTGAGGCTACCTGCACGGCGCTCAACCACCTCGGCGTGCCAGGCGACCTGTGGTTGACCGGCGCGCTGCGGTTGCACTTCGAATCGGCGAAGGTCGAACTGCTGCATCCAGTCCCAGGCCGAGGCGACGCGTAGCCGCAATCGCCCGCCGTCTGCCGCGCCGAGGATGAAGTACGGAGCGTCACCGATTCGCAAGAGGCGCCACAACATGCGCAACCGCGCGCGTTGACTTGTGAGATTTGCCTTCCACCGAGCGGCCGATTCGCGAGATACGGCCGTGCAGAGCTCAGCCCAGGCCGGCCTGAGGTCGGGGGGGAGCTCCCGAGGTCGGAGGACCTGCTTCAGGACGGTGCGATCAGGCCGTCGCAAGGATGTCACCTCTGGCGGCAGCTCGTTGACGAAGGCCCGACGAACGGCTTCGTAGAACGTCTGATACTGGGAACCGGCCGTGACAGCAAACCAGTCGTGAGCGGTCCGTTGCTCGCCAACAAGATTCCTCTCGAAGAGCCGGGCCGGCCCACAGTTCTGCAGAATCTTCGAGAGAAACTTGCAACTGATCTGGAAGACGTGGTCCACGCGCAGGTCGGCTGGAATCACGTCATCGCCGGGTGGTCGATTCGGGCCCTTCCACTCAACGAGCCGAGGAACACGCCCACGCAGCCCGTCGAGTGCACGCAGGAAAGCGACGCCGCTCTCAAAGGCGGACGCGAAGAGCTGCCGGTTCGCGGGCTCGTCGTATGCCAAAACGATGCCTTGCCAGACTGCGTCTGGAACGTAGACGAGTTGCTCGGGGCGCGCAACGAGGTAGGACTCGAGATCGCCTCCCAGGGTTCCAAGACCGGTCACGATCTCGGTGATCTCGGTACGCGAGCCTGCCATCACCCTTGGAACAGGGGCGTGAACTGCAACTCTTCAGCAGCAAGATCCACGTCGCGCGGCGTGTAGAAGTCGTACGAGGGATATACGTCGATCTCACCGGGGTGAATGCGCAACCAGAGTTCGACGGCATCGCCCCAGCGCTCGTCGACCAGCGCTGCTCGAAGCTCCAACCTCAGTTCTGCACCGATCTCGTGACCTGGTGTCCGCGCGATGAGATGTAGCGCGAGTACCCAGTTGAGAGTGTCGATGTCGTCGGCGATGAACATCTCGGGAGGGTCATCGCGCACGACTGCGCAGGCGACCGACGCCGGCACCTAAGAGCTCCGACGTTCGAGATCCGCGGGCGTCCAGAATCCGAGTTGCGGAGCGCTCGTACATCCGCCGCGACCGTAGACCTCGAGGCGTTGTCGTCCTTCGTCTGAAAGCATCTCGATCGCGTCGAAGAACGCATCCGGGCCCGCCGAACGCAGCGCCGTATCACCTTCGCTCGGGCGTTTCGGCAAGTGCGTCGTCAAGAAGACGAGCGGCACACCCTCATCAATCCGGCCACGAAGTGCGTGTGCCCGGCCGAGCGATTTCCACACAGTGTCGGTCCTGAGGAGACCACCGCGGTGGGTCTTGAAGGCGCCGGACACGTCGAAGAACCAGTGATCCCCCTCAGCGTCCGTGGCCATGTAGTTGACAACAACGCCGGTCTTGGGAAATCGGCGATTCGTGTCAGTGATGGTGAACCCAGCCGCCTCGAGCACGTCGGCAGCCAGCTTCTGAGCAACCTTTCCCTCGCGCGTCGCCCGGCTCTGAAAATTCTCCTCGTGCTCCTCGACGAACTCCACGGGACGTGCCGACGGTTTCGCGCTCGGCGGCGGCACAACGGGAGGCAAGGCTGCCGACCCGCGCAGCGCATCTGCGACGCGTTCACGGGCAATCGCCACATAGGTAGGGTCGAGGTCGTAGCCGACATAGCGCCGATCCGTGAGGGCGGCCGCAACGAGAGTTGACCCGCTGCCCATGAACGGGTCGAGCACGAGGTCGTTGCGAAACGTGAACAGCCGAATCAGCTGGTCCGGTAGCGCAACCGGAAAGGGAGCGGGGTGTCCGACGCGTCGAGCGCTCTCGGGCTGGATCTCCCAGAGATCGAGCGTGAAGCTCATGAAGTCTTCGGTCGTCAGCGTTGATGCTGTCTCGAACGGCAGTCGCTCAGCTTGGCGTTGTTTGACTGAGCGCGCGCGGTCAAAGCGCCCCTTGCTCGCGACCACGATCCGTTCCGTGATGTCACGGAGTACGGGATTGGCCGCGCTGCGGAACGATCCCCACGCGCATGATCCGGTTGCGCCTTCGCCTTTCTGCCAGATCAGCTCACCTCGCAGCAAGAGGCCGAGATCGTCCTGCAAAATGTTGATGACGTCAGCGGAAAGACTGCGGTAGGGCTTGCGCCCGAGATTCGCGACGTTGACTGCGATCCGTCCACCCGGCTCAAGCTTCCTCGCGCACTCGGCAAACACATCGCGCAGAAGATCGAGATACTCGAGGTATGAGGCGGGTACCCCATCGCGCTCGAGTTCCTCCTCGTACTGCTTGCCCGCAAAGTATGGCGGCGAGGTTGCCACAAGCGCCACGGAGCCGTCCTTGACGGCGTTCATCGAACACGCGTTGCCAAGTTGGAATGGTTCATCTATCTGCTCGGGCAGAAGGATCGTGGCATCCTCGGAGAGATCCGGCGCGTGGAACCTGTCGTAAAAGCCACTCGCATCGTGGCTCTCGCGCCGGCTCACGCCGAAGTTCGATGTGGCCGTGGGTTTGCGACGCTCCGCCACTAGATCCTCCTCCATGCCGCGCTACTCGGGCATCTTGGCACGGGGCTATGACACTTGAGCGGAGGGATCAGCTGGGTGTAGGCGGTCGACGTCGGCGACGCAACCAGAGTCCGGCTCCCACGCCCGCGGCGACGACCGCCGCCGCGACGATCACCCCGACCGGCGACCCGGAGTCGCTCCCGGGGCCTCCGCCCGCGGCGACTTCGACCGTCCCCGTCCCCGTCTGCGAGCGGCGCCGCGCCGCCCGTTCGGAGGTCGTCCCCCCGACCGGCTTCGTCGTCGAAGCGGTCGCGCTGCTGGTGTCCGTTCCCGCGCCGGCAGTCGCGGGACTGGTAGCGCCGGGCGCCTCCGAACCCGGCGTCGATCCCGCGGTGGCCTCCGTGCGCGACGACGCCGACGACGGTGTGGTGGCGCCGGCACTGCCGTCCGACGCCGCCGGCGGCGGGTTCACCGAAGGGAGAGGTGCTCCGGTGGCGGGGGGCGCGGGGGCAGTGACCGGCGGCGCGCACCCGACCACGTCGCAGTACGACGAGAACGGCGGTTTGCCTCCGCCGTACTTCCAGCCCTCGACGTCGCCGTCACCGACCGACGTGTTGGTGGCGCCGAGTGACGACTGCGTCCATCCACCAGCACCACCGACGGCGCGGAAATAGATCCAACCGCCCGGGCATTGGCTCGGCACCGCCGGATCGCCGGCGCCGTAGAGCTGGCAGACCGCCTGACCGAGGGACCCGTACCCGATGGTCACCGGGTTCGCCCCGGCGAGCTCGAGCGCAGTGAGCCCCGAGATGGTTCCGTCGAAGTGGATGACGGCCTGGTGCACGCCGCTGCCGGTGTCGACGATCACGACCGCAGTCGAGCTCCCAGACTGGGTCGGCGTCGCTGCGCGCGCGGCACCACCACCAACCGCGACCGCGACCGCGACCGCGACCGTGATCGCGGTGACGGCGAACGCGACGCGCGCCGCGACGCCCAGCGTTCGGTTCATCCGGTGAAGTTGGGGCTCACCACAACCGGCACCGCGACCGGCGCGACCGGCGCGGGCGGCGCGACCGGCGCAGTGACCGGCGCCGGTGCACACGCCACGTCGGCCGCGCGCGTCACCGGGAGCCACGACCGCTCGAGCCCCTGCACCGCCTGGCCGGTCGCGTAGGCGGGGCTGTACACGTTGGGCCCGGAGATGCTGCCGTTGGGGTGCGCGAGCGAGCCGAGCGCGTTGTCGGCACCGACGAACGGATTGCCCGCGCCGGCGGGGAACACGGTGTCTCGCCAGCACCGTACGTTCGGGTCGTAGCCCGCCGCCGTCACTGCGAGCACCGCGCGCGACGTGCTCTCCGCGCTCTCGTCGCCGAAGAACGACCACGTGCCGTCGGCGTTCTGTTGCGACGCCAGCCACGCCAATGCGTGCGTGATCGCGGGGTCATCCTGCGCGACCCCACCGGCAATGAGCGCCTGCACCGCCAGCCCCGTCGTGTCGATGTCGGGATCGGTGGTCGTCGTGGTGTCGGCGTTGTAGGCCCACGATCCCGCCGCCTGTTGCTTGCTCTCGATGTAGGCGACAGTCGACGATGGGACCGACCCGACGAGCAGCTTCTTGGCCAATGCGGCGAAGAGCGTGTCGGTGAAATGCTGGTCGCTCGCGAACGAGCCGTTGGAATTCGGCGAACCGATCGTCGCCGCCAACGTGCTGGTGCCGAATCCGAGCGGCGCGGCCACCAGTACGACGTACTTCGCGGCCTGTCCCGGCGTCGTGGCGTTCGCGGCCACGAGGTTCAGGAACGCGAGCGGACTCTGCCCCTGCGGGTTCGTCGTATCCAGCACGGCGTCCTTCGCGGTGACGGTGTCCCACGTCGAGCCGGATTGGCCAGCCTCGGCGATCGCCAGCACCACCTCGGTGGTCGCGAACTGAGCCGCGGGATCGGTGTCCCACGCGCCACTTCCCGAGGCGGGTGTCGTGCCCGGGATCTGCGGCGGCGAGGTGGAGAGGTAGTCGATGGCGTTGCTGATCACTTGCGAGGTCGCCGCGGGCGCGGCCGGCGCCGTCGACAGCATGAGGGAGAGCGTGACCGTCAACGCGCCACAGCACGCGACGGCACGACGAACGTGCGACATGAGTTGTCCTCCGTGGCCCCTTTTCCACGAGGGCCGTGTCCTGACCACCCGCGGGTGGCACATCGTCTGGGAGCACCGGTGGCCCGGTGGACAACGGCAGGTAGCCTGGCTCGCGGAGTGCGGCGGATGCCGCAGAGCCGCTCACAGTTGCGGGTCAGCGTCGGTCTCGCACCGACTTCCCCCGTCCCCGAGCCGGAGCCCGGGAACCGCACGCAACATCCGGGTTGCGCGCAACCGTTGTCGAGAGGGCACGTTAGTCCGACGTGACGACCACCACGCAACCCCGCGGTGCGCCGGCCCCCGTCGCGCCTGCCGCGGCTCTGGGGCGTCCGACACCCACCGCCGACACGTGGCACGCCGGGGTCTGGCTGGTGTGGGCGCTCGCCGCGGCCGCGTGCATCGAGCTCGCGCCGAGCCCCGTGTACGTGGCACTGGTGATCGGCATCGCGTCGCTCGCCGTGTCGATACACGCCCGACCCGGTCCGTACGCTCGGGCGTTTCCGTTGCTCCTCGCAGTGGGCGCGTTCTTCGCCGTCATCCGCATGCTGCTGACCGTGGCGACGACGCACGGGGTGGGCAACGTGCTGTTCACCACTCCGCACTTCGGTCTGCCCCAACTGCTCGGCGGGTTCACCGTCGGCGGCACTGTCGAGATCCCGATCATGCTGCAGTCGTTGGCCGAGGGTTTCGCGATCGTGGGCGTGATGGGCGTGTTCGGCGCGTTCAACTCGGTGGTCTCGCACTCCGAGCTGGTGCAGTCGACGCCGCGAGCGTTCTACGAGGTCGGGTTGGTGGTGGTCGTCGGTCTCGCGTTCGTGCCGTCGACCCTGTCGGCCATCCACGACGTGCGCGAAGCCGATCGCGCGCGCACCGGTGGACGCGTCGTGCGCCGAGGCCGGCTCCTCCGGCAGATCGTCCCCGTGCTGGAGCTCGGGCTCGAACGAGCCGTCACGCTGGCCGAGTCGATGGACGCGCGCGGCTTCGCACGCGCGGGGCCGAGCCCGCGCGATCGGGCCGCCGGTTGGTGGGGTCTCGCATCGCTCCTCATGCTCGGAGGCGCGTTCGTGGCCCTGATCGGGCAAGCCGACACGATGGCCGCGGTGCTCGGCCTCGGCGGCGCCCTCGGCCTCGGTGCGGCCATCCTGCTCGCGTCGTCGGGCACCCGACGCGCCCGCTACCGGCCCCGCCGCATGCGCGTCACCGACTGGTGCATCGCAACCGGCGCGGTCCTGGCCCCGATCGCCATGGCGTCGTGCTCGATCGCCGGCGACGCCAGCCTCGTGTGGTTCGCCAACCCGCTCGCATGGCCCGCGCTTCACGCGCTTCCCGCACTCGCGCTCCTCCCGCTGCTCGCGCCCGTGCTCGTCAAACCGCCGGCCGCGCCATGAGCGCGATCGCGTTCCGCGACGTCTCTTTCGCGTATCCCGACTCGCCGCGTCCCGCGCTGCGCAGCGTCGACCTCGACGTGGCACCCGGTGAGCTGCTGCTCGTCGTCGGCGCGTCGGGGTCGGGTAAGAGCACGCTGCTTCGTGCGATCAACGGGCTCGTTCCCCACGCGAGCGGCGGACGGTTCGGCGGCAACGTCGACGTGTTCGGCCGTTCGACCCGCACCCACCATCCGCGCGAACTCGCCGACGTCGTCGGGTTCGTGGCGCAGGACCCGGAGTCGCAGTTCGTCGTCGATCACGTCGAGCGCGACCTCGCCTTTGTGCTCGAGAACCTGGGGTTCTCGCAAGAGGCGATGCGCCGCCGGGTGGAAGAGGTGCTCGACGCCCTCGGCATCGCCCACCTACGCGACCGCGATCCGGGATCGCTCTCCGGCGGCGAACGGCAACGGTGCGTCATCGCGGGCGCGCTGGCCGCGGGCCCGCAGGCGCTCGTGCTCGACGAACCCACGTCGCAGCTCGACCCGCAGGGTGCCGACGACGTGCTCGCCGCGCTGACGCG
>Ga0075026_100000288_pt1 | contig 19580 bp, 11 predicted proteins | sample Str012_2_FD_71392 | JGI IMG/M metagenome (GOLD analysis project Ga0075026, IMG submission 71392) | Freshwater sediment microbial communities in response to fracking from Pennsylvania, USA - Straight Creek_MetaG_SC_2012 | ecosystem: Environmental > Aquatic > Freshwater > Creek > Sediment... | reverse complement strand
TCGACGTCCTGCGTGTCGCAGGCAGCGACGTCCTCGACCGGTCCTACGACGAGCGGCGCCGCCTGCTCGCCGACCTCGTGGCACCCGACGACCCGCGCATCGTCCTCGCCGAGGCCTTCGACGACGGGGCGGCGCTGCTGGCCGGCACGGAGGCGGCCGGTCTCGAGGGGGTCGTCGCCAAGCGACGGTCGTCGCGCTACCAGCCGGGCGTCCGCAGCACCGACTGGGTCAAGGTGCCGCACCGGCGTACCCGGTCCTACGTCATCGGGGGCTGGAAGGCGCGACCGGACTCCCCCAGCCGCATCGCCTCGGTGCTCGTCGGGTCCCCCACGGTCGACGGGGCGCTGGGCTACGACGGCGCGGTCGGTTCGGGGCTGACCGCACGGGAGTCGCAGGCGCTCACCGAGGTGCTGCGCGAGATCGAGACGACGACGTCACCGTTCACGACTGTGCCCGATGAGGTCGACGGCATCCTGCGCTGGGTCGAGCCGGTGCTCGTGGCGGACGTCGAGCACCTCGGGCGCTCGGGCCACGGCCTCCTCCGCCAGCCGACGCTGGTGCGACTTCGCCCCGACCTGTCCTACGACAGCGTGCTGGTCGGGGTGGACGGGTCATGAGCCCCGCCGAGGCGCAGCTGCTCGAGATCGACGGTCGGCAGATCCGGATCACGAACCTCGACAAGGTGCTCTATCCCGAGACCGGCACGACCAAGGCCGAGGTCCTGCACTACTACGTCACGGCCGCGCCGGCCATCCTGCCGCTGCTGCGCGACCGTCCCGTCACCCGCAAGCGCTGGCCGGACGGCGTGGCGCACGAGCCGTTCTTCGAGAAGAACATGCCGCGCGGCGCCCCGGAGTGGGTGCCGCGCGTGACGCTGCACCACAGCGGCGAGCGGTCCGGACGCGGCGCGCGCGACATCGACTACCCGCTCGTCGACGACGTCGCGACGCTCGCGTGGCTCGCGCAGAGCGGCGCCCTGGAGCTGCACGTGCCGCAGTGGCGCATCGACCGCGCCACCGACGAGCCGTTGGCACCGGACCACCTCGTCGTCGACCTCGATCCTGGGCCGCCGGCAGGTCTCGCCGAGTGCGCCCAGGTCGCGCTGCTCACGCGCGAGATGCTCGCCGGCCACGGGCTCGAGGTCTACGCCGTCACGAGCGGCTCGAAGGGGATGCAGCTCTACGCACCACTGCCGCCCACGACCGAGCGCGGACGTGATCTGCTCGAGCGGGCCGGCTCGACGTCGGACTACGCGCTCGTCCTGGCCCGCGCGCTCGAGCAGGAGCTGCCGGGGCTCGTGGTCAGCAAGATGTCCAAGGACCTGCGCCCGGGCCGCATCTTCGTCGACTGGAGCCAGAACAACCCCGCCAAGACGACCATCACCCCCTGGTCGCTGCGCGGCCGGGCACGGCCGACGGTGGCCACTCCGCTGACGTGGGACGAGATCGAGAGCGGCGACCTCGCCCAGCGCGACCTCGCAGCGGCGACCGACCTGCTCGCCACCCGCGGCGAGCTGCTGCGCCCGCTCGCGGGCTGACCACGAAGAGGATCGCACCGGCATGAGCACCCCGACGTACGACGGCACCCGGTCAGCGCTGCACGCGGTGGCCGAGTCGCTCCTCGCCGGTCCGCAGCATCGTCGCAGCGGCACGATCCGGCTCGCCGTCACCGACGACGGCTTCTCGACGCTGCGCATGGACGGCGACGTCCGGCGTATCGCGGTCGAGGGAGCCGACCTCGTGGTCGACACGACGGCCGGACGGCGGCGTACGCCCCTGGCGGGCACCCTCGGCAGTCTTGCGGGCCAGGTCGGCCTCGACCTCGGAGCACCGCAGGGCGTCTACACCGTCGTCAACCGGCAGGACCCGGCGAACGGCATCTCGGTCGACCCCGACGACGTCGTGACCGTGCTGGGCGCGCTCGCGCGTGGCGATGCGGCACTGCGTCGAGCCGGTGCGCTCGAGGTCGGCGAGTCCGCGCCGGCGCCCGTGCTGTGGCCCGAGCACTTCGACGTCGGCGTCGCGATCGACGGGGTCAACCTCGGAGTCAGCCCTGGCGACGGGCACATCGCCGAGCCCTATGCCTACGTCGGCCCACCGAGCCCGCGTCACGGGGAGTTCTGGAACCAGCCCTTCGGTGCCGCGCGTCCGCTTTCGGAGATGCCCGAGCTCGAGTCGCTCGTCGACTGGTTCGCGCTCGGGCTGGCCGCCGCGCGCCACGACCCTCCGGCCTGAGGGTCCGTCAGCCGGAGCGCGCGGACCGCCATGCCTCGGCGGCAGCGACCGCCTCGCGCAGCGACTCCGTGACAACCGGGGTCGCGACGAAGACGGCCTCGGCGCCCAGCACGCGCAGCGTCCCGGTCGCGCGCAGCTGTCCGAGCACGCCGTCGCTGACGCCGGCCAGCATCAGCCGGCTTCCCGCGGCGTCGAGCTGCTCGGCATAGCGTCGCGTCACGCCGATGAACGTGCTGCCCAGCTCCTGCTCGCCGCGCAGCCTGAGCACGACGACCGAGCCGGACGACGCCTCGTCGACCGTCGGCAGCTGGCTCTCGAACACCGGGGCGGCCGCGAAGAACAGGCTGCCGTAGGGCTGCAGCACGACCACCTCGTCGGCCGGCAGCCGTGCCGGTACCTCACCCTCGACGACGAGCCCTGCGCTGGTGAAGGCCCAGCGTCGGATGGTGACCTTGTTGGACTGCTGGAACACGTGGAGCACCACGGAGAGCCCGACACCGGCGAGGACGGCGTACTGCAGGGGGACGAGGAGGGTCAGGACGAACGTGACCGCCATGGTGACGGCCTGGGTCGGGCCCGTGCGCCACACCGTGAGGACCTTCTCGAGCTTGAACGAGCGGACGCCGACGAGCATGAGGAGCGCGGCGAGCGCCGGCATCGCGATGTGGCCGAGCACCCCGCCGAACACCACGATGAGAACGGCCATCACCACGGTCGCCACGAGGTTGGCCAGCCGGCTGCGGGCGCCCGCAGCGCGGACGAGCGCGGTCGCAGACATGGACCCGCCGACCGGCATGCCCTGCAGCAGTCCGGACGCGATGTTCGCGACGCCCTGGCCACGGAAGTCCCCGGACGTGTCGGGATACCGACCGTCCGGGTTGGGGATCGAGCTGCTGATGGCCGCACCCTGGACCAGCCCGACGAGTGCCAGCGACAGGGCCGGTACGAGCAGCCCGCCGAGCAGGGAGAGGTTCGGGATCGACAGACGTGGCAGGGTGCCCGGCACCTGCGCGACGTCGTCGAGCGTCGCGACGCCGTTCAGGTTCGCGACGGCGGCGACCGCGGACGCCACGATCACGGCGATGACGAGACCGAGCGCGCCGGCAGGGGTGCGCTCCAGGACGAGGATGAGGACGAGCGTGAGCACCCCGATCGCGACGCTCGCCCAGCTCCACGACGGCAGGTGCAGCACGGTGTCCAACGCTCGCGTCACCCGGTTGTCGGCCCCGGACTTGTAGCCGGTGAAGTTCGCCAGCTGGCCGAGCACGATGTTGACGGCGACGGCGTTGATGAAGCCTGTGAGCACGGAGTTGGGCACGAAGCGGACCAGCGTCCCGAGGCGCAGCAGCCCGAGAGTCAGCATGACCACGCCGGTGAGCACCGAGAGGGTGAACAGCGCCGACGCGGCGTCCGGTCCACCGTGCAGCGCGGGGACGTCGGCGACCAGCACCGACATCGCTCCGGTCGCCTGGACGGACATGAACACCGACGATGTCGCCATCGCCCCCGCCGCGGTCCCCACGAGGTAGGCGTAGAGGCCGTTCGCCGGGTTGACGCCGGCGAGCAGCCCGCTGGCCAACCCGTCCGGGACGCTCTGCACACCCAGGGTGAGTCCCGCGCGCAGGTCCGCACCCCACGTGTCCCGCGACCCGAAGCCCCGCACGCGCCTACCCAACCACGGCAGCACTGCCCCGGGGTGCAGCAGACGACGACCGGTCAACCGACGTGGAGCGACTCCACCGAGTCGGGGTCCGGGCTCTGCTCAGTGTCCGGGTCCACCGTGTCCGGCCCGCCCGCGTCGTCCGCGGGTCCGCCGTCGTCGCGACGGTGACTGGCCCGCCACGCGAGCCACGCGAACGTCAGCAGCATCAGGGCGCCCAGCGTGAGCGCCGCCTTCGAACCCGTCCAGCCCGAGGCCGTCGTCCCCTCGCTCGAGTCCGCCTCCGCGAGCGACGCCGGGACAGCTCGCCCACGTGCGGCGAGGTAGTCGCGGAGCACCGTCAGCTCGCGGTCGCCGTACGTCTCGCCCGGCTCGATGTAGGTGTTCTCCGACCACTCGTTCCAGCTGATCACCGCGACGGCGTCGGGCTGCGACGCGTAGGCGTTGTCGAGGCTCGCCGACAGGGTCCGGCCGTCCGCGCGGTCGATGACGCGCGTACCGCCCAGCGAGCGTCCGTCGTAGCCGGACGCCGCCGGAGCGAACCAGAGCCCGTGACGCGCATGAACGGCGTCGGCCATAGCCGCCAGCTTGGCCATCGTCGACGGGGCCTGCGGGTCGGCCGACGACCAGTAGTAGGCCTCGCCGTCGACGAGGTCGGCGACGCGCTCATAGCCGGCAACGGTGCGGGACGCCGCGAGCAGGTAGGCGCGCGTGCCGAGGGCGGCTCGCACCTGCGAGACGTCGTCTCGCGTGTACTGGTCAGTGCCGGTCCAGATGATCACCGGTCGCCCGTAGTAGGTCGAGGTCAGCGCACGACCCCATCGGTCGACGAGATAGGTCATGTCCTTCTCGACGGTCGCCACCGGCAACGGGTTGCGGTTGAAGTCGAGCGCCTCGTAGACGACGCCCAGGTCGAGACCCTGCTGCTTGGCCGTCGAGATCAGCATGTCGAGCCGGCGGTTGAGCGGCTCGGTGCTCTTCCAGGACGTCAGGAACCCGTCGATGCCGGCCGACTTCGCCTGCTTCACCTGGGTCATGAGCACCGCAGGGTCGTCGCTGGAATAGCGACCTATGAGCGGGAAGTCCTGCTTGGCGCGGTTCCACGAGGACGGCGTGAACCACTGGTAGAAGTAGGCGTAGACCGGAACCGGCTTGGTGGACGCCGCGCGCGGCAGCGCATCGGATGCGAGCGACGTGACGGTGGTCGGGTTCGACATGGAGGTCGCCGTCAGGAGCAGCGTGCCGACCGCCGCGAGCGCGGCGACGAGGGCGGCCAGGGTGAGCATGGTCGCCAGACGTGCGGAGCCCCGCGGCGCCAGGTGGCGCGGGCCGTTCACGTGTCACCACCGGTGTCGGTGGAGCCGCGCCGCGACCAGGCCCGACCCAGCCACACCACGGACAGCCCGACGACGCCGACCAGACCGACGAGCACGAGCGCATCCAGCCAGGTCACGACGCGCAGCTCGACGGACGAGTCCTTGCTCACCCGCACGCGCGCCTGGCCACCGACGACGGCCGCTTGCGTGCTGACGACGTACTCGCCGCGCACGAGCGAGGACAGGGTGGTCGGCCCGTCGGCCGACAGCTGCGTCGGCACGACCACGCCGTCGGGCCGCGTGACGTCGGCCATCGAGCTGACGAGCGAGCCGAACAGGACGTCCCGGACCGTGACCTGCACGTCGAACACCGACAGCGAGATCGGCCACTGGGACTCGTCGTTGGGGTTGAACCGCTGCTGACCCGAGAAGACCGCGTCGGCACCTTCGACCTTGACGCTGGACACCGCGTAGGTCACCGGCTGCGGGGTCCACGACCCGTTGACGAGGCGCGCCTTCACGGCCAGCAGCGAGACCGGCTGGCCGACCTCGTCGGCGGCGACCTCGATCGTGTCGCCCCCGCCGACGAGCTGCACGGCCCCTACGCGTCCGGTCGGGACGGAGTCGCCCGTCGAGTCGGTGAAGCGCAGCGAGACCGGCCGGCTGACGGCCAGCGCAGCGAGCAGGTGGCGCTCGAACGGTGCGCCCGGCTTGAGCCGGGCGATCCGCAGCAGCTCCACCGTCGAGCTCGCGCCGGACGGCGAGTCGAGCGTCACGCGCGCCGCGACGTCGTTGAGGTCGCCGACGACGGCTGTCGCCCGACCGTGGCGGTCGGTGGTCGCGCTGGCGCCATCGATGAGGAAGGTGACTCCGGGAGTCGCCGGGACGGTGTCGAGCACGACAGTCCCCTGCACCGGCCGCAGCTTGAGCGCCCACGTGGCGTCGTTGAACGGGTCGAACCGGGCCCGGTCGGTCGTGACCGTGGTGCCGGGCGCGGCGCGCAGGCTGTCGACGGACCACGTGACCGTCTGCGCGGTCGGGACGCCGCCCACGAGGCGTACGACGCGTGACTGCAGCGTGACCCGTGACGTGCGCTGCGGGTCGAGCACGACGGTGCGCCCGGTGACCGAGTGCAGGCGCACCCGCCGCACGCTGCGCGGGTCGACGCTCGCCGTGCCCCGGCCCAGGTGGATCGCCACCACGGACGAGATGTCGACGCCGAGAGTCAGGTGGCTCTCGTGCGGTGCGGAGTGCCCGGCCGGCGTCACCATCGCCAGCGACACGACGTGCCGGGTTCCCCATGTCGAGCTCGCGAGCGAGACGGTGCTCGCGATCCCGTTCAGGTCGGCGACGGCGACGGTGGCCGAACCGTCCGAGCCGGTGGTCACGCGTTGCCCGCCGACGAAGACCTGGACGCCGCCGAGCGCCGGGACCGTGCGCAGGAAGACCGTGCCGGAGGACCCCCCGGCGGACGCGGGCGCCCACAGCGACGGCCCGGCCGAGACCACCACCAGGGCGAGCGCGGCGACGAGGGAGGCGAGGCGACGTCGTGTCACGCCGTCACCCCCGACAGGTCGACGACCGGCCGACGCCGTCCGCCCCAGGCGGCCCACAGGACCACGGCGCCCGCCCCGACGAGCACCAGCAGGTAGGCGGCGTAGATGACGTCACGCCGCGGCTGGTTGGCCACGACCGGGGTGACGACCTTGGCCGAGCCGCCACCCGTCGTGGTGACCGTCGTCGTGGGGCTCGAGCCGCCGCTCGACGTCGGGGCCGCCGAGTCCAGTCCCGCGAACGGCGACGACGAGGACGCCCAGGCCGAGCCTGCGGCGTCGGTCGCGCCCCCACGAGCGCCGTCGACGCCGGGCAGCACGAGCGCGAGCACCGCGACCAGCAGCGCGAGTCCGAGCAGCACCCGCGATGCGCCGCGCTTCATCGCGACACCTGGTAGATGACGACGACCGGCTGACGGGGCTGACCGTCGAAGGTCGCGTACTCCGTGTGCACGATGCGCCCGGCGTACTTGCGGACCATTGCCAGCTCGCGCGCCGCGAACGACGGCGAGCGACGGGCGGAGTAGGCGTCCCAGATCACGTAGCGGTAGATCCCCTTGCGCAGCGCGGAGTCCGGGTTGGTGATCGGCTGGTAGGAGGGGTTGCGGTGCAGCGGGTCGGGACTCACCGAGAGCCCGTCGACGCGGCGTCCGCTGTAGTACTGCACGACGTTGCCCATCGACGGTCCGAGCGACATCATCCGGGCGTCGGCCGGGACGTTCTGCGCGACCCACAGCCCTGCCTCGCGCCCGCCCGGTGCACCGCCTGCACCGGCCAGGCCGGACGACGACGGCTCCGCGACGGCGCGGTATGAGGGCACCAGCAGCGATCCCGCGACGACCACGGTGGCGACCACTCCCCCGACGACGCTCAGCAGCGTGCGCGGCTCGAGGTCGATGAGCGCTGCGAGGGCGCGTGCCGCGAGCACCACCAGCGCAGGCGTCACCACGAGCAGGTAGGGGAAGCCCTTGACCGGCCACACCTCGAAGAACACGAACGGCACCACGATCCAGGCCAGCAGCAGCGTCTCGCGCCAGGACGAGCGGTGGCGGAGGAGCACCAGGCCCACGACCGCGGCCACGATGACGAGGACGCCCATCGTCGCCGGGACGTCGGTGAGGTAGAACGCGAAGTCGTGGTTGGGACGACGGCTCAGCTGCCACACGAGATAGGACTGACCCTTGCTGCCGCCGCCGGACAGCGCTGTCACCAGCGGGTACATGAACGCGAGCCCCACCGCGGCGGCGAGTCCCCCGGCCACATAGCGGACCGGCCGCCAGAAGCGCGGCACGAGGGCCAGGAACAGGAACACCGACATGACGAGGATGATCGCGGTCTCCTTCGTCAGGGCAGCGATCCCCAGGCAGGCTCCGGCCGCGACGAGCCAGCGGCCGTTGGACGTCTGTGCGAGCAGGGCGAGGCACACCAGCGCCGCGGTCGCGAAGAACGTCATCGGACCGTCGAGCAGCACCTGTCGCGTCACGATGACGTGGTAGGGCATCAGCGCGAGGAGCAGCGCCGCGATCGCCCCGGCCCGACGCCCGTAGGCGATGCGACCCAGCACGAACACCAGCACGATCGTGCCCAGGCCGAACACGACGTTGGCGTAGCGACCGGGGAGGTCCGGCACACCGCTGGCGTAGAACGGCGAGATGAGCGCCTGGAAGAGCAACGGGTGCGCCCGCACGATGGGGAACAGGTCGACGAAGTGCTGGTTGCCGGCCAGCGAGGCAGCCTGCCCGGAGTAGACCGCCTCGTCGCTGTTGAGCCCGACCGCCGCCAGGTCGGCGAGGCGGAGCCAGGCAGCGAGCACGAGCGCGAGCCCGAGGACCCCGAGGTCGGCGATGCGCCCCAGGTCCCGGTGACGCAGACGGCCCCACCGCTGCGACGTGGTGGTGCCCGAGCCGGACGTCACCGGCGGTGCGTCGTCGCCGGACAGTTCACCGCGAACGCCGACGAGAGCGACGGACGAGGACGCGAGGTCCTCGAGCGTCGCTCCGTCGGAGCCGTCGGGGTCGACCACTCAGACTCCCATCCTGCTCGTGGAGAAGGCGGCATCGTCGTAGACGACGTCCCAGCCCGCGCTCGTGGAGACGGTGTCACCGACCTGCAGCACGCCGATCGGAGAGGCGCCGACGTTGATCGACGTGTTGGTGAGGGCCGGCACGGGTACGCCGTCCAGCCACACCTCGGCCACACCGTTCTGGCCGACCGCCGCGCCGACGCGCAGGTGCAGCTCGACGGTGTGCCAGCCCGGTCCGGGGCCGACCGTGCTGACCGTGCCGCCGCTCAACGCATCACTACGGAACGCGAGGTTGCCGCCGGCCGAGAGGTAGACGTAACCGCCCGACCCCGTGGGCGTGTCGCGCAGCCGGAGCAGGGTCGTCTGCGCCGCCTGGCTCTTCACCAGGAACGAGACCTTGGCGTAGGCGTCCGGGTAGGTGCTTCCGAGCGACTTCTTGGCGAACGACGCCCCCGTCGGGGTGGCGCTCTCGGCCGCGACCGCGCCTGATCGCACCGTCGTCGACTGCACCAGGAGACCGGTCACCGTCGTCCATGGCGGGACGAGGCCGCTCTCGAAGCCGTCGGACCAGAGGGGCGCGGCCGCCGCCGGAGTGGTGACCGTGCTGGACCCCGGCGCCGACACGTTCGCGGACGCGTCCCGGGCGACGACGGCGTAGGTGTGCGTGGTCGCACCTTGGACGCCGGTGTCGCTCCACGACGTGACCGTCGGACCGACGGACGCGAGCAGCAGTCCGTCGCGGTAGACGTCGTAGCCGACCACGCCGGAGGCGTCGGCCGAGGCCACCCAGGTCAGGTCGACCTGGAACGGCGACGACGCGACAGCCGACACGAGAGGTGCCGTCGGCGCGATGACGTCACCGACCGGCCCGAGCCGTGACGTCGAGAACGCGACGTCGTCGTAGACGATGTCCCAACCACCGGTCGAGCTCGAGGTGTCGCCGATCTGCAGCACCGACACGGGTCCGGCGGTGCCCAGGTCGACCGGGGCCGTGAGCCCGGGCACGGCGACCCCGTCCAGCCAGACCTCGACCAGGCTGGACGCTCCGGCCGACACGATGTGCAGCTCGAGCGCGTGCCAGCCCGGGCCCGGGGTCACGGTGCTCGTGAGCCCGACGGTCGCGACTGCCGGGCCGCCGGTGAAGGCCAGCCGACCCGTCGGGCTGAGGTAGACGTAGCCCACCGAGCCGGTCGCCGAGTCCCGCAGCCGCAGCAGCGTGGTCTGTCCGCCCTGCGCGAGGACGTCGAAGGCGACGCGGGCGTAGGCATCCGGATAGGGGCCGCCGGGCAGCGTCTTCTTGGCGAACGTCACACCCGTCGGGCTGCTGGCCTCGGCGGCGAACGAACCGCTGTTGACCTGTGCGGACTCGACGACGAGCCCGGACGTGCTGTTCCACGATCCCAGCCCGCCGCTCTCGAAGCCGTCGGCGAACAGCGGCAGTGCGGCAGCCGGAGTCGTCACGGTCGCGGCAGCCGACGGCACCGAGCTGTTGCCGGCGAGGTCGCTCGCGACGACCGTGTAGGAGTACGTCGTCGACGCGAGCACGGACGTGTCGTCGTAGGACGTGGTCGTCCCGTCGAGCGTCGCGAGGGGGGCACCGTCGCGAAGCAGCGTGTAGGACGTCACGCCGACGTCATCGGTCGCGGCGGTCCACGACACGTGCGTCGCGAAGGGCGACGTCGGGTCGGCCGTGACCGATGCGGGTGGGGACGGCGGCGTCGAGTCGGCGACCGGGCCGAGGCGGCTGGTCCCGAACGCGACGTCGTCGAAGGCGACGTCGTAGGTCAGCCCGCCCTGGACCTCGCCGATCTGCAGCCCGGCGACCGGGCTCGAGCCGACGTCGATCGAGGTGCTCGAGAGGTCGGGCACCAGGGCGTTGTCGAGCCAGACCTGGACTGCACCGAGGGCACCCGGTGCCGCACCGGTCTGCAGGTGCAGCTCGAGCGCGTGCCACCCGGGTGCGGGGACGACGCTGCTCAGCGTGTTGACGCCGGTCGCGTCGTCGTGGAACCCGAGCTGGCCGGTGGTCTCGACGTAGACGTAGCCGAGGCTCGCTCCCCCGGCGTCGCGCAGGCGGAGCAGGTTCACCTGGCTCGGACCGCTCACGACGTCGAACCACACACGCGAGTAGGAGTCCGCGTAGGGACCGCCCGGCAGTGCCAGCTTGGCGTAGGTGGCGCCGTTCGCGGTGCTGCCCTCGACCGCCTGCGAGCCTCCGTGGACCGTTGCCGTCTCGACGGTCAGCCCGACCGAGGGGCTCCACCGTCCCAGGCCGTTCTCGAACCCGTCGGCAACGATCGGGACGGGCGGCGCGGCCGTCGTGACGGCCGGGGCGGACACCAGGCCGGACACGTTGCCGGCCACGTCCCGTGCCCGCACGGCGTAGGCGTGGGTGCTGGATCCGAGCACGTTCGTGTCGGAGTACGAGGTCACCGGACCGAGCGAGGCGTAGAGGCTCCCGTCGCGGAAGACGTCGTAGCCCGTGACGCCGGTGTTGTCGCTGGACGCAGGCCACGCGAGGTCGACCTGGAACGGCGACGACGAGGTCGCGGACAGGCTCGCGGGGTCAGACGGCGGTGTCGAGTCGACGGTCCACGCGAACGTCGCCGGGGTGGCGTCCTTGGACTTCGACACGGTCGCCGTGACCGAGAACGTGTGCGGCGCCTGGGCCAGCCCGTTGTAGCTGATCGGGCTCGTGCAGGCCTTCGCCGCTGCGCCGTCCAGCGAGCAGGCGAAGGTTGCCGGGCTGCCGCTCGCGTGGAACGCGAACGTCGCCGACGCGCTCGTCGTGCCCGCCGTCGGCGTGCTGTCGAGGTAGGTGTCCGGGGGAACCTTGAACGCGTAGGTCTGGACGTCGAACGTGCGACCGGTGGAGTCGGTCGGCGACACGGTCACGGACGTGCCGTTCACGGACACCTTGAGGAAGTGGTAGAGCGCCGATGCGGAGGTCGGGGCGCGTCCCCGACCGCACGCGGACCCGGTCGACGTGGTCGGCGACCAGCCGATCGCGTAGGCGTCGTTGGTGACCACGCACGGCCCCACCGGCTCGGGCGTGCCGCCGCCACCACCTGTGATGTAGGTGATGGGCATGCCGGCAGAGCTGGCTGTGTTGCGCTGGTAGATGTGCGCGTGGCCGTTGAACAGCACCTGGACGCCGTTGCGCCCGAGCATGCCTTCGAGGTTGGCCGCACCCTGCAGGAAGGTGTCGGAGGGCTGGGACGGGTTGTCGGAGTAGAGCGGGTAGTGCGAGAAGGCGAACTTCAGCTGCGGCGTGTGCGTCTGCAGGTCGTTGAGCAGCCACTGGTACTCGGGGGTGCCCGGGGCGAAGTGCGCGAGCGCGTCGTTGGCGTAGGGCGACGCGGTACCGGCGTTGAGGTCGCCCCAGGCCGAGTCGAGGACGTAGAACCGTGCGTTGCCGACGTCGAAGGCGTACCACTCGCTGCCGTAGTTCACCGAGGAGCTGCCGTTGAGGCAGCAGTAGACGTCGTTGGCGTAGCGACCTCCCGACGTCGAGACCACGCGCGACTGCGTCCACGTGGTGATGTCGGCGTGGGTGACTCCGGCAAGGCCGTGGTTGCCGGCTGCGGTGAAGATCGGCAGCGTCGACCCGGGCACGGTCCACGACCGCGGCGAGAAGATCGCGCTCGTGCTGGTCTGCTGCAGGTCGCCGTAGTCGACCTGGTTGCCGTTGGGGTAGCCGTTGTCGCCGACGGACACGGCGAACCGCGCTCCGCTGGCTGCCATCTGCGTCATGAGGTTCGAGAGGTCGGTCGCCTCGCCGGGACTGGCGGGAACCTGCCCCCAGTCGCCGAACACGTCGAAGGCGAACGGCGTGGACGCGCCGAACGCGACCTGCGTCACGAACCGCGGAGAGCCGTTGGAGCCGAGCAGGTCCGTCGCGCCGAGCCGGACGCGGTAGCAGTAGGTGCCCGACGCCGGGACGTCGACCTGCGACGTCCACTGGTACTCGGTGACCGGACCGACCGTGATCGTGGTCCGGCCGCTGGCCACCGCGGTCGTCGGCGTGCACGCTCCTGACCCGTCGACCGCGCCGTAGACGATGCTCGCCGAGCCGCCGGACTGGTCGGTGGCGAAGTTGATCGCGACGTGGTTGCCGACGAGGTCGGTGAGGTAGGGCGCTCGGGTCAGGTGCGGGTCGTACGGCGCGAGCACCTTGACCGACGACGTGAGGCTCTGGGCGGAGACGTGACCCGCGGTGTCCTTGGCCCGGACGGTGTAGCCGTAGATCGCGCCGTTGGTCACGGCGGAGTCGGTGTAGGTCGTGACAGCACCGACCGAGCCGACGAGGACTCCGCCGCGGAACACGTCGTAGCCCCCCACGGCGACGTCGTCGGTCGACGCGGTCCAGCTGACCGTGTTGCTCGCACCGTCGGTCGTCACCGATACACCGGTGGGCACCGACGGCGCGGCGAGGTCGACGACCCAGGAGACGGTGGCGGGGCTGGGGTCCGCGAGCCCGGACGCGGTCGCGGTGACGACCAGGGTGTGCGCGCCGGCCGCGAGCTTCGTCATCGAGAACGGGCTCGTGCAGCGGGCCGCGGCACCGCCGTCACGCCGGCACGTGAAGGTCGCGCCGGAGACCGTGGCGTGGAACGTCACCGTCGCGCTGGCGCTCGTCGTGAGGGCTGCCGGCGCCGAGTCGATGACGGTGTCAGGCGCCGTCGCTGCCTGCGCGGGCAGAGCGACGGCCGCGGCCATGGCGAGCCCCACGACCGCGACGGCGAACGTCCGCCGACCGCGTGCCCCGCTGCGGGTGGTCATGATCAGGCCCTCGTCACTCGCTGGTGTCGATGTGCGCAGGCACGGACTCGTTGACCTCGTCGTCGTCCCACGTCGTCTCCCGGTTGCGCTGGGTCGGGAGGACGATGGTGTCGTCGCTCACGAGCTCGGGGATGTGGTCGGCCCAGGTGAAGTCCGGCGTCGCCAGGCGCCGGGCCCGGACACCCGCGAGGGCGCTCTCGAGGATCGATCGCTCCTTGGCCCGCAGCTCCTCGTACCCCATCCCGTCGACGACGAGCGCCGGCGCGAAGTAGCGGAAGGGCGGGAAGCCGTAGGCGTCGTCGGTGTTGGCGATGAGCTCGTCGAGCAGGCTCAGCGGCTCGAGCTCGGTGAGCGCGTAGTCCTTCCGCTCGATGATGAACAGCTCCTGCACCTTCACCGTGTCCGCCTTCTCGCACGGCACGAGCCGGTCGACGACGAACTTCGGCGGCGGGACGACGTACTGCGTGAAGGCGTTGAGGCTCATGATCGGCACGTTCATCTCGCCCAGGCGCGCGCCGATCCCGCGACCCTCCCTCGAGTGCAGCCGGCTCTGGACCCGCAGCCTGCGCCACTCCTTCTTCGACAGGTCTCCCGCATTGACCGCGCGCAGCGTGTGCTCGCTGATGGTGAGCGGCTTCGGGTAGGTGAGCGCGACGCCGTTCGGGTCGATGATCGTCATGTCGTCGGACAGGAACCGCGCGTCGTTCTCGCGCAGCAGCCGCAGGATCGTGCCCGTCTTGCCGGTGTCGGTGAGCGCCGAGAGCATGACGCCGCGACCATCGATCTCCAGGCATGCCGAGTGGAGGAGCATGTATCCCCGCGACACCATCACGAAGCGCAGCAGCGCCTCGATGATGTTCGTGTAGAGGACGTGCGGGGAGCGCACGAGCATCGGACCGACGACCACCGAGATGGTGTCACCCATCTCGACGGAGAAGTCCGAGCCGAAACGGCCGAGGTGCTCCTGGTAGGCCACCGCAGCGGGCTGCGAGTACTGCGTCACGCGAGTGCGACGGCGCGTCCGGCCCGCTCCGACCTCTCCGGCTCGCACCTCGATGTCGAGCGCTCCGCTGATCTCGTGCGATCGGAAGGACTCGAGCTCGCGCAGCGCGACGGTGGACCCGATGGTCACGATGCCGTGTATGTCGTACTGGAACGGCAGCCGCGACGTCGTGGCCCTACGCGGGGACTGGGACCGGAGGTCTCTCAGGTCGATCACGAGCTCCACCGGACGACCGTTGACCGGTGGCTGCGCGGTTTGCTGCGGCACGCGTGCGACGGTGGCGTCCGTCTGCGACTCCGGCATCAGTCGCTTCTCGGGCGTGAGCGTCATGGGGACTCCTCGTTCGGAACAGGTACCGGTCGGAGATCAGGTAGCGGACGGTGAACGCGACCAGGAGGGTGAGCAGGTTGGCCCACAGGTAGCCCATGCCGAGCGTGTGCACGAACCACGCGAGCAGGGGCAGGCGCAGCAGCAGAACGACGTTGTTGACCGCTGCGAAACCGAGGAACCGGGTCCAACCGGACCGCTGACGCGGCCCCGAGTAGACGAACCGGTCGATGAGAAGGAAGTTCCAGGTCGTCGATACCTGGGTCGCGAGCATGGCCGCGACCAGCAGCTGGACGTGCAGCAGCTCGACGAACGCCCACAGCGCGGCGCTGTTGACGGCGAGCCCCGTGATCCCCGCCAGCGCGAACCCGGCGACCCGAGTGAACGCCGGTCGGGCGCGTCCGGCCGCGCGCGACACTCGCGCCCGCGCCCCTCGTTGCGCCGCACGACCGGTCGACGTCGCGCCTCGTGGTGGGTCGGCGGTCCGACGCGACACGGCCGCCCGGGTGGCACGGGACGGGTCCGACGCACGCGGACGCGGCACGACCTGGGACTGGTCGACCACGACGAGCTCGGCATCGGCGTCGCGAAGCACCAGGCGCAGCTGCTCCACGACCGGTGCGAGAGCCTCGGATCCGGATCGGGACAGGACGAGCACGGTCAACGTGGACGGCGACCGCGCCATGCCCTCCCCCTTGTCCGAACCTTGGCTGAACTGAGTCCGAAAGTTAGACGACGTCGAGGGGTCCATCAGCCGAACGAGGAAGGCCATCACCCGGTCTGACCTGGCCCTTTCGTTCGGTGACACCCTCCGCACGCACGGTGAGGTCGGACGGTCCCGAACGACCGCGGGTGGTGCCGGTCCCGTTACGAGGAGTCAGATATCGCGCTCCATCGTTCAGCGCTGGCGACGGTGCGCACCGCTGGGACGACGAGCCGTCATGCCTTAGGCCGAACGGGTGAATTTCACTGCTCGCGATTCCGTACAGTGAACCGACCACGACGCCCGGTGACGGTTACGCCGTTCGGGCGATGTCGCTCGCTCCCGTCCCGCGACCCGGCAGATGGCCGGAACCCGCCACGTCCCGTCCGTGCAACTGCTCGACCCCCGTGTCAGACTCGGGCTGTGGCCGACAACGTGATCGCCAGCATCCGGGCGACGTGCGAGCGGTGCGGGACCATCGACGTGCCGGCGTCCGACGCGCGGCTCGGCGCAGCAGCGGATGACGACGTCCGCGACGAGGTGGTCTTCCGCTGTCCGCGGTGCGGTGAGATCCGGTCCGTGCGCGTCGACGAGCGGACGAGTCGGCTGCTCGCCGCCACCAGCATCGCGGTGCTGCCGCCCGCCGGGATCGCGCCGGACCGGCACAGCAGCGGCACGCCCGGCTCGCGCTGACGCGTCCTTGCCCTCACCGCGCCCGTCGATGACGACGCGGTCAGGCCGCGTGGAACGCGAAGGCGTTGACGACGGGTCGCATGTACGCCGACATCGGCTCGTCGAGGCGGACGAGCGCACCTCCGGACGTGCGCCGCACCAGCAGCGTCGTCGAGGTGCCACCGTCGAGGTTCACGGCGGTCACCGCACCGAGCCTGCGGAGCGCGTCCGCCCACTGCCGCACGGTCGCGCCGCCCATGCGCGCGCCACCGTCGTACGGGTTGGACACCGAGGCGACGAGGACGTCGCCGTTCGCCGCCCACGCGATCGCTGACCGGGGCCGCGCGATCTCGTTGCGCGCGGTGCAGGTCGACCGGTTGGCACCGCGGTAGAGCAGGAAGCCACCCGTGCCGACGAACCCCGTCGGGCTGCCGATGGGTGTGTGCGGGAAGACACCGTCATTGACGTAGTTGCCGGTGAGCCGGTAGGTGACGGAGACGGCGTTGCCGACACGCAGCTTCGCGAGGTAGGTCGCGGCTGCCGTCCCGGCGGGTGCGGTGAGCCAGCTCTGGCCGGTCGCGGGCCGGAGCCGCGACGACGTCCCCGTGCGGATCGCCACGACCTTGCCGCCGGTCACGATGACGGTGCGCGCGCCGTACGGGTGCGGGTAGCCGCCCCAGGTCGCGTTGTAGACCGTGATCCCCGAGGGCCGCACCGTCTGCCAGTTGAGCCCGGTGATGGCGACGCGGCCGGCCGTGCTCGAGACGACGCCGTAGAGCCGTGCCGACGCGTTGATGATCTGCTTGGTCCCCGGATAGACGGCCAGGCCGAACTGCCAGGGGTCGTTGCCCGTCGCCGAGGCCATCTTGCGGATGACGCCGCGCGCCATCTCGTCGACGTACGGGATGCCGCCGACGGTCGGGTTGAAGTGGTCGGCATTGATGACGACGAGCGCCGACGGATCATGGGCGGCCATGGAGGCGGGAGTGGCGGCGCGCGACAACGTGGGCGACGTGATGATGCCCGGCGTCAGCGACCCGCTCGGGATGCGTACGACGGCGATCCGGACGCCCCGCGACGCCGTCGATGGACGGCCGGTGTCCCAGATGCGGACCGTGGCGCTGCCTGCTGCTCCCCCGTTGAGGGTGTACGTCGAGATCGGTGCGCGCGACAGCAGCGTGAGGTCGGCCTTGCACGTCGCCGCGTCCGCCGCCGGAGCGCCCGCGCCGGCCACCGCGACAGTGGCGAGCGTGACCGCAGCCCCGCCCGTCCACACCGCCACGCGGTGCAGTGCGCCTCGCATCGATCCACCCCCGGTCGGCATACGTGTCCTCTCCGGCAACGTCGACGTCCTCCGGTCCCGCCTGTACGTCGGTGCCGTCAGCGCCACCCGGGCGGCCTAGGCCGTCGGCCGGCCACCGGCTGCCGGGCGGGCATCGGCGCAACTGGCTGCCGGGGCGACCGGGCCCTCGCTACCGTCGCCTCGATGGCCGGGTCCAGATGCCCGACCACGATCGGGCGTGCGAGGAGAACCGGTGGCGGCCTGCTCCCACTGCGCGGGGGATCTCCCCGACGGTGCGCGCTTCTGCATGGAGTGCGGCACCCCGGTCCCGCTGACGCCTGCTGCCTGCACCGGTTGCGGTGATGTCCTTCCGCCGGGTGCTCGATTCTGTCCGTCGTGCGGCACGCCCGCGAGCGCATCGGCCCCGTCAACCACGCCGAGCGGCGCGGCTCCGGTGGCCGAGCGCCGGGTCGCGTCGCTGCTCTTCGGAGACCTGGTCGGCTTCACACCGCTGTCGGAGAGCAAGGACTCCGAGGAGGTGCGCGAGCTGCTCTCGGCGTACTTCCAGCACTGCCGGGTCGTCGTGGCGCGCTACGGCGGCGTCATCGAGAAGTTCATCGGTGACGCGGTGATGGCGGTGTGGGGAGTGCCGGTCGCGCACGAGGACGACGCCGAACGCGCGGTGCGCGCGGGCCTCGAGCTGGTCGCCATGGTGACCGCGCTCGGGGACGAGGTCGGCGCACCGGGTCTGGCGCAGCGGGTCGGGATCGTGACCGGCGAGGTCGCGGTCACGGTCGGCGCGACGGCGGAGGGCATGGTCGCCGGCGACGCGGTGAACACCGCGGCCCGCGTCCAGTCCGCGGCATCGCCGGGTCAGGTCTGGGTGGACGAGGCGACCCGCTCGTTGGCATCGGCGGCGATCACGTTCGACGACGTCGGGGAGCACGAGCTCAAGGGCAAGGCCGAGCCGATGCGGCTGTGGCGGGCCGGGGTCGTGGTCGCCGAGGTCGGAGGTGGTCAGCGCGTCGATGGGCTCGAGGCTCCGTTCACCGGAAGGGACGCGGACCTGCGCCTGGTCAAGGAGCTGTTCCACGCCACCCAGGAGTCCGGCCGCCCGAGGCTGGTCATCCTCGACGGCGAGGCCGGCGTCGGGAAGTCCCGGCTGGGCTGGGAGTTCTCCAAGTACACCGACGGCCTCGCCGCATCCATGCGGTGGCTGCGCGGTCGCTGTCTGTCCTACGGCGATGGAGTCGCGTTCTGGGCTCTGGCCGAGGCGATGCGCGCACGGTTCGGCCTCGTCGAGGCCGACACTGGTGCGACCGTGACCGAGCGCCTCGAGGCCGGGCTCACGGAGTTCGTCGCGGATGCTGGCGAACGGGACTGGCTCCGACCCCGGCTCGCGGTCCTGCTGGGCGCCGCGCCCGGCGCCTCGTTCGCGCGAGAGGACCTGTTCGCCGCGTGGACGGCGTTCCTGGAGCGGTTGGCCGACGGGGAGAGCGCCGTCGTCCTGGTGCTCGACGACGCCCAGCACGCCGATGACGGACTGCTCGACTTCCTCGACCATCTTCTGGCCACGGCCCGTGCACCCGTCTTCGTGCTCGCTCTGGCCCGACCGGAGCTGCTCGCCCGACGTCCCGCTCTGGGCGGCAGGCGAGCCACGATCGTCCGCCTCGAGCCCCTCGAGGACGACGCGATGGCGAGCCTGGTCGACGGCCTGGTCGCCGACCTGCCGCCCGCTGCCAGGGCGGCGCTCGTGGAACGGGCCGAGGGGATCCCGCTGTTCGCGGTCGAGACGGTGCGCGCGCTGATCGACCGCGACCTGGTGATCCCGCGCGACGGCCGGTACGTCACCGCCGACCACACCGTGCTGGACCTGGACGCCATCGGCGCTCCGGCGTCCCTGCAGGCGCTGGTCGCCGCTCGGCTCGACTCGTTGAGCCTCGAGGAGAAGCGAGTGGTGGCTGACGCCGCCGTCCTGGGTCTCACCTTCACCCGCGACGGGCTGCTCGCCCTCGGCTCGAGCCC
>Ga0075026_100000285_pt1 | contig 19822 bp, 18 predicted proteins | sample Str012_2_FD_71392 | JGI IMG/M metagenome (GOLD analysis project Ga0075026, IMG submission 71392) | Freshwater sediment microbial communities in response to fracking from Pennsylvania, USA - Straight Creek_MetaG_SC_2012 | ecosystem: Environmental > Aquatic > Freshwater > Creek > Sediment... | reverse complement strand
CTTCCGGAGTCAGGTTGCGCGTCGTGAGCCAGAGGAGGAACAATCCGAGTCCCAGGAAAAAAGAATACTGCAGGATGTTACGCAAAGAGCGGTTCATGAGGTCTTCTTTGCTTGGCCGGGGCCGACCAGCCGGTTGGCCGCATCCGGGAACACCACGGTGGGTTTGAATTCACGGGCTTTGTCAAAGGGCATCCGGGCATAGGAAATGATCACGACCACATCACCCACGGCTCCCTGCCGGGCTGCCGGGCCGTTGAGGCAACAGACCCCTGATCCCCTGCGGCCCTTGATGAGGTAGGTCTCGAGGCGCGAACCGTTATTGACATTCACCACCTGCACCTTCTCATGTTCGATCAGGTTGCCGGCGTCCATCAGGTCCTCATCCAGCGTGAGAGAACCAATATAATGCAGGTTGGCTTCGGTAATGGTGGCCCTGTGGACCTTCGACTTGAGGATCTCGATATCCATGCCTTGCAAAGTTAAGTCATTCAGGCGTGAGCAGGAGGTTGTCGATGAGCCGCACCTCTCCCAGGAAGGCGGCCACAAGGGCAACGAGCGGACGTCTGCCGTCCCAATCACTGACCGGCTCCAGGGTGCGGGCATCTGAAATCTCCACATAATCCACCTGGAATCCCAGCGCCTCCAACTCGGATTGGCCGCGGGATCTCAACCATTCCAACGCGCCAATGGCCAGGTCGTTGCGGATCCCGTAGAGCACCCGGGAAATATGGGTCGCCAGGGCACGCTGGCCAGCATCGAGGCGCATGTTTCGGCTGCTCATGGCCAGACCGTCGGGCTCCCGCAGGGTAGGCATGACGACCAGTTCTACCGGAAGGTTCTCCGTTCGGATCAGCTGGTCAATCACCATGCATTGCTGGTAGTCTTTCTGGCCCATGTACAGCCGATCGGGCTGAACAGCCTTCAAAAGCAGATGCACCACCTGGCATACCCCCTGGAAATGCCCGGGGCGATAGCGGCCTTCCAGGACGGTCTCGAGGAAACCAAGATCATAATGGGGGAGGGAGTCAAGCCCCTCAGGATATATGTCAGCCACACCGGGCAGGAACAGCAGATCCGCGCCAGCGGCGACCAGCATCCGGATATCGGACTCGATCGTGACCGGGTATTTTTCGAAGTCGGAAGGGTTGTTGAACTGGGTGGGATTGACGAAGATGCTGGCGGCCACGATATCACATTCGGCGCGGGCTTTTTCCACCAGGCTCACGTGACCGGGATGAAGAGCCCCCATGGTGGGCACAAAACCCGTATGGCGCCCTCCGACCCTTTGACCCTGGAGCCATGACTGCAGGTCCACCGTATGCTTGAAAATGACCATATCGGACGAAAATTCCCGGAAATGCAGGCCGGTAGGGGTCTCACAAAATATCCTTACCTTTGCGCACCCTTCGCCCTGCGAACAAACACAACATACGGGAATGGTAACAAAGAAAAGGATTTTATTCATTGCCAACGAGATGTCGCCCTATCTCGAGCTGACCGAGTTCTCCGAAGTGGTCAACAAATTGGCCATCAAAGCGAATGACGGCGGCTTCGAGGTACGTTGCATCATGCCCCGTTTCGGTGTCATCAACGAGCGCCGGCACCGCCTCCACGAAGTGGTGCGCCTCTCGGGCATCAACGTGTCCATCGACAACGACGACTATCCGCTCCAGATCAAGGTGGCCTCCTTGCCGAATGCGCGCCTGCAGGTTTACTTCCTCGACAACGAGGACATGTTCAAGCGCAAGACCATTTTCCATGACGAGGCCGAAAAATGGCATGACGACAACTGGCTCCGCACCATCTTCTTCTGCAAGGGTGCCTTGGAAACGGTCAAGAAGTTCGGATGGCCTCCTGACCTCATCCATTGCTCCGGCTGGATGACCGGACTGATCCCATTCTACCTGAAAACGATCTACAAAAAGGAACCGGTGTTCGGGAACAGCAAGGTCGTTTTCACCATCGGCCAGAACACGTTCAAGGAGAAGATGGGTCCTGAATTCCTGAAGAAGGCTCTGCTGAACTCGAGCGTCAAGGAGAAGGAACTCGAAGCATTCTCCGACAACAATAATGCCGGCATGTTCCGGGGCGGCGCCTCCTATGCGGATGCGATCACCTTCGGCGCTGAGAAGGTCGACAAGAAACTGCTCGACGAGTTCTCGAAAGTGCGGGGCAAGAAGGTGATCCCTTATCGCGCGGACACCGATTTAACAGAGTATTTAACATTATATAGCGATCTTGCCAACAAGTGATCGGCAAGCCGTCGATCCATCCAAACCAACCAGACATCCGGTGAACCTGAGATCGTTATGGAAGGGCCTTGCAGGGGCCATCCTCCTCGCCGCCTTCCTCAGCAATTGCACGAAGATCAAGACCACGGACATCGGCACGGACCTCCTGCCGGCCGTGGACAATGTCAAGACCTTTGACACCACCCTTGAGGTCATCACGACAAACTATCTGTTCGGGGACTCCGCGCTGCCACATTTGGGGCGTGCCACCAACAATAGTGTCAGTCCACACATGCTGGGGCTCATCACCAACGACCCCCAGTTCGGTGCCTCTTCGGCCGCCATTTACAGTGAATTCAAGCCTTCCTTCTACCCTTATTATTTCGAAGCCAAGAAGGATAGTATCTATCTGGACTCTGCCGTTCTCTGCCTTCGATGGAACTTCACCTGGGGGGATACCGACCGTGTCCAAAAGGTGAACGTATATCGCATGACGGACCTGCTCCGCGGCGATTCAGCCTATCCGACCAACACAACGATCCGGTATTCGACCCTGATCGGAACCAGAACCTTTGCACCGAGCATCCTGGATGATTCGATTCCCACCCAACGCGAGGGCACCCTCACGCGCCAACTGAGGATCCGTTTGAGTGATGACTTCGGCCGGTTCCTGATCGCTCAGGATACCGCCCCTGGTTCTCCTTATTATAATGACACCCTGTTCCGCCAGTTTTTCAACGGTTATGCCATCGTTCCCCAGGCCGGGGACGGGGGCAACGCCCTGATGGCTTTCACCCCTTCAGACACGGGTTCCTATGTCAACCTGTATTACCGGTACATGTACAATGGTAAAATGGACACCACGTTCCGGAAAATGAAGATGGACAATGGTGCCAACGGGGCCCATGCCAACGTCATCCATCGAGATCATTCGGGTTCCGAGATCACCCAGCACCTGAACCGGCCGATCGGCGGCGATAGCCTCGTCTATATCCAGACTGCACCGGGGTCTTATGCAAAAGTGGACATGTCCAGTATGAACGGTTTCGTGGCTTCCAAGGGAAATGTGATCATCCACCGGGCGGAACTATATACCCAACAGGTCGCTTCGGTTGGCCAGTTGGACAACCTTCTGCTCCCGCCAACGAACCTGTACATAGACTATTTTGACACTGACTCTTCGTTCCAGCGCCCCTTTTACCAGGATGCTTTCAGCGGTTTCACCTTCCTGCCCGGCACCTTTGGCGGCGGCCTCAAATACGTTCCGGATGCGAACGGCAATCTAGTGGCGGAATATCGCTTCGACATCGCCCGGTACATGCAGGGCATCGTGACCCGGGGCAACAAAATAAACATGGTTTTCCTCTACGCACCTTATGCCGCCCGGTACAGCACTGCCAGCCTGTCTCTTTCGGTGCCGATCAACTCGATCGCCGACGGTCGGGTGAAAGTCGGCGGTGGCAACCTCCACGGGCCCCAGAAGATGCGCCTGAGGGTTGTGTATTCAAAACTCTGACCCTTATCTTTGCTCCCGAAATCCATTAAATCATGCCTTACCTGTTCACATCCGAAAGCGTTTCCGAAGGTCACCCCGACAAGATCGCGGACCAGATATCCGATGCATTGATCGATAACTTCCTGGCATTCGACCCCCAGTCCAAAGTGGCTTGCGAGACCCTCGTGACCACTGGGCAGGTGGTGCTGGCCGGAGAGGTGAAATCGAAGACTTACCTGGACGTTCAGAAGATCGCCCGCGATGTCATCGCCCAGATCGGCTATACGAAGTCCGAATACATGTTCGAGGCCAATAGCTGCGGCATCATCTCTGCCATCCATGAACAGTCCCCCGACATCAACCAGGGTGTCGAGCGTAAAAACAAGGAGGACCAGGGAGCCGGCGATCAGGGCATGATGTTCGGATACGCCACGAACGAGACGGAGAACTACATGCCGCTCGCGCTCGACCTCGCACATAAGATCCTGTGGGAGATGAGCCTGATCCGTCGTGAGAAGAATTCAAAGATGCCCTACCTGCGTCCCGACGCCAAGAGCCAGGTGACGATCGAATACAGCGACGACGACAAGCCCCTGCGCATCGATACCATCGTGGTGTCCACGCAGCATGATGACTTCGACGCGGACAAAAAGATGCTGGATCGCATCAGCGCCGATGTCAGGAATATCGTCATCCCCCGTGTGATCGCCAAGTGCAAAAAGAGCGTCCAGAAACTTTTCAATGACCGCATCACCTTCCATATCAACCCCACCGGAAAATTCGTCATCGGCGGCCCCCACGGCGATACTGGCCTCACTGGCCGGAAGATCATCGTGGACACATATGGTGGAAAGGGCGCCCATGGCGGTGGCGCCTTCAGCGGTAAGGACCCTTCCAAGGTGGACCGCAGTGCGGCCTATGCCGCCCGTCACATCGCCAAGAACCTGGTGGCTGCCGGCGTGGCTGATGAGATTCTCGTGCAGGTTTCCTACGCCATCGGCGTAGCCCGTCCCATGGGTATCTTCGTCGATACATACGGCAGTTCCAAGGTACAGCTGACTGACGGACAGATCGCCAAGAAGATCGATGAGATCTTCGACATGCGTCCATACCTCATCGAAAAGCGCCTCAAGCTCCGCAACCCGATCTACCTGGAGACAGCCGCTTATGGACATATGGGCCGTAAGAACGAGTTCAAGGAAAAGACCTTCAGGACACCGGAAGGCAAGGAGAAAAAAGTGAAAGTGGAGCTGTTCACCTGGGAGAAACTCGATTACGTGAACGCTGTGAAGAAGTCCTTCGGCATTAAATGAACCTGATGATAAAAGGAAAACCTCCCGGTCCGGGAGGTTTTTTTATTTTCATGACATGAACAGTACCGATCCCGCCTGGAAGATCCTTGCCCAGAGACCCATTTACGAGAACCCATGGATCAGCGTCACAGAGTTCGATGTGCTGAATCCTGCAAAGAAGCCGGGCCTCTATGGAAAAGTGCATTTCAAGAACAAGGCCATCGGTATCATCCCGATCGATGAGGAAGGAAATACATTTCTGGTGGGACAGTCCCGGTTCACGCTGTCCAATTACAGTTGGGAGATCCCCGCAGGCGGTGGCCCCCTGGACCTGGATACCCTGGAGTCCGCAAAAAGGGAACTGCAGGAGGAGACGGGGCTCATCGCCCGGGAATGGCGACTGATCCTTGAATCACACCTGTCCAATTCCGTGACGGACGAGCATGGATTCATATTCATGGCGACTGGCCTGGAGGCCGGATCGTCCGAACCGGAGGATACGGAGGATATCCAGGTGCGGAAACTTTCGCTTCAAGAGGCTTACGGTATGGTCCGGAAAGGAGAAATAACCGATTCCGTTTCCGTCATGGCCATCCTTCTTGTGCAGATGATGATGGACAAAGGTGAGATCATCCTATAAACCCGAACCATGAGCAAAGCCAGTTTCATCATAGGCAGACAACCCGTTCTTGAAGCCCTTCGCGACGGGCGGGAGATCGAAAGGATCTTCATGCTCAAGAATGCGGCCGGTGACATCATTCCAGAGATCCGTCGGATGGCACAGGCTTCCCAGATACCGATCAACGCGGTGCCGATCGAAAAACTCAATGGCCTGAGCAGGGCTCAGCACCAGGGCGTCATCGCCATCGCCGGACTCGTCACTTATATGGAACTTCAGCAGGTCATCGATCATGTGGTGGGGCAGGGAAACATCCCTCTTTTCGTCATGCTGGACGGAGTGACGGACGTGCGCAATATCGGCGCCATCGCCCGATCTGCCTGGTGCTGCGGTGCACAGGCGCTCATCATTCCAGAACGCGGTGTGGGTGCCCTCAACGAGGAAGCCATCAAGTCCTCCGCAGGAGCTTTGCAGAAGATCGCTGTGAGCCGTGTGAGCAGCCTGCTCAAGGCTGTCGACACCCTTCATCTGAACGGGATCCGTGTGTGTACGAGTGAAATGAAGGCCGATGAGAAAGTCTTCGAAGTGGACTGGAAACAACCCTCATGCCTGATCATGGGCAGCGAGGACAAGGGCGTTCAGCCCTATATGAGCAAGGCCGCGGATGCCCGATTCACCATTCCGATGGCTGGCGGCTTCGATTCCTTCAACGTGAGTGTGGCGGCGGGGATCATACTGTACGAAGCGCTCAAGCAGCGGCAGGGCAGTTGATGACTCATTTCGGATGTGCATTCCCATAAAGGTCTGGCTCCAGGTTCGACAGGTGCTTTTTCTGCTTGCGCCGGGCCCTTTCCTTGTCCAGATAATCCCTTTCATTGAAGCGGATGTCCCCTCCTCCACTGAGGGATACCGACCGCACCGGTTCCGGACTCGTTCCGCCAGGCGATAATTGTTTCCACTGACCAAGCCTCTCCCAGACCGGCCGGAAGATCGTGTCGCGGAAATGCTTGGCGAACGGGAAACCATTGATGCCTGTTCTGCTTCCGAACATGAAGGGTTTCGTCATCACCCAGCTTTCTGACCCCAAAATGGGTGTATTCGGAAAAGATCGCGACACGGCCAACATCAGGGAGTCGCCGTTCATGGGCGTTGAGGGAAGATATTGATTGGCGGGTCGTGTATAATCGGCGGACGCATAGCAGGACCCGATGGTCACAAAGCTCTGTTCATCACAATAGCGGGACACGGAATCCAATGCTGCCCTGATCCGGGGCGAATCCACCCGACGGTGGTCCACAGTGTCGAACCCCATGAGGAACAAACTGTACCCGGCACGATAAGATCCATGGGAATCGAACCACAGGTTCCCGATCCTATAACCAGGATGCCTATCCATCAGTTCCTTCATCTTGACGGGCAGATCTTCAGGCCTTGAGATGGTGATCGCCTTGAGCCGCTTGTTGAACAGGCGGGCGAACCAGGCATTGGTCCGGATGGAGAACCCGGCCAGCGTGGACTTCTTCTCCTTTGAAAAAACGAAAACATTGAGGCGCTTCGACCTGTCCGTGGCTGGTTCACCAGGGCCGGCCGGCACGAAAGCGATTTTACCATGCGGCGTGGTCTCGCCCCCGGAAAGTGGCTGGTGCATTTCCGCCCGTATGAACATGGGCAGGTTCAGGACCGCGTAAAAGATATACAGGAAAAGTTTCAGGGTGCACCGGGACATACCCGGTAAAGTTAGCGAACCGAGGGGAGGAGTGTACCCAACCTCTTGGCAGGGTTGCGCCTTTTTAACAAGATACCTGTAAACAGATCAGGGACGGGTCAGGAATTCCTGTTCTTCCGGATCCACTCGATGGTGTTGCCGACCCCTTCCTCCAGTGGGCGGATGCGGTATCCGATCTCCCGTTGCGCCTTTGAACTGTCCAGTGCCCAGTCGAACGCATATTTCGCGACCCAGTCCGGTGTGATCAGGGGAGGCTGGCCTGTGAGCTCGGCCCTGAACAACATGAACTTCGTCGCCACTTTGAGCGCAAAGAACGGCACATGCCATTGCTTGTGTCGTGCGCCACTGAGGCGGGCGATCGTGTCCAAAAGCTCATTGAAGGTGGCATTGACGCCCCCCATGATGTACCGCTCTCCCGGACGACCATGCTCCATGGCCCCGATATGTCCATCCACCACATCATCGATGTAGCAATAGGAACCGATATCATCGCCACTGCCGGGGATCACTTTCCAGTCCGCCTTGATGTAACGCTCAATGATCTTGGTAACGGGATTGCTCACGGTGTCCAATCCAGGACCGTACACCCGGCTGGGGTTGGTGATCACGACCGGCAGGCCTTTTTTCGTGAACTCGGCCGCCCTTCGTTCCGACTCCGCTTTGGTGGATTCATACAAGTTGAAGTAACCGGTGATGCGGGGACGGTCCTCGGTCATGGGTTGACCATTGGAAGGGCCGATGACACCCGCAGTGGAAGTATATACCAATTTAGATACGCCAGCTTCGAGCGCAGCCTGGAAAACATTGGTGGCACCCTCCACATTGATATGGTGAAAAGTGTTCTTGTCCTTTGCCCAGAGACGGGCGAAGGCCGCCATGTGAAACACCTTTTCCACGCCTTCCATTGCTTCACCCAAAGCCCTCTTGTCATGAATATCGCCGGTGACCACGGTGATGTTCGGCTTCCGGAACTCCGGGGCTGTCGGCGCTTTCCGGCATAGTATCCTGACGTCATGGCCCTGCCCTGCCAATTTGAAAGTGAGGGAGGACCCTATGTACCCGGTGGCGCCGGTGACGAGGATTGACATGGGACTTGCGTTTTCGCAAAGGTACTGGCAGCGGATGAATCCACCTTGCCTTCGATGTAAATGAAATGTAACGGAGCAGAAAGCCCGGGGCTGCGTAACTTGTATCAAAGCAAAGACCATGACCGGTAAGGTGGACCTCGTCGAATGTCCCAGGGATGCCATGCAGGGCTGGGATCGCATGATTCCAACGGAAGACAAGGTGCGTTACCTGAATGCACTGCTTCAGGCAGGCTTTCACACCCTTGACTTCGGTAGTTTCGTGTCGGCGAAGGCGATCCCGCAAATGGCGGATACGCATGATGTGATCGGCGGGCTGGAGCGCGGGGCAAGCAGGACAAGACTTCTGGCGATCGTAGCCAATGTACGCGGTGCCGGGGAAGCGGTGGAAGAATCGTTGGTGGACGACCTCGGGTACCCGTTCTCGGTATCCCCTACCTTCCAGCAGCTCAATGCCAACAGCAGCATTGAAGCTTCCTTTGAACGTTTGAGCGAAATACACCTCATGGCCGGGCGGGCCGGGAAACAGACCGTCGCCTACCTGTCGATGGCCTTCGGCAACCCTTACGGCGATGCATACTCCGAACAGGAAGTGCTGAACTGGGCGTTGAAACTGAAGGAGCTGGGCATCGGGACGATCTCCCTGGCCGATACCGTCGGCATCGCTACCCCGGAGCAGATATCCAGGTTGACGGGGAAACTGGTCACAGGGCTCCCGGGCGTCAGGGTCGGAGTGCACCTGCATTCCACGGCGGAAAGACGAAAGGAGAAGGTGGATGCCGCCTGGGCGGCTGGTGCCCGCCGATTCGACGGAGCGTTGTTGGGCCTTGGTGGTTGCCCCATGTCCGGCAATGCTTTGGTGGGCAATATCGATATGGCCTGGATGGAATCCCATTTCCGGGCGCAAGCCGTGGACACGGGAGTGGACGAGGAATCGCTTTCGAGGTGCGCACGCATGGCGCCTTCCGTATTCGGCATCACCGGGTCCGGGCATTGACCTAATTTCGCGACATGGATTTCAGAATGCCCATGATGGTCCGGCCCTCTGAGGTGCAGATCAACCTGCGAGACCCGATACTGCTCACGGGTTCATGCTTCACCGACCATATCACGCAGAAACTCAGGCAAAACCTTTTCAGCGTGTTCGAAAACCCCAGTGGCATTCTGTTCAACCCTGCCAGCATCGTGTCCTGCCTGCTCGATTGCCTGAATGGCCGCCAATGGACCAATGACGATCTTTTTGAAAGTGAAGGGATCTGGCAGAGCTTCGACTTCCATGGTCGATTCGCTTCCACCGATCCTGACAAGGCTTTGCACATGATGAACGCCTCGCATACGGAGGCAAGGAGGTTCCTGGGCGATGCGAAATGGCTCATCCTCACACTGGGCTCCGCCTGGGTCTATCGGCTCCCGGACGGCAAGGTGGCCGCCAATTGCCACAAAGTGCCTGCGAACCGATTTACCAAAAAGCTCCTGACCCCGGAAGATATGCTGGCGGCGCTTGACAATCTCATCCATCGACTGCGCCACCACAACCCGGGATTGAGGATCATCTTCACCGTAAGCCCTGTCAGGCATCTCCGCGAAGGGTTCATTGAAAACAACCGCAGCAAAGCTGCCCTGATCGGCGTCGTGCATCACCTGGTGGACAAATTCGACGGCCTGCATTATTTCCCCGCCTATGAGTTGGTCATCGATGACCTGCGCGATTATCGTTTTTTTGCTGAAGACATGGTGCATCCCAATTACCTGGCCACCGGTTATGTATGGGATCATTTCATGGCATCGTTGATCGACGAACCGTCCAGAGCGATCATGGAAGAAGTGAACAAACTCAATGCGGCGTTGGCGCACCGGCCGATGCAACCAGATTCGTCTGCGCACCGTGAGTTCCTGGTCCGGCATCTGGAAATGGCGCGGTCAGTTTCCGATAAGCATCCTTGGCTGAACCTCGAATCTCATCTCACATATTTTTCGGGCGCGACAAACAGCTAAGCATAACGATCAATGAATCCTGTCGCCCCGAAGGTCCAGTTCATTCATCACGCCGGCTTCATAGGCAAGCCATTCCTCCCAGCGCTTCCGGGTGCGCTCCTTTCCTATGTATTCTTCCGCGAGTGTGATGAAGAGGGTGTAATGCCCTGCCTCGCTTTCCATGAAGCGACGGTAGAAGTTCCGCATGTATTCATCGTCCAGGCCTTCGCTGAGGCGCTTGAACCGTTCGCAGCTGCGGGCTTCGATGAGGGCACAGATGAGCAACTTGTCGAGCAGGCGCTCTTCTTCAGCACCGCCCTTCTTTTCGAAGGCCAGTAGCTGGTTGACATATGCATCCTTGCGCTGGCGCCCCAGCCGGAGGCCACGTTTCCCCAGTTCAGTCAGCACCTGGCGGAAATGGCCCCATTCCTCGGTCACAATGGGGGAAAGCTCCTCCACAAGTTTCTCCAGATGGGAATATCGTTGTATCAGGGAAATGCAACTGGTGGCCGCCTTCTGTTCGCAGAATGCGTGATCGGTCAGGATCTCTTCCATGGATCGGCCTGCGAGGTCCACCCACCGGGGGTCCGTCGGCAAATGCAGCCCCAATATATTCCGCAGGTCTTCTTCATGGCCCATCATCGTCGGTATTGAACGCCAAAGGTAAAGCCGGTGGCCGCTTTTTTTTCGCTAATTTTCCATCCAAATCAAACCGTTCATGCGCTACTTGTGGCTCACCCTGTCCGCCCTTCTGACGATCGGGTTCATCTATGTTCTGGACACCAGGAGCGTGCTCCCCGCACCGCTGGGCAGGCTGTTGAGTCCACAGGAGGGGATATGGCAGAATGCTGAATCCACCGATGCCGATTTCACGGAGGATATGCGGCTGGATGGCATCAAGGGCAAGGTGAGTGTCTACTTCGACGAACGGCTCGTGCCGCATGTCCGCGCAGAGCAGGAGAACGATGCTTATTTCGTGCAGGGATACCTGCATGCTCGCTTCCGCCTCTGGCAGATGGAGTTCCAAACACTGGCCACAGCAGGAAGACTGAGTGAAGTGGTGGGGGAGAAGGCCCTCAATTACGACCGCACACAGCGTCGAATCGGCCTGGTGCACGGTGCAGAGAACGCACTCGGAGAAATGGAGAAAGATCCCGAGATGAAGTTGGTGCTGGATGCGTACACCGCCGGTGTCAACTCGTATATCCGGTCACTGAACGCCAGCACGATGCCGATCGAATACAAATTGCTCGGCTACCAGCCTGAAGCCTGGAACAACCTAAAGACAGCCTTGTTTACCAAGGCACTGACCAACACCCTATCCGGGTTCGACCGTGATTTCGAACAGACGAACGCATTGCGCCTGCTCGGCGAGGACAATTTCAGGGCATTGTTCCCCGAAGTTCCCGACTCCCTCGATCCCGTCATCCCGCGAGGAACAGCATTTGCCCATGCCGACACGATCCCGGTGGCACCTCCCACAGCGGATTCCCTCTACTATCATCGCAAGGATTCCATCTGGTTCAATGGCGAATACAAGCCCGACCCCAGCAACGGAAGCAACAACTGGGTCGTTTCAGGCAGCCGGACCAAATCGGGAAAGCCCATCCTCTGTAATGATCCACACCTCAGCCTGACCCTTCCATCGATCTGGTATGAGATGCAGATCAGTTGCCCCACTTACAGCGCATACGGTGTGACCTTTCCGGGCATCCCCGGTGTCGTGATCGGCTTCAATGAAAATGTCGCCTTCGGGTTCACCAATTCCGGACGCGATGTCAAGGACTATTACGAGATCAGGTTCAAGGATGATACGAGGTCACAATATTGGTTCAACGGTCAATGGAAAGATGCCGACCGGCGGATCGAGCACATCCGGATCAAAGGCGCTCCAGAATTCCTGGATACTGTCGCCTATACCGTATTCGGTCCGGCGACCTACGACGCATCCTTCAAGGATAAGCTGCATGACGGCAAGGCATACGCACTCCGCTGGACGGCCCATGACCCGTCAGATATCCTGCGCATGTGGTACCAGCTCAACCGGGCGAAGAATTATGCCGACTATGAAGCAGCCATCCAACATTTCAATGTGCCGGGGCAGAACATGGTCTTCGCCTCCAAGGACGGGGACATCGCCCTTTGGCAACAGGCTCAGTTCCCCCTTCGCTGGAAGGATCAGGGATATTTCGTGATGCCTGGATTCGACAGTTCCTACATGTGGAAGGGATTCATTCCCCAACAAGAGAATCCCCATGTGCTCAACCCGCCCCAGGGTTTCATCAGCAGTGCCAACCAACGTTCCGCCGACACCACCTATCCGTATTTCACCCCCGGGTCATACGAAGTATATCGCCCTATTACAATTAATCGCAGGTTGAGACAATTGGAGGCCGCCACGCCAGATGATATGAAGGCCCTTCAAACGGACAACTACAATGTCTTCGCCGAATGGGCCCGGCCGATGTTGCTCCGGTACATCGGCACGGAAAAATTGGACAGTGACGAAAAGGCCTACCTCAAGCTCATCACCGATTGGAATCTGCGTAACGATCCACAGGAAAAGGGTGCAACCTGTTTTGTGAACTGGTGGGACAGTCTTGAGAACGACATCATTTATGATGAACTCCACAAGTCGCAGATCCCCATCAGCAACCCCGATCATTTTGTGGTGCTGGAAGGGCTGTTGAGAGACTCCACCCAATACCGTTTCATTGATGACATCCGCACGCCTGAAAAGGAGGATCTTGCCACGCTGGTGACCCGTTCCTTCCAGAGAGCCGTCAAGGAATTCAGGGCGATGGATGCCAGGGGTACCTTGGAGTGGGGGAAGGCCAAGAACACGACCATTTACCACCTGCTCCGGAACAATGCCCTTCCTTTTGCGCGAGCCGGCGTGTATAACGGAGGCGGTAAAGGCATCGTGAATGCAACGCAACATGACCACGGTCCCAGCTGGAGGATGATCGTTCAGCTGACCACGCCCACCGAGGCATATGCCGTCTATCCGGGCGGTCAGAGCGGGAATCCAGGCAGCCGATATTACGACAACTTCATAGACACATGGGCGAAGGGTGAATATTACAGCCTTTGGTTCATGCAGGCCGGTGAAGAAAGCGACAAGCGCGCGCGTTGGACCATGACCTTCAAACCTTAATGACCATCGACATGAGATTTTCCGTGACCACCCTGCTGACCGCATTGCTTGCTTTCGCTTCGGGCCTGTACATGCCCTGGTGGAGCGCCGCCCTTGCCGCGCTCCTGGTCGCCGCCTTCGTGCCGCAACGTGTAGGCTGGTCCGTGCTGGCGGGCACCGTGGGCATGCTGTTGCTTTGGGGACTGATGGCTTTTTTCATAAGCCGATCGAATGGCGACATACTCGCACACCGCATGGCGCAATTCATCCTTAAAAAGGACGATCCCCTGTCGCTGATCCTGATGACTGCCGTCCTCGGTGCCATCACAGGAGCCCTGGGCGCCCTGACGGGCAGCCTCGCGCGAAGGGCCTTCAAACCCATCGATTGATGAGATCCAGACTCCTGTCCACCACCGCCATCATCCTGTTGTGCGCGATCGCCTTTCCGGCTCAAGCCACGCGGGTCCATGGCAAGGTCTTCGACTCCCGGGGATTCCTGCTGCCTTTCAGCAGCATCCTGGTCAAAGGCACCACCAAAGGGGCCACGGCCAATGCGCAAGGCGAATATGCCCTTGACCTGGAACCCGGTGACCATATCATCGCGGCGCAACATGTCGGTTATCAGACAGAAGAACGGCAGGTGCACGTCGGGCAGGATCCCGTGGAGCTCAATATCGTCCTGAAGGAACAAGTCCTGTCGATGGACACGATCTCCATTCGGGCGGGCGGTGAGGATCCTGCATATGCCATCATCCGGGAAGCGATCAAGAAGCGTCCGGAATACCACAAGATCCGCACGCGGTACGGATGCGATGTTTATACAAAAGGGCAGATCAACCTGATGAGCTATCCCAAATCCATCCTGGGACAGCGTGTCGACTTCGGCGATGGTGATACTTCCAAAAAGAAGATGATCTACCTCTCGGAGACGCAGGCCCGATTTACCGCGGAGCCGCCGGACAAACAAAAGACCGAGGTCATTTCCACCAAGGTCAGCGGCCAGAGTGACGGTTTTGGTTTCAGCGCCCCCCAGGTGATCGACTTTTACGACAACAACGTCAACCTTACGCGCGGCCTCAATCCCCGCGGGTTCGTCTCACCGATCGCGGATGGGGCCCTGCAGTTCTACCGGTACAAATACATGGGTGCCTTCTTCGAGAACGGTCGGCAGGTGAACCGGATCCAGGTGATCCCCAAGCGCGACTATGAACCGCTGTTCGCCGGTTACATCAACATCACGGAGAACGACTGGCATATACACAGCCTGCAACTGGAGCTCACGAAGAACTCCCAGCTCGAGTTCCTCAACAAGCTCAAATTGGAGATGATTTTCTTTCCGGTGCAGGGCGATCTTTGGATGGCGCAGAGCCAGACGCTGTATCCCGTCGTGACCTTCATGGGCTTCAACGGGAACGGTTACTTCACATCCATCTTCTCCAATTATGTGATCGAACCGGAACTGCAAAAGGGATTTTTCGACCGCACGCTTGTGCACTACGACCCGTTGTCCAACAAACGCGACAGCACCTGGTGGTCGTTGAACAGACCGATCCCCCTCATGCCGGAAGAAGTGGCCGACTACCGAAGGAAGGACAGCCTGGAGCACACTCGTCAGGATCCGCATGTGCTCGACTCGTTGGATCATATCCAGAACAGGCTGACACCAGTGGGCTTGCTGTTCAATGGTCAGACCTTGTCGCGTCGCAGCCGAAAGGCATCATTCCGGTATGATCCCCTGTTCAAGGCCATCAGCTTCAACACGGTGGAAGGGTGGTCCCTGCAGATGGCGGGCAGTTGGGAAAAGGAGTTGGCAGCACACAAGAAGCTAACGATCGACCCCGTCCTGCGCTATGGTATCCACAATGGACATTTCAATCCCTACCTGTCCGCCAGCTATCGTTTCGGCAAATTCAACGACCGGGAACTCACCGTTGCGGGAGGCAGCCGCATCTACCAGTTCAACAATGAGAACCCGATCCCCCAGGTGTTGAACACCTTCACCACGCTCCTGGATGGTCACAACTGGATGAAATTCTATGAAGCCAGGGTCTTTTCGGTTAACTATGACCATGCGACAGGCAAGGGCTTCACGTTCCGCGTCGGCCTTTCCTGGCAGCACAGAATGCCCATTGAGAACACGGATTCCTCAAGCTATTGGGGGAGCAGCAGCCACCGGGAGCGGTTGACACCGAATTGGCCGGTCGAGATCACCACGGAGAACATCCCTGTGCATGATGCCCTTCTTTTTTCCGCTCAAGTCAACTGGCGACCGGGTTCCAGGTATGTAGAACTGCCTGACAGGAGATTCAATGTGGGATCGAAGTTCCCTCTCTTCGGGTTGCAGTATGTGCGTGGGTTGAAGATGTTGGGCAGCGACGTGTCCTACGACCGCTGGAAATTGACCATGCAGCAGAACATCAACCTGCGTCTCGCCGGTGAATTCAGGTATGCGGCGGAAACGGGCGGATTCCTCAGCAAGGCCAGCCTGCAGACACCAGACTACATTCACTTCACGGGTAACCTGACCCGGAAGGCAGGCCCATATCTGAATACTTTCCAATTGCTCCCGTACTATGAGCGATCCGGAGTTTACGACCTGTACGCGGCCATCCATGCGGAACATCACTTCAACGGGTCCCTCACCAACAAGATACCCTTCGTCAAGCGGCTCAACCTTCGGTTGATCGCCGGCACCAACATGATCTGGACAGGGAAGAACGATCCCTATATTGAAGTGTTCACCGGATTGGACAACGTCCTCAAGATCCTGCGTTTCGATTATGTGTGGGCATGGGACAAGCACGGCGCTTATGCGCAAGGGATCCGCATTGGCATATATGCCTTCGGCAATCTCTTCAACGACCAGTGATATCCATTATCTTTGCCCTGTTCGGAATTTTGCCCGGTATGCAACCGGGGTTCCCATTCTGGAATTAAAATTCACTCATGGCAGCACTTCACAACCGGATCTCCCGTAGGGAGCTCAAGGCCCGACTGCAGGCGGACCGCACTCCCAGGACCACCATCTCCTTTTACCAGTACACACCCATCGCAGACCCGAAGGCATTCAGGGACGGCCTCTATGAGGATCTCCGCGACCTGGGCGTATTGGGCCGCATCTATGTGGCCGAAGAGGGTATCAATGCTCAGGTGAGCGTTCCCTCCGAGCGGCTCGAAGACCTTCGGAAAAGGATATTTGCCATTCCCGGATGCGATGGACTTCGACTCAACTTCGCAGTGTATGAGGATGGACGCTCGTTCTTCGTCCTGGATATCAAGGTCCGAAAGCAGATCGTGGCGGATGGAATCCAAGATCCGGAATTCGACATGATGAACAAAGGCCGCTATGTCGATGCCGAGCGATTCAATGAAATGACCGTCGGAGGGGACACGGTGCTGATCGACATGCGCAACCACTACGAATTCGAAGTGGGCCATTTCAAAGATGCCATCGAACTTCCCAGTGATACCTTCCGCGAACAGCTGCCCATGGCGGTGGATATGATGAAGGAAAACAAGGAACGCAACATCATCATGTATTGCACCGGGGGCATTCGCTGCGAAAAAGCCAGTGCCTGGATGCTGCACAATGGTTTCCGGAATGTTTTCCACCTTGAGGGGGGCATCATCAATTATGTCAATCAGGTGCGTGCAAAAGGCCTGGAGAACCGATTCATCGGGAAGAATTTCGTTTTCGACGATCGTCTCGGAGAAAGGGTCGGCCCAGAAGTCATCGCGCACTGCCACCAGTGCGGAAAGCCCTGCGACACGCATGTCAACTGCGTGAACGATGCTTGTCACCTGCTGTTCATACAATGTGACGACTGCCACGAAAAGTATGAGGCATGCTGCAGCCAGGAATGCATGAATTTCATCCATCTGGCACCGGAGGAAAAGAAAGAGGCGAGGAAGACCTTCAAGAAAGGGCACAACATCTTCAACAAATCAAGGGCCAGCCTCAGCCGGCTGCAAAACCCACCGGACGGGATCTGATCATTTCAATGGCTTGATGAACAACAGGCTCACCGGTGCGGGGATCGATATGCGCTTACCCGAATCCGTGAGCAGTCCTGTCTTTTTGTCCACCCGGAACAGAACCACCTGATCGGTATCGCGGTTCGCGGCCAGGAGCCAATTCCCCGTGGGGTCGAAGCAGAAGTACCGGGGATGCTTTCCCAGGGTGGAAGGGAAGGCGATGCTTCTGAGGTCACCGGACTTCTGGTCTATCGCATAGATGGCGATGGTATTCTGTTCATACCGGTTGGAGCCATAGAGGAATCGTCCATCAGGCGATACTTGAACTTCCGCACATCCAGCCTGCCCGGTGGCACCGGCAGGAAGAGTGGACAGGGAATGCAGTTCCTTCAATCCGCCGGTCTTGCGATCTACGGAGAAGACGGTCACCATGCCACTCAGTTCATTCAACACATAGGCGATCGGCAAGGTTCTGTGGAAGGCGATGTGGCGCGGACCACTGCCGGGTTTCATCGAAGCCCAGGGTTGGGAGGCGGGGGTGAGTTTTCCAGATCGCTGGTCGAATGCATAAATGTAAACGCGGTCCAGTCCTAGGTCCGGCACATACAGGAATCGGTCGTCAGCCGAAAAGACAGTCTCATGCACATGCGATGATTCCTCCCTGGTCTTGTCGTAACCACTTCCCTGATGAACGATACGATCCGTCGCCTTGCCCAGCGACCCATCCGAAGATATCGGCAAAATGCTCAAGCTCCCGCTGCTGTAATTTCCGGCAGCCACCCATTTTCCAGCATGGTCCACTTCGAGGTGGCAGGGATCGTCCCCGCCGGAAGACTGCTCATTGATCTTGACGGCCTTCCCCGCGGTGCGGTCGAACGAATATGAGAAGACCTTACCGTCTTTGGCTTCACTCACGGCATAAAGATGGTCTTTCTTTGGCGAGGCAACGACAAAGGAGGGATTCTTGATGCCCGTCAGCGTACCCTTCGCCTCGTAGGCTCCGGTGGCTGCATCAAAGCTGCCGATGTAGATGCCTTCACTTTTTCCGTTGGTATAGGTACCCGTGACGAGATGGTACTTCTGTGCTAAACCGGTGGCAGTGGCCAACAGCATCAGGCTTACAAGGATCGTGCATTTCATCATGTTCTTTTTTGAGCAGGGTCAGGCTCCGAGTTTTGAAAGGCTGGACAATATGCGGTCGCGTACCTCGGTTTCAGAAAGGGGTTCGGGCTTGAAGGGTTCGCCGATCACTTTCTCATAAAGCTCTATATAGCGTCGCGAGATCGTATCGATCCACTCATCCGACATCCCGGGAACGGTCTGACCTTCCTTGCCCATGAATCCATTCGCGATGAGCCATTCACGAACGAATTCCTTGCTCAGCTGCTTCTGCCGCTCACCCGTGGCCTGACGCTCTTCGAAACCGTCGGCGTAGAAATAACGGGAGGAGTCCGGCGTATGGATCTCGTCCATCAGGGTGATGACCCCGTTCAGCGACCCGAACTCATACTTGGTATCCGCAAGGATCAGGCCTTGTTTGCGGGCGATTTCCCTTCCGCGTTCGAACAGGGCCAGCGTATACTTCGTCAGGGTGTCCCATTCCTCTTTCGTGGCCAGGCCGCGGGCGATGATCTCATCTGGGGAGATGTCCTCGTCATGTCCGGCTTCCGCCTTGGTACTGGGGGTGATGATCGGGGTGGGGAAGAAGTCATTCTCTTTCAGGCCATCCGGCATGGTGGCACCGCAGAGGACACGTTTGCCGGAGGAATAGGTGCGCCAGCCATGACCGACGAGGTTGCCCCGCACGACCATTTCGATCCGGAAAGGGATGCATTTGCGGCCGATGGAGACCATCGGTGCCGGTACGTCGGCCAGCCAGTTTGGACAAATGTCAGCCGTCGCCTTCAGCATATGAGCAGCGATCTGGTTGAGAACCTGGCCTTTGAAAGGAATGGGGCGGGGGAGGATTACATCGAAGGCTGATATCCGGTCGCTGGCCACCATGACAAGCCATTCCTGACCGATCGAATATACATCACGGACCTTACCCTTGTAAAAAGCGGTCTGATCTCGGAAATTAAATGTGCTCATACTGCTAAAATACGCTCCCGGGCTGATTCCCGAGGTATGAAATCGTATTTAAATATCAACAATATCAAGCTTTTATAGCGATAAAAAAGTTTTTAACAAGACAGTAACTTGCACTATTTTGTCCCTTATTACGAGACCCAAAACGTTTGCTTTATGAGAAAATCTTCGGGCTTTGCAGCCCTATTGCTGCTTATGCTC